>Ga0070741_10020228_pt1 | contig 10519 bp, 12 predicted proteins | sample Coa_R1_4_FD_66440 | JGI IMG/M metagenome (GOLD analysis project Ga0070741, IMG submission 66440) | Surface soil microbial communities from Centralia Pennsylvania, which are recovering from an underground coalmine fire - Coalmine... | ecosystem: Environmental > Terrestrial > Soil > Unclassified ... | reverse complement strand
ACCCGTTCGGGCCGATCAGGCCGAGGATTTCGCCGGCATGTACGTCGAAATCGATTCCATCGACCGCGACGACGCCGCCGAACGTTTTGCGCAGGCCCCGGACCTCGAGGCAGGGTTGGGAGCTCATTGGCGCTCTCCCGTACGGAGCGCAACACCGAGAACGCCGTCGGGCAGCAGCAGGATCACTGCGAGCGCAACGGCGGAAACGACGAAGGTGTTGAGCTGGCCGAGGGGCCGCAGGAACTCGGTCGCGACGATGAGAACGACGGCGCCAAATGCCGCGCCGATGATTGTTCGCCGTCCACCCAGAATCGTGGCGATGATGACTTGCACTCCAATGGAGATGTCGATTACCGTGCCGACCGAAGCTGCACCCATGTAGAAGATCAGCATGGCTCCCGCCAACCCCGACAGAATCGCGCTGACGCAAAATGCCGCGATCTTGTGCTTAGTGACGTTGAAGCCGAGAACCGACGCTTCGAGCGCGTCCTGACCGCTGGCTTGCAGGATCAAGCCCAGCGCAGAGTTAGCCAGCAAGGTCAGTAGCGTGGCGCAGACCAGCAGGAAACCGAGCGCGTAGTAGTAGTTGATGGTGGCATCGATCGACAGCACACTGAAAACGGTCATGCCGATCTCACCTCCCGTGAAATGGGCGAAAATGACGATTGCGTTCTGCAAGAGGAGGACTGCGACCAGGGTTACGAGCCCGAAATAAGGCCCACGAAGCCGAAGTGCCGGTACCGCCAGAAGGACGCCACCGACAAGCGCCGTCGCGGCCGCCGCGAGGAGACAGAGAAGGATCGGAGCGTGAAACTCGTTGTTGAGAATGGCCGCGGAGTAGGCGCCGAGTCCGATCAGAAAAGTTGGACCGAAATTGACCTCACCGGCGAAGCCGAACAGCAGGTCCCAGCTCATAGCAAAGACGCCGAAATAATAGGCGCTGGTCAGAACACCAAGCATGTAAGGAGAGAGCCACGCCGGCAACAGCGCCGCGACCACAGCCGATGCAACCATGATCCAAAAGATGCGGGATTTGAGCAGTGAACGCATCGGAATTCCTACCTCCGGCCGAGCAACCCCTGTGGACGGGCGTAAACCACGATCACGAGGAGGATGAGAGCCGGAATGGGGCGCAAGGTCGGCGCGATCAGGTAAGCCGTCGCGGTCTCCAGATATCCGACGAGATAGGCGGCAACCAGAGAACCTGAGACGCTGCCGAGCCCGCCGAGCACGACGATCGAGAACGCGCTCGCAGTTAGTTGACCCGCGTTGTTGGTACCGGTTCCGAGGAACGAAGCCAGCAGCACGCCGGCGATGCCGGCGAGCACGCCGTAGATGCCCCACACCAGCCAATAGATGTGTGAGAGATTGTACCCCAGCAGGGTTAGGCCGCGCGGATTGATCGAGGCTGCTTGCATGGCCTTGCCCGCGTCAGTTCGGTTGACGAAGAGCCACAGCAGGCCAATGACCAGCCAGCACATCGCAGCGACAAGGATCTCGTTGGTGGGAGTCCGAACATTGAACACATCGGTGACACCCGCAATGAGCGGACGCATGGTGACGGGGTTGTCCGAGAACAGATAGGCCATGCCGACCTGGATCATGATGCCCCAAAGAAGCGTCCCGGTCAGAACGAAGATCTCCGTCTCTTCGTGAGAGATAGTACGCGATCGTTGTATAGGCCTGACCACAACAAAATAAGTCAGATAGGCCGTAACAACGGCCGCGGTCACGCCAACGAGGGAACCCAAGTATGTTCCCAACCCGACGTCGCCGGCGGCGTACCAGCCGATGAGCGCGGCCACGACCATGATTGAGCCGTGCGATAGATTGAGCACGCCCGAGACGCCGAATATCAGCGTAAATCCGACGGCACCTAACGCGTACAACGAACTGATCGCAAACCCATCGGTGAGAATCTGAAGAGCAACCATGGAGAGAAAAATGTCCCGAAATCAAATCAAGCTCGTCCGCGCGGACGGTGATTGAAAGCTCCGTGTCGAGCGGCAGTGCAGCCCGGCACGGAGCTCAGCTCTTGCGCTACTGGGTGTTCGAGGCCTCCTTCGGCAATTTGACGAAGGCCGGGAACTTGATCTTGGCGTTGGCCTTGTCGCGTGGCCAGACCGTCGCCTGCTTTCCGTCCTGCCATTGGATGTCGACGCCCGTGACAAGTCCCGGTCCGTACTTAAGCGCATGCGTATATTCGTCGCCCTTTCCGTAGAACTGAACCCGGCCAATGGTCCCGACATAGTCCGTCTTCTCCATTGCCTCCACCAGCTTGTCAGGATCTGTGGAATTCGCCGCCTTGATTGCATTGGCAATGACGTGAACATCGTCATAGGAGGAATAGCCGTCGTAGGCGGGCGAAACCCCATAGCGCTTGATATAGGCTTCGGTGAACGGAATCGTGGTCGGTGTGAGCGCGACGCCGGGAGAAGCCGCAGTTGCGGTTATGACCCCCTCGGCCGCGCCGTTGGTGTCCTTCCAGAACGAACTCGTGGTCGCCTGCGAGCTCTGGCCGGCCATCGGGACAGGTACCTGCTGATCGTGCCACTGCACGGTCGGCTGGACGCCGACATGGCTAATGCCTGTCGTGATGACGTCCGCGTGATCTCCCTCGATCTTGTTGAAGATGGGGGTGAAGTCGGTCGTATCGGGATTGAACCTGATGTGATCGAGGACCTTCAGCCCGGCCTTGGGCAGGCATTCGAGATAGCGCGCGTCCAGTGGTGTCGTCCAGGCGGCGTCCTCGCTCATCACGACGGTCGACTTCATGCCGAAGTCCTTTACCAGCGTATCCTTGTCAAAATCACAGATCGATTGCGCAATGAACGCGGACGTCAGCCACCCGTGGAACGTGTATTTGTAGTGATCGTAGTCGTCGTGGACGTGCTTTGAGATATCGGTGCTGGCGGCGCCCGGAGTAATATAAGGCATGTGCAAGCGGGCCGACCACGGCTCGATCGCGAGGGCGACCTCGCTGATATAGGAGCCGATCACCGCGACGACCTTGTCTTGACTTGCGGCGCGCTGAAAGGCCCGGACGGCGTCGGTCGCCGACGAATGATCGTCATAGGTTATGATTTCGATCTTTCGTCCATTCACGCCGCCGTGCTCGTTGATGTCGTCAGCCGCCATCAGTGCGGCTTTTGTGATGGAAGCGCCAGCGACCGACGATTCCTCGCCGATGACGCCAATCTTGATTGGGTCTGCAGCCTTCGCGCTCTGCGTAATTGCGAACAAGGATGCGAGGACGGCCACGCCGCCCATCAGGCCTTGCCGCACGGGCGCTCGGGTCCATGCCGATCTCTTCATCGGGTCTCCTCCAATTCATTCTTTCGATGCGCCGCCCTTCAATGTCCAAACGCGGGGGAGAGGGCGAGTTTTCAATTGTTTGTAATAGTTCGTAACAAGTTGCTGTGATCGTCCATGCGCGCGAAGCATAGCGATTTCTTGGAAATCCAGTCGCTCCCGTCTACGTCGAAGGTCGCACATGCAACGCAACTGGCAGACGGAACGGCGCGAGCCGGAGCCTGTTTCACCATAGGTGCCCCATGGCTCGCATTGAAGATTATGCGTTGATTGGCGATTGCGAGACGGCAGCTCTCGTCGGACGTGATGGCTCGATCGATTGGCTGTGCCTCCCGCGCTTCGATTCGGAAAGTTGCTTTTCGAAACTGCTCGGCGACGACAATAACGGTCGCTGGCTCTTGGCGCCGAAGGCGGTTGCTTCCGTCAGACGCCGCTATCTTCCTGATACATTGGTTCTCGAAACGACCTTCGCCGATGACGGAGGGAGCGTACATGTGATCGACTTCATGCCGCCCCAGCAGGACCATCCGACGATCGTCAGGATCGTCGAAGGCGTGCAAGGAAGTGTCGAGATGACCACTGAACTGGTGGTACGCTTCGACAGCGGGACAACCGTGCCTTGGGTTAATCACCACGATGACGGGTCGCTCAGCGCGGTCGCGGGTCCTCATCTCCTGCTATTGCGTGGCGAAGTGCCATTGCGCGGGCGGTCAATGAAGAGTTTTGCGACATTTCGGATTCAGCAAGGCCAGCGTGTGCGCTTTGCCTTGACGTATCAGGCGTCGTGGCTGGATCCGGCGAAGCCAGATCCCGACCCGGACGGTCTCCTCCGCGCCACTGAGAAATTCTGGCGTGAATGGTCGGGGCGATTCGACGATGAGACCAACGTTCCTTCGGTTCCGGTCAGGCGCTCGCTGATTACCTTGAAGGCACTGACGTTCGGACCTACCGGCGGCATCGTGGCGGCACCAACGACGTCCCTGCCGGAACGTATCGGCGGTTCCCGCAACTGGGACTATCGGTTCTGCTGGATCCGCGACGCGACGCTGACGTTGCTGGCGCTGATGCGATCGGGATATTACGACGAAGCGCGCGACTGGCGGGACTGGCTGATCCGCGTGGTGGCGGGCAGCCCGTCACAACTTCAGATCATGTACGGCGTCACAGGCGAACGACGCTTGACGGAGCGGGAGGTCCCGTGGCTCGCGGGCTACGAGGGCTCTCGGCCCGTGCGGTTCGGCAACGCGGCGCACACCCAGCTGCAGATCGACGTCTACGGCGAGTTGATGGACGCGCTCTATCAATCGCGCCGCGGAGCCCTCGACGAGAACAAGAGGGCTTGGGCGGTCGAATGTGTCCTGTTGGAGCACTTGTTGAAGATCTGGACCAAGCCGGATCATGGCATCTGGGAAACGCGCGGAAAAGCGCGGCATTTCACCTATTCGAAGGTCATGGCGTGGGTCGCGTTCGATCGTGGCATCAGGAGCGCCGAGGAATTCGGGATGAAGGGGCCGGTCGACGCCTGGAAGGATGCGCGCGCAGCCATCCATCGCGACGTTTGTCAGAATGGCTACGACAGCGACCGCCAGACCTTCGTCCAATCCTATGGCCGGCCGCATCTCGACGCCTGCTTGTTGCGCATTCCCATGGTTGGCTTTCTGCCGGCTGACGATCCGCGGGTGCCATCCACCGTCACGGCGATCGAGAAGGAGTTGGTCGTCGATGGCCTGGTCAAGCGTTACGACACCGAATCCGGAGAAGATGGGCTCCCGCCGGGCGAGGGCCTGTTTCTCGCTTGCAGTTTCTGGTTGGCTGACGCCTACCATTTGACAGGGCGGCCTGCGGATGCACGCAAACTGTTCGAGAGACTTGTTGGATTGTGCAACGACGTCGGGCTGCTGTCGGAGGAATACGCGCCGGAAACCGGGCGGCTGGTTGGAAATTTCCCCCAGGCCTTCTCCCATATTGCGCTCGTCAATACTGCTCATCGCCTCTTGCAAACCAGAGCGCAGGTTGCCGACCCAAGCGAAGAAAGAGCCGCCGCGCGGCCAACGAGCCGGTCTCGATTGGAGGCGAGAGGATGAACCAAAACCTTGCCGATCCCGCGGCGCCAGCGGCTGCCGAGCGACATCCACGACCTGCGTATCGGTATCCGATCATGCTTACGGCCAGCCCGCGCTGGTCACCGGCGCGAACTCCGGAATTGGGCGCGCCGTGGCGTTAGGACTTGCTGCTTCGGGCGCCGATGTGATCGTCAACTACGTCGCCAACCCGGCCGCGGCCGAGGACGTCGCGCACGCCATCGAGACCGATGGCCGCCGGGCTCTGGCGATCAAGGCCGACGTCAGTAACGAGGATCAGGTCAGGGCAATGCTCGCGCAGGCCGTCGCGCATTTCGGCACGTTGCATATCGTGGTCCCCAATGCGGTCTGCAGCGCGATTCTCCGATCGACCAAATGTCGCTTGAGCAATGGCAAACCGTCATCGACGTCAACCCGACTGGCCAATTTCTGTGTGCGCGAGAAGCCACACGTGAGTTCAAGCGCCGAGGCGTCGCCAGCACCGTGTCTGCGGCCGCGGGCAAGCTGATCATGATGAGCTCGGTCCATCAGGAGATTCCCTGGGCCGGCCATGCCAATTACGCGGCGTCCAAGGGCGGCATCACGCAGTTGATGCGAAGCCTGGCGCAGGAACTTGCACCTTTCGCAATTCGCGTGAACGGCATTGCGCCCGGGGCCGTGCGCACGCCGATTAACCGTCCGGCCTGGGACATGCCGCAAGCCTATCGCGATCTGATGACGCTCATTCCCTACAAGCGGATCGGCGAACCCGAGGACATCGCACAAGCCGTCGCCTGGCTCGCCTCCGATGCGGCCGACTATGTGACCGGCGCGACGTTGTTCGTGGATGGCGGGATGATCTTCTATCCCGGATTCGCCACCGGAGGCTGAATCATCCCAGCAGTCGATTGATATCGAGCGCTCCCGCTATTCCGCAGCCTGCGACAGGTCGGAAGCGGCGGGTTCGACCCGCTCGAGTTGACGAGGGCGCCCCATCAGGACCGGCTGGAAAAGAACCGCTGCGGCCATGGTGCACCAGCGACAACGCCATCAACTTGCCCATGCTCGACATGCCCGGGTAGTTCGACGCCCACATGCTTCCGAACGCGATCGCATTCGTCATGGCGCTGAACACCACCGCGCGTGTCAGGGCCGACTGCAGCAAGCCGGGTTTTCCTGCACGCCAGGCCATGACGTAGTAGATCTTGAAGGCGACGCCGACCCCCAACAGCAGCGGCAGCGCCACGATGTTTGCGAAATTGAGAGCAAAGCCGTCGAGAACACAGATCTCGAGCGTCACCGCTCCGGCGAGAAGCAGGGGAACGAGCGTGAGCAGCACGTCGACCACCCGTCGCAGGGCTATGAACAGCAGGATGGAAATCGCGACGAGGGCGAGAATGCCGGCCTCGATGAAGGCTTTGGTCACGGTGCGTCCCGACTCGTAGTAGCTGATCGCCGGTCCCGTGGCCGATGGTTCAGCCTTCAGGACGGCCGCCGCGGAGGTCTTCAAGACGTTTGTGTCGTTCGTGTCGTCCTTGGGAAGCGCTTCGACGCGTGCCCTTCCATCGGGCAGAACCCAGTCGCGCACCAGATCCGGCGGCAGATTTGCGACGCTGATCGGTTGTGGCGAGAGGCTTTCGCGCAATTGGTTCAGGTCGTAAACGAAGCGGTTGCACGACTGGCTGCTCCGCCCTCTAGCGCGTCCCGGCATCCGCGCTCGCCAGACGGTCAAGGAGCGCGGCAACGTTCCGCGCCGCATCCCCGTCGGCACCGGTCTGCTTGCCCGCTGCCGCGGAGAGAGCGCTTGCCGCCTGTTTGATCGAAGCGACGATGTCCTTGTCCGTTGGCGCAGGCTGCTGCTGGGAATTGAGGACAGGGCGGAGCCGTACTGCTGTGGACTTCAACGTTTGGATTTTTTTGTCCTGATCGTCAGGAACATAAGTACTCATCGTGATGGCGCGAGAGACTTTCGGCAGCGCGGCGAGGCGTTTAGCCGTGGTGTCGGCCTGGTCGAGCGAGGAAGCCAATAGCTCCGCATCGCTGGCGCTGGTCTCGGGATCGTTTTGTACCTGCCGATACGTTACCACGGCCGGTGAGTTCGGGTTTTGCAGGTTGATCGGATTGAAGTCGAACGGTAGATGCAGCAGCAGGGGCGTGCCTGCCAGCGTCAGTCCTATGGTTGCGATGATCACCGCTATTCGGTGACGCTGGAGAAAGTCGTCGAGCGGAGCGAGAAAGCCGAACCCGACCGGCGCGGCCTCGCCCGGCGGATCGAGCAGCGCCAGCGCCGCCGGTACCAGCGTGATGCTGCATACGAACGCGATCAGCATACCGCAACCAGCGATCAACCAAGCTCGGAAAGGCCGCGGTAGCTGGTGGGCAGGAAAGCAGAGAAACCGACGGAAGTGGTGGCGGCGGCAAGAGCGAGCGGGGTGCCGGCCTTTTTCGCTGCATTCTGCAACGCCAGGCGCAAATCATCGTGCTCATGACGTTCGGCGCGATAGCGCACGCTGAATTGAATGCCGAAGTCGACGCCCAGGCCGACGAAAAGCACGAAAAAGGCAATTGAGATCAGATTGAACGATCCGACCAGAGCAAGGCCGAGTGCCGCGGTCGTCGCAAGGCCGACCAGCAGGCTGAAGGCGACCGCTGCGATGATCTTCCAGGATCTCAATGCCAACCATAGAACAATTATGACGCCCAGCGCTGCCGTCAGCGTGTCGCGTACCGCGCTGTTACGTATGACCGAGAATTGCTGGTCATCATGGGGACCTGACCGGTCAAGCTGACGGTGGCACCCAGCTTTTGCTTGAGGTCGAGCTGCGCTGCAGCCTGTCGAATGCCTTGCTCGGCGGCGAGCCCGGGCTGTAGCTTTTTGAAGTCGAGAGCCGGCTGTATTTCGAGGAAATGACGGCGTTGCTCGGCCGAAAATGGATGGCCCTGAAGCAATTCCTTCCAGGAGAAAGCAGCGGGCTTGTCCGACAGTACCTCATTCAGTGTTCGGCGCGCCAGCGATAAGGGCCAAGCAAGCTGCTCGAGCTTGACTTTCCCCTGGCGGACCTGCTCTGCCGCGAACGACAACACGCGCATGATCCCACGAGGCGGTGTAGAAGATGTTCATTTCCGCGGCCTTCGAATGACCACTACCTCCTTCAATGCCTGTGAGTTCCTAAGTGAGGCTAAGTGATTGTCCTTACATCACCATATTATCTTGATGAGTTCGCTGGGCGCATCGTAGGTCAGGCGACTTCTTTTCGACATTTGCAAACGCGCTGAGCTTCTATGCGCGCAGGTTGGAAGCGAGCTTGGCGTTTCGCCGTCAAGAGCAATCGGTTGTGGTTGGCCATAGAACCGATCCGCGCATAGCCGAGCCACTCTCACGCGGACTGAGCCAGCCAGCGGCGAACGGCGTAGATGAGTGCGATCAGCAGGATGGTGGGGATCCATAAGCGATCCATAATTCATTATTCTCGTCCAAAGTCGGTACCCAAATACGAAACTCGGAACGGACCATTGGTTTCCACCTCACTGGCGGGCCAGCACATCGGCGAGCGTCAACGCGAATAAAGCTGTCAAAAATACCACGCCTGACAAGGCGGCGAGGCGCAGCAAGGGCTTTGCCCTTGCGAGTTCCATGAAAAGCAGGATGACGAGGCCGGCCTTGGCGACCGCGATCACGATGCCCGCGGCCGGCGTAAGGAGGCCCATGGGTACATAGGCAAGTGCGAGACTGAGAGTAAGCAGGACCAGCAGCGCGGCCCAGATTGCGCCGTTTCGACGCCAAAGCTTCCAGACGTTCCTATCGAGTTTGGCGCCTTCCGAACTCATGAGGCACGCCCCGGAAGATAAATCAGGGGATAGAGGAAGATCCAGACGATATCGACGAGATGCCAATACAAACCCGTGACTTCAACTTCCGGGTTTTCGTCGAGCTGCAGCTTTCCGAGCTGGCCCAATAAAGCCAACCGTACCACCAGCACAATGCCGATGGTAAGGTGGATTGCGTGCACGCCTGTAATGAGCCAGTAGAGTCCAAAAAACAATTGCGCACCCACCTCGTGCAAGGCGAATTGCGCTCCAGGCACCAGATGCTTGTCGATGTCTTCCTTGTATTCGAAGGCTTTCACGACTAGAAAGCCGAGTCCCAACGCCGCTGTCGATGCCAGGCACGAAATTACGAGGCGGCGAGAATGGTGGCCTGCGGCCGCCGCCTGCGATGCGACCGCCATTGTCAGGCTGCTGGTCAGGAGAATGGCCGTGTTGAGGGTGCCGTACCAGATATTGGTCTCGCGTCCGGCGGCGGCGAAAGCGTTTTGATGGTCAATGCGACAAACCGTGTAAGTCAGCATCAACGCGCCGAAGAACAACACCTCGCTGGCGACGAAAACCCAGATGCCGAACTTTCCGGCGCCTCGCTGCCGCTCGAAATATTCCCAGGGCTCCCTGAGCAGTCCGGTTGCTTCGCTCATTGGACCTCCCGGGCGTTCTGGACCTCGGGTCGATCAAGTCCGGCGGACTGTCCCTCTGCGTGGTAGTCGTAGGGGCCGCGATCGACGCGCGGTTGACGATCGAAATTCTTCGGAGGCGGCGGAGACCACGTGGTCCATTCCAGCCCGGTCGCGCCCCATGGGTTTTTCCCGCCGCTGCGAGCGTAGAACAGCGACCACGCGAAGTAGCCAAGCGGCAGTAGATAGGCGATGGCCAGAACAGCCGCACCCGACGAGGACATCACATTGTAAATCTGGAATTCCGGCGGATAAGTGTGGTACCGCCTGGGCATACCGAGGTAGCCCGCGAAGAATTGAGGCAGGAACGTCATGTTGAAGCCGGCATACATCAGGATGGCAGCAAACCTGGCCCAGGATTCCGGGTAAAGTTTTCCGGTTATCTTCGGCCACCAGAAGTGCAGGCCTGCGAAAAACGCCGAGACCGATCCGCCGACCATGATGTAGTGGAAATGCGCGACCACGAAATAGGTATCGGTCACATGCACGTCGACCGGGATCGAAGCAAGGAACAAGCCTGACAGGCCTCCGGTCGTAAACAGGCCGACGAAACCGAGGGCATAGAGCATCGGTGCCTCGAAGCTGATCTGGCCGCGGTACAGCGAGGCGGTCCAGTTGAAAACCTTGATGGCCGACGGCACA
>Ga0070741_10020227_pt1 | contig 10519 bp, 7 predicted proteins | sample Coa_R1_4_FD_66440 | JGI IMG/M metagenome (GOLD analysis project Ga0070741, IMG submission 66440) | Surface soil microbial communities from Centralia Pennsylvania, which are recovering from an underground coalmine fire - Coalmine... | ecosystem: Environmental > Terrestrial > Soil > Unclassified ... | reverse complement strand
CTAGAGCGGCCTTCAGAATGACCAACGGAAGCTCGTGTAGCTGATGTTGGCGTGGTAGTTTTGCAGGCTGGTGAATTTCTCGTGGTAACCGTAGTATTGCCAGCCGACATTCCAGTCGAGCCGCTTGTTGAGCCGGAAGGAGAGGCGGGCCTGCGGCGACTCGTAGGTGAGCGGATACGCGTTGATGAGGTCGGCGCCGTTGAACACAAAATTCGGATAGTTGCGGACAAATGGCGTCAGAGGCGCTGGAATGCTGGAGACGACGGGGATCACCGGCCCTTGACCTTCGCCCCCGGCCGTATCTTTCACGATGGAGTAACCGACAAAGAGCGTAGCCCGCTGCCGGATTTCCCACCGAAACGTCAGGCGCCCATAGTGGATGTTGCTCAAATAAAGGCTCCGGCGGCCGGAGACCTCAGGGAGGCCAGGAACCGGGAAATTCAGAATGCCCGAGGCAGTATCCAAATGCAGCTTGGCATAACTCGCATCGAAGCCATACGGCTTGTTGGGCGACCATCCCACGTTGGCCGAGTATTGCCGGCTTTCATAATCACTGCCGGTTGTGGGAGCCAGTTCAAACGCCGGCAACGGTGAGAAGGGCGCCTGAGTCCGGTTGTGCGATTCTTTGAAGCTGGCCGAGGCCAGCCACGATTTCCATTTCCATTGCCCCTTTGCCGTTGCCCCATGAAACCGGTTCTGGCTGATGGGCGTGAACGGCCGGCTGTCGTCCCCGTACTCGAAGTCCCCGAGCAGGCTTAATGTGGGCAGTGGGCGCAGCCGGATGCCGGCGACGCCCGAATTCTCGACGTTATTGAAACTGTAAAGAGGAACGCCGGTAGGGATCCCGCTAATGTCTTCGGGGAGCTCGCGGGACTGGATGCGCCGGATCGAGTAGTTGTACTGGGCGTAAAGACCGATTTTAGGAGTCAGCCGGAAATTGGCATCCGTTGCGTTGGTGATCAGCCGGACGCTCAGCAGGTCGAAGAAAAGCTGGTCGGCGCCGGGGTCAAGCGGGTTTGCCGGCGCTCGGATCTCAACGAAAGAGGACGCCCCGGTGATGCGCGTCTGGTTGATGGAGCTGGTGTTGGAAAAGGCCCATCGCTCGCCAGGCTGAAAGCTCAAGGTGAGGTCGCCGGTTCCCTGCGTGCGCTTGGCGTCGCCGAGCACAAAATCCTGGCGCGTGACCAGGATGCCGGTAACGGGATTCGGGTTCGCTATGTTCTGGTCCTGGACAAAATGATTCGAGCCGCCCGCGTAAACAAAGCGGCCGTTTACGGAGAACCAGCCATTCGCATCCGAGTGAATATTGAGGCGGCTGAAGGGAGTGCTGCCGTGGATGGGGTCACTTCGGCGGAAGGCGGCGGGAATCAAACCGCCGGCCAACGTCTGGCCTCCGGCAGGCAGCGCATCCAGGGAATTCACAGGATCCTGCTTGTAGTAATTCAGCCCCTGCAAGAACGAGAACTTGATTCCCGCCAAAGTCACGTTGGCGCCGCCCCGCCATTCATTGTTCACCTGGTGGAGATTGCTTGCGTAGACGAAAAACCGGTCGCGCGGAAACGCCGGCTCTCCGCGAGCGTCGATGTTCTGGGAAGTCAGCGACGGGCCGTTTTGATTGCTGCGGCCGTAGCCCAGCACGAGCTCAACACGGCGCCGCGGCAGTAGGGTCAGATCATAGTTCTCGAGAATGTGCTCGGTATTGAAACCGTGCTCGCCCCCCGAAATCGAGAGCAGGTTGTTCCGGTAATTGATGATGCGGAAGCCCATGTCGAGGCGGAAGAAGCGGTTCTTCTCCACGCGCAGGCTGCTGGCCTGATACGGGTCGCCGCCGGCGCCAAAGGTGGTGAGGTTGATCTCATCGATCAGGCCGTGTCCGTCGTTGGAAGTGAGGCGCAAGGATCCGTCGAAAAGCCGAAATCCATTGTTGTAATTCACCGACGACCGGTACATGTCGCGGTCTCCCGAGACGAAGGCGGATCGATACCCGAACTCGAACGAGTCGGTTACCCGGTAGTCGCCGGTTCGATGATCCATCTCTTGCCCTTGCAGGCAAAACAGCAGACTCAGACTCAGGCACAAACCCAGCGCCGCCGCCCACCGCGGAGCGGCCAGCCGATCCCGGCCGTTACGCCGGTGTCTGTGCGGTTGCTTCCAGCTCATCTTTCAAACCGCGCATCGACATTCGAGCCATGAATGCGGACGTGGCAGGTGACGCAATTCTGAAACTGCGGCTGCTCGATGCGATGGAAAGAAGTGACGGGCGACTGGAGGCCAAAACCCGTTTTGCCGAACCCGAGAACACTGGTGTGGCACTCCAGGCAAAGAGTGAATACCGCCGGGCGTTTGAGGAGCCTGGGATTGGTGGTGCCGTGGGGAGAATGGCAGCTTTCGCAGCCCTCAATACGCACCGGGGGATGCTCGTATACAAACGGCCCGCGGATATCTACATGGCACTTCACGCAGGCTTCGTCGTTGCCGAAGGACTCCGTTACCATGCGCGGCCGGACCCCGGCGCGCCAAGTCGGGTTGAACGCCCCGTGCGGGTTGTGGCAATCGGTGCAGTTGATTGCGCCTTCGTTCACCCGGTGGTGGAAGGGCATATCAAACTGCGCCTTGGTTTCGAGGTGGCAGGTATAACAGAGATCCCGCTGCTGTTTCGCGAGCAGGAATTTCGGCGTCTGCGCGCGATGAACGGAATGGCAATTGGTACATACCACATCGTGCGTGGTGTGGACGGATCTCCGGATATTGGCCTTGCTAAAATCCTTCGCGTGGCATCTCAGACAAGTATCGAGAACCACTTTCGGGGGGCGTCCTTCAATCCGGTTGATCAGGCTATGATCGGTTGGCTTCTTGGGATGCTCGCCCCCGGGACCGTGACAGCTCTCGCAGCCGAAGGTTTGCCTGGCGGGCGCAGCCGAAACAATGATCTTGTAGTGCGGGTTGCGGGAAAAATCAGCCCAGATTGTGGGATGGCAGAGCTGGCACGTGTTGTCCCCAAGATAGCCGGGACCGCCCAGCTTTTGCGCCCTCAGCGGCGCTAACGCACACAGAAGCACCAGCGCATAGAATCTCCACATGAGAAGTCGCAACAGCCAGGATCACATAGCTTTTCCACCCCCGCAAGTAAACTCCTGGGTTTTCCGGGAGATGTAACATTTTCAGCCTTTGGGGCCGCAAACTCGCAGCGGCCGCGGGAGAAAAAGCAATCGGCGCGCCTGGCGCTTTCCAGGAACATGGGCAGGGCGCCGACGACGCTATGGTTTCCCGGGATGGCGGTGGAAACCCACAGTGCCAGCTACCATTCGAGCCTGAGGCCCATCTGAATATCCCGCCCATCGTAGGCCGAGGAAATGACCCCGGCCGTGACATTGGCAATGTTAGCATCAGGGAAGCCGAAATTCGGGTGATTCAGGATGTTGAAAAATTCGGCCCGGTATTGCAGTCTCGCACGCTCCGTGATCGAAAAGTTTTTGGCAACCGAAAAATCGACGGTTTTGAAACTCGGTCCGATAATGACGTTGCGCCCGGCGTTGCCTTGGAAGCCATTTGGCGGCAGTGCAAACGCCGTAACGTCATACCAGTGATTGACTGTCGGATTGGATATGTTGCCGAAACCCGGTTTCACCGCGTTCACACGCTGGGGAACGTACGATCCGCAGGAGCAGACCGCGGGTCCGGTCGGAGTGAAGGGGAAACCGCTCAGCAGCGTGATGATCCCTTGCACTTGCCAGTTGCCGAGAACATAAGCCGCGGGCCCTCCGGTTAACCAGCGCTTTCCATGCCCAAAGGGAAGCTCGTAGCCGTAACTGATCACTGCGCGGTGCTTCTGGTTGTATCGCGAGAGGCCGCGGTCCAGCTTCTTGTTCATCCGATACGCAGTGTCGTTCGCTTCCACTTCGCCGGAGTTGTTGTCGATGTTCCTCGAGAACTGATAGTTGCCCAAGAAGAACAACCCTGACGAATATCTTTTCTCGACGCGAAGCGAGAGCCCGTTGAAACTCGCGTTCGCGTCATTGTCGGAAGTGAGAATGGCGGGCTGGAACCAGGGGAACGGCAGACGCGTGGCGATCGGCGTAGTTCCGAAATTCGCCTGATTCTGATTATAGCGCTTGGTCAGCTTATGGCTGCCGCTGCCTGTGTACGCGACTTCCACCAGGTAGTCCCGGCCCAGGCTCCGCTGGACGTTGAAATTCCATTCCAACGTGTAAGGAGTACGATTGTTCGGATCGACCGAAAACGGCGCCGGGAACTGCGCAATGTCGGTCAGGCTCGGAAACAGGGTGTCTACCGATATCGGATTGCTCTTGTCGGGAACAATCGAGTCGTTTCCGTAAAACGGAGGCACCAGACGCGTGAATTGCAGCTCGTTCAGGTTGAGGTTGTCATAGTAAACGCCGAATCCCGTTCGGATCACGGTCTTTTCGCTGACCCGGTAGGCGATCCCCAGCCGAGGCCCCCAGTTGTTGCGGTCGGGCTTCAGAATGCCGGCGGGGAAGAAATTGTCCTGGTTGATAATCAGCGGCGCGAGCGATGGGGGAATGACGGCGGGAACTTTGTGATAGGCGATCTTGCCGCTGACCGGATCGAGGGCGCCTTCCTGGCTGTTCTGCTCCTTCCAGGGAGCCAGATATTCGTAGCGGAGGCCGGCGTGAACAGTCAACCGCTGTGTCACCTGCCAAACGTCGTCAAAGAAAGGGGCGATCGTGTTCGACCGATAGTTCGAGCGCGAGCTGCCGAATGCCCCCTGGCAGTTCGCGCAATAACCCAGAAGATAATCGGCGATGGAGTTGCCGGTGAACAATCCCGTAAAGCTGAAGCTCCCTCGCGGCGGGACCTCGGTGATTTGGAAGAAGCGCCGGTTTTGCGCCTGGATTCCGACGCGAATCGTATGCTTGCCCCAAACCTTGCTGAGCGCGTCCGAGAGGCTGTAAATGTTCTCGATCGCCCCTTGCGTAATCGTGCCTTCGCCCTGGCCGCTATAACCCGCGATCGACCAGTTCGGCCGCCCGAAGTCGATCGGATCGGTCGCGCCCGTCAGGTTCTTGAGGCCCACAATCTGCACCCAATTGCTGCCGCCCAAGCTGATCGGGGAATCGAGGTGATTGGCGCGATTGTATCCGAGCCGGACCTCATTGACGACGCTGGGAGAAACCACCCACGTCTCGCCGATCGACAGGTTTTGCCCGCTCTGGGGGAAGTTCGTCGCAGAAAAGGTGGAAGGAGAAATCTGCGACCCATCGTACCAGATGTAACGTTCGAAAAGGCTGTGTTTGGAATTGATGACCTGATCGGCGCGGAATGTCGCGTCGTTATAGTCGTCCACGAACGTCTTTGTAATGCGAAAGTTGTTCGGCCCGGTGGCATTGGGCTCCGGAATCGTCGGCGAAAGCACCTGCGCGAAATGTGATATGCGATTCGGTGGAATGATATTGCCGGGGAACGGCGCGCCCGTACTGGGATCGATCACTGGCGTGGGGATGCTCGACAGGTTGCCGGTCAACAGCACTGGCGCGGGAACGCTCCCAAGAAACGTCTGTCCCTGCCTGGTTCTCAAGCCTTCATAGCCCCCGAATACGAAAAACTTGTTCTTGATGATCGGGCCGCCCGCCGTGCCGCCGAACTGGTTTCGCCGGTAGGCGGGCTTCTGGGCCGCGAAAAAGTTTCGGGCGTCCAGAGCGTCATTGCGAAGGTATTCGAAAACAGACCCGTGCAACTGATTCGTCCCCGATTTGGTCACAGCGCTCACGATCGCCTGACCTTGCCCGTATTCTGAAGAAAAGGAATTGCGCAGAACGTTAAACTCCTGCACCGTATCGACGGACGGTTGCAGCGACAAATTGTTGAATCGCAGCGACCGCACATAGACCCCATCAATGACATAGTTGGTCGAACCGTCGCGGCCGCCTTCGATCTGGACGTACTCGTTTCGCGTGCCATACTGCGTGCCGCCGCGCTGTAGATTTTGCCGCGGCGATACTCCGGCGGACAGGGCGGCAAGCTGGACCAGGTTGCGGCCGTTCAGAGGCAGATCCGCGATCTGTTTGGTCTCAATCACCTGCCCGACGGTTCCACTTTCGGTCTGCGCCAGCGGCGCTTCTCCCTCCACAACCACCGATTCGGCTACGGCGCCGACGTTGAGCGTGATCGACCGGCGCGCGATTTCTCCGATGCGCAGATCGAACGAATCCAGGACGGCGGCCTGGAAACCCGCCTTTTCGACTTTGATCTGATACGTAGCGGGCGGCAGATTCGGGAACGAGAAATTGCCCACCGGATCCGTGGTGGTGGTGCGCCGGGCGCTGGTGCCGGTGTTGGTAACCGTGACCGTCGCGCCGGGGATCCCGGCCTGCGTCGGATCAGTTACCTGGCCGACGATGGCGGATGACGCGGATTCCTGCGCGTGCAACGCCATGCTGAAACAGAACAGGACGCCTATGCGGACTAACCGCGATGAAAACTGTGCCATGGCAGACTCCTTTCTTGCGCGGCCGCTTGGCGGCCTCCAGCGTCAAAAGCTGCCCAGACCCCAGTTTTGAAACGTCTCAAAACATCTCAGTGCGCGATTTTACGTCCGGGTGAGCTCCTTGTCAATAGTTTCTTTTCCTTTTTTGTTGGTTTGACCTCAGGCTAAGGGGGTCACTGGAACTCAAGACGGTCCTTCTTCGCCTGCACCCGCTTCATATCGAGCCCCGCGACGTGTTGCAACTCCCGCCAGTCCTTCAGAGAACCCTGCTTTTCGCGATATTTCACGATCGCCGCGGCCTCTGACGCCGGAATTTCCAGGAATGACGCAAGTTCTTCGGCAGACGCCTTGTTTACGTTCAGCTTGCCCGGCGGTCCGGTTCCCGCCGCGCTTTTCGCCGGTCCGTAGTTTTTGGCGAGGTAATCAAGGACTGCGTTCAGCTGCTCATCGGTCCCGTCGGCGCCCTTGTCGATCATCGCCTGGATCGTCCGTTGCCATTGTTCTTTCGTCGCACGGCGGCTGGTCACCAACTCGACCTTGTGACACCCCCCGCAGAGTTTCACAAGCAATGTTCGCCCTTCGGCATCCGCCGCCCGGTCCTGCGCCCAAGCGCTTGCCGCGAGGCCAGCGGCTAAAACGAACCTGCAAAGCCTCGTCATACCCCTCTGGCATCCCCCGCTCGCGCGTTCGCGGACGCCCCAAGTTTCTTGGCTCCAGAAAATTGTGACGACTCACGGACTTTCAGGGTCGCCGGCAGGCGAACGGTGATGGGTTCACCGCTCGAGCCCTCCTCGATTCTCTGTAGCAGGATCTCCGCCGCCCGAAAGCCGATCTGATAAGCCGGCTGGACCACCGTGGTGATAGACGGCGTAAACACATCGTAGATCACCAATTCATCAAACGTGGCGAAGGCAATGTCTCCCGGCGTAGTCAAGCCGCACTCTTGAAACGCGCGGAGAACTCCGAACGCAGTAGGGGCATTGGTCGAAAAGACGGCGTCAGGCCGGCGGGACCGCAGGCGTTCGCGGCACAGGGCCGCCACGTCTTCGACGCGCAGATTGCCTTGCCAGATCAGTTCGTCCTCGGGAGCGAGTCCCGCGCGTTGCAGCGCCTGTTTGTACCCGAGCAGCCGCCGCCGCTCGTTCTTGAGCGCCAGCGGGCCGGTGACGACCGCGATGCGCCGGCTGCCCATCGCGATCAAGTGCTCGACGCCCATCTCCGCCGCGCCTGCATCATCCACCGACACCGAGTCTACCGGGACCCGGTCGGGAATGCGATCCAAACACACCACTGGGATGCCCGCTTCAAGAATGCGGGTGATCTGCGCAATCGGCGTCGGCGCCGCAGCCACCACCAGCAAAATGCCTTCGACGCGCTGTGAGCGCAACAGCGACAGCAGTTCCTTCTGGCGCTCTCCGCTGTCGTCGGAGTTCACGGCGAGCAATGCGTACCCGCGCTCGCGGGCGGCCATTTCCGCGCCGCGAATGACTTGTGGAAAAAACGAGATAGTCATGTCCGGGACGATGATTCCGAGCGTCCGCGTCCTGCTCGTCTTGAGGCTGCGGGCTACATGGTTCGGATGGTAGTTCAGCTCCCGGATTGCGGCCTGCACCTTCAGTCGAAGCGGTTCGCTGACGCGAACTGATCCTGTTATGACGTGCGAGACGGTGCCTACCGAGACGCCCGCCCGGCCCGCGACTTCCTTGATGGTCGGCATGAATGCTAGAGATTCTTGATTCTGATATTCCGAACTTCCACTTTGGTGGGAGGCCCGCGGTGCACCTGGATTCCGATCAGGCCGTCCATTTTCCGATTCGCCGTATCGTCGTCAATCAGCATGCTCATCACGCGTCCGTTCCACATCTGAATCAGCGTGTTGCCGCGCGCGATGATATCGACGTCGTTCCAACCAGCGGATTTTATGACGGCTTTCAGTTCTGTGTTGTCGCCGATCGCGCCGATCAAACCCGGCGCCTTCCCGTTTTCGATGTAGGTGAACTGGCCGCGCAGGGCGAGAAAGCCGCGTCCCCTCTCTTCATAAATCTGGCCGGTAAACTGTTGCTCGCCATCCATATCGGCCTGGTAGCCCTTCATCGCCCACCGGATGTCCGGCAGCTCGATACTGCGGTACTGGATCCCGCTGTTAAACCCGGTCAACCGGTATTGCAGCTTCAGCTCGAAATTCGCCGGGGCGCCGCCGCGCCAGATCAAAAAGGTATTCTGTTTCGGCTGCTTCTCGGCGGTCGTTTCGCCGACGATATTTCCGCCTTCCACCCGCCAGAAGCCCGGATCTCCGTCCCACCCCTGGAGAGTCTTGCCGTCGAAAATCTGCTGGAACCCGGCTTCCTCGACCGGGCGGATCAGATCACTGAGGTTGCGTTGCGGTCCCCGCCCGGTTCGCTGCGCGTAGACGCCGGCCCCTAAAATCGCCAAAATGGCGGCGGCTGCATATGGATATCGCATTCTACCTCCGCTTGCGCCCTTTAGCGGGCGCGAACCTTTACCCAACTCCGGCCTGCCGCCGAGGCGAGCACGGCATCGGTGACATCATCGGTCCGCAGCGCTTCCGCAAACGTTGGGGACGCGCTTTCCCCCTCCCCCAATGCCGCTAGGAAATCGGCGGCCTGGTGAATAAACGTGTGCTCATATCCGATTTGCAAGCCGGGCACCCACCAGCGGGCCATATACGGATGATCGCTGTCCGTGATATGAATGCTTCGCCACCCGCGCAGGCGGCCCTCGTCCCGGTGATCGAAATATTGCAGCCGGTGCAAATCGTGCAGGTCCCACATTACCGAGGCGTGCTCGCCGTTGATTTCCAGCGTATACAGCGCCTTGTGCCCGCGCGCATATCGCGTCGCCTCGAACGTCGCCAGCGAACCGTTCTGAAAGCGCGCCAGGAAAGCGCTGGCGTCATCGATGCCGACCGGCTCCAGCTTGCCGGTGAGGTTGTGCTTGCGCATTTTGACAAACGTTTCCGTCATGGCGGATACTTCATCAATCGCGCCGTTGAGCCACATCGCCGTATCAATCGCGTGCGCCAGCAGATCACCCGTGACGCCGCTTCCCGCAACCTTGACATCGAGCCGCCAAAGGGCCTGCCCGCCCTGGGGCAGATCCCTTGAAATGGTCCAGTCCTGGAGAAACTTGGCGCGGTAGTGAAAGATCCTGCCCAGCCGGCCCTCGTCGATAAGTTGCCTCGCCAACATGATCGCCGGAACGCGCCGGTAGTTGTACCACACCATGTTCGGGACTCCGGCCTGCTGCACCGCCTCCACCATCGCCTCCGACTCGGCGGCGTTGCGCCCCAGCGGTTTCTCACACATCACGATCTTGCCCGCTTTCGCGGCGGCGATCGCAATCTCTGCGTGAGTGTCATTCGGGCTCGCGATATCGATCAGATCAATGTCCGGCGAGGCCGCCAGGCGCCGCCAGTCGGTCTCCACCGACTGGTAACCCCAATTCGCCGCAAACGCCCGCGCCCGCTCCTCATTCCGGGCGCAGATGGTCTTGAGAACCGGCTCGTAAGGGACGTCGAAGAATCTGGCGACCTGGCGGAAGGCGTTGGAGTGGGTCCGCCCCATGAACCCATATCCGACCATGCCGATATTGAGCTTCTTCATCTTAGTCCCAGCCGTGCGCGTCTCGAACCGCGATCATCACTCGCAGCACGTCCTGCCACGTTTTGGGTTCAAGCATCACCGAGTTCGGAAACATGCAGCCATCCCAACAAATGTGCGCGAAGGAGCGCGTGACCTGACCGTTATCGTCGCGCATCCACGCGCCAGCGTCCCTCACGATATCGAGTTTGCCGTTCGGATCGAGCGGCTGGCAATGCCTCCCGGTCTTATCGTGCGAGCCGGCCCCTTTCACCGTGCCGTCATTCTGCGCCACGTGGAAGTCGATGGTCCAGGGGCGCAGTGCGCTCGCCATCTGGCGATACGCAGCGGCCAGTTCCTCCTTCCTCGACCAATCGAAATCTTCCGGCAGCAGCCGGTCTTCCGGGGCGTTGTAGCCCATGGTGAACAGCATCGTGTGCGCCATATCGGCCTG
>Ga0070741_10020226_pt1 | contig 10520 bp, 1 predicted proteins | sample Coa_R1_4_FD_66440 | JGI IMG/M metagenome (GOLD analysis project Ga0070741, IMG submission 66440) | Surface soil microbial communities from Centralia Pennsylvania, which are recovering from an underground coalmine fire - Coalmine... | ecosystem: Environmental > Terrestrial > Soil > Unclassified ... | reverse complement strand
ATATAGTTACGAGGCGCTGGGTCGGCTCAAATCCGAATCACGAACTATCAACGGTGTGACCAAGCCTGTCAGTTATGATTACTATCTTGACGGCTCATTAAACGTCATCCATTACCCCAGCGGAGCAGCCGTCACTTACACACCGGATTCAGTTGGCAGGATAATCTCGGCAGTCGATCTCGGTAACAACATTAATTATGTTACCGGAGCGACTTATAATCCAAGCAACGCGCCTACTGGTTTCCTCAATGGGCAAAGCAGCAGCTTTACGGGAATTATCAACGCGTTCAGCTACAATTCGCAGCTTCAACCGATCAACATTTCGGCCACCACGCCCAGTCAGCAGACTGTGTTCTCGATTGGCTACGACTTCCACGTAGGAAACGGCACCAGCGGAACCGACAACGGCAACGTCTGGGGCATCACTAATTTCAAAGATTCCAACCGAAGTGAGAGCTTCACTTACGACCCGCTCAACAGGTTGGCCTCCGCTCAGACGGCTGGCACCGATTGCAGCGCTCTGCTGGCCGATGGTCACACCAAGAACTGGGGAGACAGTTATTCGTATGACGCCTGGGGCAATCTGCTTGGTAAAACACCAACGAAGTGCGGTGGAGAGAACATAACGCTGACGATGAACACAAAGAACCAGGCGAGCTCGGTAAGGGTAGGTGGAGGTAACCCAGTAACCTACACATTTGACGCGGCCGGTAACCTGAAAAATGACGGTTCGGTGACCTATAACTATGACGCGGAAAACCGTCTGACAGGGGCTAACGGTTATACATACACGTACGATGCCGATAGCAATCGAGTAAAGAAGAGTAACGGCACGTCAGGCACTATCTATTGGTATTCGGCCGTGGGTGTAATTGCTGAAACCGATTTGTCGGGTAGCAATCAGCGCGAGTATGTCTTCTTCAACGGGGCTCGCGTGGCACGAAAAGACGCTAATGGACAGGTCTTTTATTACTTTTCTGACCGGCTGCAAACGACATCAGTGATCACCGATTCCATCGGCAACATCAAATCCGAATCTGATTTCGACCCCTGGGGAGTCGAGCGTCGTGTTGTAGACAGCTTCAACAACACGTATAAGTTCACCGGTAAAGAACGAGACGCCGAAACGGGACTCGACTATTTCGGCGCGCGTTACTACTCCAGTTTCCTCGGACGGTTCGTGACCCCTGACTGGGCGGCGAAGGCGGTTGCTGTGCCCTACGCACATTATGGCAATCCGCAGTCACTGAATCTGTACAGTTATGTCACCAACAATCCAACTACGATGGGTGATCCAGACGGTCACGATGGTGACGTTGTGCCGGAAGCTAGCGGGATGCCCCAGCCGATGCAAGAGTGCAACGGGAACGCTTCATGCACAGCGCAAGTAACAAGCAGCATTGAGGAACGGGAAGGCGGCGATGGCTCAATGGCGTTGACATTACATCAGAGTGTAACCACTACAACGCAAAATCCTGACGGAACTGTGACAACAGCATCGGCACAAGTGGATACATTAGTCAATATTCCTAGCACTGCTCAAGCGATGGACGGGCAGACAGCAGTCCAGACCGTAACGGTTTCCAATGCAAGGGACGAAACAGTCGTTCCTAATGGATACCGAGACCCAGAGACGGGCGAGCTCAGCAACAGTGTTGTCGAGAGTCATAATTACGACCAAACAACCAGAGTTACTAGAGGTGATTTAACTCAAGCGTATAACAACTTCGGATCGGCGTCGAACGTTTCGGATGGCCGAGACCGCGTGAACTATGGATACCAAATTGTTAGTAGCATAGTTACCCTTCGAAACAACATCGCTGTGGATTCGAAGCTGTTTAACCTCGACAGGAGGGTAGCGGGTCTCGAAATCGAGGGTAAAGTACATGCGATGATAGCATTAATGCATGTAATCCCGGTAGAATAATTTCGCGTCGACCTAAGGCGCACGGGGACAGCGAACCGCAAGATGCGAACCTAATACGATGTAATCTACTCTGAGGTCCGAGGAGCTTATATCCCGATGCAAACGTCCGCCAACGTCCGCCAACGTGTAGGACGCGTGATCTTCCGCAGCAGGCGAGCATCGCTCGCCTGCTAAAATTCACCTTCGATATTGGCGAAGAACCGTATGGTCTCTCTCCGATTAATATCGCTTACAGCAAAAAACATCCGATATGCAACAATAATTCAGTTTGTTATCGGAAACTCCGTCGAAGTTGCTATCACGGTTGGTTTAGTGCCGCTCTTGCATCACGCGCTCCTGATTCCCATTCAGCCTTTATTACATGAACCGGATCGATGAAAGTGGCGCGATTGGTCCGAATGATAGACGCCCTAATGGCAATGATCGCTAGCACTGAAATGGCCACTGTCAGCACTGGTATATCGTAACTCTTTACCTCATCGAGGTGATCTTTGATGGCGTAAGCGACAGCCAAAGCGGCGGGAATACCGATTACCAGACAAGAGTGACTGGCATCAAGGCCTCGCGTAATGAATCGCTGCTGGTCGGTGATAAGTTACCTTGAATACGATTCAATACGCTTATCTGACGCACTACCCTTAAAGGGCCTTATTCTTTAAGCTCCTTGCGAAAGTGTTTCATATTCAACTAAAAATTTTTTCTATTTTGTTGACAGCGAGCCGGGCCGGCCATACATTTCTCTGCGATCGAGGATGCGCCATTGGTTCTTATGACCTCCGCTTGGTTATTCCTACCTAAATGGCCTTCTCGTCCAAAAACGTTCTAAACATCCAAGACTAATCTGAAACTAGCGACTAGACTGACCAAGTCACTGCGTTGAATATATCATTTGCTCTCGGTCATTTGGGCCGTCTGCACAACTCCCAACAAATCTCGAAGGAGAAACAGAAAATGAGAAGAATTTTGCTTTCGATTATGCTGTTATTGACGCTTGGCATGGCAGTGCTTGCAGATACACCTTTGCCAATTCCAGATCCTTCGCCACCAAAACCGACACCACCCAGCTCTGGCGGAGGCTCCGGTGGCGGCGGCGGCGGCGCGTTCGCATTTGTGAATACAGCAACGACTGTCGTGATCGTGTTGCAGGCTGTAACTGGTACCCCCTAATCGGACAGTAGATCCTGATTATAAAGTGAGAACACCTGAGAGAGAGAGGTGCCATTCCAGAACTGAATTGGCACCTCTAATTTGGCGAATAGAATTAAAGAACCTCCCGTTCCGAGGGCCTTCAAGAAATCCAAGCTTTGGTCATCTAGAATGAGTAGTTACCAATACCCGCGTTTCCGTTGTCACCCTAGCATGACTCTGGCTAAGTTCCGCCGTTCACATTCGCGCTCCTCTCATCCAAAAACGTTCTAATTATCCAAGACTAATCTCAAACTCGCGAATAAACTGAAGGAGTTGTCCAGGGACCGGGCAACGCCGCGCTCCTCGCAACTGGCCTGCAAAGGAAAGACAGTGCTTAAACGTCAGACTCACGTCTGTATAGTTGCCTTTAGTTGTGTTGAAGTGCTCAATTTCTGCGGGCCGTCCGAAGTCTTCTCGGTGGCGGCCGGACGCGCTGGCCTGACGCCTTTTGATGTGTATATGGCCGCGGTGCAGTCGGGGCCACTGATCGCGCTTGACATCACAAAATGTTGCTAAAGAGACAGCAACACTAGTTTGCAAGCTTAACCTAATCTTCGAGAACAAAGTGATTTGTTCCTGGAAGGGGTGTGTTCAAACATCACCTCACAATTCCTCTGTCAGGAAATTATTGTTTCTACAGAACATCCAAAGCTCAATAGTGACGAGATCGAGTTTGATTTACCCACGAGTTCTTATTTGGACGCGAACGTTAGCAACTTGGTGATTCGCGTCTTTTGTTTCTTCAAGTGAAGTATTGGTCCCTTTAAGCGCAAGTGATTCTGCTTTGTCTTCAGGCGTTTCAGCACCCTTGGGGCCACTAGGGCTGACCAGTTGATACTCAGAAGGAGTTCAATCGTGACTATAAGGATTTCATCTCCCTGCGGTTTGTCTTTGATAAAAATTTGCCCGATATTCGTCTTGGTTATTTTATTAGCGCTAATCGGTTTGAGAAATCATTTGGTTAAGGCCGCTTCGGCTCCCCCTAAAACCGTAACTCAGCGAAACGTCAAGGATCAGGCATCAAGCTCCCCTGTCAGTCCTATTGTGGGAGTATCACGACCTGTAGCAGCGGGCAGTGGAGAAACCGGGCCACATATTTATTTGAGCGAGAGTCGCACGGTTCCTGTAACACACACAGGTATTACTGAGGCCAGGAATATGATAGTCAGCAGGAAGGCGAGCCCCCTGTCTATGGCATCAGCCGATGTTGACGGCGACAGCGTGACTGATATGGTTGCCGGTTTCAGCGCTCCCGGTGGTGGCGCGATTGTGATTTATCGCGGCAACGTGGATGCCTTCGCTCCGCAGAGCGACTCCTCGTTTCAGGCGATTGGCCAGGGTCAGTTTCCTTCCCCGTTCCTGCCCAACGCGCTGGTTGTCACCGTCCCTGTCCGTCCCGACTTTATGGCACTGGGTCGCTTTACGCCCGGCGGACACCAGGACCTAGTAATGGCCGCACGCGGCGGCAACAGCCTTTACCTCTTGCCCGGCGACGGCGAAGGCAGCTTTGGCGCACCGCAGACAATTCCGCTTGCCGGCGGCGTAACCGCCTTGGCAGCGGAAAATCTGCTGCACAGCGTGCCATACTCCAACCTTGTTGTCGGCGTGTCCACTTCGCAGAGTTCGTCTTTGCTGGTCTTTTCTGGATCTGACGCGGGCATGACCTCTCCGGCGGTCTTCCCGCTGGAGGCAGGTGCCAGCAACATCCTCTTCGGCGACTTTGGTGACTCCCATACTGACACGGCTTTCCTTTCCGGCGGCACCGTCTTCATACTTCATTCCTCGAATTTCCAGATGGAAGCCCTCTCGCTTCCGGTAAACGCCAGTGCCATAGCACTGGGCTCGTTCATCTTTGACCGCACGGGCGGCTTGCAGATTGCGTTACTGACATCCGATGGGACGCTCCACATTGCGGCGCGCACTGAATTTGATCCGCGTCCGCTGACCGACGACGAATTCCAGGCGCGCCAGCAGGCAGCCAGGCGCGGATATGGCAATCCGCTGAATATGCCGCGCACGCTGCCGCAGAACGGCTTCAAGATCGTTGAGAGCATCGCTGCCGCTGCGCCATACGGGGCCGGACGGATGCCGATACTCTTCCGCACGCGCATTTCCGACCACGGTGCCGACGACGTGATGGTGCTGAATCCATCCGCGGGCCAGTTGGCCGTAATTTCGCATCCTGACGTGGCGCCTGGCGCGACAACCTTTCTCCCGGCGCAGATTTCAACGAGGCCTTATTCCGGCTCACCCGTAGCGGCGCTGCCGATGCGCACGAATATTGACGGACGTCCCGGCATCGTCGCGCTGCAGGCCGGTCAGCTCGCTCCTGCCGTGATGATGCCGCTGCCCGACCCGACGTTTACGGTCAACCGCACTGACGATCCGGTGCCAGTTTCGCCCATTACCAACGCTTGCAACGGCGTCGCCAACGATTGCAGCTTACGTGAGGCAATTCTCCGGGCAAATGCAACTGCCGGGACAGACACAGTTATTGTGCCAGCGGGTACTTATACGCTCACACTGGCGAGAGTCCAAAATGACTGTACCGGCAATCACGGTGCTTTGTCTGTGAGGGACTCAGTCAACATCGTTGGCGCAGGCCAGGCCACCACCATCATTCAGGCCGGAACGACCAATACCAATGGCATCGACATGGTGATGAACGTCAATGAGGACCTTGGCACGGCCAACTGTTCCATTACGAACGCAACGGCAAGCATTTCCAACCTGACTCTTCAGTTCGGTAGGAACCACGGTGCGGTCGCAACCTTTGACGGCGATGGCGGCTGCATGGAATACGACACGGGGAGCAGCGGTACCGCCAACCTCACACTGGACCACGTTACGTTCTCTAATTGCAGCACCACAGACGGCAACGGAGCTGGTATCGCGATCTTCAATGCTTCATCTGGGCTGTCGGGTGGCGGCACTGGCCTGGCCACTATCACCAACAGCATTTTCCAGAACGGTTCAGTGGCTGAAATTAACACGAATGCCGCGGGTAGCGGTGGCGGCATTTGGGTGGCTGATCTGGCGCGCATGTCGCTGAGCAATTCTCAGATACTCAACAACAACGCCAATCAGATCAATGGGACCGGCAGGGGCGTTGGCGGCGGCCTCTTCATTTTTTCCGCAGGATCAGGCTCCAGGCAGACCGTTCTTCACAGTAACACCATCACTGGCAATAATGCTTCGGGTGACGGCGGAGGAATCTGGGACACAGCAAACTTGTTAATCGACAATGGTGGCACTCCGAGCAGCCTTACGGTAATCAGCGGCAACACGGCCGGCGGAAATGGCGGAGGAATCCATTATCACGCGGTTAGCCCGGATGTGATGACGATCTCCAAGGCCACCATCACTGGGAATACAGCTACCGGCAAAGGCGGCGGCATTGATTCCGGCGAGCCGAGTCTCGCGCATGCCTTCTCTATGAGCTTCAGTCGTGTGGCGGGCAACTCCGCGGCTAGCGCCAGCAACCTGAACAATAACCACACCACGGCAACCGTGACGAATAACTGGTGGGGCACGAATACCCCGGCTGCGACAATCGCTAATATTAATGGCGGCACGACAACGTTCGATCCTTTCATCGTGCTTTCACATACTGCCAGCCCCAGCACGATCAAGATCAATCAGAGCACAACCTTGACCGCTGATATGAGCAAGGACAACCACGGCAGCGGCGCAGCATTATCCGGAAATTTAGACGTCTTGAACGGAGTACCGATCACGTTCAACAACGCGGTCGATGGATCGATCAGCGGAGCTCAGACCACTATTCAAAGCAACGGGCAGGCTACAGCGACTTTCAACGCAAGCAGTGTGGCCGGAGGGGGCAAGGTCGATGCGGTGGTTGACCAGGCGACGGTCACAGCTAATATCGTTGTGCTGCAGCCTCCATCTATTGCAAAGAGTTTCAGTCCGACTGTCATTAAAACAGGCGGCACCAGCACGATCACGTTCTCGATAACCAACCCGAATGTTGTCACCATCAATGCCAGCTTTACCGATGATCTGACTTCAGGCGGAACAGTACCTGGTCTGGTGGTAGCATCGTCGCCCGGTGTGGTCAATGGCTGCGGCGGAAGTATGACGGCCAACCCGGGCGCAACCAGCATCAGCTTCCTGAACGCAGCTCTGCCGGTGAGCGCCAGCCCGTGCACGATAAAGGTGAATGTAACAGGCACTTCTGACGGAATAAAGCCCAACAGCGTAACGATCGATTCCACCGACGCCGGCAATGGCAACACGGCAACGGCAAGTCCCAGCCTGACCGTTATCAATCCGCCGACCATCGGTAAGGTATTCGGGACGAGCAGTATTCCGCTCAATGGCACGACCAGCCTGACTTTTACGATAACGAATCCGAACAGCAATGCGGTATCGGTGCTTAATGGAATCTCGTTTACCGATACTCTTCCCAGTGCAGCTCCCGGTACGCTGGTGGTTGCCACGCCAAACGGTTTGACTAATACCTGCAGCACGACTCCGACCGCAACCCCGGGATCAGGAAGCATCAGCTTGACGGGAGCGAGCCTAGCGGCAGGGGCATCATGCACAATCTCGCTCAATGTCAAAGGGACGGTGGCCGGGACAGCGCCCAATAGCGTTACGATCAGCGACACAGTTGCTGGTACAGGGAACACGTCAAGCACATCGCTGGTAGTGGTAGGGCCGCCGACGATCAGCAAGGCGTTCAGTCCGACCAGCATCCCGCTCAACAGCAATACGACATTGAGCTTTACGGTGACAAACCCCAATACTGCCAGCGCGCTGAGCGGAGTAGCATTCACCGACAGCCTGCCGGCCGGACTGAAGCTGGCATCGACGACAATTACCGGGAGTTGCGGAAGCGGGACGATAACGGCAACGATCAACAATCCCCCGGGTAGTCCCTCGACAGTGAGTTTATCGGAAGGAACATTGACGGCTTCACCGGGAGCAGGATCGTCCTGCACGTTTTCTGTCAGCGTGACGGGCATAACTGCCGGATCGCAAGCCAACACAACCAGCGCGGTTACATCTACCGAGGGCGGAATCGGGTTGACGGCTTCGGCGACGGTAACGGTGGTAGCGCCGCCGACCATCAGCAAGTCATTTAGCCCGAAGACCATCCCGCTCAACAGCAATACGACGCTGAGCTTTACCGTGACAAACCCGAATACGGCCAGCGCATTGAGCGGGGTAGCATTCACCGACAGCCTGCCAGCAGGACTGAAGCTGGCATCAACGACGGTGACGGGAAGTTGCGGAAGCGGGACGATAACGGCGACGATCAACAATCCGCCTGGTACGCCTTCGACAGTCTCTTTGTCAGGCGGCACGCTGACGGCTTCACCGGGTGCGGGATCGTCGTGCACGTTCTCTGTCAGCGTAAAGGGTATAGCGGCCGGAGCGCAGGTGAACACCACCGGGGCCGTCAGCTCGACCGAGGGCGGAACCGGAGGGACGGCCTCAGACACAGTAACAGTGATCGCGCCGCCTACGATCAGCAAATCATTCAGCCCAAAGAGCATTCCGCTCAACGGCAGTACGACGCTGAGCTTTACCGTGACAAACCCGAATACTGCCAGCGCATTGAGCGGGGTGGCATTCACCGACAGCCTGCCCGCCGGACTGAAGCTGGCATCGACGACAGTAACAGGGAGTTGCGGAGCCGGGACAATTACGGCGACGATCAACAATCCGCCCGGTGCTCCTTCAACAGTCTCTTTGTCAGGCGGCACACTGACGGCATCTCCCGGAGCAGGATCCTCTTGCACGTTCTCTGTCAGCGTAACGGGCATAGCGGCCGGAGCGCAGGTGAACACCACCGGGGCCGTTAGCTCGACCGAGGGCGGAACCGGAGGGACAGCCTCAGACACGGTAACAGTGGTAGCGCCACCGACATTCAGCAAGTCGTTCAGTCCGGGCAGTGTTGCACTCAATGGCAGCTCGACGCTGTCGTTTACGATAACCAATCCCAACACGGCCAGCGCATTGAGCGGGATAGCATTTACCGACAGCCTGCCCACGGGTGTGCAGTTATCATCGACTACGGTGACCGGCAGTTGCGGAAGCGGAACGATTACGGCAACGATTAACGCACCGCCGGGCAGTCCCTCAACGGTGAGTTTGTCGGGTGGAACGTTGACTGCCTCGCCAGGAGCGGGATCGAGCTGCACCTTCTCGGTTAGCGTAACCGGCATAGCAGCAGGAGCGCAGGTCAATACCTCCAGCGCGATTACATCGACCGAAGGCGGAACAGGGTTGACCGCATCATCGACGCTGAACGTGTTTGCGGCGCCAACGATCGCGAAAGCGTTTGGAGCCGCCAACATCGCGGTGAACGGAACGACTACGTTGACGATCACGATAACCAATCCGGCGGGTAACCCGGGAGCGCTAAACGGAATAGGTGTTACCGATCCGTTCCCGGCGGGACTTCAGGTAGCCGGCACAGTAGGGGCAAGCAACACCTGCGGTGGGACATTTACGCCGGCGGCAGGAAATACCACGATTACCTTGAGCGGAGGCAGCATCGCAACCGCAGGTAATTCCTGCGCGATTCAGGTCAACGTGACTAGCACTAGCGGAGGAACAAAGAACAACACTACCAATGCAGTCACCTCGACCAATGGCGGAACGGGTCTTACCGCGAGCGCATCGCTTCAGATAGGCAATCCGCCGACTATCTCGAAGTCCTTTACGCCATCGACAATAGGCGTGGGATCGACCAGCACATCGACGCTGTCATTCACTATCACCAATCCCAACAGCGGGCTTGCACTAACAGGAGTGGGCTTCAGCGACAGCTTCCCGGCTGGTCTGGAAATCTCAAACCTGGGAGGAGTTTCCGGCAGTTGCGGGGGCGGCACAATCACTGCCACTTCGGGATCGACTTCAGTGAGCTTGAGCGGAGCCACCCTGGCGGCGAATTCAAGCTGTACCTTCTCGGTCCTGGTGACCGCCACGACCACCGGTGTGAAGAACAACACGACATCGGCCGTCACCTCCAATGAGGCAGGCAATGGCAATACGGCCAGCGCGACGCTGACGGTGCTCGCTAATCCGACGATTTCCAAGAACTTTGGCGCTTCCCAGGTCGATGTGGGGGGCTCGGCGGTATCGCTGTCGTTCACCGTCAATAATCCCAACGCGGGTAATTCGCTTACCGGAGTTCACTTCCTCGACACTCTGCCTTCGGGCTTGAGGGTAGCCACTCCCAATGGACTGAGCGGCAGTTGCGGCGGCGGAGTCATCACCGCCCCGGCAAACGGGAGCACGGTCAGCCTGACGGCGGCAACGCTTCTGGCGAGCAGCTCTTGTACCTTCTCAGTCAATGTTGTTGCCATCAGCGGCGGAGCGCAGACCAACGTGACCGGCAATGTCATCTCCACCAATGGCGGTCAGGGCGGCA
>Ga0070741_10020225_pt1 | contig 10520 bp, 10 predicted proteins | sample Coa_R1_4_FD_66440 | JGI IMG/M metagenome (GOLD analysis project Ga0070741, IMG submission 66440) | Surface soil microbial communities from Centralia Pennsylvania, which are recovering from an underground coalmine fire - Coalmine... | ecosystem: Environmental > Terrestrial > Soil > Unclassified ... | reverse complement strand
ACACGCTCTGCCATGTTCATTCGGGAAATTGCCATGTTCATTCGGGAAATTGCCATGTTCATTCGGGAATAATAAGCTCATCATTAATACCACTTGCTGGCGCTTCTTTGCTTTCTTTAAGTAACTTTTGGTAGTGGTTTTTGACTTCGCTGGGTGGCTCAAAATTCAGTGTTTTTTGTAGCCACAAATCCAGCCATCCATAGGCGCGTTCTCTGATCTCCTTGTTGATCTCTGCTGTTGCTGGCGTTGCATCGATAATTTCCCAGTAGTCGCCTATCACTTCCTCTTCTTTCAGGCTGGCCAGTGCTCGCTCTATGCTTTCTTTAAATTCTCCTGGGTTTTTTTGGGCATACTGTGTTATGACAATACCAGATCGCTCCAGCAGCGTTGCTATGGTGATACCATTCAAGAATCTTCCTCCGCGTTGAGCGTTGTAACGGAACATATAGGTGAGGTAAATCCCGATGCGTTTTTTGTAGCGGTCATTTTTGCCGGAATATTTCAGGAGTTTTCGTAACATCCTGGCCGTCGATGGAGATAGGCCGGGCATGGTTTTAGCCCATGTGCCGATAGAGATACTGCGTTTTTCCCACAATTCGTCCCCAGTGATGGCGCTATATTCGCCAATCGTAAATGATAGCAGGTCGATTAAATTTCCCTCCATCTTAATGTAAGTCTCGCCGTTTGCGCGTGTCTCGCCACGCTTAGGGCGCCCGCGTCGATTCTTTCCTGCTGGTCGCTCTACAGCGATGGTTGCTTTAACATGGGCCAATGAGAGCGTTTTGAGTGCTTTTGTGACTTCGATTCGCTGAGTTTGCGTGTAACTCCCTTTGCTCTTTTCTTTGCAGCACATTTCGAGCAACTCATCAGGACTGGTCAAGAAGGGATCACTGATATGTTCTATCCCGTTCCGTTCGGTTGCTAGCGCAAGGCTTGCATAAAATATATCAGCTACGCTATCGCCCAGCGTATTGAGCGCGTCGTTAATAGTTTGCCATGCCTCAGTTCCATTGCCGATATCAATAATGAGCTGGCCTTTTTCTTTGCCGATGTTTTCAATGTGGCGTGCAATCTTAGCATCTGGATAGTTGGTAAAGTTGTCTTGTGAGAGTAAGGTCCTCCCTATAGAATGTTCAAAGCGATTTGCAGGCACAGAGGTGTAGTCGTTTCGTCGGGCGATCGCGCGCGGCTTGCTTTGTGCTGGGCGACGCCCTCTTTTCCTTTTTTCAACCGGCGTTTCAGGAACTTCTTCAGCAAATAGGGCGCGTTGGGTGATCACTTCTTTCTCCTGCTCTGATTCAATCGTTGCTGTCTCTGGAGTTTGCGTCGCCTGGTCGGTCACGATTTCTACCGGATGGAGTGAGAGATGGTGCTGGTAGTAGTCGCGCGCCAGGTCGCGGGCGAGAATCTGTATTTTTTGCCAGGCATCGCGCCAGGGTTTACGGAGGGTTTCGCGTAGTTTCGCTATGTGCTGGTGCGCGGCTCTAAGTTGGGCATCCTCCACGATGAGACCGGCGCGCGTTTCTCCTATGGCGAGCTTTTGCCTGGTTTGGAGCGATTGTATTGCCTGCTGATAAGCAGCCTCATTTGAGGCCAGGTCGTGGCGCTGAGTGAAAGCTGGCCACATGGAGGGAGCAGATATAGCCCGTAATTTATCGCCCAGCAGCGCCCAGCGTTGCCGCGCGGCCAGTGGGAGGCTCAGAACGTGATAGCTCACCATCTTCTCTTGATCTGGTGATTCCGCCACATAGGCGTATTCACCGTACTGAGGCAAGGGGAAAGGATTGAGCATAGGAATGTAGAGGGCTTCCCTGGCTGGCTGCGATCCCAGGTTGTCAATGGCAAAGGCCAGCACGACGGGGACGGGCGGGCGCTCGTCCTGATCGGTCCGGTAAAAATAGAGCAGGGTTTGGGTGTCGTGGTTGACGAGCTGAGCGTTTTGGTAGAGTTGAGACTCCAAAATGGTTGAGCCATAAGGGATCGGCGATTGTTTCCAGCCTTGCCCGATGAGATAGTCAATCGACTCTGCATTGTAAGGGAGTGTCAAGGGGCTCCAAAGCGCAATGTAAAGCCAGTGGGGCGTATTGGGAAGAGACATAATTGCGGATAGCGGGCGACCAGTATACTCAAGTTCCATGTTATTTGTTCCTCCTATTCGGTTTGCACCATCATACCAAAAGTCTTTCAGTTTGAAACGTAACACGCCAGGCTGCAAAACGTGACCGCCTGGCGTGCCTGCTCTACAGTTCCAGCGGGAGCCAGGGGCCATGATAGCCTCGTCTCTCCAAAAGGATACGGTGCTTGCGGCGCTCATGATAGAGCCAGCTATGCGCGCCTGGTCGGCGAAAGTAGCGCCAGTGGCACGATGGACACACGGCGATCAGCTCCGGCGCTTCGCTACTCTGGTCATGGTTGACATGCGCGGCCTGCAAATAGACTGGCCATACGCGCTCCGTCCAGATAGAGAAGCGCGGCGTGCCGTGTGCGATCCCGCATTTCTGGCATTTCCAGCCGGCAGCCTTTTTGCAGGCCCGCGCCAGCTTGCGCCAGTTGCGCGGGTACTTCTTGCGGTTATGCATGGCGAGCTCGCTTTCTGGCCTGGCGCTGCTCTTCGTACCAGGCAGCGTGAACCACGCACAGCGTACTTGACCAGGCCGCCGGGTAGGGCTGGCCTGGATGCGCATGAGGCCAGCAGCACACGCAACGCTCGACCGGCGCGGCGACGGCAGGAATCTCACGGGGCAGGAGCGCGGGAACAATCTGAAACCTTTCCATGTGGTACTCCTTGCACGGTAGGCAGGAAGTACGGTATGCTAACCGAAAGCAAGTGGTTGGTGGTACTTCCTGCTTGCTGAAACTGAAAGCGCCGGGGATGGTTGCAGCCGCCCGGCGCTTGCCGTTCTATCTATTTGTGACCGCCTGGTGCGTCACGTTTGCGGGCGAGATACCGGGCGCAGAGCAAGATTTGCATTTTGTCCTGCTCGCACAGGTCAGAGTGCAGCGCGTCCGCGTAGCGCGCGGCCAGCGCGGCGACCTCGCAGAAGCGCGCCAGGTTGGCCGCGATCGCCGCCTGCTCCTGCTGCCGAAGGAGCTGTAACACTTCGCCGGCGACGGCAATCATCAGTTGCTTGTTGTTGGCCGGGACCTCCTGCCAGGCAACCGCGCTCTCTTTCCGCGTTTGATAGCCATAGGCCGGGGCCAGGCGCTCGTAACTTTCATGGAACAGCCGGGCCAGTTCCTCTGCATGGATCATGGATACCGCTCCTTTCTCGCCTGAGCCATTGTGAGAAGGTTGGTTCCGGCCTCAAAAATGTCTTGCACGGAGAGGTGTCGGATTTCCGTTTCGAGCGTCGCTGCCGCCTGCTCTACGGATTGATTCAGGTTGATGTTGCTCACGTTGCCTCACTTTCTGCCTTATTGTTGCAACCATTGACGCATTGACAGGTCCCTGACAGGTTGCCTCAGATCGCGCTCTCTGTTGCCTCACGCGATGCCTCAGCGCGTGCCGTTTTCCAGTCGCGCATGTACCGCTGGATAGTGGCCGCTGAGCATCCAATGAGAGGCGCAAGCTGATAGCTCGATCGCTGGTCGCCTGCTGCGAGCAGGCTATAGACCAGTGATCGCTTATCAGTTGTGCCCGCGCCCGGTTGCCTCAGCGTCACAATGTTTGATGCATCATGCCCGTGCCCGGTTGCCTCAGGTTTTGCCTCACGCGGTTTTCTTTCCGCCTTTGCTGCTTCAATCTGGCGTGCCTCACTGACGACGGTTTTTTGCCTCATGGCTGCCTCAAGGCGTGCCTCAAAGTTTGCCTCAAGGTTACGTGCGACTGCCTCAAAGCGTGCCTCATAGTCAACCACCGGGACAGATTGCCTCACCTGGTCGATCTCGCCGGCGATCGTAGCCAGGCGTTGCTCGATTTGGGTTTGCAGGTTGGCGATCGCCTGGCTGAGATGCTCTTGGAGATCGGGCGCGGTGGTCACGTGCAAATCGAACAGGTCATCGTGCCTGAGCGAATGAATCGTATGGCCATACAATACGGCCAGGATGGAGCGCGCGATCAGCAGCACCGTGTCGATACCGAGCTTCCAATCGCCGGGAATGCTAAACAGTTGCTCGATCGCCACGACCACCACGCCGGCGATCATGATCGTGATGAGCGCCTTACTCATGCGTCCGGCGAGTTTCGCGCCGTCTTCATTGCCCTCTGCTTGTGCCTGTTTGGCGAGCTTGCTTAGTGAGAGCCCGCCCACATCGAGCGCGACAAACTGAGCGACGAAGACGATCACGTCAAGCCAGGCAGGCATTCGCACGACGGGGAGCAGTTTGACGCTCGCATAGAGCACCGAGAGTACCAGGATTGCCTCTGCTGCCCGGCCCGCTAATTCCAGAAACCAGTTCCAGGTCGCTGTTATCCAGGTGCTATGTTTCAGGATGTGTGTTCGTCGGCCTGGTCGCTGTGGAATCGCTGTCATGATTCCGCGTCCTTTCTATCTAGCTGGTGCTGCTGGTGGTGCTGATGCATCGCTGGGATTTCTCGCATGCGTGCATCACCATCAGGTCATTCACCACCAACAGCAACATCATCAGCCCCACCAACAGCCTCAAGATTTTGAAGCTGAGCGAGTAATTCGCCGGCGAGATAATCGCTGCATTCCAGTCCGCGCGCTTGCAGTAGTTTTTGCAAGCGAGGCCGCCCGATTCGTTCCTCACTCGCATTCCAGACCTCAACGGCATCGGCAAGAGTTGCCTTGCGTGGGGTTGGTTTCGGGACGACCCTGAGCGGGGGGACCTCGCTTTGTTGCTCCGATCTGCTTGCCGGGGCCATAGCAGGCGGTTGCAGTCGGAGCGGCTGGCCGGCGAACCGCTCAACGGCCTCAACGTCCGGGGTTCCACTGCGCTCTCCGTCGCTCTCTCGCGGGTAAAAGGTCGTGACAAGTTGCGTTCCGTCGTCGCCAATGTAGACGCCCTGCCCGCGCTGGAATCGGGCGATCTGTTGCGCTGTCGCGGTTTCGGCGCGGACATACTTCATGCAGCGCGCCAGATCATTATCCTGCGTTTGCCGCAGGATAATGCGTACTTCGGATTGCGCAATGATCTGATTGTTCGTTTCGGCGAACCGTTGCGAGAGGATGATGGGCGTGATTCCGCGCTTGCCGCCGGTCCCGCTCACATTTCGGTAGGCTTTCAAGAGTCGCTTACGCACGTCGGGGTTTTGGATTGCGGACGCGTTGAGGTCCTCGGGCAGATATTTCTGCGCTTCGTCCAAGAACACCTCGACCGGACACCGCTGGTGCGGATACTGGTTTGCAAACTCAAACAGGCCGTCAATCACGCCGCATACGATAGACCAGGCTTCGCTCTCATTCTCAAAACTGGCCATATCGAGAATAACCTGCATACCCTCGTAGAGAATTTGGAAGCCCAGGACATCAGCGTCTTCGGGGGTAACTGTCCAGAGATTCAGGTCTTCAACCTCTTCCCACTGTGAGCCGGGCGCTGCGGCGATCACCCCGCGCGGCAGCAGATCATAGATGCTGAGCATGTCACCCTCGCTATCAGGTATGAACAGGGGAATGTTGTACAGCCCGATCTGCTCTGCCAGCCGCGCGCCCAGCGTTGTCTTGCCCGATCGTCTCTGCCCTACCACAAAGACGGATTTGCCGATAATATCCGATCGGCGCAGGCGCAAATCGGGCGACAGGATGATTTCCCCGCCTGGCTCTTGTTTTTCGCTTGTGCCGCGCACGCTCTTTCCATTGAGCAGCCGGTACGCGAGCGACGGTTTTTTATCCTCTCGTTTCGCGGGAGAAGCCGGGGCAGGAGAATACTCTCCTGCCTCGACGGCGTTTTGCCGCGCCTGCTGGACCTCATCGGCAACGAGATAGGCGACCGCGCCCGCTGCCAGGCCAACAATCACCCCTGTCCCGCCGGTGTGCGCAAGCGCCAGAGCTGGCTCCGCAATTAAAGTCGCAACGCTTGCCGCCGCGAGCTTGTGCCCTCGACCCTTTCGCATGTTACAGCTCCTCGACTCCATGCTCGATGAGGCCCACTCCGAGGGGCAACCCAATCGTAACGATAATGCCGATCGCCAGCGCGATTAGAAACTGCACTAAAGGATTGCTGCCAGGGCTGGATGAGTAGTCAGCCCAGGAGTTGAGGGCGATGAGGACAAAGCCCAGCACGACAAACCATTTCCCGAAGCGGGGGTTAACCGTGCTGATTTTGACGACCGCCACGCTGAGCGCCAGCGCGAAGACCAGCGTTACTACTTCAATCGTCCAGCCATAGAGCCAGGCCGTCACATATTGCACAGGAGCCTGTCCACTAATCATCTGAAAAGGCTGGGTCAGGATCGACCAGGCCACGCCAGCCACGCGCGTTTGATTGCCCAGCGCCAGGTATTCGCTGGTTTGAATTTGTACCACTGTGCCGGCCAGCCAGAGCAGCAGCACCAGCGCGCCTAAGAAAAACATGATGAGCGGTGAGCTACCTAGCTTGTGATGCAAGCGGGACATCTGACGGAGGGCCTGCCGGCGTGTTTTCCGGGGTTGGAGGTCTTCCATCTCTTCGAGATCGTCAAGAGTGTTTGCCATGTTGTTTCCTTTCTGTGTTTGTGCTTGCCGTCCGTGTTACGATGGACCTGCAAGCGGTCTTTTGCCGCGTGTGCGTGCGGGCGCGCCTGGTCGTCGCGGGTAACGAGAGCCGGGCGCGCTCATACAATCCTCAAGTTCAACTGGTCAAGAGTAAGCGCGGACAGGTTGCGCGCCTGACGCTCTGCATTAAGCGCGTTTAGAATGTTTCGCGCGGTGGTGTAGCTGATACGTTCCTGCTTGCCTGTTTCTAGCCGGTGATACCATTGCCTTGAAACACCCGCCGCAAAGGCTAATTTCTCCTGAGACACTTTCGGCTGTAGCTCTTTGCGGATCTGGTACAATCTGGTTTTCATACTAACCATATCCGGCTCTTTTCCTCCTCGCTTAAATTGGTAAAACTGTAATGTTGGTAAAGTTGTAAACTTCTCTTTACAAAAGATACCATGCTCTATGAAGTTGTGTCAAGTGGTAAAGTTGTTATTATTGTAAAGTACGGTGAAATTGATTTATAATTATGGCAGGGTAAACTTTCAGAGGGAGATTCGTATGAGTCTTGAGAAGATTTCGGAGCAGTACTATACAGCCGCTCAAGCCCGCGCGGTGCTTGGCTTGAACGAGCATACTTTTCAAAACTGGATTAAATCAGGTCGTATCAAGCGAACTATTTTACCAGGGCGCGGCCAGGGTCTTTACTTAAAGCGAGATATCGATAGGAAAGCGCATCTTATAGAGTCCGCGCTTTTTCTGGATACCACCAAAGATTTAGAGTTGCGCGCGGCGACTCCTGCCGAGGTTGACGGTGAGATACACCTAGCACATCTGATTTATGGTCGCCGTGTGCTCTTGCCTGAGGCCCAGCGAGCCCGACGCCAGCTTGTAGAAGTCAACCCGGAAAGTAGTTGGTATCTTTATGACCGCGATCTCCTCGCGGCGAGCTTGAATATTGTCCCGGTGACACCAGAAGCTATAGAGATGTTCAAGCAGGGTGTTCGCGGCTGGCTCTTTGTGCCTGGCCAGGTGAAACAATTTGAGCCAGGTGTGCCGCTGGATTGTATTGTGATTGACTACATGAGTACTCCAACTGTCCCGCCTGAGAAGCGAAAGTTTTATAGTGAGGCCCTTTTGAGAGAGTTAGCTTACAATGCGTTTAGAACTTGGGGCGCTCGCGGCGTCGAGTTACGTAAGGTGTATACCTGTGGTAGTACACCCTCTGGCCGGGCGCTCTTACGTGGTAGCAATGTGTTTCGCGAACTGGGCGAGCCGGTCCCTGGCCGGGTGATTTTTGAGTTAGATGTGTTCTCGTCTGATTTTGTGCTCTTGCGACCGTACAAAGAGGCGCTGGCCGCATGGCGAGAACAGAAAGAGCGTTGATAGTGGAAACATATTGTTTATTCGGGATCGTGACAGCCTGGTCAGTCACGAAATGGAGGTCCCGGGTCCTCTGCTCGCTATAACCGCTTGCCTGCCAGTCGCGCCTGGCGCTCGCTTAAAATTTGCTGCTCGCTGCCCGGAAAGCAATAGACAGCCTTTTCGCGTCCGTCTTTGCCCGCGAGTGTGCAATGGACAATCACAAAATGCGTCGGATCGCTTTTCGCCAGGGCGCGCAAAATCTGATAGGCGCTCTCTCTTGACTTGCAGCGAGCGATTTCGTACCAGCGCCCGTCAGGCAGCAGCGCGCGCAAAGAGTACTCATACCAGCTGCTCACTTTCTGCTTGCTGCTTGCGCGGGCGCATAACTAACTCTCCTGTTTCGCCTTGCGTCCGCGCTGGCCGCTTACCACATAGCCATCAATATCAGCTTTCCAGTAGAGTTTTCCGCGTGCGCTCACTTCTACCGTTCTCACCTTGCCATACTTGGCCAGTGTCCGCGGATAGCTAATATCAATCTTTCGCCCGCTGTTTGTCGAGAGCCGCGCCCGCGCTTGCTCTGCCGTGTACCAATCATCGAGATTAATCTTTTTTGCTTTCATGGCCCGCTTGTTCCTTTTCGCTAAATACATCGTTTCGTGTTCCAAGTATAACAGCGAAACGAGTTTTTTGCAACCCCATAAAATAGGTCATAAATCAGCTTAAAATGCTTGACAAAATAACTCGTTTCGTGTATTATCTAGGTGTAAGTTGAGTGAGGCCACAAGCCTCTAGAATAGGAGAAACCACAATGATCGTTTACAGAAAACCGGGTTTGAAAGCCCCCGCCTTTCAAGCGGGGGATGAAAAACCCGCGCCGTAGGCGGAATACTCTTGCTTATTCTGTTGTTTTATGGTATAATACCAACATGGAATATGAGCATGATGGTCATTCGGTCCACTTGATTGTGTATCACGTGATTTTTTGTCCGAAGAGGAGGCGGAAAGTCTTAACTGGCAAGATACATGATCGATTGCGACAGATTATTCAGGAAGTAGCACAGGAACACGATTGGAGTGTGATCGAGTTGGCTATTCAGCCCGATCATGTCCACCTGTTTCTCAGAAGCAATCCATACACGCTTCCCACTGACATTGCTCGACTCATCAAAGGTCGTTCGGCTCACCTGTTGCGGGAGGAATTTCCACAACTCAAGCGGCTACCGTCCTTGTGGACTCGCTCAACGTTTTATAGCACAGCAGGCAATGTCAGTAGCGAGATCATTCAAAAGTATATCGAGAGGCAAAGCAAAAGCTAATGTTGATCTACGAGTATAAAGTCGCTGGCACACAAAAACAATATGCAGCCATTGATGAGGCGATTCGCATCACTCAATTCATTCGCAATAAGTGTTTGCGCAAGTGGATGGATGAGCATGGTATCTCAGCCAATGACTTACAGTGCTATTGCGCGGTGCTGGCGAAAGAGTACTCGTTTGCTTCTCTTCTCAACTCCCAGGCTCGCCAGGTGGCTGCTGATCGTGCGTGGTCCGCCATCCAACGCTTTTATGACAACTGCCGCGAAAAGAAACCCGGCAAAAAGGGCTATCCTCAGTTTCAGCATGACAATAGATCAGTGGAGTACAAACGCACTGGCTGGAAACTTGATTCTGACGGCAAGCATCTCACCTTCACGGATGGATGTGGTATTGGGCGTCTTCGTTTGGTTGGCAACAAAAAGCAGAAGGTCGCGGAATTCCCCATCAAACAGATCAAGCGGGTGCGCATCGTCAAGCGGGCCGATGGCTACTACGCGCAATGCTCTGTACAGGCCGAGCGCAAAGTGGAACACGTCACCACAGGCGCACAGGTAGGGATCGATGTTGGACTGAAAGAGTTCTATACCGACTCCAATGGAAACCGTGTTGCCAATCCCCGCTTCTTGCGCAAGGCCGAGAAGAAGCTCAAGAGGTTGCATCGTCGCCTGTCTCGTACACAGAAGAAGTCAGCCAATCGAAAGAAAGCACGCCAGAAACTAGCCAGGGCACACTTAAAGGTTCAACGGCAGCGTGAAGATTTTGCCCGCAAGACGGCAAACGCGCTTATCACGTCTCACGACTTGATTGCTTTTGAAGACCTGAAGATCGCCAATCTGGTTCGCAATCACTCCCGAGCTAAATCGATCAGCGATGCAGCATGGGGACGTTTTCTCTGGTGGGTCCAGTACTATGGAGTGATCCATGACGTTCCTGTTGTGGCCGTTGCTCCCCACTGGACGAGCCAGATGTGTAGTGGCTGCGGGCGCATCGTCAAAAAAGCGCTCTCAGAGCGCACCCATCGCTGTGTGCATTGTGGACTCATTATGGACCGGGATGAAAACGCTGCTAGAAACATCCTGGCTCTGGCCCTGCGATGGCTCAAAGCACAAGGCTGTACCGTCGGGCAGACGGAAACAGGTACATCTCGGCGTGTACGAAAAGCCTCTGGACAGAAGACCACTACCGCCTCTCAGCAATGAGGGGACGGCAAGCCCACTGGATGAAAGAGGAACCCCCGCGCATTTATGCCGGGGAGTGTCAG
>Ga0070741_10020224_pt1 | contig 10520 bp, 10 predicted proteins | sample Coa_R1_4_FD_66440 | JGI IMG/M metagenome (GOLD analysis project Ga0070741, IMG submission 66440) | Surface soil microbial communities from Centralia Pennsylvania, which are recovering from an underground coalmine fire - Coalmine... | ecosystem: Environmental > Terrestrial > Soil > Unclassified ... | reverse complement strand
TGCTGGTCGGCCAGCCGACCCGCGGTGTCGATATCGGCGCCATCGAGTTCATCCACAGCCAGATCGCAGCGATGCGCGACGAAGGCTCGGCGGTGCTGCTGGTCTCGGTCGAATTGGACGAGATCCTGGCGCTTTCTGATCGCATCGTCGTCATGTTCCATGGCCGGATCGTCGGCGAGACCACGCGCGAGCTCGCCGATGAGCGCAAGATCGGCCTCTGGATGGCGAATGCCCAGGCGGATCCCGCCGCCGATGTTGCGCCCGACCTGCCGGAGCCGCTTGCCGGTGCTCCGGTCATGAGCCTCGGCGAGGCGCTGATGAAGGCGCGGGCCAAAGCCGGTCCATCGGCGTCCGATCCATCGAAGAGAGGGCCGCGATCGTGAGTGCAGCCGCCGGTCCCTTGCCGCGCTGGATCGAGATCGGCGTCCTGCCGATCATCAACCTCCTCCTCGCCCTGATCGTCACCGGCATCATCGTGATGATGATCGGCGAGAATCCGTTCACCGCGATCGGGACCATGGCCGGGGGTGCGTTCGGCGACCTCTACGGCATCGGCTACACCTTCTACTACGCGACCGATTTCATCTTCACCGGGCTCGCGGTCATCGTCGCCTTCCATGCCGGCCTGTTCAACATCGGTGGCGAGGGCCAGGCCTATATCGGCGGCCTCGGTGTCGGCGTCGTGGCACTGACCTTCGACCATTCGATGACCACCTGGCCGATCATCGGGCTCGCGATACTGGCGGCCGCTCTGTTCGGCGCCGGCTGGGCCTTGATCCCGGCCTATCTGCAGGCCAAGCGCGGCAGCCACATCGTGATCACGACGATCATGTTCAACCTGCTGGCCGCGACGCTGATGAATTACCTGCTGGTCCACGTGTTCCGCGTGGCGGGCAGCATGGAGAACACCAGCCGCGATTTCGCCGACAACGTCGGCATCCCGCTGGTCAACGATCTGCTCGGCAAGATCGGCATCGACATGCCGCAGACGCCGCTCAATCTCTCTTTCGTCTGGGCGCTCATATGCTGTGTCGGCGTCTGGGCCTATCTCTGGCGCAGCCGCGGCGGCTACGAGCTGCGCGCCACCGGCCTCTCGCCCAAGGCGGCGCAATATGCCGGCATCAAGCCCGACCGCATCGTCGTCGAGGCGATGCTGATCTCCGGCGCGCTCGCCGGCTTCGTCGGGTTGAACGAGATCCTCGGCTACCACCGGCAGCTCCTGCTGGACTTCGTCGCCGGCGCGGGCTTCACCGGGATCGCGGTGGCGCTGATGGGGCGCAACCATCCGGTCGGCGTGGTGCTGGCCAGCATCCTGTTCGGCGCGCTCTATCAGGGCGGCGGCGAGCTTGCCTTCGACATGCCGAAGGTGACCCGCGACACGATCGTGGTGATGCAGGGCCTGGTGATCCTGTTCTCCGGCGCGCTTGCCTATATGAACCGGCCGCTGGTCGAGCGGCTATGGCGGCTCTACCGCGGCAGCCGGCCGGATTCCGGCGGCTTCGTGGCGCCCGTCGCGACGCCGTCCGCTGCGCCCGCGCCGATCCTGCCCGCGCAGGAAGTGCCCTCGCCGGTGACGACGATTCCGTCGATCCAGCCGCTGGTGCAAGTGCCGGCCGGCACGCCGGAAGCGCCGGAACTTGTTCATGCATCCGAGCCGCCGGCACCGGTCGCCGAGCCGGAGCCGCCAGTCGAGGAAACCGCCCCGCCGGGACCCGAGGCACCGATCGAACTGGTCGAGGCCGAGCTGGTCGAGCCGATGGAGCCGATCCCCGACGCGGTCAATCCGCAGACGGCCGCCAAGCCCGCGAAGAAATCGCGTGGCAAGCGCAAGACGCCGAAGGAAGGAGCGTGACATGCCGGATTGGTTCGTCATTGCGATCTCCACATTGGCGGCAACGATCCGCACCTCGACACCGCTGATCTTCTGCGCCATGGCGGGCCTGGTGTCGGAGCGTTCGGGCGTCATCGATATCGGTCTCGAGGGCAAGATGCTGAGCGCCGCGTTCGCCGCGGCTGCCGTCGCGGCGTTGACCGGATCGGCCTGGGACGGGCTCGCGGCGGCCATGCTCGTCGCCGTCTTGATGTCGCTGCTGCACGGCTTTGCCTGCATCACCCATCGCGGCGACCAGGTAGTCTCCGGGGTCGCCATCAACATCATCGCTTCGGGCCTGACGGTGGTGCTGGCGAATGCCTGGTATTCGCGCGGCGGCGAGACGCCGCCGTTGCAGGCCGAGCAGCGCTTCATGCCGCTGACCCTGCCCGGTGTCGGCAACATCGATCACGTGCCGCTGATCGGGCCGCTCTATCATCAGGTGCTGGGCGAGAAGAGCCTGCTGACCTATCTCGCCTTCCTCTCGGTGCCGCTCATCGCCTGGATGCTGTATCGCAGCCGATTCGGCCTGCGGCTGCGCGCGGTCGGCGAGAATCCCGCCGTCGTCGATACTGCGGGCATCTCGGTCACGTGGCTGCGTTATCGCGCGGTGATGCTGAACGGCGTGCTCTGCGGCTTTGCCGGCGCCTTTCTTTCGATCTCGCAGAATGCCGGGTTCCAGCGCGACATGACCGCGGGCAAAGGATTCATCGCCTTGGCGGCGATGATCTTCGGCAAGTGGCGGCCGCTCCCAGCTTTGCTCGCCTGCCTGCTGTTCGGCTTCCTCGATGCGGGATCGAGCCGGCTGCAGGGCGTGCCGATCTTCGGCGGCGTGCAGATCCCGGTGCAGATTTTCCAGGCGCTGCCCTACGTGCTGACCGTGGTGCTGCTCGCCGGCTTCATCGGCAAGGCGATCCCGCCCAAGGCGATCGGCCGGCCTTACGTGAAAGAACGTTGATGGCGCGCTCGCCTCTTCCCAAGCTGGCTGCGGCCGCCAAGGCTGCGCAGCAGCGCGCGTATGTGCCCTATTCCAGGTTCAAGGTGGGCGCTGCGATCCTCGCCGATGACGGCAGGATCTACAGCGGCTGCAATGTCGAGAACGCGGCCTATCCCAACGGCGTCTGCGCCGAGACCTCGGCGATCTCCGCCATGGTGCTGGGCGGCGGCACGCGTATCCGCGAGATCGCGGTGATCGGCAGCGGCAAGAATCTGGTGACGCCGTGCGGCGGCTGCCGCCAGCGCATCGCCGAGTTCGCGACCGCGGAGACGCCGGTGCATATCATCGGCCCCACAGGCCCGCGCGCCAGCTTCACCATCGCCCAATTGCTGCCGGAGAGTTTCGGCATGAAGAACCTCCGGCGGAAGTAGCGATGCTCGACAAGCTCCTCGAAGGCATCCCACAACAGGTCCGCGGCTTTCGCGCGCAGATCGGCCTCATCCTCGGCTCCGGCCTCGGGCCGTTCGTCGACCTGATCGATCGCGCCCAGGTCGTGCCCTATACCGACCTGCCCGGCTTTCCGCGCAGCGGCGTGGTCGGCCATGCCGGCAAGCTGATCCTGGGCTGGGTCGGGCCGACGCCGGTCGCGGCACTGCAAGGCCGCGCGCATTACTACGAGCACGGAAACCCCGCGGCGATGAAGGCGCCGATCGAGACCCTGGCGGCGCTGGGCTGCAAGGCGGTGATCGTTACCAATGCCGGCGGCAGTCTCTCACCCGACATACCCGCGGGGTCGGTCGCGATGATCACCGACCACATCAATTTCACCCAGGTCTCGCCGCTGTTCGGCGAGACCGGCAGCAAGCGTTTCATCGACATGGTCGATGCCTATGACCCGGAAATGCGCATCGAATTCCTGGCGCTGGCGCGGCGGCTCGGCCTCGAGCTCCGGCAGGGCGTCTATGTCTGGTATAGCGGCCCGCAATTCGAGACCCCGGCGGAAGTGCGCGCCGGCCGCGCGCTGGGCGGCGACATCGCCGGCATGTCCACCGTGCCCGACGTGATCCTCGCGCGCTATTGCGGCATGAAGGTCGCGGGCTTCAGCATCATCACCAATCTCGGCGCCGGTCTCTCCGACGAGAAGCTCAGCCACGAGCACACCATGGTCAAGGCCCGCGCCGCCGCCGACAAGCTGTTCGACCTGCTGCAGACCTATATCGCGGAATATGGCGGGTAGAGATCACCGCATCGTTCCCCACTACGTTCAACCACGGGGCGTGGAGGACGTGTCTCAACTTCATGAAAGCTTCGATATATGCGCCTGATCGTCTTCGCTGCCGCTCTACTCTGTGCGGCACCCGCCTTCGCCCAGCAGAACGGATCGCAACCCGTCGAGGATTCGACACCCTGGAATCCGGAACAGGTGCCGTCACAGATGTCGTTCGATTTCGGCGGCGCGACCGAGCCAACCCTGGTCTGCGCACCGAACAAATATTGCGGCTTGGCGCTCGAAACCGGCGAGACGGTGCAATCCGCTGATGCCGATGAGGACCACTGGTCGGTGACTTCCACTGTCTACGGAGCCGGAAAACTCGCGAAACCGGTGATCCTGATCACCCCGTTCGCGCCAGGCCTGAAAGATGAGCTGGTCATCACCAGCACTTCCGCGCAGCAGAAGCCGCGCACCTACAAAGTGACGCTGGTCAGCACCGCCGACAAATGGACCCAGCTCGCGAGCTTCCGATATCCGATCGGGGAGTGACGTCTCAATCCGGCTGTGGATTGACATCGGTCGGACGGCCGGGCAAGTCGCGCTGGATATCCGCCCAAGGAAGCCGACCCTCTATGCCGTAGTGGTGGCTCGGGTTGAAATCTTCGGGGGCATCGAGCGCGCCCACCATGATCGCGATCTGGTCGTTGCCGTCATACTGCAGATAGAGCGAGGTGCCGCAGCGCGCGCAGAACCCGCGCTCGGCGAGCGCCGATGAGCGGTGGCGCGCCGGCTCGCCCTCGGTCCAGACGATTTCCCCGCGTGGGAACCAGGCGAGGGTTGCGAAGGCAGCCCCGGTCGCACGCCGGCACATGCCGCAATGGCAATGATGCACGTCGCGCGGCGGCGCATCGGCGCTGAACTTGATGGCGCCACAGAGACATCGACCGGTGATCATGCTTTAGCAACCGGCGACCGGTGCCGATCGTTCCGGCCGCGCGGGGTTCCCGAACGGAAGCTCCTGGTCTATGCTGCCCCAGCGTACTGCAGGGAGGTGTTCGTCATGAAGATCGGCACTGTGCATGCGTTCCCGGCGATCGCGATCGCTCTCGCCATGGCCGGCCAGCCGGCCCAAGCCCAACAGACTGGATCGCAACAGCCCACCGAGAGCGGTACGCCGTGGAATCCGGAGGAGCTCCCGGTTCAGACCGTGTTCGACTATGGCGCGAAGGACGAGCCGACTTTGGTCTGCGCGCCCAAGCAATACTGCGCCATTGCGCTTCAGGCCGGCGAGACCATCCAGAACTTGGCTGTCAACGATGAACATTGGTCGGTGACACCCACGACTTACGGTGCCGGCGAGTTTGCGAAACCCGTGATCCTCATCTCACCCCGAGAGGCGGGGTACAGCGACGAGCTGACGATCAGCTCCGTCGCAGCCAACCAGCAACCGCGCACCTACAAGATCAAGCTGGTGAGCGACGCCAAGCAGTACACGCATCTCACCGCATATCGGTATCCGCCGCAGTAGCGTCGCGCTACGCCGCCCTTCGCGGACAGACGGCCGGCAGCGTCACCGCGACGCGGGTGCCGACCTTGGGCGTGCTTTGGATGGTGAGCTTGCCGCCATGGAGCTCGACCAGACCCTTGGCCAGAGGCAGGCCGAGGCCGGTGCCCTGCTGATGGCGGGTCATGGCGTTCTCGACCTGGCCGAAGGGCTGGAGTGCGATCTCGATTTCCTGCGGCGTCATGCCGATGCCGGTGTCGGCGACGTCGAACTCGACCTCGCCGTCCTGCCGAGCGCTGACGCCGATCGTCACCCTTCCGCCTTCCGGCGTGTACTTGACCGCGTTGGTCAGGAGGTTCAGCAGCACCTGCTTCAGGCGCTGCGCGTCCGCCTCGAGCCGGACCGGCGCCGCCGGCAGCTCGGCGATCACGCGCACGCGGGCCTCGCGCGCCTTGCCGTCCACCAGACGCGTGCAGGCCTCGACGATCTCCGCCGCCTCGACCGCCTCGGCGCGGATGTCGAGCTTGCCGTGCTCGAGGCGCGAGAGATCGAGCAGGTCGTCGATGATGCCGAGCAGCAACCGTCCGCTGCCATAGATGTCGCGGGCATAGTCGCGGTAGCGCGAATGACCGACCGGGCCGAACATCTCGCCGCCGATCACCTCGGAGAAGCCAAGGATGGCATTCAACGGTGTCCGCAGCTCGTGGCTCATGTTAGCGAGGAACTGGCTCTTGGCGCGGCTCGCATCCTCGGCGGCTTCCATGTGCCGGCGGAGCTCGTCGGCGCTGCGCTTCATCTCGGTCACGTCTCGGCCGATGCCGAGCAGCAGATCCTCGTCCTCGAAATGGATGACCTCGACCGAGTAGATGAAGTCGCGCACTTCTCCGCTCGGTGAGCGCACTTGGCTCGGGACGCCGCGAACACATCCGTCCCGCTTCAAGGATTCCAGCATCCGCGCGCGAAAGGTCGGGTCTTTCCAGAAACCGATATCGGCCGAGGTCCGGCCGATGACATCGGAGCGCGTCCAGCCGAGCGCCCGAAGGAAACTGTCGTTCACATCGATATAGCGGCCGTCCGCCATCGTCGTGAGGCTGATCGGATCCGGGCTCGCCTGGAACACGATGCTCAGCAGCTTCTCGGAGCGCCGCTGTTGTTCCTCAATCCGTTTGCGAATCGTGATGTCGGTCATGGTGACCAGGCTTGCCGGCTCGCCGTCCAGCTCGATGCGCGAGGCATAGCAATCGACCCAGATGGTCTCGCCCGCGACGTTGCGGATGCGCGCCTCGTAATGCGGCAGGAAATCGGTGCCCGCGATGCGCGCGGCGACCTGGCCGCGGACGAAGGCCTGATCCTCGGGATGCGCGATCGCGATGCTGTTCGGCAGAGTCATCGCTTCCTCGCGACTGGCGAGGCCCACCAGCCGCACGAAGGACTGGTTCACATAAAGCGGCGAGGCGCCGCGATGGATCAGGATCGCCTGGGGCGAATGGTCGAGGATCGCACCGAGCTGGCCCATGCTCGATTCCGCGGCGCGCAACCGGGCCACCTCGGCCTCCAGCTCGCGGATCCGGGATTCGGCGCTTAGACGCGCGACATTGTCGATGGTCATGCTCATTCCGGGCGCGCGCGCCCACCAAGACCTTGAAATGGGCCGGTAAATGCTTCGGCCCCAGCCTAATCTACGCGCGGAATCCTATCGAAAGGCTTAACCGCGGGTTCCTTGTCCCTGCGATTGACCGCCGGAAACCAACCCGCTAGGTCTTCCCCATGCTCCCCCAGGAAATCATCCGCAAGAAGCGCGACGGCGGCACTCTCGACGAGGCCGAGATCCGGTTCCTCATCGCCGGGCTGACCTCCGGTGCCGTGTCGGAAGGACAGGTTGCGGCCTTTGCCATGGCGGTGTTCTTCCGCGGCATGGAGATGCCGGAACGGATCGCCCTCACCCGCGCGATGAAGGAATCGGGGACCGTGCTCGACTGGCGCGGTCTCAACCTGCCGGGGCCGGTGATCGACAAGCATTCTACCGGCGGGATCGGCGACAAGGTGTCGCTGATGCTGGCGCCGATCCTCGCCGCCTGCGGCGGGTTCAACCCGATGATCTCCGGCCGCGGTCTCGGGCATACCGGCGGCACCTTGGACAAACTGGATTCCATCCCCGGCTATCAGAGCCAGCCCGACCTCGAGACATTCCGCAAGGTGGTGAAGGAAGTGGGCTGCGCCGTCATCGGCCAGACCAATGATCTTGCGCCGGCCGATCGCCGACTCTATGCGATCCGCGACGTGACGGCGACGGTCGAATCCATTCCGCTGATCACCGCCTCGATCCTGTCGAAAAAGCTCGCGGCGGGCTTGGATGCGCTGGTCATGGATGTGAAGACCGGCAGCGGCGCCTTCATGGCGGAGCTCGCCGGCGCCCGCGACCTCGCGCGCAGCATCGTCGATGTTGCGAATGGCGCGGGCCTGAAGACCGCTGCGCTCATCACCGACATGAACCAGGCGCTGGGTGCCAATGTCGGCAATGCGGTCGAGATCCTGGAGGCGATCGAGTACTTGACCGGCGCGCGGCGCGAGAAGCGGCTGCACGAAGTGACGGTGGCGCTGGCCGGCGAGCTGCTCGCGCTCGGCGGCCTCGCGGTCCATGCGGAAGCCGGCCGCACCAAGGCCGAGAAGGCACTGGGCAACGGCGAACCTGCCGATATCTTCGCCCGCATGGTGGCGGCGCTCGGCGGCCCGAAAAATCTGATGCAGCATCCGCGCACCTATCTGCCGGCTGCGCCGGTCATCCGCCACTGCTTTCCGGCGACGAGCGGCACGATCGTGAAGATCGACGCTCGCGCCGTCGGCATCGCGGTGGTGAGCCTGGGCGGCGGTCGGCGCCGCGCCGATGACAAGATCGACCACCGCGTCGGCCTGACCGAGGTGCTGGGTCTCGGCGAAAGTGTGGACCCACATCGCCCGCTCGCCATGATCCATGCCGCCAGCGCGGACGCGGCCGCGACGGCTTCAGCGGAACTGCGCGCTGCCTTCACCGTTTCCGAAGGGACGACACAGCCCGGTCCCAGCGTCATCGAGACCCTGCGCTGAGCTTCCTTGCACCGAACCCGGAATCCTCTAAGCTTTCCTCATGACCAAACGCGCAATCATTCTGGTGATGGATTCCTTCGGCCTCGGCGCGACGCCCGATGCGACGCGCTTCGGCGATGACGGCGCGGATACGCTCGGCCATATCGCCGAGGCGCGCTACAACGCCGGCAAGCCGCTGACGATCCCCAATCTCGCGCGCCTGGGCCTTGGCCTCGCGGCGCATCTGGTGCATGGCCGCGTGATCCCCGGTGTCCGCGCCGATGCGGTCACCGGCATCTATGGCGTCGCCCGCGAAGTTTCCCGCGGCAAGGACACGCCGAGCGGCCATTGGGAGATCGCCGGCTGTCCGGTGCCGTTCGACTGGGGCTATTTCCCGGAAACCGTGCCGGCCTTCTCCGAGGACTTCCTGCAGCGCTTCATCGCCGAGGCGAAGATTCCCGGCATCCTCGGCAATTGCCATGCCTCCGGCACCGAAATCATCGACAAGCTCGGCGAGGAGCACATTCAGACCGGAAAACCGATCTGTTACACCTCGGCGGATTCGGTGTTCCAGATCGCGGCGCATGAGACGCATTTCGGTTTGGAGCGCCTCTACGAGATCTGCAGCATCGCCAAGCGCCTGACCGAGCCCCTGCAGATCGCGCGCGTCATCGCCCGGCCCTTCATCGGCGAGCGTGTGGGCGCGTTCCAGCGCACCTCGCATCGCCGCGATCTCACCACCCCGCCGCCGGAGGAGACCTTGCTCGACCGCGTGACCGCGCGCGGCAATCATGTGCACGGCATCGGCAAGATCGCCGACATCTTCGCCGGCCGCGGCGTCGGCTCGACCCTCAAGGGCGAGAACAATATGGGGCTGTTCGATCGCACTTTGGAGGCGATGGACAAGGCCAAGGACGGCGACATCGTCTTCGCCAATTTCGTCGACTTCGACACCTTGCATGGCCATCGCCGCAATGTGGACGGCTATGCCGCGGCCTTGGAGGAGTTCGACCGCCGGCTGCCGGAGCTCGAAACCAGGCTCAGGCCCGGCGACCTCGTGCTGGTCACCGCCGATCATGGCTGCGACCCGACCTTCAAGGGCACCGACCATACGCGCGAGCATGTTCCGGTGATCTTCTTCGGCCCGGGCCTGAAGCCGCACTCGATCGGCGTGCGCGAGAGCTTCGCCGATATGGGGCAGACCTTGGCGGCGCATCTCGGCATTCCCCCGCTCAAACACGGCACGGCCTGCGCGCTATGAACGCCATCGCGCCGGAACAACCGCGCCGCTTCCAGCGCTCCGATGCCGGGCTGACGCCGGAGATGGCGCGCGCCTTCGAGGCAGACGGCTACCTGGTGGTCGAAGACTTCATGCCGCCGGAGCTCTGCGATGCGCTGAGCGCGAGGGCGGTGGAACTGGTCGAGGCGTTCGATCCGAGTGCGCATGCGACGGTGTTTTCGACGACATCGGCATCGCATGCGCGCGACGCGTATTTCCGGGAATCCGGCGACAAGATCCGCTTCTTCTTCGAGGAAGAGGCGTTCGATGCGGACGGCCGTCTGAAACAGCCCAAGGCGCTGTCGATCAACAAGATCGGCCATGCGATGCATGATCTCGACCCGGTCTTCATGCGCTTCTCGCGGCACCCGTATCTGGCGGCATTGGCCGGCAAGCTGTTCCAAAAGCCGCTGCTGCTGCAATCCATGTTCATCTTCAAGCAGCCGAAGATCGGCGGCGAGGTGAGCTGGCACCAGGATTCGACCTTCCTTACGACCGAGCCTCTGAGCGTCATCGGCTTCTGGTTCGCGCTGGAAGACGCGACCTTGGACAATGGCGGCATGATGGCGATCCGCGGTGGGCATAAGGGTCCGCTGCGCCAGCGCTTCCATCGCCAGGGTGAAACGATGGTGACGGATACGCTCGATCCCGCGC
>Ga0070741_10020223_pt1 | contig 10521 bp, 10 predicted proteins | sample Coa_R1_4_FD_66440 | JGI IMG/M metagenome (GOLD analysis project Ga0070741, IMG submission 66440) | Surface soil microbial communities from Centralia Pennsylvania, which are recovering from an underground coalmine fire - Coalmine... | ecosystem: Environmental > Terrestrial > Soil > Unclassified ... | reverse complement strand
CTCAGCCGGGCGCGGATCCAGGTGCGGCACGTCCTGCACAACGCCCTGATCCCGATCGTGACGATCGTGGGCATCCAGTTCGGCTACCTGCTCGGCGGGGCGATCGTCGTCGAGCAGATCTTCGCGCTGCCCGGGCTGGGCAGCCAGCTCGTGACGGGGATCAACGACCGGGAGTACGCGGTCGTGCAGAGCACGGTCCTGCTGATGGCGGTCGCCTTCGTGCTCGTGAACTGCGCCGCCGACCTGCTCTACATGAAGATCGACCCGCGGGTGCGCGCGCGTGACTGAGGTCGCCCTCGCGTTGCGGCCCAGCCTCGCCGAGGCGGAGAGGACGCGCTGGTGGCGCACCATGTCGCGCTCGACGTCGGGGATCCTCGGCCTCTGCCTCGCCGCCGCGCTGGCGCTGCTCGTGCTCGCGTCCGTCAGCCGGCTCTTGCCGTACGACGCGCTCGCCCAGCATCCGGCCGACGCCCTCCAGCCGCCGTCGTGGCGGTACTGGTTCGGCACCGACCAGTTCGGCCGCGACGTCTTCGCGCGGACGGCCGACGCGACCAGGCTGTCCTTCCAGGTGGCGCTGCTCGCGATCATGCTGGCCGCCCTGGTCGGGAGCGCGGCGGGCATCGTCGCGGGCTACGTCGGCGGCTGGGTCGAGACGGCCGTCGTCGCTGCTGCCGACATCCTCTTCGCCTTCCCGGCGATCTTGCTCGCCCTGGTCGTCGTCACGGCGCTCGGCAGCGGCTGGTTCAACACTGCGCTCGCGGTCGCGATCGTCTACACGCCGATCTTCGCCCGCGTCGCCCGGGGCCCGGTCCTGGCTCTTCGCAACCGCGAGTTCGTCCTCGCAGGGCGCATGCTCGGCTTCTCGCAGGCCCGGCTGCTCCTGAAGCACATCCTCCCGAACGTCCTTCCCGCGATCGTCGTCCAGGTGACGCTCTCGCTCGCCTGGGCGATCCTGACCGAGTCGAGCCTGAGCTTCCTCGGTCTGGGCACGCAGCCGCCCAACGCGTCGCTCGGGCTGATGGTCAGCGACGCGACGCCGCTCGCGTCGATCGCCTGGTGGACGCTCGTCTTCCCGGCGCTTCTGATCGTCCTCGCCGTGCTCGCGATCAACCTGCTCGGCGACGCGCTGCGCGACGTGGTCGACCCGACGAGCTACGAGCGGCGATGAACGGCGCCGGCCAGCCCATCCTCCTCGAGATCGACGCGCTCCACGTCGCCGCGGAGTCCCGCCACCGCGCGACGCCGATCGTGCGGGGCGTGACGGTGTCGGTGCGCGAGGGGGAGACCGTGTGCATCGTCGGCGAGACCGGATCCGGCAAGTCGATGACGATGCTCGCCGTGATGGGGCTCCTGCCCTCGCCGCCGATGCGGGTCACCTCGGGGGCGATCCGGCTGCGCGGCCGCGACCTCCTCCAGCTGGGCGAGCGCGAGCTGCGCAGCATCCGGGGCCGCGAGGTGGCGATGATCTACCAGGACCCGATGTCGTCGCTGAATCCCCTGCTGCGGGTCGGGGAGCAGGTCGCCGAGGCGCTGGAAGCCCACGGCGTGCCGCGCGGCGAGGCGTACGAGCGCACCCTGGAGCTGCTCGGCCGGGTCGGCATCGCCGACCCGCCGCGGAGCGCGAAGAGCTTCCCGCACGAGTTCTCGGGCGGGATGCGCCAGCGCGTGATGATCGGCATGGCCCTGGCCCTCTCGCCGCGGCTGCTGATCGCGGACGAGCCCACGACCGCGCTCGACGCGACGATCCAGCAGCAGATCATGGCCCTCGTCCGGCGCATGCAGGACGAGAGCGGCATGACCGTGGTCTGGATCACCCACGACCTCGGCGTCGTCGCCAGGCTCGCGCAGCGGGTCGTCGTCATGTACGCGGGCCAGGTGGTCGAGGTCGGCTCGGTCCGCCGGATCTTCGAGGCGCCCGAGCATCCGTACACGAAGGGGCTGCTCGCGTCGCTCCCGCGCACGACGGCGGAGCGCACGAGGGCTCCGCTCGCGCAGATCCCCGGGTCGCCGCCCGAGCCGGCGTCGATCTCCGCGGGCTGCGCGTTCGCGCCGCGCTGCGCGCACGCCTTCGCCCGCTGCCTCGAGGAGGCGCCGCCGCTGGAGCCGCGCGCCGACGGCGCCGCCGCCTGCTGGCTCGGCCCGGGGGGAACGGCGCCGTGATCGTGCGCGTCTCGGAGCTCGTCAAGCTGTTCCGTGCGCGCGACGGCGGCCACGAGTTCGCCGCCGTCGACAACGTGTCGTTCGAGCTCGCCGCGGGCGAGACGCTCGGGATCGTCGGCGAGAGCGGGTGCGGCAAGTCGACGCTCGCCCGGCTTCTCGTCGGGCTGCTCGCCCCGAGCTCCGGGGTGATCGAGATCGACGGGCGGCCTCTGGAGGCGCAGCAGCGCGACCGCCGCGCGCTGGCGCGTCGCGTGCAGATGGTGTTTCAGGATCCCGCCGCCGCCCTGAACCCGCGTCTGCGGGTCGGCGACACCCTGCGCGAGGTGCTGTCGGTCCACCGGCTGGCGGCCGGCGGAAGCGAGGCGGAGAGACGCGTCGGCGAGCTGCTCGAGATGGTGGGCCTGGCGGCGAGCCACGGAAGCCGCTATCCGCACGAGCTCTCGGGCGGCCAGAAGCAGCGGGTCGGGATCGCGCGGGCGCTCGCCGTCGAGCCCGGCGTCCTCGTCCTCGACGAGCCGGTCTCGGCGCTGGACGTGTCCGTCCGCGCGCAGGTGATGAACCTGCTCGCCGAGCTGCGCGAGCGGCTCAACCTCACGTACGTGTTCATCAGCCACGACCTGGGGATGGTCAGGAAGATCAGCGACCGGGTCGCGGTCATGTACCTCGGCCGGATCGTCGAGGCGGGGGACTGGCTCGACGTGCTCGACGCGCCGCGCCATCCGTACACGCGCATCCTCGCCGACGCCGTCCCGACGCCGGACCCGGCCGCGGAGGCGGGCAAGCTGCTGCGGGTCGCGGCGGGCGAGGTGCCGAACCCCGCCGCGCCGCCGCCGGGCTGCGTCTTCCATCCCCGCTGCCCGCTCGTCGAGCCGATCTGCCGAACCGCCGAGCCGCGGCTCCTCGTCACCGGCGGGCGGTCCGTCGCCTGCCACGTCGCGCAGCGCGCAGAGCAGCCGGTGGACGCGCCGGTTCCCGGCCGATGAGGAGTGCGCCCGGCTTTGTACAGTGCGGTGGACTACGATCGCTTTCCGTGCCGGCCCCCGGTGCCGTCCATCGAACCCCTCGAGGCGCGTCGTGTCTGAGCGCAGGTCGTCCGTGATCGAGCAGAACCACCGGAAGATCGACCCGAGCTCGGGCATCCCTCTCTACATCCAGCTCCGTACGATCCTGGAGGACGAGATCAACGCGCTCGCGCCGGGCGAGCGGCTGCCGTCGGAGCCCGAGATCACGCGGCGCTTCCGGGTGTCGCGGGCGACCGTGCGGCAGGCGATCGCCGACCTTGCGAGCGAGGGCCGGATCGACAGGCGGCGGGGCGCGGGCACGTTCGTCGCGCACCGCCGGACGTCCGGCTGGAAGATCCAGTCGGAGCGCGGCTGGTACGACGAGATGACCCGCCGCGGTCACGTCGTCGAGACCAACGTCCTGTTCATCGGGCAGACACCTGCGCCGGGCTGGGTCGCCCAGGCGCTCGACCTTCCGCTCGAGGCCGACGTGATCCAGATCGACCGGCTCCGCTCGGTCGACGGCGCGATGGCCACGTTCGTCAGGAACTACCTTCGCAGCGACCTGTGCGAGCCCGTGCTGCACGCGGACCTCGAGCACGCGTCGCTCTACGCCTGGCTGGAGAAGCACTGCGGGCTGTGGGTGTCGGAGGGCACGCGGACGATCAGGGCGGTCGCCGCCACCAAGGATCTGGCCGTCAAGCTGAAGGTGCCGAGAGGCTCGCCGCTTCTGCTCGTCGAGGCGATCTCGCACGACGAGACGGCCGGCCCGTTCGAGGCGTACGAGTGCTGGCACAGCGCCGCGCACGCCTCGATCGTGGTGAGCATCGAATCGGGCGCGAAGCGCTCCTGATTGCATTCCCCCGCCGGGAAGCAGTATAAGTACGGACATCCGTACAATTACTGCAGCTGAGGACGACCGGGCCGGCATGCCGGCCGGCGGGACGGTGGACGACGCGCTCGCGCGAGGGGTGGACCCGGGCGAGCTCGTGGCGGCGGCGCTCGAGGGGCTCCGCGCGGCGGAGCGACGGCATGCGGACGCGCAGCTGACGCTGCCCGAGCTGCTCGCAGTCGGGGACAGGCTCGAGCGCGACCTGCGCCGCCTGCTGCCGCTGCTCACGCCCGAGCAGGTCGCCCGCGCGATCGCCGGCGCCGCGATCGAGCGCACGGTGGCCGAGGTTCGGTCGGTGTACCTCGGGAGCGGGGGTGTCTGACGTGGTCCGGCAGGCGCATCCCGCGGGCCGGCCGCGCCGCCTTCCGGTGGAGGCCGTGCGGTGTTCGTGAACACGATGCCGCGCTACGAGATTCTGGGCGAGCCTGCGCTCGAGGCGATCGACCGCGCCTGGCGCCGACTCCTCGCCGACATCGGCGTCGACTTCCTCGATCCGGCCGCCTGCCGCGTCTTCGAGCAGGCCGGGCAGCGCGTCGAGGGGACGAGGGTGTACCTCGACCCGGACTACGTGCTCGACCGGCTCGCCCGCGCGCCCTCCAGCTTCGTCCTGCGCGGCCGCAACCCGGAGCGGAGCGTCTCGATCGGCGGCGACGCGATGACCGTCGCCTCCGTCGGCGGCCCCCCGTTCGTCGGGCTCGGCGCCGAGCGGCGGGACTCGACGCTGGCCGACGCCGCCGACTTCATCCGCCTCAGCCACAGCTTCGAGCAGATCGCCTGCGTCGGCCGGCCGCTCGAGGCGATCGAGCTGCCGATGGAGACGCGCCACCTCGACATGCTGGAGACGCTGATGTCCTCCACCGACAAGCCGTACATCGGCGCCGGCGGGTGGCGGACGCGGGCCGAGGACGCGATCGCGATGGCCCGGATCGTGCACGGGGACGCGGCGGGCGCGAGCGGCGACCCGCTCATCCTCGAGGCGATCAACCCCAACTCGCCGCTGCGGTTCGACGACCGGATGCTGGGCGCGATGATGGCGTTCGCCGAGGCGGGGCAGGCGGTGCTCGTCTCGCCCTGGCTCCTCCTCGGCGCGACCTCGCCGGTGACGATCGCGGCGGGGCTCGCGCAGGCGGTCGCCGAGTCGCTGGCCGGCATCGCGCTCGTCGAGGAGATCCGGCCGGGGTGCCCGGTGGTGCTCGGCGTCTTCATCTCGAACGCCGATCTGCGGACCGGCGCGCCCGCGCTCGGCACGCCGGAGGCGATGATCGCGACGCTGGCGGCGGGTCAGGTGGCCCGGCGGTTCGGCGTGCCGATCCGGATCGGCGGCGACGGCCACACGGCGAGTCAGCTGCCCGACGCGCAGTCCGGCTACGAGGCGCTGATGTCGCTGCTGCCGACGTTCCTCGCCGGCGGCAACCTCGTCGTCGACACCGTCGGCTGGCTCGAGAGCGGGCTGGTCGCGAGCCTCGAGAAGTTCGTGATCGACGTCGAGCTCCTCCGCATGCTCGAGGCGGCGTTCCGTCCGCTCGAGGTGAGCGACGCGACGCTCGCGCTGGACGCGTTCGAGGAGGTCGGGCCCGGCGGCCACTTCTTCGGCTGCGAGCACACGATGGAGCGGTTCCGGACGTGCTTCTACCTGCCGCTGCTCTCGTCGCGCGACAACTTCGACCGCTGGACGCGCAAGGGCCGCCCCGACACGGCCGCCCGCGCGCTCGAGATCGCACGGGAGGCGCTCGAGGCCTTCGAGCCGCCGTCGCTGCCCGACGCGGTCGCCGCGGAGCTGCGTGAGTACGCCGAGCGGCGCCGAGCGGAGATCGTCGCGAGCGGCGAGGTCGCGTACTGAGGCCGGCGGCCGGGCCGGGTTGACAGGAACGGAGCGCAGATCGTAGGGTGGAGGAACTTGTGCGGTTGTCAGGACAACTGGTGAGCCGGTGAGCGGGGAGCGGCGGATCGTCGTCGGCCTGATGGCCGGGAACTCGCTCGACGGGATCAGCGCGAGCGTCCTCGCGACCTCCGGGAGCGGCGCCGGGCGCTCGGTCGAGTTCCTCGCCTACCGCCTCCATCCGATCGCCGCCCGTCTCCGCGAGTCGCTGCTCGCCCTGCACTATCCGAGCTCGTTCTCCGTCAGCGAGCTCGTCGCCGCCCACATCGGCTTCGGCCACGAGCTTGCGCAGGCGGCGCTGGGTGTCCTCCGGCAGGCCGACGTGCCCGCCGGCGAGGCGGCGGTGCTCGGCGTACAGGGCGCGAACCTCGTCCACGCCATCTCGGGCCGCGACGAGGCGTTCCCCGTCACCGGCCACATGGAGCTCGGCGAGCTCGCGGTCGTGGCCGAGGAGACGGGGATCCTCGTGGTCGGCGACCTCCGCCCGAGCGACGTCGCCTGCGGCGGCGAGGGCGCTCCCTTGAGCTCCTACGTCGACCACCTGCTGTTCGGCCGGCTGGACGACCGTGCGCGGGCGATCCAGAACCTCGGCGGGATCGCGAACGTCACGTACCTGCCGAGCAACTCGACGCTCGACGACCTGCTCGCCTTCGACTGCGGGCCGGCGAACATGGTGATCGACCGGCTGACGGCGATCTTCACCGACGGCCGGGAGCTGTACGACGAGGACGGACGGCGGGCCGAGCGCGGCACCGTCCATCCCGAGCTGCTCGCGAAGCTCATGCAGCATCCGTACCTTGCGATCCCGCCGCCGAAGACGTCGCGCGGTCCCGAGGAGTTCGGCGAGGAGTTCGTCCGCCGGCTGCTCGCCGACGCGCAGGCGTTCGCGCTCGCGCCGGACGACATCCTCGCCACCGCAACCCAGTACAGCGTCGAGTGCATGGCCGACCACTACGTGCGCTTCTTCCCGCGGCTTCCGGACGAGGTCGTCCTGACCGGCGGCGGCGCGCACAACCTCAGCCTGCGCCGGCGGCTCGCGGAGCGCCTTCCCGGCTGCCGGATCCGCCTGCACGACGAGTTCGGCATCCCGGTCGACGCGCGCGAGGCGAGCACGTGGGCGATCCTCGCGGACGAGACGCTCCACGGCGTCCCGGCGACGGCGCCTGCCGCCACCGGCGCCGCGCGCCGGGCGGTGCTCGGGAAGATCGTCACGCCGTCGCGGCTCGCCGGCCGGCTGACCGTGACCACGTCCGGGACGGGGTCGGCGTGAGCGCGGGCGGCCCGAACGCCGGCGCGCGCTACCTCGAGCGGGTCGTCGAGCTCGTCGCCGAGATCCTCGACACGCAGGCCGACCGGATCGACGCGGCCGCGACCCTGATCGTCGAGAGCGTCCAGGGCGGAGGCGTGGTGCACGTCTTCGGCCCCGGCCACTCGCACGTTGTCGCCGAGGAGGCCTTCAACCGCACCGGCGGGCTGGCCTGCGTCAACCCGATCGTCGACCGGACGGGCGGGTTTGCGGAGACGGTCGAGGGTTACGCGGCCGCGATCCTCGACGGGCACGACATCCGGCCCGGCGAGACGATGATCATCTCGTCGAACTCCGGCATCAACGCGCTTCCCGTGGAGATGGCCCTGCTGGCGAAGCAGTCGGGGCTGAGCGTGGTCGCGATCACGTCCGAGAGCTTCTCGCGCAGCCTGCAGCCTCGTCACTCGTCCGGCAAGCGGCTGCTCGACGTCGCCGACGTGACGCTCGACCATCGCTGCCCGCCCGGCGACGCGCTGGTCGAGCTGGAGGGGCTGCCCGTCCCGGTCGGCGCCGGCTCGACGATCGCGGCGGTCGCCGCGCTGAACGCGACGATGGCGGTGGCCGTCGAGCGGCTGCTGCGCGCCGGCGGCGATCCGCCGGTCCTGCTGAGCGAGAAGCGCCCCGGCGAGGCCGAGCACAACAAGGCGCTGAAGAAGCGCTACGCGGACCGCGTGCGCGCTCAGTTCACCGCGATGCTCTTCTACTAGCGCCGGTGGCAGAGCGTTTCCTCTTCTTCGGCGTCTCGACGCACGGGTCGAGCATCATGCGCGTCTTTCCGCTCTGGGCCGAGGCTCTCGGCCTCGATGCGGAGATCGCGGGGCGCGACATCCCGATCGGCGCCTCCGCCGCCGACTACCGCGACGCCGTCCAGGCGGTCAGGGCGGATCGGTCGGTTCGCGGCGGGCTCGTGACGTCGCACAAGGTCGCCTTCTTCGAGCATGCGGCCGATCTGTTCGACGAGCTCGACGACGAGGCGCGGCGGTGCGGGGAGATCTCGTGCCTCGCGAAGCGCGGGCCGACGTTGCGCGGGGTTGCGAAGGATCCGATCATCGCGGCGCGCGTCCTGGGCGAGCTCCTTCCGGACGACCACTGGCGGCGGGCGGGCGGCCACGCGCTGATCCTGGGGGCGGGCGGCGCGGGAACGGCGCTGTCGGTGGCGCTGCTCGGCGCCGGCTCGCCGCCCGCGCGGGTCGTGGTCACGGACACCGATCCGGGGCAGCTGCGGCGGCTCGCCGAGGTGCACCGGCGCCTCGCGGCGGCGGTGCCGGTCGACTACCGGCTGGTCGGCTCGGCGGGCGACTCCGACTCTCTCGTCGCCGGCCTCCCGCCGGGGTCGCTCGTCGTCAACGCGACCGGTGTCGGCAAGGACTTTCCCGGCTCGCCGCTCTCCGACGACGCGGTGTTTCCGGTCGACGGCGTCGCCTGGGAGCTCAACTACCGCGGCGACCTGGCGTTCCTCGGCCAGGCGCGGCGCCAGTCTGCGGCGCGGCGGCTCCGGGTCGAGAACGGGTGGGCGTACTTCGTCCAGGCGTGGGTCGAGGTGATCGAGGAGGTGTTCGAGCGGCCGATCTCGCCGGCGGAGGTCGTGCACCTCGCGGAGCTCGCCGACGGACAGCGCCCCGGCGTGCAGCCGGCCCCGGCGGAGGAGGCGGGCCGGTGATCGAGACGGTCCTCGGGCCGGTGGAGAGCCTGCCGCCCGGCGCGGTCGACGCGCACGCCCACATCTGGCTCGACGGCGTCGAGGGCGCGGACCCGGCGGCGACGTTCGTGCTCAGCGACGAGGCGGGCATCGCGGCCGACCTGCACGCCTTCCGGTCGGCCGGGGGAGCGGCGGCGGTGGACTCGCAGCCCGGCGGGGCGGGGCGCAACCTCGGCGCGCTCGCGCGCCTCGCGGAGCAGAGCGGCGTCGCGATCGTCGCCAGCACCGGCTTCCACCTTCGGCAGTACCACGCCGCCGGCCATCCGCTGAACCCGTGGGAGGCCTCCCCGCGGGACGCCCGCGCGCGGTTCGAGCGCGAGCTCGAGGACGGGCTGGCGGTCGCCGGCCGGAGCCGCCCGGTCCGGGCCGGGATCATCAAGACGGCGAGTCCCGGGCGCCTGGACGACCCGGCCTTCCTGCCGCTGCTTCGCGCGGCGCTCGCGGCGAGCGACGCGACGGGGGCGTTCGTCCAGGTGCACACGGAGCGCGGCGCCGGGGTGGAGGAGCTGGCGGCGATCGTCGAGCGGTCGGGCGTCCCGCCTGAGCGCGTGATGCTCTGTCACATGGACAAGCGTCCGGACGCCTCGCTGCACAGCATGCTTGCCGAGCGGGGCTACCTCCTCGAGTACGACACGTTCCTGCGTCCCAAGTACGACCCGGAGAACGGCGTCTGGCCGCTGCTCGAGGAGATGCTCTCCCGCGGCCACGATCGCTCCGTCGCCTGCGCGCTCGACCTCGCCGACTCGACGATGTGGGCCCACCGCGGCGCCCCGCTCGGCCTGGCCGCCCTGCCGACAGCGATCGCGGCGCGCCTCCGCCGCCTCGGCGCCTCGGCGGAGACCACCGCGCGGCTGACCGGCGGCAACGTCGCCGAACGGCTGGACTGGCGAGCCGCCTGAGCGTGTGCCGCTCGCGGCCGTAGTCTTCGGGCGGCGTGTTCGACCATCTCGACATCGGCGTCTCGGACCTCGACGCGTCGCGGGCCTTCTACACGCTCGCGCTCGGTGAGCCGACGGCGGTTCACGAGTGGGTGGAGTGGGGCGCGTTCGGGATCACCCCGGCGGATGCCGAGCATCCGCTGACGCAGCGCCTACACGTCGGCTTCGGCGCCGAAGACCGTGCCGCCGTCGACGCGTGGTGGCGGCGCCTGGTCGACGCCGGCTACCGCTCGGACGGGGAGCCGGGGCCGCGGCCGCAGTACACCGAGACCTACTACGGCGCGATGGTGCTCGACCCGGACGGCAACTCGATCGAAGCCGTGCACCACTACCGCTCGCGGCCGGGCGAGATCGACCACGTGTGGCTACGGACGGGTGATGTGGGGGAGGCGCGGCGCTTCTACACGACGATCGCGCCGGCGGTCGGGCTCGAGCTCGTCCGTGAGGGCGACGACTTCGTCCGCTTCAGCGACGGCGCGGGCTCGTTCACGTTCGTCGCCGGCGACCCGCCGACCGAGCACGTGCACCTTGCGCTCGCCGCGGCGGGCGTCGAGGAGGTCGCGGAGTTCCACCGGCTCGCCACCGCCGCCGGCTTCGCCGACAACGGCCCGCCCGGCGAGCGCCCGCACTACCACCCCGGCTACCA
>Ga0070741_10020222_pt1 | contig 10521 bp, 7 predicted proteins | sample Coa_R1_4_FD_66440 | JGI IMG/M metagenome (GOLD analysis project Ga0070741, IMG submission 66440) | Surface soil microbial communities from Centralia Pennsylvania, which are recovering from an underground coalmine fire - Coalmine... | ecosystem: Environmental > Terrestrial > Soil > Unclassified ... | reverse complement strand
CACCTGTCCCGGGTTCGGCTCGGTGGCGAAATACGTCGCGACCTCGATCCGCGAGGCGGGATTCGACGTGGCGTCGATGGCGCGCACGTCGACCAAGATCTTCGTCATGGAGGTGATGGGACGGCATGCGGGCTGGATCACGGCGGCGTGCGGCCTCGCGGCCGAGCGCGACGGCGACGCGCCGCAGGTGCTGCTCTTCCCCGAGATCGAGTTCGACGAGGAGAAGTTCGTCGCGCGGGTGAAGCAGGTGGTCGAGCGCGACGGCTGGTGCGCGATCTGCGTCTCCGAGGGGCTGCGCACCCGGGACGGGAAGTTCGTCTCGGAGACGGGGCTTAAGGACGCGTTCGGGCATTCCCAGCTCGGCGGCGCCGGCGAGGTCATCGCGAAGCTCGTGCAGAGCCGGCTCGGGCACAAGTACCACTGGGCGCTCGCCGACTACTTGCAGCGCGCCGCGCGCCACATCGCCTCGAAGGTGGACTTCGAGCAGTCGTACCGGGTCGGCGCCGAGGCGGTGAAGCTGGCGGTCTCCGGCCGCAACGCCGTCATGCCCGTGATCGAGCGCATCTCGAGCAAGCCGTACAAGTGGCGCATCGCGGTCGCCGCGCTCGCCGACGTCGCGAACAAGGAGAAGATGATGCCGCGCGACTACATCACCCCGGACGGCTTCCACATCACGCAGAAATGCCGCACCTACCTGTCGCCCCTGATTCAAGGCGAGGTGCCGCCGCCGTTCCGCAACGGCCTGCCCGACTACGTCAAGCTCAAGAACGTGCTCGCGCCGAAGAAGCTGCCGGCGTTCAAAGTTTGATCCGGGCGGTTCAAAAGCGCTTCGCGCTGCTGCTATAATCCGCCGCTTAAAAATGACCACCCAACGGCGCCCGCAACGGGCCGCCCATCGAGGAGAAAGTCCATGAGTGGAGGCCCCTGGCTCGCGTTGGCCATCGTCTGCGGCGTGCTCGCGCTGATCTACGGCGGCTGGCAGATCGCCTGGATCCTGCGCCAGCCCACGGGCAACGACCGCATGCGCGAGATCGCCGCGGCGGTGCAGACCGGCGCCATGGCGTACCTGAACCGCCAATACACGACCATCGCCATCGTCGGGGTCATCCTCTTCGTCGTGATCGGGTTCGGGCTGGGTTGGGCCACGGCGTGGGGCTTCGCGCTCGGGGCCGTCCTGTCCGGGCTCACCGGCTACATCGGCATGAACATCTCGGTGCGCGCGAACGTGCGCACCGCGGAGGCGGCGCGCACCGGCCTGAACGAGGCGCTCACCATCGCGTTCCGCGGCGGCGCGATCACGGGGCTGCTGGTGGTCGGCCTGGGCCTGCTGGGCGTCGCGTCCTTCTACGCGGTCATGATCGCGTCCGCGGCCCACGGCGCGCCGCTCTCCGACGTCATCAAGCCGCTCGTCGGCCTGGGCTTCGGCGGCTCGCTCATCTCGATCTTCGCGCGTCTCGGCGGCGGCATCTTCACCAAGGGGGCCGACGTCGGCGCCGACCTGGTCGGCAAGGTCGAGGCCGGCATTCCCGAGGACGACCCGCGCAACCCCGCGGTGATCGCCGACAACGTGGGCGACAACGTCGGCGACTGCGCCGGGATGGCGGCCGACCTGTTCGAGACCTTCGCGGTGACGCTGATCGCGACCATGCTGCTCGGCGCGCTCACGGTCGCGACGACCAGCGACGCGGCGCTCGTGTTCCCGCTCGCGATCGGCGGCGTCTCCATCGTCGCTTCGATCATCGGCTGCATGTTCGTGAAGGCGATCCCGGGCAAGAAGATCATGAGCGCGCTCTACCGCGGCCTGATCGTCGCCGGCGTGCTCGCCGCGATCGCGTTCGTTCCGATCACCTACTGGATCATGGGGCCGGTCGTCAGCCAGGTGCCGTTCGACGTCGGCGGCGGCAAGGCGATGATCACGATCTGGCACCTGTGGGGCGCGGCCCTGGTCGGCCTGGTGCTGACCGCGCTGATGGTCGTCATCACCGAGTACTACACGGCGACCGAGTACAACCCGGTGCGCCATGTCGCGCAGGCGTCGACCACGGGCCACGCGACCAACATCATCGCCGGCCTGGGCGTCTCGATGCGCGCGACCGCCTGGCCGGTGATCGCGGTGTGCGTCGCCATCCTGCTCGCCTACAAGCTCGCGGGCCTCTACGGCATCGCGATCGCGGCGACCTCGATGCTGTCGATGACGGGGATCATCGTCGCGCTCGACGCCTACGGGCCGATCACGGACAACGCGGGCGGCATCGCCGAGATGGCCGATCTTCCCGATTCGGTGCGCGCCATCACCGACCCGCTCGACGCCGTGGGCAACACGACCAAGGCGGTGACGAAGGGCTACGCCATCGGCTCGGCGGGGCTCGCGGCGCTGGTGCTGTTCGCCGACTACACGCACGCGCTCGAGCACGCGGGCAAGTCGTTCTCGTTCGACCTGTCGAACCACATGGTGATCATCGGCCTGTTCATCGGCGGCCTGGTGCCCTACCTGTTCGGCGCGATGGCGATGGAGGCGGTGGGGCGAGCCGCGGGCGCGGTCGTGGTCGAAGTGCGCCGGCAGTTCAAGGAGATCCCGGGCATCATGCAAGGCACGGCCAAGCCCGAGTACGGCACGGCCGTCGACATGCTGACCAAGGCCGCGATCAAGGAGATGATCGTGCCGTCGCTGCTCCCGGTGCTGGTGCCGATCGTGGTCGGCCTCACGCTCGGCGCGCAGGCCCTGGGCGGCGTGCTGATGGGCTCCATCGTCACGGGCCTCTTCGTCGCGATCTCGATGACGACGGGCGGCGGCGCGTGGGACAACGCCAAGAAGTACATCGAGGACGGCCACCACGGCGGCAAGGGGTCCGACGCGCACAAGGCTGCGGTCACCGGAGACACCGTGGGCGATCCCTACAAGGACACGGCTGGCCCCGCGGTGAACCCGCTCATCAAGATCATCAACATCGTCGCGCTGCTGATCGTTCCCCTGATCATGCACTGAGCCGGTCGCGCAGGCGCGCGAGCTCCCGGTACCAGGGCAGCAGCAGCTTCGGATTCGCGGCGGGGTTCGCCCCGCTCGGGTTCGGCGTGACGAACACCACCGTGTCGCCGATGCGCTCGGGCTGCAGCCCGGGCGCGATCTTGCGCTTCACGCCCTCGGCGAACTCCAGGTACTTCTGGTACGCGCTCGTGCCCTGGAACCAGGCGATCTTCGGGCGGTAGCGCTCGAGCTTGCGCTTGAGGATCGCGGCGCCTTTGCGATAGTCGGCGTCGCTCAGCTCGTCGGCTCGGTCGGTCGCGCGCTTCACCAGGTCGGTGAAACCGATCTTGTATTCGCGCAGGAGCTTCATGACCGCGGACCTTCCGGGCACCAGCGGCTCGGGGACGAGCCCCGCCGCGTTGAAAGTCGGCCAGAAGCGGTTTCCCGGCCGCGCGAAGTTGAATCCGTGGATCGCGGTGTAGACCGACGGGTTGATGCCGATCGAGACGACGTCCAGACCGGGGGCGAGGCGGTCGGGCAGGCTACGCGGCTTCGAGGGCACGGTTGACGAAGTTCAGGATCCGGTCCTCCAGACCGGGATCGAGGCTGTCGAAGACCTCCACGCCGGGCATGGACCTGAGCCAGGTCAGCTGGCGCTTCGCGAGCTGCCGGGTCGCGAAGATCCCGCGATCGCGCAGCCCGGCCTGCGTCAGCTCTCCTTCGAGAAACTGCCAGGCCTGCCGATAGCCGACGCAGCGCATCGACGGCAGCGTCGGCGTCAGGCGGTAGCTCCGGCGCAGCGCGCGCAGCTCGTCGACCAGCCCGTTCGCCAGGATGGCGTCGAAGCGCGTCTCGATTCGCCGGTGCAGCTCGCCGCGATCGCGGGGCACGAGGCCCAGAGCGATGGACCGGAAAGGCGGCGAGGTGCTCGGCTTTCCGATGAGCTCGGACATCGGCCGCCCCGTCACCCGGTGGATCTCCAGCGCGCGCTGGATGCGCTGCGCATCGTTCGGCGCCAGGCGCGCGGCGGTCGCGGCGTCGACCTTCGCGAGCTCCGCGTGCATCGCCGGCCAGCCGCGCCCGGCGGCTTCCGCGTCGATGCGCGCGCGCACCGACGTGTCCGACGACGGCAGCTCGGAGAGACCCTCGAGCAGCGCCTTGAAGTACAGCATGGTGCCGCCGACCAGCACCGGGATGCGCCCGCGGGCCGAGATGGTTTCCACGAGCCCGAGCGCGTCCGCGCGGAACGCGGCGGCAGAATACGATTGAGTCGGGTCAATGATATCGATGAGATGGTGCGGAACGCGCGCGCGCTCGTCGGCGCCCGGCTTCGCGGTGCCCACGTTCATGCCGCGGTAGACCTGCGCCGAGTCGACGCTCACGATCTCGACCGGCAGCCGCGCCGCGAGCTCCAGGGCGAGCGTCGACTTGCCGGACGCCGTCGGACCCAGGATCAGGATCGCCGTCCGCTCCATGGCGCCTTTGCGCCGCTCAGCGGCCGCGCAGGAACAGCTTGTCCAGGTCGGCGAGGCTCATCTGGTACCACGTCGGGCGCCCGTGGTTGCACTGGCCCGAGCGCTCGGTCGCTTCCATCTCGCGCAGGAGCGCGTTCATCTCCGGGACGGTGAGCGCGCGGTTCGCGCGCACGGCGCCGTGACACGCCATGGTGGCGAGGAGCTCGTTCTGGCGCTCGGTGAGCACGCGGCTCGCGCCGTACTCGCGGATGTCGCGCAGGACGGCGCGCGCGAGCTCGGCCGCGTTCGCGGGCGCGAGCAGCGAGGGCAGGGCGCGCACGGCGAGCGCGGTCGGCGAGATCGGCGCGATGTCGAAGCCGAGCTTGTGCAGCGTCTCGGCGTGCTCCTCGGCGGTCGCCACGTCGAGCGCGTCGGCGGCGAACGTGACCGGGACGAGCAGCTTCTGCGTCGACACCTGGCTCGTGTCGAGGCTCGCCTTCAGCTTCTCGTAGACGATGCGCTCGTGCGCGGCGTGCATGTCGACCAGGACGAGGCCCTCGCCGTTCTGCGCCAGGATGTAGACGCCGTGCAGCTGCGCCAGCGCGTAGCCGAGCGGCGCCGCGGCGTCGTCCTGTCTCGGTCCTTCGGCCGGAGAGGGTTCGCGCGCGGCGGCGAGCATCGCGCCGTACGCCGCCGGGGCTTGAGCGAGCCCGAGCGCCGCCTGCGCGGGACGGGGACGCACGGCATACCCCGACAGCGCGACCGGCGCAGCCGCGGGCGTCGGCGCCGCCGCCGCCGTGGCGGCGAGCGCCTTCACCGCGGCGTGGAACACGAACTGGTGCACCGCTCGCGAATCGCGGAACCGCACCTCGGTCTTCGCGGGATGCACGTTGACGTCGACGGCGCGCGGGTCGATCTCGATGAAGACGGCGTACGCCGGGTGCCGGTCGCCGTGCAGGACGTCGCGGTACGCGTCGCGCAGCGCGTGCGCGAGCACCTTGTCGCGCACGAAGCGGCCGTTGACGAACGTGAATTGCGCGTCGCGCGACCCGCGCGCGGCATCGGGCGAGCCGGCGTAGCCGAGCACCGAGAGGCCGCCGCCGGTCTCGGCGAGCGGACGCATCGACGCCGCGAACTCGCCGCCGAGCACCGCACCGACCCGCGCGCTCAGCTCCGCGGGCGTCATGCGCGCGACGACCCGCTCGTTGTGGCGGAGCGTGAACGCGACCTCGGGGCGGGACAGCGCGGCGCGCCGGAACACGTCCTGGCAGTGCGCGAGCTCGGTCGCGTCGGAGCGCAGGAACTTGCGGCGCGCGGGCGTGTTGAAGTACATGTCGTCGACCTCCACGGTCGTCCCGCGCGCGTGTGCCGCCGGCCGCGCCGGCTGCGAGGCGCCGCCCTCGGCCGATAGCGCGAAGGCGCTCGCGGCGCCGTCGCTGCGGCTGGTGAGCGTCACGCGCGCGACCGACGCGATGCTGGCGAGCGCCTCGCCGCGGAAGCCGAGCGAGCGCACGGCCTCGAGATCCTGGAGCGACGCGATCTTGCTCGTCGCGTGGCGCGCGAAGGCGAGGGGCAGGTCGGACGCGTCGATGCCGCAGCCGTCGTCGGTCACCCGCACGCGCTTGATCCCGCCTTCGACGAGCGCCACCGAAACATCGCCCGCCCCGGCGTCGAGGCTGTTCTCGAGCAGCTCCTTCAGGACCGATGCAGGGCGCTCGACGACTTCGCCGGCCGCGATCTGGCTGACGAGGACATCGGGCAGGGGTCGGATGTGGGGCATCGGTGCAAACCGCTCGCGGGCCATTATAGGTGATCGCGTTAGAATGCCCCGATGGAAATCCTGCTCGGCGCGTGGGACTTCGTCGTTCACCTCGACAAGCATCTCGCGGCGCTGCTGCAGCAGCACGGCGCCTGGGTCTACGTGCTGCTGTTCCTGATCATCTTCGGCGAGACCGGGCTGGTCGTCACGCCTTTCCTCCCGGGCGACTCGCTGCTGTTCGTCGCGGGGACGCTCGCGGCCACCGGAGGCATCGACGTGCACCTGCTCGCGATCGTCCTGATGCTCGCCGCCATCCTGGGCAACACGACCAACTACTCGATCGGGTACTGGCTGGGACCCAAGGTGTTCCACTGGGAGCAATCGCGCTGGTTCAACCGGCGCGCGCTCGACCGGGCGCACGCCTTCTACGAGCGGCACGGCGGGAAGACGATCGTCGTGACGCGCTTCGTTCCGATCCTGCGCACCTTCGCGCCCTTCGTCGCCGGGATCGCGCGGATGACCTACGTGCGGTTCACCGCCTACAACGTCGCCGGCGCGGTGCTGTGGGTGGGCCTGCTGCTCTACGCCGGCTACTGGTTCGGAAACGTGCCGGTGGTGCGCGACAACCTGGCGCTCGTCATGCTTCTGATCGTCGCGGTGTCGCTCGCGCCGATCGCCGTGGAATTCGTGCGGCACCGCGCGCGGCGCGCGGGCGGCAACGGCTAGAGCGCGCCGTTCGCCGCGAGCGTCGAGCGCGACAGCGGGGGATTCTTCGCGAAGTACGCCTTGATGCCGCGGAAGATCGCGTTCGCGATCTTCTCCTGGTAGGCCGCGTTGGTGAGGCGCCGTTCCTCGTCGGGATTGCTGATGAACGCGGTCTCGACCAGGATCGACGGGACGTCGGGCGCCTTGAGCACGGCGAATCCCGCCTGCTCGACCCGCCCGCGGTGCAGCGAATTGATGCCGCCGAGCTCGCTCAGCACGGCGCTCGCGAGCTTCAGGCTGTCGCTGATCTGCGCCGTCAGGCTGAGATCGGCGAGCGTCATCGCCAGGTAACGGTCCTTGCGGTTGAGATTGACGCCGCCGATCAGGTCGGCGTCGTTCTCGCGCTTCGCCAGCCATTGCGCCGCGGTGCTGGTGGCGCCGCGCTCGGACAGCGCGAACACCGACGAGCCGCGGGCGTGCGGCTTGACGAAGGCGTCGGCGTGCACCGACACGAACAGGTCGGCCTTGACGCGGCGCGCCTTCTCGACCCGCTCGCCGAGCGCGATGTAGTAGTCGCCGTCGCGGGTGAGGAGCGCACGCATGTTGGGTTCGGCGTCGATGATCGCCTTCAGCTTGCGCGCGATCAGCAGCGTCACGTTCTTCTCGTACGTTCCACGGCGTCCCTTCGCGCCCGGATCCTCGCCGCCGTGCCCGGCGTCGACCGCGACCGTGATCAGGCGCGCGACCGCGGGCCTGGGCGCGCCGCGCGGCTTCGCGGGGTCCTTGGGCTCGCCCAGGTTCTTCGTCGCGCCCGGATCGACCGGGTCCGCCGACGCCGGGTCGAGCATCTCCTTCTGCAAGAGCGCCATCAGCGGATCGATGGGCACGGCGGGGTAGAGGTCGAGCACCAGGCGATGCCCGTAATCGCCGACCGGGGCGAGCACGAAGATCTGCGGCTTGACCGCCGCCTTGAGATCGAGGACGAGCCGCGCGACGCCCGGCTTGAACCGGCCGACGCGCGCGGCGGCGATGTACGGATCGATGGGCAGGATCTTGCCCGCGAGCAGCTCCTGGACGCGCTCGGGCTCGACGTCCTCGAGATCGAGGACCAGCCGGTCGGGATTCTTCAGGCTGAGCAGGTTGTAGCGCAGCGGCTCCGCCGTCTCGAGCGTGAGCCGGGTGTAATCGGCCGCGGGCCAGATGCGCACGGCCCGGATGGGCTCGACGGCGTCGGCGTCGGCGCGGGCGGCGGGCGGCGAGGCGAGCAGCGCCGCGAGCGCGACGGCTGCCGCGCCGATCAGCCGTCGCGCAAGGCGGCTAGGCATCGTTCCCCGGCCGGGCGCGCGCTCGCCCGCAGCGTGCGGCCCGCGCTCGCGAGATCCAATGCGAGATCCAGGTCGGGCGGCGGAAGCGCATCGCCGGCCTTTTCGGGCCATTCGACGATGCAGACCGCGGCGCTGTCGAAGATTTCTCGAAAGCCGCTGTCATACCATTCCCCCGGATCCCGGAAGCGATAAAAATCAAAGTGGTACAAGTGTAATCTAGAAACGACATAAACTTCAACCAGGGCATAGCTCGGACTCTTCACTTTGCCGCGCCAGCCGAGACCGCCGAGCAGTCCCCGCACGAAGGTCGTCTTGCCCGCGCCCAGGGGACCCCGCAGGTAGATCTTCAGGCCCGGCGTGACGGCGCGCGCGAGGCGCGCGCCCGCGCGCCGGGTCGCCGCTTCGTCGGGAAGGGCGATCTCGGGTACCGACGGCGATTGTGGCTCGCTATGATGACAAGGATGAGTCACGCAGCGCGGGACCGGATCGGTTCGGTCGATTTCGAGATGCTGGCGGCTGCCGTCAAGGCTTGGGGCCGGGAGCTCGGCTTTCAGGCGGTCGGCGTTTCCGACGTCGATCTCTCCGAGGCGGAACCGCGTTTCGCGGAATGGCTCGCGCGCGGCTACGCGGGCGAGCTGGATTATATGCGAAAGCACGGCGCGAAACGGACCCGGCCGGCCGAGCTCGTCCCCGGGACGCTGCGCGTGATCTCCGCAAGGATGGATTACCGTCCCGAGGCGGCCGACGCCACGGAGGTGCTCGCCGACGGCGCGAAGGCCTTCATCGCGCGCTACGCGCTCGGCCGCGACTACCACAAGACGCTGCGCGCCCGGCTGCAGCGGCTCGCCGAGCGCATCGAAGCCGAGGTCGGCGCCTTCGGCTACCGCGTGTTCACCGATTCGGCGCCCGTGCTCGAGGTCGAGCTCGCGCGCAAGGCCGGCCTCGGCTGGCGCGGCAAGAACACGCTGCTGCTCTCGCGCGAGGCCGGGTCGTTCTTCTTCCTCGGCGAGATCTACACCGACCTGCCGCTGCCCGTGGACGCCCCCGCGGGCGAGCATTGCGGGACCTGCGAGCGCTGCCTCGACGCCTGCCCGACCCGCGCGATCGTCGCGCCTTACGTGCTCGACGCGCGCCGCTGCATCTCGTATCTCACCATCGAGCTGAAGGGCAGTATCCCGGTCGAGCTGCGGCCGCTCGTCGGCAACCGCGTGTACGGCTGCGACGACTGCCAGACCGTGTGCCCCTGGAACCGCTACGCGCAGGTGTCGCCGGAGCCCGACTTTCGCGTGCGCCACGGCCTGGACTGCGCCGAGCTGACCGAGCTCTTCGGCTGGACCGAAGGCGAGTTCCGCGACCGCACCGCAGGCAGCGCGATCGCGCGCATCGGCTACGAGCGCTGGTGCCGGAACCTGGCGGTCGGCCTGGGCAACGCGCCGACGAGCCCCGCGGTGGTCGCGGCGCTCGAGCGCCGCTCGGCCGATCCCTCGCCGCTCGTCCGCGAGCACGTCGCCTGGGCGCTCGCGCGCCACGCCGGCGGCACGCTGGTCCGAAAGTAGCGCGGCCGGAGCAGTCAACAGCGCCCGGAACGCGTATAATTCCAGGGTTGTCATACCCATCTTCCGCCCGCCGTTCTCGCTCATCCGGCCTCCGCGCCGTGCCTGACGCGTCTCCGGCCCGCAACCCGGGCCGAAGGAGATTTCCCGTTTGTCCAGCTTCGCCGAACTAGGACTGCTCCCAGAGCTGCTCAAAGCGGTCTCTGAGCAGGGCTACACCGAGCCGACGCCGATCCAGGCGCAGGCGATTCCGCTCGTGCTCCAGGGACGCGACCTGATGGGCGGGGCGCAGACCGGCACCGGCAAGACGGCGGGCTTCACGCTGCCGCTGCTGCAGCGCCTCGCGCGCCACCAGAACACGAGCGCCTCGCCCGCGCGCCACCCGGTGCGCGCGCTCATCCTCACGCCCACGCGCGAGCTCGCGGCGCAGGTCGAGGAGAGCGTGCGCAACTACGGCAAGTACCTCAGCCTGCGCTGCACCGTGGTCTTCGGCGGCGTGCCGATGGATCCGCAGACAGCAGCGCTCCGCCGGGGCGTCGAGTTCCTGGTCGCCACGCCCGGCCGCCTGCTCGACCATGTGCAGCAGAAGACGGTGAACCTGCAGCAGGTGGAAGCCTTCGTCCTCGACGAGGCCGACCGTATGCTCGACATGGGCTTCATCCCGGACGTGCGTCGCATCATGGCGCTCATGCCGAAGCAGCGCCAGAACCTGCTGTTCTCGGCCACGCTGCCCGCCGAGATCAAGACGCTCGCCGATTCC
>Ga0070741_10020221_pt1 | contig 10522 bp, 7 predicted proteins | sample Coa_R1_4_FD_66440 | JGI IMG/M metagenome (GOLD analysis project Ga0070741, IMG submission 66440) | Surface soil microbial communities from Centralia Pennsylvania, which are recovering from an underground coalmine fire - Coalmine... | ecosystem: Environmental > Terrestrial > Soil > Unclassified ... | reverse complement strand
ATCCGCTGCAGGCAGTGGAGGCAAAAAGGCTTGCCATCAACCCGTCCACCATGTCCTCGTACGCCTGTCCACCATGTCTCCGTACAATACAACAGGCTCAGCACGGGGTTGGAGCGTGTGAGATGACACATCGGGCGGCGGGCTTACCTCATGGGAATCACCGCGTCAGGCTGCGCATCAGGCCGCGCAGCGCCTCGGGATGGTTGTGCAGCCGCCAGCGCCCGACGAGACCGGCCGCGACGATGAGGGCGCCATTGAGGGTGAGCGTGACGGTCAGGCCCATGCGGTCGGCCATCCAGCCCGACAGCAAGGCGCCTATGGGCGCGGTGCCCGCGAACGACATGCTGTAGAGGCCCACCACGCGGCCGCGCCATTCGTCCGGCACCGATTGCTGCAGCATGGCATTGGTGGCATTGGCTCCGAGCAGGGCCGCGCCGCCCAGCATGGCCAGCAGCAGGGCCGAGGCGGGGAGCGTGCGTGACCAGGCGAACAGCATCAGCGAAAGCCCCACCACCAGGGGCGCCAGTGTCATGAGGCGGAGCTGGCGACCATAGCGAGGCTGCAGCGACAGGTAGCCCGCAGACGCCAGCGCACCTATGGCGGCGGCACTCATGAGCAGGCCGACGGTGGAGGATCGGCCGTCGAAGAAATCGGCGACGATCGAGGGCATCAGCGGCACGTACGGCGTGGCGAACAACCCCACCGCGACGACCGTCGGCAGCAGGTAGCGCACCGCCGGAAAGGCGAGGATGGCGCCCATGCTGGCAGCGAATCCCTCTCCCTCGTCCGCGCCCTGGCCGCGTCGAGGCGGGTCGGCGGGCAGGCGCATCGCGAGCAGCGCGGCGATGATGCCGGCGTAGCTCACGGTGTTGAGCGCGAAGCACCAGGCCTCCGACAGATAGGCGAGGACCAGGCCTGCCACCGCCGGGCCGACCATGCGGCCCACGTTGAACACCATGGCGCTCACGCCGAGCGCGCTCGTCACCAGGGCGCGCTCCTCGACGATGACCCTGACCAGCGTCTGGCGCACCGGCATCTCGAAGGCGTTGGCGATGCCAATGAGCGTGGTGATCACGAGGTAGACGGCGACGCTGGTGACGCCTTCGGCCGCCAGCAGCGACAGCAGCGCGGCGCACACCGCGAGGAACAGGTCGATGGCGATCAGCATCTTGAGGCGCGGCAGGCGGTCTGCGGCCATGCCGCCCACGGGGCCGAGCAGGAGGTAGAAGATGTTGAGCAGGAAGCCGGTGGCGCCGAGCAGGAAGATCGAGCCCGTGAGGCGGAACATCAGCCAGGAGAGCGCCACCTGCTGGATCCACGCGCCGATCACGGCCACGGTGTGGCCGGCAACATAGAGGCGGAAGCGGCGCTTGGCGAGCGCCGGCGGCAGCCACAGATGCCAGTCGGCCACCGCTGCCTCCCTCGTCGCGACCCCAAATTCTTGCCGGCCCTACTTAGGCCCGCAGCCGGCAGGGCACAAGCCGCGGGTGCCGTTCAGCGACCCTCGATCTCCTCGCGCAGCATCTCGAGCTCGAGCCAGCGTTCCTCGGCGGCGGAGAGCTCGGCCTGCATCGTGCTCAGCGCCTTGCCGGCCTCGGTGAACCCTTGCCTGTCGCGCGCATAGAACTCAGGATCGCCGAGCTGGTCCTGCAGCCGGCGCACGCTCGCCTGCAGCGCCGCGATCTGCCCCGGGAGCGAAGCCAGCGCGTGCTTCTCGTTGAAGCTCAAGCGGCGCTTGCCTGGCCCGGGGGCGGACGAAGGACCGGCAGCGGCCGCGCGCTCCGCTTTTGTGACGGGAACCTGCTGCTTGCCCGCGAGATCGGCGCCCCTCTGGGCCAGCATGTCGGAGTAGCCGCCGGCGTACTCGACCCAGCGCCCCCCGCCCTCCGGCACCAGCACCGCGTCGACGGTGCGGTCGAGGAAGTCGCGGTCGTGGCTGATGAGGATGACGGTGCCGGGATAGTTGCCAAGCATCTCCTCCAGCACGTCGAGGGTCTCCAGGTCGAGGTCGTTGGTGGGCTCGTCGAGCACCAGCAGGTTGGAGGGCTTGGCGAGTGCGCGGGCCAGCATCAGGCGCCCTCGCTCGCCCCCGGACAGAACGCCGAGCGGCGTGCGCGCCTGCTCGGGTGAGAACAGGAAGTCCTTCATGTAGGCGACGACGTGCTTCCGGGTGCCGCCGACCGTGACGGTGTCGCCGCGGCCGCCGGTCAGCGCCTCGCTCAATGTCCAGGACGGATCGAGGCTCTCGCGGCGCTGGTCGAGGCTCGCCATCGCCACGTTGGCGCCGAGGCGGACGTGGCCGCTGTCCGGGACGAGAGCGCCGGTGAGCAGGCCGACCAGCGTGGTCTTGCCGCTGCCGTTGGGGCCGACGATGCCGAGCCGGTCGCCGCGCAGGAGACGGTGGGAGAAGTTCGCCACGATCGGCCGGCCGGCGAAAGCCTTGGAGATGCTCACGGCCTCGATCACCAGCTTGCCCGAAAGCTCCGCGTCGCTCGCCGTCATTGCCGCGGTGCCGGCAGCGCGGCGGAACGTGCGGCGGGCCTCGCGCAGGGCCTGGAGGTTGGCCATGCGCCGCACGTTGCGCTTGCGCCGGGCGGTGACGCCGTAGCGGACCCAGTGCTCCTCGCGCACGATTCTGCGGTCGAGCTTGTGCTGGGCCAGCTCCTCCTCGGCCAGCTGCTCGTCGCGCCAGGCCTCGAAGCCGCGAAAGCCGATATCGATGCGCCGCGTCCGGCCGCGGTCCAGCCACACCGTGCTCTCGGAAAGGTTCTCCAGAAAGCGGCGGTCGTGGCTGATGAGAACCAGCGCCGCGCGCCGGCTGCCGAGATGCGACTCGAGCCATTCGATGGCCGGCAGGTCGAGATGGTTGGTCGGCTCGTCGAGCAGCAGGATGTCGGGCGCCGGCGCCAGCACGTAGGCCAATGCCGCGCGCCGCAACTCGCCTCCGGACAGGGATGCCGGGTCCTCGTCTCCGGTGAGACCCAGCTGCTGCAGCAGATAGCGCGCCTGATGGGGATCGTCGGTGGGGCCGAGGCCCGCTTCCACGTAGGCGAGCGTGGTGGCGTAGCCGGCGAGGTTGGGCTCCTGCGCCAGATAGCGCAGAGAGGCACCCGGCTGGACGAAGCGCTGGCCGCGGTCGGGCTCGATCAGGCCGGCGGCGATCCTCAGCAGCGTCGACTTGCCCGATCCGTTGCGCCCCACGAGACACACGCGCTCACCCGCGGCGACGGAAAGCTCTGCCCCCTCCAGCAGAGGCGTGCCGCCGAAGGTGAGATGGATGTCGCTGAGCTGGACGAGGGGTGGGGCGCTGGCCATTGCCGACGCTGTATAGCGCCCGCGGCGCGCGATGTCTGCGGTGCAATGCCGGCCGGCGGCGCCACTGGCTGGATGCCCGCTCAGCGCTTCGCTTGGCGGGCATGACGAGATATGCCTCCCGCGTCATTCCCGTGAGCGCGCAGCGCGTCAGCGGGAATCCAGCCAAGGTTGCAAGGGCGGACGAGAATGGAGATGGTGGGCGCGACAGGGATCGAACCTGTGACCCCTCCCGTGTGAAGGGAGTGCGCTACCGCTGTGCCACGCGCCCTTGAGGGCGGACTTATGCGAGCGCGCGGGCGGGCCTGTCAAGCGTACGCTGTCATCCCTGTCATCCCGGGCCTTGTGCCCGGGATCCATCTCTCCGCCTGCTCTGCTGGTTGTGGATCGGTGGATCCCGGTGACAAGCACCGGGATGACCGTTGGGCGTGTGGCTGACGGGGTCAACCAAACTCGGAGGGTTCCCGTCACCCCACCTTCGCAAACCGCCCCTCCACCGGATAGGCCGGATCGATGAAGCCGGGGGTGGAGGCGTGGCCGGGCACGACGAGGCTGTCGGCGAGCTTCTCGTCCTCCGGCGTCCACGTGTAGTCCAGCACCGAGAAGTAGCTCGTCCACTGCTCGAGGGTGCGCGGGCCGGCGATGATGGAGCTGATCGCGCGGTTGTTGAGCACCCAGGCGGACGCCCAGGCCACCAGCGTCGTGCCGCGGCGCTCGGCGTGCGCTTTCAGTTTCTCGGCGATGATCAGGCTCTCCGGCCGCCACTCGGACTCCATCATGCGCTTGTCCTGGCGGCCGGCGCGGCTGCCGGGCTCGGCCTTCTGGTTGACCTTGTACTTGCCGGTGAGCACGCCGCGCGCCAGCGGGCTGTAGGGCACGACGCCGAGGCCGAACGCCTGGGCGGCCGGCAGCACCTCGACCTCCGGCTGCCGGTTCATCAGGTTGTAGTAAGGCTGCAGCGCGGCGGGACGCGGCACGCCGAGCTCGCGGCAGAGGTGGCACACGTGCGGGATGTGCCAGGCGCGCACGTTGGAGAGCGCCCATTCGCGGATCTTGCCCTGGCGGATGAGGTCGCCGAAGGCGGCAATCGTCTGCTCCCAGGCCGTGTCGGGATCGACGCGGTGGATATAGTAGATGTCGATGTGGTCGGTCTGCAGGCGCTTGAGGCTCGCCTCCACGGCCTGCATGAGATGTCGCCGCGACAGGCCGCGATCGGTAACGTCGGGCCCGGCCTGCTGCGCCACCTTGGTCGCCAGCACCCAGCGGTCACGCTTGGCTTTGATGGCGGGGCCGATGACGGCCTCGGAGCGTCCGTCGGTGTAGACGTTGGCCGTGTCGATGAAGTTGACGCCGTTGTCGGCACCGTGATCGATGATGCGCTGGGCCTCGCGCGCGTCGGTCGGGCCGCCGAACATCATGGTGCCCAGGCAGATCTCCGAGACCCTGATGCCGCTCGAGCCCAGCACGCGATACCGCATCTGTGCCATCGGGAGTTCTCCATCGGCGGGCGTCCGCGAGTCCATGAACCCGGCGGGACCGGATCATGGGCAAAAGCTCTGCCTCAATGCAGGGAGTATGCGGTGCGCTGGGTCCTCGGGACAAGCCCGAGGATGACAAGGGAGGCGCCAACCGGCCTCCGCGATCAAGCCCGGTGCTCGATGAGGAAGCGGTAGACGCCGTTCTCGTGGCTCTGCTCGAGCATGGGGTTGCCGGTCGACTCGCAGAAGGCGGTGAAATCGGGGACGGAGCCGGGATCGGTGGCGAGCACCTCGAGCTTGGCGCCTTTCGGCAGCTCGGAGAGCGCCTTCTTGGTCTTGAGGATGGGCAGCGGGCAAGCCAGACCCTTGGTATCGAGCGTCTTGTCGGGCATCGCGCGGGTCTCCGAAGTCGGGTTGGCTCCAGCCTATATCAATGAACCGGAAGCGCTGGCAATCAGCGCTCCGCGACCGGGGCGGCGGGGCGGGCGCGACCTTGCGCGGGTCCGGCGGCCGGGTCACGATGTGATTCAAGACGCCGCAGACAGCCCGCTTTCGGGGGGATGATGGACGCCAGCGTGGACACGCCACGACGCTCCTTTGCATTCGGGCTGGAGCGGCTCGGCCTGATCGGGCTGAGGGCACCGGCCATCACCCTGGCCCTGGTGCTGGCGCTGTCCGCGCTGGCCGCCTGGGGGCTCACGCTGCTGAAGGTCGACGATTCGCTCTCGGAGCTCTTCCGCAGCAATACCGAGGAGTTCCGGCGCTACGAGGGGATCGACCGCCGCTTTCCCTCCAGCGAGTACGATGTGCTGGTGGTCGTCGAGGGCAAGGACCTCCTGAGGAAGCCGCAGCTCGAGGCCTTCCGCGCCGCCATCATCGATCTGCAGCTGGCCGACGGGGTGGACGGCCTCATCTCCATGCTTTCGGCCCGTGGCAAGCCCGATGCCAGCGGCTACGCGCCGCCGATCGTGCCGGACGATCTGCCCGATGGGCCCGCCTACGACAAGATCATCAAGCAGCTGCGCGACAACGACATCGTCAAGGGCAAGTTCCTTTCCCCCGATGGCGAGCTGGCGCTGGCCGTCGTCGCGCTCGACCGCAAGGCGGTGGCCAAGCAGGGGGCAAAGGCGATCATCGGCGGCATCGAGGACATCCTGCGCGAGCATCTCAAGCCCGCGGGGCTCAGGTCGCATCTGACGGGCGCTCCCGTCATGCAGCTCGAGATCCGCAACGCGGTGGAGCGCGACCAGATCGTCTACAACGGCCTGGGGCTGCTGTTCGGCGCCACCATCGCGGTGATCTTCTTCAAGCGCGTGTCGCTGATGCTGCTCGCCGCGCTGCCGCCGGTGCTGGCGGTGCTGTGGTCGCTGGGACTCCTGGGGTTGCTCGGCTTCAAGCTGAATCTCTTTCTCAACGTCATGACGCCGCTCGTGATGGTGATGGGCTTCGCCGACAGCATGCAGGTGGTCTCCGCCATCCGCATCCGCCTGCGCGAAGGCGATACCAAGGGGGAAGCCGTGCGCTTCGCGGTGCGCATCGTCGGCCCCGCCTGCGTGCTGGCGCACGGCACGGCGCTCCTGTCGTTTCTGGCCCTGCTCATCTCGCAGTCCGGCCTCATCCGCACCTTCGGGCTGGCCGGGGCGCTGTCGGTATGCATCTCCTTCGTCGCTGTCATCCTGGTGCTGCCGCCGCTCGGTCTGATCCTCGTGCGCAACGAGGCCAAGCTGGCGAGAGACCACTCACCCGCCGACCGGCTGATGGATGGGCTCGGCGACCTCGTCGGCTGGATCGTCGACCGCGTGGTGCACTGGCCGTTTCTGACCACTCTCGTCGCCCTCGCCGCATTCGTCGCGTGCGGGGCCGCCTGCCTGCAACTCGAGCCGCGCTACCGGCTGGCCGACCAGGTGCCCGACCGCGAGCAGGCGCTGAGCGCAACGGGGCGCATCGACGAGAAGCTGACCGGCGCGAACCCGGTCCACATCATGATCGAGTGGAAGACGGGTGAGGGGCTGTTCACGCCGCGGCCCCTGGAGGTCATCGCCAAGGCGCACGAGATCCTGGAGAAGCAGGCAGGGCTCGGCAATGTCTGGTCGCTCGAGAGCCTGCGGCGCTGGCTCAAGGACTCCGGCGACGACCGCATCGAGACGGTGCAGAAATACGTGGGCCTGCTGCCCGAGCACCTCGTGCGGCGCTTCATCGCCAAGGAGCAGAACGCCGTGCTGGTAACGGGGCGGCTGCCGGACGTCGACTCGAGCCAGATCCTGCCGGTGGTGGAGAGGATCGACCGCGCCCTCGATGGACTGCGCAAGCAGTATCCCGAATTCACCATCTCCGTCACCGGCCTGCCCGCGATCGCGGCGCGCAACAGTGCGCGCATGATCGAGCAGCTGAACGAGGCCCTGCCGATCTGCGTGGCGTTTGCGGCGGTGCTGCTGGGGATCGCCTTCCGCTCGGTGTTCGTCGGCTTCGTGAGCCTGCTGCCGGGGCTGTTTCCCGTGGTGGCATCCGGCGCCGTGATCTGGGCGCGTGGCGGCGGACTTGAGTTCGCCTCCGTCGTGGCGCTGCTCGTGGTGTTCGGGCTCGCCATCGACTCGCTCATTCATTTCTTCAACCGCCTGAGCCTGGAGGAGCGGCTGGAGCCCAGGCCCGACCTCGCCATCCGCCGCGCGCGCGTGCTGGTGGGGCCCGCCATCATCCTCACCACGCTGGTGCTGGCGTTCGGGCTCGGCGTGACGGTGTTCTCCGACCTGCCCTCCTTGCGCCTCTTCGGCTTCGTGTGCGGAACGACGCTGCTTGCCTCGCTGCTCGCCGACCTCGTGTTCCTGCCGGGGATCATCATGCTGATCCGCAAGGTGTGGCGGCACCGGGTGACGGCGTAGGTGCCGGAGAACCTGCAGGTCCGGGAATGTCGGCGGGCGCGGTGCCAGAGGCTTTCCGACTTCGATGGAAACTCGACCGCTATCTCGGACTCACCGTTGTCATCCCGGGCTTTATGCCCGGGACCCACCTCTCGGTCTGCTCTGGCGTTCGCTGATGGCTGGATCCCGGCGACAAGCGCCGGGATGACGGGTTGCGCTTGGAAGAGCGCTTCCACCCAAGTCGGAAAGACCTAACTATTGCTGCGGTACTTGACCCCAAAGGGTCAGGCGCCTGCTCCTCCTCTTTGCTCGGCTCTCACCTTCAGAGCGCGGTTCATGGCCTCGAAGCCGGCCCGCGTGGAGGCACCCGCCATCCACATGATGGGCGTGACGAGGAGGCCGCGGAAGGTCTCGAACTGCTCGAAGCGGCAACGCCCGACGTCCTCCGGCACGACGCGGAACCCGTGCTCGCCGTCGAACAGGCCGGCAATGCCGAGATGTCCGAGCCAGCGCAGCTCCCGCCCCGCGTCCACCTTGATGATGGTCGGGCGCAGCGTGATCGGACGCTGACCGGGCGGCGTCAGCGTCACCGCGACGCGCTCGCCCACGGCGGGCCGCCCGCTCATCCTGGCGAACGGATTCCACGCGGCCCAGGCGTCGGTGTCGATCAGGATGCTCCACACCTTCGCCGCGGGCGCCAGGATGCCGATCTCGGTGTGGATCGTCCTCAAGCCGCGCGCTCGACCGCCACGGCGGTGGCCTCGCCGCCGCCGATGCACAGCGACGCCACGCCCTTGGTCTCGCCGTACCTCTCCATGGCTGCGAGCAGCGTGACGAGGATGCGTGCGCCGGAGGCGCCGATGGGGTGGCCGAGCGCGCAGGCGCCGCCGTGCACGTTGACCCTCTCGTGCGGCAGATCGAGATCGCGCATGGCGCACATGGCGACCACCGCGAAGGCCTCGTTGATCTCGTAAAGCCCGACGTCCCTGGCGCTCCAGCCGACCTGGCCGAGCAGCTTCCGGATGGCAGCCACGGGTGCGGTCGTGAACCAGGAGGGCGCCTGGGCGACGCTGCTTGCGCCGACGATTCTGGCGAGCGGCTCGAGGTTGCGCCGCCTCGCCTCGCTCGCCCGCATGAGGACGAGGGCCGCGGCGCCGTCCGAGATGGAGCTCGAGTTGGCGGCCGTCACCGTGCCTCCCTCGCGGAACGCCGGCTTGAGCTTGGGGATTTTGGCCGCATCGGCGGTGAAGGGCTGCTCGTCGCGCTTGACCTCGCTGGTGCCGGAGCGCGCCTTGACGGCCACGGCGGCGATCTCCTTGGCGAACGCCCCGTTCTCGTTGGCGGTCTTGGCCCGTCTCAGGCTCTCGGTGGCGAAGGCGTCCTGTGCTTCGCGCGTGAACTGGTAGTGCTGGGCGGTGTCCTCGGCGAAGGTGCCCATGAGACGACCCTTGTCGTAGGCGTCCTCGAGGCCGTCGAGGAACATGTGGTCCTTGGCCTCGGCATGGCCGAGCCGCGCGCCCGAGCGCATCTTGGGCAGCAGGTAGGGCGCATTGGTCATGCTCTCCATGCCGCCGGCGACGACGATGTCCTTGGGCCGCGCGTGCAGGCCGTCGTAGGCGAGCATCACCGTCTTCATGCCCGAGCCGCACATCTTGTTGACGGTGGTGCAGGGCACCGATTGGGGCAGGCCCGCGCCCAGCGCCGCCTGCCGTGCCGGGGCCTGGCCCTGGCCGGCAGGGAGCACGCAACCCATCAGCACCTCGCTGATGTCGCCTGCCTGAAGGCCGGCGCGCGAGACGGCGGCCCTGATGGCAGCGCTGCCGAGCTCGGGTGCGGTGAGCGGCGCGAACGCGCCCTGGAAGCCGCCGATAGCCGTGCGGGCCGAAGCGACGATGACGACGGGATCTTCCACTACGGCTGTCATAGTGTGCGCTCCTGTTTCCCCTTGGCGACGATGGAGCACGACGCTGTAGAGGAGGTCAACCGGCAGCCGGGCCAGCCACCATCGGGCGCTGAGCCCGCGGGCGGCTGCGTGTCGAGCGGCGAGGCTCAGATGCGGCAGGCCGTGGAGATGCTAGCGGACCTCGGACAGGAACGAGAGCTGGCTGGCGTAGGCGTGGCCGTTCTGATCGGTGAGGTTGGTGGGGTAGTCGCCGGTGAAGCAGTGGTCGGTGTACTGCGGCGAGCGCGCGTCGCGGCCTTCGTGCCCGAGGGCGCGATAGATGCCGTCCACGGACAGGAAGGCGAGGCTGGTGGCGCCGATGAACTCGCGCATCTGCGGCACGCTCATGTTGGCGGCGAGCAGCTCCGTGGTGCGCGGGGTGTCGATGCCGTAGAAGTCGGGGTGCGTGATGGGCGGGCTCGAGACGCGCAGGTGCACCTCGCGCGCGCCCGCCTCGAACATCAGCTGCACGATCTTGCGCGAGGTGGTGCCGCGCACCACGCTGTCGTCGAGCAGCACGATGCGGTTGCCGCGGACGGCGCTGGCGTTGGCCGAATGCTTGAGCTTGACGCCCAGCTGGCGGATGCGCTGCTCGGGCTCGATGAAGGTGCGGCCCACGTAGTGGTTGCGGATAATGCCGAGCTCGAAGGGGATGCCGCTCTCCTGGGCGTAGCCGATGGCCGCGGGCACCCCTGAGTCCGGGATCGGAATGATGACGTCGGCCGGCGCCGGGGACTCGCGGGCGAGCTGGACGCCCATCTGCTTCCTGAGCTCATAGACGTTGCGGCCCGACACGATCGAGTCGGGCCTGGCAAAATAGATGTACTCGAAGATGCAGGGACGCGCCGGGCGCCGCGGGAAGGGCCGGTGGCTCTCGATGCCTTCGGCCGTGATGGTGACGATCTCGCCGTTCTCGATCTCGCGCACGAACT
>Ga0070741_10020220_pt1 | contig 10522 bp, 10 predicted proteins | sample Coa_R1_4_FD_66440 | JGI IMG/M metagenome (GOLD analysis project Ga0070741, IMG submission 66440) | Surface soil microbial communities from Centralia Pennsylvania, which are recovering from an underground coalmine fire - Coalmine... | ecosystem: Environmental > Terrestrial > Soil > Unclassified ... | reverse complement strand
GATCGCTATCCCGAGGTATCGGGACGTATACGTGGCCTCGGCGAGCTACTAGATTGGTTGTCGTGAGCTGGTGGGTCTGGGTGGTGATTGCGGTCGGGCTCGCCATCGGCGAGATCTTCACGCCCGGGCTGTTCTTCCTCGGGCCGGTGGCGCTCGCCGCGGGCGTCGCGGCGATCGCGGCGGCGGTCGGCGCCGGCTCGGCCCTGTCGGCGATCGTCTTCATCGTCGCCGCGCTCGCGTCGCTGCTCCTGCTGCGGCCGATCGCGCGACGCCACGTGCACCTGCCGGCGATCTCGCGCACGGGCACCGCCGCCCTCGTCGGCCGGAAGGCGGTCGTCACGCGGCGCATCGACGCGGCCGGCGGCCGCGTGCGCATCGGCGGCGAGGAGTGGACGGCGCGTCCCTTCCTCGACGGAGAGTCGTTCGACGAAGGGCAGGCGGTCGAGGTCGTCGAGATCCAGGGCGCAACTGCGCTCGTCATCGCATAGGAGGTCACGTGGTCGCGCTGATCGTCATCGCTGTCGTCATCATCCTGGTGCTCGCCGTGCTCGCGCGCACGATCCGCGTGATCCCGCAGGCGCGCGCCGGTGTGGTGGAGCGGCTCGGCCGCTACTCGCGCACGCTGACCCCGGGCCTGGCGATCGTCGTCCCGTTCGTCGACCGCGTGAAGCCGTTGCTCGACCTGCGCGAGCAGGTGATCTCGTTCGAGCCGCAGCCGGTGATCACGCAGGACAACCTCGTGGTGAACATCGACTCGGTCATCTACTTCCAGATCACCGACGCGAAGGCCGCGACCTACGAGATCGCGAATCCCGTCAACGCAATCGACCTGCTCACGGTGACGACGTTGCGCAACGTGATCGGCGGCATGACGCTCGAGGAGACGCTGACGTCGCGCGACTCGATCAACGACCAGCTGCGCGGCATCCTCGACGACGCGACCGGCAAGTGGGGCATCCGCGTGCATCGTGTCGAGCTGAAGGCGGTCGATCCGCCGCCGTCGATCAAGGACACGATGGAGAAGCAGATGCGCGCCGACCGCGAGAAGCGCGCCGCGATCCTGCAGGCGGAGGGCGTCAAGCAGGCGCAGATCCTGCAGGCGGAAGGCGAGAAGCAGGCCGCGATCCTCAAGGCGGAGGGCGCGAGCCGCGCGTCGGTGCTCGCCGCCGAAGGGCAGGCAAAGGCGATCCAGACCGTCTTCGAGGCGATCCACGAAGGGAAGCCCGACCCGCAGTTGCTCGCGTATCAGTATCTGCAGGTGCTGCCGCAGATCGCGCAGGGCGACTCGAACAAGGTGTGGGTCATCCCGAGCGAGCTCACGCGCGCGCTCGGCGGGATCGGCGACCGGATCCTGCCTAGCAGCGGGTCGTCGCAGGACACGAACGAAGAACAGTGACGTGCGGCACGCCTCGCGACCATGTGAGGCGGATGCGCACCGACGCCGCGTCGTTCTCGTAGCGCAGCTCGTGCAGCAGCATGTTCGGGTTCGCGCGATGGACGAGGTCGTAGACGCCCGCCTTCACGTGCGTGACGTCGACGTTCTGGCCGTGGAAGAACGCGGGGTAGCGGTCGGTGTAGCCGACTGACGTGCCTTCGACGACGCGCGTCGCCCGCGGGTCGTACTGGCGGCAGTCGCCGAGGAAGTGCGGGTGCCGGTTCGGCCAGTTCCCCGGCGCGGCGCCCCAGTGGTCGGCGAGGCAGAAGCCGCTCTTGCGGTCGCTCACGATCACGTCGCCGGAGAGCGTGCGCAACGTGAACGTCACGAACTTCATGAAGTGCCAGTGGTGGTGCGGCGGCGAGTTCGTGTAGCGCAGCCGGCCGACGCCGGTGTACGTGCGCCACTTGTGGTTCGACAGCTCGACGCGCTGCGTCGCGGTCATCCGCGGCTGCGACGGCTTGCGCACGCCGACGATCACCGACGGGCCGAGCCCGACGTTGTCGACCATCGACGTGAAGCCGAGCTGCCAGTAACCGGCTGCGCCGGCGATCGCGAGCCCGCTCGGTGCGCGCGTGTCGAAGTCGGGCAGCAGCTCCTGTGCGCGCACCGGCGGTTTCCACGCGGGCTGGGAGCCGTGCGTGATACGGCGACCGTCGACGAAGATCACGCCGTTCTTCTCGTACGCGACCTGCGTCGAGCTCGGCGACCAGGTCGGGTGCTCGCCTTCGTCGATCGTGCGCGTGCCGGCGACGATCTCACCGTCGCTCACGTAGGCGAGCTGCCCGTTCGGCGCGTAGGCGGGCTCGGTGCCGGCGACCACGTCGCGCAGGCCGCCGCCGTACCAGAGCTCGCTGTAGATCTCGCCGTCGCGGTCGAACGCGATGCGGTCGCCCTTCCACGACCACGTCGGGTGCTCGCCGGGCGCGAGCTTGCGCAGGTCCTCGCCGTCGGCGCGGACGGTGTAGATCCAGCCGGCGCGCGCGAACGCGAGGCGACGTCCGGTGGGCGCCCACACCGGCTGGTCGGCGTCCGGCACGAGCAGCGCCTGGTGTGTCCCGTCCGCGTCGGCGACCCATAGGTCGTGCCTGGTCACGAACGCGATCCGCAGGCCGTTCGGGCTCCACGCGGGCGCGTACCCGATCTTCATGATCTGGTGCCCCCCGACGTGGATCCCCGCGAGCGCGAATGCGAGCGATGCGAGCGCCCTCACGCGCCCCGGCTACCCGCTTCACGCAGAGACAACACCGGACCGACGCAGGTTTCTTCACCTTCGAGCAGGTCGAGCCAGTCGCGCAGCGGCTTCGTCTTGAACAGCGCGGCGAGCTCGGGCAGCTCGGGCTCGAACTGGCGCGGCTCGAGGTCGGGCCGGCCGAGCAGGTCGCACAGCCGCAGCCAGAACTTCGGCTCGAGCGCGGCGACGGTGAGGTGGCGGCCGTCGGCGGTTTCGTAGATGCGGTAGCAGGCGGCGCCGCCGGTGAGCAGGCGCGGCGAAGGGTCGCCGGCGAGCCGGTGCGCCACGAAGCGATGGGCGGCGTCGGTCATCGACACGACGATGCGCTTCGGGCCGCCTTCGATCAGCGCGGCGAGGATCTCGATCACCGCCATCTGCCCGCCCGCGGCGAGGTCGGCGATCTGCACGGGCGGCATCGCCGGCGCCGTATCGGCGAGCACGCCCGCGTAGCCGAGGTAGTTCAGGTCGTGCCCCGCCTGTCGGCTGTCCGCGCCGAAGCCGGTGATCGAGCAGACGATCGCGTCGGGTCTCGTCTGCACGTCGAGCCCCTCGAACACCCCGGGGCGAAAGCCCTCGAGGACGACGCGCGCCTCCGCGAGAGCCTCGTTGCGCGAGTTCCAGTCGACGATCTCCTTGCCCTCGTTCAGCGCTGCGTACCAGCCTGGCGCCGCGGCTTTCATCGGGTCGCCGCCGCGCGGCTCGATCTTCACGACGCGCGCGCCAAGCCGTTGCAGCTCGCGGCTCGCGAAGGGGCCGGGGAGATTTCGCGTGAGGTCGGCGACCGTGACGCCGGCGAGAGCGGGCACGCGCGCGATTATGCTCGCCGCACGAACGATCGGCGAAGGGATCTCGTGCGGGCCGCGATCCGCGTCTTCGCGCGGAAGGGGTTCCACGCTGCGCGTGTCGGCGACATCGCCGAGGAGGCGGGCGTCGCGCATGGCCTGCTGTACCACTACTTCCGCTCGAAGGAGGACGTGCTCGAGACGATCTTCCGCGAGACGTGGACGACGGTCGTCGCCGAGACGTCGAAGATCGAGTCGTCCGGCGAGCCGTTCGTCGAGCAGCTTCGTGCGTTCGCGTCGTTCTACCTCGGCACGTGGCTCGTCGCGCCGAATCTCGCGCGGGTGATGATTCGCGAGGTCGCGCGCAGCCCGCACGTCGGGGAGCGGGTCGGCGTCCTGCGCGACGCGTTGGCTGCACTGCGGCGGATGATCGAGGCGGCACAGGCGCGCGGCGAGGTGCGGGCCAACGCCGACCCGCAGCTCGCGACGTGGGCGTTCTACGGCGCGCTCGAGGAGCTGCTCGGCGGCTGGGTGCTCGGTCAGCTCCCCAGCGAGGCGGACGACGTGGATCGCGCCGTCTCGACGGTGGTGGAGGTGTTCTCAGTAGGTTTCGCTGCGTGATCTGGAATCTCGCCGAACTGGAGCTCGAGACGGACGCGGACTTGCCGGAGGGGCATCGCTTCTTCGGGCGCTCGCTGACCGACGACGCCGGCGCCAAGCTGACCGGCTTGGGCATCTACGAGGTGCCGGCCGGCGAGGGGCACTGGCCGTACCACTTCGAGATCCCCGAGGAGGAATGGCTCGTCGTCATCGAGGGGTCGCTCGTGCTGCGGACGCCGGAGGGCGAGCGCACGCTGAAGACGGGTGACGTCGCCTGCTTCGTCGCGGGCGCGTCCGGCGCGCACGGAGTGCTGCGCAACGAGAGCGGCGCGCCGGTGCGGTTCGCGATGCCGTCGTCGAACGCGACGTACGGCGGCGTGTGCGTGTATCCGGACAGTGGGAAGTACTCGATCGCCACGCGCGGGTTCCGCCGGCGCGGGTTCCTCGGCGATGCAGTCGACTACTGGGAGGGCGAGGCGTGAACCTCTTCGACGTCGAGCTGCAGTTGGACGACGACGACGCCGAGGGCTACCACGTCGCATACAAGCGCCTCGGGCCGGAGCTGGGTGCGGAGCAGCTCGGCATGTCGGTCTACGAGCTGCCGCCGGGCCAGAGCATCTGCCCGTACCACTACGAGAACGGCGAGGAGGAGTGGCTGATCGTCCTCGTCGGGCGCCCGACCTTGCGCACGCCGGAGGGCGAGCAGGAGCTCGCGCCGTGGGACACGGCGTTCTTCCCGGTCGGCGAAGCCGGCGCGCACAAGGTCACGAATCGCACGGACGAGCCGGCGCGTGTCGCGATCTGGTCGAACCGGGTCGATCCGTCGACGAGCATCTATCCCGATTCGCAGAAGGTCGGCGCGTGGCCGCCCGGCAAGCTGTTCCGCCTCGGCGACGAGGTCAGCTACTGGGACGGCGAGGTCGAGAACGGCCCGGACACGCGCAAAGCGTGATCTTCAACCTGCGCGACCACGCGCTCGAGCAGGACGACCCGCGCGCCGCGCGCGAGGGGCATGCGATGCGCCGGGTCATGCTCGGTCGCCGGGCCGGCGCGGAGCGCACGGGCTTCAGCGTCTACGAGCTGCCGCCCGGTCAGGGCGGGTGGGCGTACCACTACGAGCTGAATCGCGAGGAGTGGCTGGTCGTCGTCTCGGGGGAGCTCGTCCTCCGCACGCCGCGCGGTGAGGAGCCGCTGCGTGTCGGCGACGTGCGCTGCTTCCCCGTCGGCCCCGACGGCGCGCACGCCGTGCGCAACGACTCGCAGGAGCCCGCGCGGTTTGCGATGCCGTCGTCGTATCCGGCCCACGCCTACGTCGCGATCCGTCCCGACAGCAACACCGCGTTCATCGTCGGTCCCGGCGTGCGCCAGATCGTGCCGCTCGACGAGTCGCTCGGATACTGGGATCGTGAGCCGTAGCCGCGTCCCAACCGGACCGGTCCGGGGACTGTCCCCGGACATGCCGTAACGAGACCCGTCCGGGGACTGTCCCCGGACACGGCCGCGGGAGCCGTGGCGAAGCGAGACCCGTCTGGGGACTGTCCCCGGTCATGTCTGTGCGAGACCTGTCTGGGGACTGTCCCCGGACGTGACTCGAACGGACGATGGGCGAAGGGTCCGATGCGCGGGGTGGATGGGAGCCCTTAGCCTCGCGAGATGGCGCGCAAGCCGCGATGCACGCTCCCGGCGGAGGGCGTATTCCATCTCTGCTCGCGGGGCGTCGAGCGGCGCGCGATCTACCTGGACGACGCCGACCGGCTCCTGTTCCTCGCGCTGTACCGCCACGCTCTCACTCGCCATCGCTGGGAGGTGATGGCGTACTGCCTGATGACGAACCATTTCCACCTCGTCGTCTCCGCGCCGCTCGAGTCGATCCAGCGCGGCATGCAGCTGCTCAAGTCACGCTACGGGCAGGCGTTCAACCACCGCTACGCGCGCACCGGCCACCTCTTCCAAGGCCGCTTCTACGCCGGCTACGTGGAGGAGGCTGCAGTCCAGACCGTCTGCGACTACGTGCTCGACAACCCGATCCGCGCGGGCGTCTGCAACTGCCGCGACGACTGGCCCTGGCTCGGGCCGCGCTATGCGTGAACCGGCGAGAGCGCCGGGGCCCACGAGCAGATCGGCGACGCTTCGCCGCCGCGCCCGTTCAGGCGGCGGTAGCCCAGCGCGTGCTCGGCCTGCATCATCTTGTGGATCTGCGTCGTGCCCTCGTAGATGATCGGCGCGCGCGCGTTGCGGAAGTACCGCTCGATGCCGTACTCCGCCGAGTAGCCGTACGAGCCGAACACCTGGATCGCAAGGTGCGCAGCCTCGAACGCGGACTCCGTCGCGTGCCACTTGGCGAGTGACGTCTCGCGCGTGTTGCGCTTGCCCTGGTTCTTCATCCACGCCGCCTGCATGACGAGCAGCTTCGACGTCTCGTAGCCGAGCACCATCTTCGCGATCATGTCCTGCACGAACTGGTACTTGCCGATCGCCTGGCCGAACGTCTCGCGCTCGCGCGCGTACTCGACCGACCGCTCCAGGCACGCGCGCACGACGCCGCACGCACCGGCCGCAACGGTGAACCGACCCTGGTCGAGCGAGTGCATCGCGATCTCGAACCCCTGGCCCTCCTCGCCGATCATCTGGTCGGCAGGCACCTCGACGTTCTCGAAGAAGAGCTCGCCGGTCGAGCCCGCCCAGATGCCGAGCTTGTTCTCCGTGTCGGCGGCGGTGAAGCCCTTCATGCCCTTCTCGAGCACGAACGCGCTGATCCCCTTGTGGCCCGCGGCCGGATCGGTCTTCGCGAACACGAGCGCGTGGTCGGCGACCGACGCGTACGAGATCCAGTTCTTCTGCCCGTTCAGGACGTAGACGTCGCCTTCGCGCCGCGCGGTCGACCGCATCGACGCGACGTCGGACCCCGCGCCGGGCTCGGTGAGCCCGAAGCAGGCGAGCTTCTCGCCCTTCGCCTGCGGTGTCAGCCACCGCTGCTTCTGCTCCTCGGAGCCGTACTTGAGCAGCGAGAGCGAGTTGAGGCCGACGTGGACGGAGATCAGCGTGCGGAACGCGGCCTCGCCACGCTCGATCTCCTCGCACGAGAGGGCCTCGGCGACGAAGTCGAGGCCGGCGCCGCCGTACTCCTCCGGGATGACGATCCCGAGGATCCCCAGCTCCGCCATGCCCTCGATCAGCGACAGGTCGAGCTTGTGCTCGATGTCGTTCTGGACGGCGACCGGCAGGACGCGCTCGTCCACGAAGTTCCGGACGGTGTCCTGGATCAGCCGCTGCTCGTCGGTCAGCTCGAAATCCATACCAACCCCACACTAGCGTCAGCCCGCGCCGGGCCGATACTGGATCTATGGCGCTCGCGGCCCGTATCTACCTGCTCTTCGGGGCTTGTCTGATCGCGATCCACCTCGCGGTCGGCGGCAGCGCCGCCCTGTACGAGGCCGTGGGCCTGAGCTCCGGCGCCGTGATCTTCCTGGCCGTCGCCCGGTACCGCCCGCCCGGGCGGCTCGGCTGGCTCGGGATCGGGCTGTCGCAGGCGCTGGCGGCGGTCGGCGACCTCGTCTCGCAGGCGCACCCGTCGACCGCGTTCCCGGGAGCGCCCGACGTGATCTACCTCGTGAGCTTCCTCGCCTTCGGGCTCGGCGTGGTCGCCCTGATGGGCCGCCGCTTCCCGTGGCGCGACTGGGAGGCGAACCTCGACGCGCTCCTCATCACCGGCTGCCTCGCGTTCGGCGCCTGGCTCCTGTTCTTCGACCACGCGCAGTCGTCGTTCGGGCTCTCCTCGGCCGGGCTGGTGACGATCGCCTACCCGCTGTTCACGACGATCGGCATCGCGCTGATGATCCGGATCGCCCTGGCGGGCGACCAGCCGCTCTCGTTCTGGCTCGTTCTCGCGTCGCTGCTGCCGCTGACGCTCGCCGACGGCCACTACGTCCAGCCCGCCCTCGGCGTGACCTACCACCTCGGCAGCTGGGTCGACGCGGCGTGGCTCGGCTCCTACGTGCTCGTCGGAGCCGGCGCGCTCGACGGCTCGATGCGCCGGTTCGCGCACGTGACGCCGATGGGGCGGAGGCACGCGTCCACGCGGGGCGTCATCGTCGCCGCCGTCTGCCTGCTCGCACTGCGCGTGATCGACCGGTACACGTTCGTCTTCCAGCACCACACCGAGTCGACGCTGCTCGCTCTCGCCGAGGGCGGGATCATCAGCGCCGTCGTCGCCCGCGTCGCGCTCTACGTGCGCGAGCTGAACCGGCAACGCGCGATCGCCGAGGAGTCCGAGCGCCGCCTGCGGATGATCTTCGAGCGCTCGCCGATCGGCATCTCGTTTGGCCGGGACGGCGTGATGAGCGAGACCAACCCGGCGCTCCATCGCATGCTCGGCTACACCGGCGACGAGTTCGCGCGGATGCACTACCTCGACGTGACGCATCCGGAGGACCGGGAGCTCGACCTGCAGGCGAAGCTCGACGCGGGACGTCTCGACCAGTTCGCCGTCGACAAGCGCTACCTCAGGCGCGACGGCAGCACGATGTATGCCCACGTCAACATCGCGCTCGACCATCCCGACTCGCTCGGCGTCAGCCTGATCGAGGACGTGACCCAGCGGCGCGAGCTCGAGGAGCAGCTCCGCCAGTCGCAGAAGATGGATGCGATCGGCAAGCTCGCCGGTGGGATCGCGCACGACTTCAACAACCTGATGACCGCAGTGCTCGGCTACAGCGACCTGCTGCTCAGCCGGATGAACGGCAAGGACGACGGCATGCGCGACAAGGTCGAAGGCATCCGCGACGCCGCGCTTCGCGCAAGCGACCTCACACGTCAGCTGCTCGCGTTCGGACGGCGGCAGATGCTGCAGATGCGCGACGTCGATCTCCGCGACGTCGTGTTGCGCAGCGAGAACCTGCTTCGCCGGCTGATCGGCGAGGACGTCCGACTCGACACCGTCGTCCCCGCCGAGCCCGTGCTCGTGCACGCCGATCCGACCCAGCTCGACCAGGTCCTGATCAATCTCGTCGTGAACGCGCGCGAGGCGATGCCCGACGGCGGCACGATGACGATCGTCGTCGTGGCCGTCGACGGCGAAGCCGTCCTCGCCATCGGCGACACCGGCGTCGGCATGGACGAGTCGACCCGGACGCGCATCTTCGAGCCGTTCTTCACCACGAAGCCGTTCGGCGAGGGCTCCGGCCTGGGCCTGTCGACGGTCGACGGGATCGTCGCCCAGAGCGGCGGCCGGATCGCCGTCGAGAGCACGCCGGGCCGCGGGACGACGTTCACCGTCCGGTTGCCGCTGGTCGGCGCCCCGGCTACAGTGCCAGTTGACTGACAAGTCAATCAACGCCGCAAGGAGCTGGTCCGATGGCAGTCGCCGAGACGACGGGCGTGTCGTTCGCCCTCACCGACGAGCAGCGCGAGCTGCGCGCCCTGGCGCGCGAGTTCGCCGAGAAGGAGATCCGGCCGGTCGCGGCCGAGCACGACGTCCACATGCGTCATCCGGCGGAGGTGATCGCCAAGGCGCACGAGCTGGGGCTGATGAACGTCCACGTGCCGCAGGAGCTCGGCGGCCTCGGGCTGCCGGCGTTCGACGGGATGCTCGTCGGCGAGGAGCTCTACTGGGGGTGCTCGGGCATCGGCACGTCGATCACGGCGAACGGCCTGGGCGCCGGCCCGGTGATCATCGCGGGAAGCGACGAGCAGAAGGCGCACTGGCTGCCGCCGCTGCTCGAGGAGCCGATCCTGTGCTCGTTCGGGCTCTCGGAGCCCGATGCCGGGTCCGACGTGGCCCGCATGAAGACGACTGCGGTGCGGAGCGGCGACGAGTACGTCCTCAACGGGTCGAAGACGTTCATCACGAACGCCGGCTACGCGAGCTGGACGGTCGTCTTCGCGAAGACCGATCCGTCGAAGGGGCACCGCGGCATCTCGGCCTTCGTCGTGCCGATGGACACGCCGGGCGTCACGATCGAGGAGCACCTCGACAAGATGGGCCAGCGCGCGACCGACACGTCGGCCTTCGCGCTGCAGGACGTCGTCGTTCCCGCCGCCAACCGGCTCGGCGAGGAGGGGCAGGGCTTCAAGATCGCGATGCAGACGCTCGACTTCACGCGCCCCGGCACCGCGGTCGGCGCGGTCGGCGTCGCGCAGGCGGCGTACGAGCTCGCCGTCGACTACGCGAAGCAGCGCGTCACGTTCGAGATGCCGATCGCGATGCACCAGGGCGTCAACTTCCTGATCGCCGACATGGCGACCGAGATCCAGGCGGCGCGGCTGCTCACGTGGCAGGCTGCGTGGATGCTCGACCAGGGTGAGCGCGCGACGCTGTACTCGTCGTTCGCGAAGCGGTTCGCCGCCGACACCGCGATGAAGGTGACCACCGACGCGGTGCAGGTCTTCGGCGGCTACGGCTATATGAAGGAGTACCCGGTCGAGAAGCTGATGCGCGACGCGAAGCTCTTCCAGATCTACGAAGGCACGTCG
>Ga0070741_10020219_pt1 | contig 10523 bp, 8 predicted proteins | sample Coa_R1_4_FD_66440 | JGI IMG/M metagenome (GOLD analysis project Ga0070741, IMG submission 66440) | Surface soil microbial communities from Centralia Pennsylvania, which are recovering from an underground coalmine fire - Coalmine... | ecosystem: Environmental > Terrestrial > Soil > Unclassified ... | reverse complement strand
AACGCAGGCCCCCAGTACGCATGTGACATCACAAAAGAGCGCGTGCTCCCACGCTGCTGGTGCCACACAGAGTATGCGGCTCCCAACGCTGTTCCATTATCGCCTGCCGCGGGTTGGATGTATACTTCTTGGAAGGGAGTCTGTGCGCGGATTTTCCCGTTCATGACGCTATTCATCGCGCAACCACCAGCCAAACAAAGGTGGGACAGCCGGGTTTGTTGATATACGGCCCGTAAAACATGAAAGGCGGCCTCTTCGAAGACGACTTGCAGCGATGCAGCCACTGCCTCATGGCGCGCCTTTATTGGCTCATCAGGCTGGCGTGCCGGCCCCAACAGCGCTGACAATTTGTCCGTAAAGACCGGCGCGATTTCAGGCTCACCGCCATCCCACGTCATCCTTCCGCTACCAGACCAATGATTGAAATAAGACAGGTCGAGCGCAAAGTCCCCTTCTGATTTGAGGTGCACGAGTTGGCGCAGCGCATCCACGTAATCGGGCTCACCATACGGAGCGAGTCCCATGACTTTGTATTCGTCCCCATAGCGAAGAAAGCCTAGGTACTGCGTGACTGCCAAGTAGAGCAGTCCCAACGAGTGGGGGAAATAGATCTTCCGGAGGAGCCGGAGTTGATCCTCGCGACCCACGCCCCATGAGGTACTGACGAAATCACCAAATCCGTCAATGGCACAGGCGGCAGCCTCGGCAAATGGAGAAACGAAAAAAGCACTGGCGAGGTGGGACGGGTGATGTTCCACCCAGTGGATTTTGGTTGCAACCTCTTCATGTGCGAGGCCCAGGCTTTCGCTGAGATCCCGTGCTCCGTCACGGACTCGTCGGGCGTTGGCGAGACGATCGCGAACGAGCCGCGCCGAGGGACGATGACGCAAGGTAAACAGCAGCTTACGCCAGAGATTAGCCCGCGGCTGGCGCGAGAACGCGAAGGCATCAACGTTGCCAGGCCTTATTCCGGCCGTTCGTAGGCACGCACGCACGGCCTCGCGGGGAAACCCTGCCCAGTGTTTTACGCGGCGAAAGCGCTCTTCCTCCACCGCCACGATTAGTTGTCCGTCGCGAAGCAAACACGCGGACGCGTCGCCGTGGTAGGCGTTAATGCCAACAACGATCATGCCGTGGTCACGCCTTTTCTCTGCGACGAGCTTCACAGCTCTTGTCACTTCCCGCCAGCCCTCTGCGCGCCTCGTCAAGGCGCACGTCTACCAGGAAGCGGTACCAACAGCCTTGCAGAAAATGAAAGATCAATCCTTCTTTGCCATCAAGAAACCCGCACCGCACAATGTAGCGGTATCCCCAATACAGAAACGCCCGAGTAAATAAAGGTAACCGGGCATACAATCCGTCGCGGAGCCAGCGTCGGCGCGCGATGGGATCACCGAATGGGGCCGATCGCACCCGCGCGTTTCCTTGCCCGCTCGCCAGGGCCTCGCAAGCTTCCAGCCCAGCCCACCGTAGATGCCGCTGCGTCCACGTGTCCACGTCAGCCGTCACCACATCAATGTAATCGTGTCGCAGCGCACGCACGTGCCCGTCAACCAAGAAATGCTGGTCATAGAGTCGCTCCTCACACTGACCGGAGCCGTTGCGGAAAAGGCGCAGATGATACGAAGGATAGTGCCCTCCATGCCTGATCCAGCGCCCCATAAAGACAGTCCGTTTCCGCAGCATGTAACCGGCGACGTTTCGCGGCGGATCACGGAGTAGTGAGGTGATCTCGGCAACCAACTCCGGAGTTAGGCGTTCATCGGCATCGAGGTGTAGCAGCCACGCTGTGTCTTGTGGGACCTGCCGCTGGGCCCAATTGCGCTGCGCCGCGTAGTGTTCAAAGGGGTGGACTTTTACCGTCGCCCCCGCGGCTGTGGCGATCTCGACAGTCCGGTCGCTACTCCCCGAATCAACCACCAACAGGTCGCAGTCGAGTCCGGCCAAACTGTCAAGGCAAGCCGGGAGGTTTTTCTCTTCGTTGTGGGTGAGAATGATCACCGAGAGACGCGCAGGGGATGACCTCGTTCCTTGTTTCACCGGCAATTTCTTTTCCGTTTGATGCAGCCTTGGTTAGCGTAACGCAGTCCGGAACGAGTGCCGTCCGCGCGGCCTATTAGCGAGCACCTCTTCATAGAGCCGTGCTACTTGCGTTGTCACCACCTCGGCCGAAAATCGTGCGCGCACTAACTCCCGACCATGGGCACCCATGCGCCTTCGCTCGTCGAGATTTTGCGCGAGCGCAACGAGAGCCTGGGCCAGTTTTTCTATATCACAGGCAATGACAATTCCCGCCGCGGCCGCCGCAACTTCCCGGCAAATCCCGACCTGGTCTGAGATGACGACCGGCAGTCCTACTGCCATCGCTTCCCCTACGGCAACGGCGAAATTCTCCGAGTAGGAAGGTAACACGAAACCATCGGCAGCCGCGAGAGCCGCCCATTTCTCTTCGCCCGTAAGAAACCCCGGCCAGACCAGAGCAGCCCTTACACCCAGACGTTCGGCCTCTCCCTGAAGATGAGATACATAAGCAGGTTCGCCATTCCCGGCTAAGACCAGCATCAATTCAGGGCAGTGGGCGCGCGCCATTGCAAACGCTGGTAACAGCAGATCAAGCCCCTTTTTGCCATCGAGTCGCGACAAAAAGAGCAAGACCACCTTCCCTTTCAGTTGGGGATAGCGGCTACGGAAACGATGCCCCAGATCGTTGGGGAGTGTGGGCGGGACTGTCAGCGGATTCGGAATCACCACCTGTTTCCCCGTGACGCCAAGTTCCGCCGCTTCTTGCCGTTCCTGTTCGCTCGTGTAGTGGACCGCCGCGGCACCTTCCAACACGCGGCGTTCAATAAGATGAAACGATACTTTCTTCAGCCAGGGGTGCCGGTGGGACATACCCCAACGGTTAAGCACCCCCAAGGGGCGTACGATGTACGGCACCCGATAGCGCCGTGCCCACCAGGCTGCCGCCAAGGGCGCCTGCGAAAACAGCGCGTGAAGATGTAGCAGATCATAGTCTGGTACGTGTTGCGCCAGCCACCGGCTGAGCGGCCAGGAACAGGTGTACAATCGGGTCTGGCGCGGGAAATACCAGTAGTACACGCGTTGTTCGATGATTGGTTCCATGAGGGGAACCGAAAGCCGACCGCGCCCATTATCGTCAGTCGTTGCGACATGCACCTGCAGACCGGCGGCGGATAATCTTCTCGTGAGTGTACGAAGCGCCTCGCTTGGGCCACCACGCAACGGGCCGACGGAAGGAATGACGTGGAGTATTTTCAAGGACTGGTCGCCAAAGACCGGAGACCGAGAGCCCTGTATGGACTGTCGTTCATTGTCAGGAGTCATAGCCGTCTCCTGCCGTCCTTTTTTGATCTTCCGTCTCCGGTCATCCGTCGTCGGTCGAGATTTATGAACACGCCAACGCCTCCAGCAACCGTCGCTGAAAATGCGCGGCGGTGAAATACTGCTCGTAGCGACGTCGAGTCTGCCTCGACCACCGCCGCCACTCCTGCCCCGGCGTCAGCAGCCGACAGATTGCGTCCGCCACCGCCGACGGGTCACGAGGATTCACGCTGAGCCCGGCTTCCGGCGGGGCGACCACCTCGGAACCGGCATCCACCGTACTGACCAGACAAGGGCGTCCCACGCGCATCGCCTCCAAATACACCAGCCCAAAACCTTCCCCCCGGCTGGGCAGCGCGAATCCCCAACAGCGCCGTAAAAGGTCGGCTTTCTGCTCGTCTGTCACCCAGCCGCAGAAACGAACACACTGTGTGAGGCGTAACGCCCGCGCCATTCTCTCCAGGTCCGCCTGTAAGTCCCCGTGCCCGGCAATCCACAGTTCCGCGTTGGGAATCTGTGCCAGTACCCGCGGCCACGCCGTGATCATCTCGCGGTGTCCTTTGTAGTCCTCACCCCGCCGCAAGCGTCCGAGCATCAATATCACCGGCGCCTCGCCTGGTGGCGCAGACTCTTCGGCGAGTGCCGCACCAATTCCCAAGTGGACGACTTGATGTGCCACTGCTGCCAGTGACGGGCGACCGGACACAAACTGTCGCCAGGTATACGCGCTGTTACTTAGAAAGAGGTCAACTCTGCGCAACAGACGACGGGTCAACCAATCGTGCCGCTGCCACGCTTCAATACCGTGCAAAAACACCACCACTCGCGCAGCCGGAAGACGCAGGAAAGGGACGAGCCGCAACAGATGCAGATGCCACACCAAAATCGTATCTGCTCGCCACCGCTGCCGCAGCGCCAGCGCCAGCGCCCCAACCTTCGACGCTACGATTTTTCTCCTGTACCTACCCATCTCGCAGTCCGCTTCCATCTCATCGCTCTCACGACGTTTACGCGCCTCGTAGCAAAACAATTGGGCTTCGTCGCCGCCAACACGATCCACAATACCCTGCCACGCGATGCGGCCGCTACGTTCTACACCCCCTGTCTGCCACAAGCGCAACGACGGAAAGAGTCCGAGGACCGCCGGTTGTTCTTTACTCATATTTGGGGGCTGCCTGACTCGTAGTCGCCGGCGGCGTGGAAAAGAAGGGACGTGGTCTTGCCGGTTGTTTCTGCAAACGGGTGAGGATGAACCGATTCAGCAACACGGCAACGACGACGCTCGCACCAGCACTCCCGACCACCTCGACCAGCGACCCGCCAATTTGTAAACAACTGATCCCCACCAAATACCACAAGACAAAGCCTTGCCAGTTGTTGGCCAGCAGTTGGCGTGCGGCAATCACGTCAATCAACGTCACAACCACCCCGAAAATGAGAAACCCGACCACGACCCCTAGCGTGCCAAAATTGATATAGAACTCCAGGACTTGTCCGACGCCAACACTAGTACCTTCAGAAAAGCGAAACCCGGTGTATTCTCTGACCAGGTTGCCGCTGCCCCCGAACACGGGTTTTTCGGGCCAGAGTACGCGTGGCACCAGCGCGAGGAGTGCTTGGCTCAAGGTTTCTCCATATGTGTACGCCTGGCTTCCATTGAGTTGGTCGACCGCAGCTCCGACAAAAATATTTTGATTGAGACGATCATCAATCCGTTGTAAATGCCGCTCGGAATACGGGTTAAACCACTCGAAGTTACGCAGCGTCGTTGCGATTCGGTCCACCCGGGAAAACAGTGACTGCTGGCCCCACACTGACGCCCGTATCTCGTCTCGATCACGCATATAGTTCACATAGAACGAAAACCCGAGATACATCAGGAACACTCCGACGACTGTCACTTTCCACAGCGGGCGCAAAAAACTCGCCACGAACGTACACACCACAAGGGTGGCGGCGGCACCGTATCCCATGAACCCGCGCGAGAGGATAGTGACGAACGGGAGAATAAAGGCAACACTGAGCCAGAAAATAAATTTATGCTCCGCTCGTTGTCGCCAGGACACCCAACACTGGAGACATAACCCGACCACGAAGAGATACTGGCCGACTGAAATCAACGCATTCGCCGTTGGCAGTGATCCCACTGTCGACGACAGAAGAAGGTATGATCCTGCGCCAGCCAGGAGGTACACCGCCGGAAGAGCGGGGTGAGGAGAATAAGAAAACCTTCTCAGACGCCGGAAGGGACCAAGATGAGTCACAAAGGGAGCAAGCCCGAGGCTGCCACAGGCGAAAGCAACCATGCCGTAAGTGCTTTGCTCAACGCCAAGCGTGACAAAATAGTCGTCATGATAGCGATACCAAGGGAGCAAGTAGAGCGAGGCGGCAATCCAATGTAACGCCCAGAAATTGAGCACGTAGGCAAAGACGAGTCCCACCCCTCCATTCGTGCGACGCCCGTGGACGTGCGTGGTAACCAGCGCGGCTATCAGCCAAACTCCGAGAGAAAATGTGAGAAAAGAAGAGGCTTCCATTCACACCCCCAGAGCATCCCTCTCCGCCACTATCTCTGCCCGGCGTCGGGTCTGAAGTATTGCTGTACAGTGCTCTTCAAAGTCTTCGGCCACCTGCAACCATCCTCGCCCCGGGCAATCATGGTAGATCCGCCGTACCATCGCGACCAACTCCTTTCTATGGGCGTCACACCACGATAACCTCTCTAGAAAGGCCTGCGGATTGCGAGGAGGGAGAACCCACCCCGTTTCTCCCTCTTGTAATACGTCGGGTCCGGCACAGTTCCTGGTCGCAAGGACCGGCAGCGCGCTTGTACTTGCCTGGGTTAAAACTTGGGCAAACCCGTCCTGAAGTGAGGGAAAAACGAACACGTCTCCCCACGCATACCAGTGGGGCAGAGATACTTGAGGTTGTTTAGGAATCCACTCTACCCCTTCGGGGAGGGCATTCACAAGTTGTCGCGCCTCGGGGGCCACCGGCCCGACGAGGCGAAACCGAAATTTCTTCGGGTCACACGCTCTCATGATTGCCCGCAAGTCCCACATTCCTTTTTGCAACGAGACCGCGCCGACATACAGAACGCGGAGTGGCTCGTCAGCCAATAGGCGCTGACAGCGCGCCTCGACGCTCTGAGAAGAGGGGCGAAAAGTGGTCTGGTTGACACCAAGAGGGATCAGACACAATTTCTGCGCGGGAATCCCTTCGGCGATGAAACTCTCGTAGGCAAACCGAGACGGGACAGCGATCCGTTCGGCAAGCTGATACTCCCGTTCTTCTCGTTCAATCATCCACCTACTCGGGCGCTCCAGTGCAATCCCCGTCCTCTGTGCCTCCTCCGCAAGGATCATCGCCTGCGTACGAATATGGGCCGACCCTCGACATAATAGGGAAAACCCCGGGGTATCAGTCTGCTGCCGCAACAGCTCCTCGGCAATACCACTCCAACAGTGGATCACGTCCCACGATTCTCTGTACACAGCTCTGGCCGCCCAGCGGCCAAAGAGTCGATGGAACTGGGCTTCGGGAAACGGGACATGAGCTTTCTCATGGAATATCCGGGCAACTCGTGACAACACGCCGTGAGGCCAGAAACTCTGCACCATCGCATCAGAGATGCCAAAGCGACGGGTCGCCCAGTGGGGGTAATTGGTGAACAGCTTTACAATGTGCCCACGTTGTCTCAGTGCTTGCGCAAGATCAAAGGCATGAAAACGGCCGTGGACGACAAGAGCGATCTTCATCGCAGGTCTCCGGATACCCTTCCTCGCAGCATCTCAGTCAAACGATCCGCATAAGTATTGTGGCCCCTCACTATTAGATGACGAGCTGCACCAGCGAGACGTCGACGTTCGTCATCGTGCGTAAGCAACCACTGCAACTTCGTCACCATCTCCGGAATAGTCTGAAAATAAACGACCGCAACGCCTTCTTCCCCAAAAATTTCTCGGTGTTCGGTCGTATCTTCCGTCAACATACAAGCTCCAACCGCAGCTACCTCAAACGTTCGCATCGCATGCCCGTCGCGGTTTGCTCGACGCACGAGACATAAGGCAACCTTAGCCCGGCTAATGGCGCAGCGGAGCGTCTGCGGATCAGCCTCGCCACGCGCATTGGCACGGGTCTCAGGAAAGCGTTCCCAGTATCCACCATACAGTTCCACCCGAAATCCGGCTTGAAGCAGTGCCGCAAGTATAGGTACCCGGTCTTGATCCGCACCTCCGGCGAAGACAACGTCCGCAGGTTCTCTCTCCTCCTTTTTTTCCAGTTGGTGCGGGTCCGGAAAGTGGATTTCTGGAGCGTACGCAAACGGAAGATACGATACTCGTTGACAGCCAATCGCCTCGAGGTCAATCAGATTCGCTCGACGAGGGGAAAAGAGATGGTCGTAGAGCGGAAGGGCTTTCATGAACCACGGCGCACGGTGAACAGGGTTCCAAGGGTCGTCGGTTAAGTAGTTTAACCGTGTGATTTGCAACTGTCCAATTTCCTCGAGTGCTGCGGCCGTAAGGGGGGCCAGTCCTGTCGCGAGTAGCCACGTCGGACGGACTTCCCGACAGACCCGAACCAGGCGCGTACTGAATTGGCGCAACCGCGGCGGACGGTGTCCACGCAGCCACCAATTCAACTTTTGCGCCCAGACGGGCCCGGCAAAGGCCTCACTGGTATCCACAAAGCGCACGCGGAAGCCTAACTTGATCGCCGCGTGGTACAGGTGCGTCCCGACGTGGGTCACACCAGGATTCCCCATCACCACGAGAGTGTGGTCGGTTTGATGCTCTGCCTTCTTCATACCTTCGGCCGCCTGGACTCTTTGGGTTCGACTACTGACCAATAGGCTTGTGCTATCCCCGCGGCGGCACGCTCTATAGTGTAACGACTAACCTGCCGTCGGCACTGTTCGCGCACCTCCGGTCGTTCCTTGAAGGCCAGCGCGCGTTGAATCGCTGCCGCCAGGTCAATGATATTTCCCGCCGCACACAGTTCGCCGGTTTTCCCACACGCGATCAGGTCCGGCGCACATCCTACGGCCTCCGACACAACGCAGGGTAGTCCGTGCTGGAGTGCTTCATTGACCACCAACCCCCAGGTTTCGGCTTCGACGCTCGGTAACACTAACAGATCGGCTGCGTGATAATAGGCACTCAATTGTCGCTGAGTCTGAAATCCGACCAAGCGTACGTGCAGCGCAGGAGAGTCTTCCGCCATCCGTTTGAGACGGTCGTGCTCGGCCCCGCCCCCGACAAAAACGATGACGCACCGGTCGCGGAGTGCCGCCGGAAAGAGTCGGAGTGCTTGTAACAGCAAGTGAGGTCCTTTTCGCCGACTTAGCTTGCCGGAAAAAAGGAGGGCATACTGTGCGTCCGCAATCCCGAGATGCTGACGGAGGGGGAGGCGCTCCTGGGATCGTGCCACTTCGTCACTGCGAAACGAATGGCGGTCCACACAGTAGGGCGAGAAGAGCAGTTTTTCAGGGGGGCACCGTAACCTGGAGAAGTGTTGATACGAGCGTTGCCCGACGTACAGAAGTCGCGCACAGCACCCGTAGAGCCATTGCAAGGCTCGATCACGTCCCCACATTTTGACAAGCCCTCGTCGCCGCGCGTGGTCGGTGGTCTCGCCGCGAAACAGGATCGGCCTGCCGAGGCAGAGTACCCGGGCGAAGGCCAGTTGATGAAAGCGAGGACTATACCCGACCATCAGGACGACCTGCGGGGCGACGTCACGCAACACACGCCAGAGACCACGGACAGACACTCCGTCTCCCGAACGTGCGCCACCCTCCGTTACCCGGGAAAGAAAGACTGAGGTGTAACCCGAAAGCAGATCAGTGTCCCAGGCAAAAGTCGCGGCAAACTCTCGATCATGATAGCCGGCGACGCTAAAGTCCGAGGCGTAGATCGCGGTCACCGGGACATTAAATTGCTGCTGCAACACACGATAGACTGGGGCATGATACTGGACCGGATGAGTTTCGATGACCGCGAGGCCTCCTGACATTTGCCTGCTCGTCCTCTCCTTACCGCGGCCGCGCGATAATCGTTCCCCACACACCATCAGGGTCGGGCCAGCCGCACTCCGGATGCCGGATCGGCGGCCCGGTGACTCGTTCAAACCGATACCCCCGCTCCGTTAGCCACCGCGCGACGGCAACATCCTGCTCCGGAGTGTGCAGCTCAATCACAAAGCTAGGACGTGCCCTCTCTGTCAGTCGCTGTGCCCCAGACAGAATGCGTCCTTCCGCCCCCTCGGCGTCGATTTTGACTAAGGCTAACCGCTCGATCACACGGTGTTCACCAAGCACGTCCAACGTCTGGACGGGGACAGAAAACACTGGCTCTGTAACGTTATGGCCCGGAAGTCCCACTGACAACCGTCCGGTACTCGCGTTAGCGCCCGGCTGGAAGGTTTCATTCCCGACCGTGTCTCCGACCGCGACCGGGAACGCTTCGCTATTGTGACAATGGTTCGCTTGTAAATGCCAGCGCAACTCGGCGAACACCGGGGGATACGGCTCAAACGCCAGGACTCGCCCAATCGGTCCCACGAGCCGAGAAAAATATAACGTATGTAATCCCCAATTCGCGCCCACATCAATCACCACATCCCCCGGCCGCAGGAGGCCCTTAAAGACACGCTGTTGCGCTCGCTCGATACCTGAATACCAGGGAGAGAGCCCGGTGACCATACTCACTCGGAACACCATGCCCCTCAGCGGCCCAAAATAGATGCGCCGGACCGCCCCCGGCCGGAAAACGGTCGCCCGCAAACATTGCTTGAGCAGATGCTCTTTCATTTACATCCTACACTTTTTGTGCGGCCAGCATCTCAAAGCCTGTCGTCAGAATCCCGCGCAACGGGGGTCGGTGAGCGGCAAGGTCGGACATCCGCCAGATCGAGTAACCGTACTCACGCAGCACACGCTGGGCGTCCCCGACACAGCCCCTCGGTACACGACCCTCCGCCCAGTCGCAGAACTCGAAGAGGATCACTGGGGGTGTCGGACCCGTCAACAACCCTGCCGCTCCGCGGAACACCGCGGCCTCGAAGCCCTCGACGTCCACTTTGAGCAGGTCAACGTGCCCGATCCCTTTTTCCGCCAACAAGGAATCTAGTGACCGTGCGGTAACGAAGACGGGCTCGACAAAAAATTGCGGCGCGAGGGC
>Ga0070741_10020218_pt1 | contig 10523 bp, 7 predicted proteins | sample Coa_R1_4_FD_66440 | JGI IMG/M metagenome (GOLD analysis project Ga0070741, IMG submission 66440) | Surface soil microbial communities from Centralia Pennsylvania, which are recovering from an underground coalmine fire - Coalmine... | ecosystem: Environmental > Terrestrial > Soil > Unclassified ... | reverse complement strand
CGGGTCGGTGCAGTCCTTCACCGCTGCCTGCGTAGAGGATATTCGGATCCGAGGGGGCGACCGCGATCGCTCCAATGGATTGCGTCGGCTGATCGTCGAAAATCGGCGTCCACGTCCGACCCGCGTCGTCCGTCTTCCAGATGCCCCCGTCTACGGCGCCAATGTAGAAGACATCGGGCCGGGACGGAACGCCCGCGACGGCGCGCGTGCGGCCGCCCCGAAACGGGCCGATCATCCGCCATTTGAGCTCGGCGGTGATCTGCCCGAGCGAGGGCGGATCGGCCGAAGGGGGGTTGGAGCGGTGGCTCGCCGCGAGACTTGCGCTGGTCGCGAGATTTGCGGAGGCGAGAACGGAGGTGAGTATCCAGATGAATTTATTTGGCATCTGAACATTTTAAGGCTCAAAGGGTGTCGCGGCGCAACTCGAGCATGGCCGCGACGGGGCAGGGTGATGCGTCGATTAGCGCTTCCAGTGGGGTGTCACGGCCGCTCCGGATCCAACATCCGGATATCAACAACATTGATGTAGGAATGAGCCGTAATGGTTCGGCGCCGGTGCAGACCGCGAGGATGGACGGCTTGCGATGATGAAGATCGGGTTAGCGCCCCCCTCTGGATGGGCATCCAGGCCCCACGCAAAGCGTAAAGATTCGGGCGCGCTGACGGCTCGTGCGGACGATCTGCCACGGGACGGCGGTTTGGCTAATTCGAGGCGCTAGTGTGCGTGTTGACTGATGCGACCGGCTCGTCCGTTGCGAAGTGCCAAAAGACCGCGGCGCCCAATACCACTATGAGCGTTAAAAAAAATGTTGCGACCACCATCGTAATCTGCAGCCGATGTTGCCGCCGCTCATGCCGGTAGTAAGCCTCATAAGGGTCTTTCATGCGGTGCTGCCCGTTACCGGGCATCCTTGCTTGCGAGATAGGCATACTCCTCCCCGAACTGGATCGTCTGGCTCCGCGCAGGTTGTTTGTTGGAGGGGATAACGGGCGAGCTGTTCCCGAGTTCCCGCTGTGGCAGTGCAGGCGACCGGCGAGGCGCCGGCTCACCCGCGGCCTTTGTCTCTTCCCTTTCGCTGCTGCGCTGCTCGGGCCAGCTTCCCACCCTGGCGACTGTGCTGGTGCAGTCTCCAGGGTGGAATAGCGGCCCGTTGCGCTTCGCGCATCAGCTTTAGGTAGTTCTCGAGCCGCCGGACCTCTAGGCGCCCGTCGGCCACGGCTGTCCGCACCGCGCATCCGGTCTCGTCACGATGGCTGCAGTCCCGATATCGGCATTGCGTGGCCAGCGAATCGATGTCAACAAAGGTGCGGCTGAGACCCGTCGCAAGCGCGCCGATCTTCAGCTCCCGCATTCCGGGCGTGTCAATCAGCCACGCGCCGCAGGGCGCCCGCAGGAGGTATCGAGCGGTAGTCGTGTGGCGTCCCTTGCTGTCCGCGGCGCGGATTCCCTGAGTCTCCTGGCTGTCCACTCCCAGCAAGGAATTGATCAATGTGGACTTGCCCACGCCGGAGGATCCCACGAACGCCACGGTTTGCCCCGCCTCCAACCAAGGGGCTAGTGAGCCGAGCGACCGCGCAGCGTCGGTCGCGTTGAGTGTCAGCACCGTTGAGTCCTTGGCGACGCCCTGCGCTAGAGCCGCATAGGATTCGGGGTTCGTGCACAGGTCGGCCTTGGTGAGAATAACGACCGGAGTGACTTGCGCCTCGTGCGCCATGGCGAGATAGCGCTCCAGACGCGAGGGATTGAACTCCGCGTTGCACGAAGTGACCAGGAACAGCGTGTCGACGTTGGCCGCGATCGACTGCGGAGCGCGTGCGGTACCCGCGGCTATCCGTACAATCAAGGACTGACGTTCCAACAGACGAACGACCTGGGAAGTCTCGTTCAGCACGAGGACCCAATCGCCCACGGTGAGGCTCGGCATGGCCCCGTCCGGCCGCAGGCGCTGCGGCAACGTGACCCGGTGCTCCCCGGATGCCGCCAACACGACCAGAAGGCTGCGCTCCACGGAGGCGATCCGCGCAGGAAAGGAGTGGTCGAGGTCCTCCAGGCTCAGTTGTTGGGAATAGAACGGCCGCCAGCCCAGCTCAGCCAGAGAGCTCATTTCGATATGCATTTGCGAAAGTCCGGGTTTCGTTGCAAGCGTGCCGGCGCCTAGGACGGCGGCCGGACCTGGACTGGTCTCGCGGCGCGGGTGAGAGCGAAGGGCAGGCGTGAGCCTTCGACCGCCAAGCGGCGAAGCGTCAATGAGGCAAAGCGAGCAGTAGGCTACGCGTGCGGCAGCTCGAAACGCGCGGATGAGCCAGCCGAGATTGGCGTTGGAACATTCATGGCGCTCTCGACCTCCCGCGTCGGTAGTTGAAGAATGACATGGGAGATGTTACAGCGTTTCCGACCAGAACGCCACGGCCGACCTTAGGTGTGCGCGGCCGAGCGGTGGTGGCTGGTTCCGCGGGGCGCACCGCGGCATGAAACTTGTTACGCTCTGTCGAGGGCGGTATGAGCTCGTTCAGCGTCACGTTCTGGTGGTATTGTCTTTGCGGGATCGCGATCTTCAATACGCTCGCGTGGGTGGTGTCGGCTGCGGCTCTCAAGCATCGGCAGCCCATGCTCTCTCCGGAGGCTTACCTGGTTTGTCGCCGACAGCTCCTGCTCTCCGCCATCTACGTGTTCGGCTGCGCGTTCCGCTCGGCGCATCCGGTTTATGACATCCCGCGCATTTGCCTGTTCAATGGCTGGCTTTCCAGTGTAGTCGTCGGACGCTCCGTGGCGACCGTGGCGGAGCTGAGCTTCGTGACGCAATGGGCGCTGATGTTGCGCCAGTGCGCGGGAGCCACTTCGCGGGCGACGGCAAAGCTCATCCCCGTAGCCATTGTCCTGTTGATTGCGATCGCGGAGGTTTGCTCCTGGTACGCGGTGATCACGACATCCAATGCCGGCCACGTGATCGAAGAGACCATCTGGGGCGCTTCCGCGGCGCTGGCGGTCGCTGGTATGGTGCTCATGCGGGCGGGCTTCACGGGGACGCGGCGGCGAATGCTCGTGGCCTGGTGCCTCGCCGGAATTGGCTACGTTGCCTTCATGTTCTTCCACGATGTGCCCATGTACTGGTCGCGCTGGGTCAGCGACGAAGCCAGAGGCCGCCACTATCTGAGTATCGCGCAAGGTCTGCTCGATATCTCCCGGCACCGCGTGGTGTCCCATCGGTGGGAGGATTGGATGAGCGAGGTTGCCTGGATGACGCTCTATTTCAGCGTCGCGGTCTGGATCAGCATCCTGCTCGTCCTGGCCTCGCTGCGCGAGGCAAGGCGGCGGACGCTGCCCTCACCGACGACGGCACTGGAGTAACTCAGCAGTGAGCCATGGACCGGCGCCACTGCGGTGGCTCGTACTCGCGGCAGCGATTTTCTGCGCGACAGGCCTCGCCGCTCAGGCAACTGAACCGTTCCGCAATCCCGCCCTATCGCCGCAGGAGCGCGCCCGCGATCTCGTTTCGCGTCTGACGTTGGAGGAGAAGGTCTCCCAGCTCGGGCATACCTCGGATGCGGTCGAACGGCTCGGCATCCCCGAATACAACTGGTGGAACGAAGGGCTGCATGGGGTTGCACGCGCGGGCATCGCCACCGTGTTTCCGCAGGCGATCGGTCTGGCCGCTACTTTTGACGAAGCCCTCATCCGTCGCGATGCCGAGGTCATCGGCACCGAGTTCCGTGCGAAATACAACGTCAGCCGTGGTCCCGGTGGCTCGAGTGACTGGTATCACGGCCTGACCGCCTGGTCACCCAACATCAACATCTTTCGCGATCCTCGCTGGGGTCGTGGTCAGGAGACCTACGGCGAGGACCCCTACTTGACCGCGCGACTGGGCGTCGCATTCGTGCTGGGCTTGCAGGGTGATGACCCCCGGTACCTGAAGGTCGTGGCAACGCCAAAGCACTTTGCGGTGCACAGTGGGCCCGAGGCGACGCGGCACGAGGTCGATGTCGAGGTCTCCCGACACGACCTGCTGGATACCTATTTGCCGGCATTTCGCGCCACGGTGATGGAGGGGCACGCCGGCTCGGTCATGTGCGCCTATAACTCCCTGGATGGCGAGCCGGCGTGCGCGAATCACGTTTTGTTGGATGAGCAATTGCGTGGGGCTTGGCGCTTTGGCGGCTATGTTGTTTCCGACTGTGGTGCGATCGAGGACATCAGCGCTCATCATCATTTCAAGCCGACGATGGAGGAGGGTGTCGCCGCGGCCTTGAAGGCGGGCACGGACCTGATCTGCGGAGAGCCACCACAGGATCGGGTGCACCTCGAGCGCACGGCGGCGTTGAATGCGGTACGACGGGGGCTGCTCTCAGAGGCTGACATCGATCGCGCCGTGACACGGCTTCTGACTGCGCGCTTCAGGCTGGGAATGTTCGATCCGCCGGCTCGGGTGCCTTGGACCCAACTCGGCGCCACGGCGAACGACACACCCGCGCACCGGCAGCTCGCACTCAAAACGGCGCAAGAGTCGCTGGTGCTGCTGAAGAATGAGAATCATCTATTACCGCTGAAGAAACCGTACGAAAAAATTCTCGTGATCGGTCCAAACGCGGACAGTCTCGATGCGCTCGAAGGCAACTACAACGGCACGCCCTCCGCCCCGGTCACGATTCTCGCCGGTATCCGCGCCCGGTTTCCGCAGTCGAAGGTCAGCTTTGTGGAGGGCACGGGCCTGGTGGGCACGGTCGTTCGACCGGTACCTGCGGCCGAGCTCTACACGGGAGCCGCCAGGACGATGCATGGATTGCAGGCCGAATACTTCGCCAACCCGGATCTGATGGGTGAGCCCGCGCTGCGACGCGTGGACCCCAACGTCGACTTCAGTTGGAGCTTCAACGGTGTGTCGCCCCGGTTGAAGCAGAACTATTCGGTGCGATGGACGGGCGTGCTTGCTCCCGCGGCCAGCGCGGACTACGTGCTCGGCTTCACCGGGCAGGATGGTTACCGAGTGTGGGTTGACGGGCAGCTGCTCGTGGAGGATTGGAGTCGACATCGCCCGTCGACCACAGTCACCCAAGCCATTCATCTGGACCGCGGACATGCCTATACCCTGAGAATCGAATATTTCCAGACCGTGCGTGGCGCGGAGGCGAAGTTGGTGTGGGGCATCCCGGGCCGCCAGGAGCGGGCGGCAGTGGACCAGGCCCGCGCATCCGACCTCGTGGTGATGGTGTTAGGGCTCTCAGCGCGGATCGAAGGCGAGCAGATGAAAGTCCAGGCGGAGGGATTCGCCGGTGGCGACCGGACAGCGCTCGATCTGCCGGCGCCGCAAGAGCGCCTGCTCGAGGCGGTGGGCGCGACCGGTAAACCGGTCGTGCTGGTGCTCACGAGCGGTAGCGCGCTCGCGGTGAATTGGGCCGACGCGCATGTACCCGCAATCCTCCAGGCGTGGTATCCGGGAGAGTCTGGAGGCGCCGCGGTCGCTGGGGCTTTGGCTGGCGACTTCAGTCCCGCGGGACGCTTGCCTGTTACTTTCTACAAGTCCGTGGACGACCTGCCTCCGTTCGAGAGCTATGCGATGCAAGGGAGGACGTATCGGTACTTCGCGGGAGAGGCGCTCTATCCGTTTGGTTATGGCCTGGGTTATACGACCTTCACTTACGCGGACGCGCGCGCGAGTGTGGTAGCCGATGGCAGCGTTCGTGTGTCCGTTGCCGTCACGAACTCAGGCGACGTGGGTTCGGATGAGGTTGTTCAGCTCTATCTCTCTCACAAAGGCGTTGCAGCGGCCGCTGTGCGTGAGCTGAAAGGCTTCAAGCGTGTTCACCTCGAGCCGCGCGCGACCAGCACAGTTCAGTTCGACTTGAGCAGCCGCGATGTCAGTACGGTCGATGCCGCCGGCGTGCGCCGGATCGCGCCGGGAGAGGTCGACGTGTGGGTCGGTGGGGGACAACCACACTCACGTGCCGGCCTGACGCAGCCGCCCGGAACGAGCACGACCTTTCACCTTTCGCAGGCAGCGGTTCTGCCCGATTAGATCGAGGAGCCGCTCAGCCGATACTGGGCGCGGGAGCAGTGCGTCTCTTGGGAATCAAGCCGAGCAGCCCTAGCAAGCTCACCGCGATCCCTACCGCGACGGCGGCGCGGATCGAGACCTGCTTGCCGATCTCGCTGACCGGATCGAAGAACACCAGATCGATCGGGCCAGCTTGCAGGTCCCGCGCCGGGCAGTTCGCAACGAGATTGTCGTGCACGCCGCGAGTGAGCGCGCACTGGGGTGAGCTCCACCCGGTGTGATAGGCCTGATTCAACTCGATATGGAGCACGGACTCGCGTTGCGCGATCTTGTGGAATGGAGTGACGCGGGTGAAGGGCAAAATGCGCATCCGATTCCAGGTCATGAATCCCGCCTCGAGAGATGTGTCGAGCGGCGCAGCCGTGCCGTCGACCCGCACGCTTTTGACGAGCTGAGCTCCCGTGCGCACCTCGGCACGCGTGAAGCTGTCCATGTCATAACAGTTGACCACCGCCCGCAGCGGTGAAATGTACTCGCCTTGCTGGTGGGGGTTGGTGTCGGCATTCGGATTCTCCAGCGCGGTAATGCGCTCGAGATGCCCGTTGAACAGGCCCGCCAGCGCAACCTCCTGATGAACCCGTGATGGCCACCAGGCCGCGAGCAGCGACTCCCCCTGGAATGCCATCTGGATCAGAAATGCGCCCGCGATCAACATCGCCGCGCGGTGTGTGGGCCGCTCCTGGGTCGCATAGCGCCACAGCGCCGCGGTCGCCAACAGGCTCAGCGGCAGCGCCAGGAATCCCCAGTATCGTCCTGTGACATTGATCGACCTGAAGCCGGGCAGCGGCCGCAGCCAATCAAAGGGACTGAGCCAGATGGGCACGTGGGCCAGGCGCAGGCTTCCCATGCCCAGCCAGATCGAGACCACGCTCACGACCAGCAAGGGCAAGCGCAGCTCGCGCGGCAATTGCGCGCGGAGCGCATGTCGATAGCGCCAGATCAAGTAAAAGAATACGGGTCCGATGAACACGCTCAGCTCGATGCCGGTGCCGTTGGCCGGTAGCACCTTGCCGCGCATGGGAATCAACATGAACCAGGCGAGCGACCACGGTCCGGTGAACGTGTCGGCCGTCAGCCGCGGAAAGGCGGACTGCGCGCGGAGCATCGGCCACAGATAGCCGGCGTCCAGAATTGCCGTGAGCGCGCAAGCCGCGCCAAATGCAAACAACGGCAGCAGCGAGCGGCGGACGCAGCTCAACGTCGCGCAGTAGACTCCTATCCAGAACAGCCAATGGATGATCGCGACGGGTGAGCCGTCGATGACCAGGGTGAACAGACAGCCCAACAACAGGATGGCTAGAGCGGATCGGCTGCCCATGCCGTACGGTTCTGGCGCCGAGTCATCCGTGGCGCGATGAATGATCCACAAGGCGAGCGGCAGAGCCAGAAACGGCATGAAATCCAGATGACCGTGCACCAGCCGGCAGATGAAGAAGCCGTTGCCGATGAAGAGCGAAGCCGCCAACGCGCGCCGCCCGCGCTCTGGAAACCACAGACCGCTGTAGAGATAGGCGCCAACCCATCCCAGGCCGAGGTAGACCGCGTTGCCCACGACGATGCCCGCCAGCGGACCCAAGGCATAACCCAGCAACATCGGCAACGAGGCAAACGGAACTTGCGGCTCACCGGCGAGCGACAGTCCCGAGCACATGACAGGGGCCCATTGCTTAGCGAGCCCAAACAGCATGGCATTCCAATATTGGAGCTCGTGAAAAACCAGGAACTGGTCGTAGTCGGCGGGCCCGACTCGCTGAGCACCCAGGATCAGCGCCACGCCGTAGGCGGCGGGTATCGCGAAAATGAAGGCACGAGACCAATGTCGGTATACGAAGTCGGCAAAAGATGTCATCTTCGGCAAATCACCGCTTACGCCGACCCCCTTGGTGGCCTCTTCTTAGATGCCGCCTAGCTGGTAAACCAATCGTGGGCTCCTTAACATCGCGCGTCACAAAATCACAAACGGCGCCGGGACGGACTCGAGCCCGCGAGCACTCGATTGATTGCGATAGCTGATGACGTCTAAAGGAGACAGGCGCCGCCAGGACGGCGCCTGGGCCGCGGAGTGAGCGAAGCCGACCGTAGATTGGTCGAGCGCATGCGTGCTGGTGAGCAGTCCGCATTCGACGCTTTTTTCGCGGCGTATGCCCCGAGGATCACCGCGTTCGTAGCGCGGCGGTCGTCGTTGGATCCCGCAGGCGTCGAGGACATGGTGCAGGCCAGTTTGATCAAGGCGATCCGCAATCTCGACAGCTTTCGCGGCGAAGCATCGCTCTTCACCTGGATGTGCGCGATTTGCCGCCACGAGCTGGCGAGCCTGCGTCGCAAAGTCGGACGTCAACCGGTCCATGAGAGCGCTGATGGTGATCGGGCGACTCGTGACAGGCTGCTCGAAATGCAAGTGCCGTCCGACCACGAGCCTCCCAACGAGTTGGAGCTCGAAGCACATCGCGCGGCGGTGGCCAAAGCACTCAACGCCCTGCCCGAGAAGTACGCGCGCGTGCTGGAATGGAAGTATGGCGACGGTTTCTCGGTGGAGGAGATTGCCGCGATGCTCGGTCTGACGACGATCGCCGCGCAATCTCTGCTTGCCCGGGCGCGGAAGGAATTCAAGGACGTCTGGCTTCGGGAGCCCTCACAGTGACTGAGCCGGGTTTACCGGAAGAGGATGATCTGCTCGAGCGGACGCTCGAGGCGGGCTTGCGCCGAGCTCCCCTGACGGGGGCGGCCTATGAGCGTATCCGCGCGTCGGTCGCCGCCGAGTGGCGGGTTAGCATTCGTCCTCAACCGCGCTGGAGCGCACGGCGTTGGAGCGCAGTTGCGGCGGGGCTTGCCGCTGTGGTCATCGGTGCCGTAGTCCTGCTGCACCCATTCGCCAAGGTGCTACCCATCGGAGTCGTTGCTCGTGCGGCAAACGGTGGACTCATCTCGCGACGTCAATTTTTGCCGGATGAGCGACGGCTCGCAGGAGCTGCGCTCCACGCCGGCGAAGTGCTGCTGGCGCGCGGTCCCGTACTCGTGGAATTGACAGGTGGCGGTACCCTGCGGATGGCTGCCGGCACGCGGCTGCAAGCGCTCGCCCGAGACCAGATCGCTTTGGAACAGGGGGAGGTTTATGTGGACCTGCCCCCGGGGTTGACCCGTGCCTCGGCGCTGGTCGTGCGGACACCACTCGGTTGGGTCGAGCATCTGGGGACGCAATTCGATGTGACTCTCAGTCAGAGGCTTCGGATCCGCGTGCGGGAAGGGCGGATCCGGTTACGTCGCGGTTCACAGACGGAAACGGCCGCGGCGGGTACGGAACTGCTCGTGTCCGCCACCGGCCCAACCGCCCAACACTCCATTGCCACACATGGCCCCGAATGGGCTTGGGTCGAAGGGTTGGAGCCAGAGTATGTCATCGAGAACCGTAAGCTCATTGACTTCCTGCAATGGGCTGCCCGCGAGACTGGCCGGCGCGTGAGTTTCGAGGATGACCATGCGCGTGAGCTCGCTGAGCGTACCCGTTTGCATGGCTCGGTAAGCGGCATGCGACCGGGTGACGCGTTGGAAACGGTGTTTGCCACGACCTCGCTCAGATATGACTTGGAAGACGATCTGATCAGGGTAAGCTCTGGAGGTTGAACCGCGCATTTGCGCTTGAGACCTTTGTCGGCTCGTGGCGACGTTTTCACTCCCCATACGGATCGCGGGTGCCGTTTTTCTGTGCCTATGGCTAGCTGCCGCCAGGGCGCAACCCACAATAGGTTCAATTGCAGACATCCTCACGGCGCTCCGGCAGAGCGGCGTCGATGTGATCTACAGCAGCGATCTCGTCACGCCGTCCATGCCGCTTACGCAGCCCTTACGGTCCTCGACTCCCCTGGATCGTGCGCGGGAAGCGCTGGCGCCCTACGGACTGATTCTTCAGAGCGTCGGTACAAATCGATTTGTCGTCACTCGTGCGCCGAACAGGGCCGCTGCCCCTCCCGTGCCCTCGATAGCGGCGGTGACTGCTCCACGCGAAGATGCCCCGGCTCTCGAGGAGATCTCTGTCTATGCGAGTCAGTACACACTAGGTGAGGCGCCGACGGGAGAGCCGAAGAGTTTTTCCAGCATCGAGATCGATCGGATCCCCGGTGATCAAGACAATGCGTTGCGTGCTACCCGTTTGCTGCCTGGTGTCGCGAGCAGTGGGTCATCGCGTGCGTATATCAGAGGCTCGTCGCTCGATGACGTGTTGATCGAGTTCGATGGCGTCGCGCTGTCCGATCCCTTTCACATGAGGGACTTTCAGAGCTTGCTGAGCGCGTTCGATACGGCGGCGATCAGCCGGATGGACCTCTACAGCGCAGGCTTTCCAGTCAGATACGGCACGCGCTCGGGCGCGGTCATCGACATCACACCCCGCTCGTTGAGCTCCGGCTACGAGTGCTCGGTCGGCGCGAGCCGCCTGAGTTATGAATTGAGCACTGTCGGACAGTCGCGGCGATG
>Ga0070741_10020217_pt1 | contig 10523 bp, 6 predicted proteins | sample Coa_R1_4_FD_66440 | JGI IMG/M metagenome (GOLD analysis project Ga0070741, IMG submission 66440) | Surface soil microbial communities from Centralia Pennsylvania, which are recovering from an underground coalmine fire - Coalmine... | ecosystem: Environmental > Terrestrial > Soil > Unclassified ... | reverse complement strand
AACGCTCACGTACGTCCCCGATGCCGGCTACAGCGGCCAGGACTCGTTCACCTACGCCGCGAGCGACGGCGTGTTCACTGCGCCGGGCGCAGATGTCCAGATCCAGGTCGGAGCGCCGCCGGACCTCGCGGGGCTCGCGCTCACGCTCGACGGAGGGGACATGCCGGGAGCGGACCTCGCGCTGCACGCGCTGGTGACCAACCTCGGCGCCGCGGCGCTCTCGGGCGTCCGGCTCGAGCTGTCGTCGGTCGGCATCGAGCTCCTCGGAGCGAACGGCCCGGCCGGCGCGCTGGTGACGAGCGGGAGCGACGTGTGGCTCGACGACCTTCCGGCCGGTGAGAGCGTGCAGATCGACCTGCCCGCGCGGATCACCGCCGGCTCGGGAGGCCGCGCAGGCGCGGCGGCCACGCTCTGGAGCGCATCCGCGGAGCGGCTCGCCGCCCCGAAGCAGGCGTACATCGAGGTCTCGCGGCTTCGCTTCGACGCCGGCGGCTGCGGCTGCCGGACCGCAAACCCGGGCGGCGCGCTGCTCTGGCTCGGCGCGCTGGTGCTGCTCTTGCCCCGACGCCGCTCAGCGCCGCCAGGGCGTGTCCACCTGGACGCGCGGCGGCGACTGATCGCGCGTCACCTCGGACCGCTCCCCCGCTCGTCGTCCGAAGGGATCGATGGTGACGACCGCGATCCGCTGCCGTCCTTCGTCCAGCCGGACGTCGACGTGGAACTCGCCGGAAGGCGCCACCTCGACGGGCTCTCCCTGCACGTAGACCCGGCTGCCGGCAGCGACGCGGCCGCCGACCGGGACCGAGCTGCGGTTGGTCTTGTCGCCGGGCCACTGGACCGAGAGCAGCACCTTCTTGAGGGCGCGGGCGGGCTGGCCCATCGAGCCGGCCTGCAGGTTCACCATCTCGTCCTCGTGCAGCTCGACCGTCTTTCCCGACGCTGCCAGGGCGACCGCCCCGCGGGTCGCCGCCACCACCACGCTCTTGCCCTCGGCGGTGAGGAAGAAGTGTCCGCCGGAGCTCTCGGCGATCGCTTCCCCGCCCTGGACCTGCAGCGAAACGCGGCCGCGCCCCTGCTCGACGTCCGACTCGACCCGTCCGCGCACGCGCGCGCGCAGCATCCCGGAAGAGACGGCGGTCAGGCGAAGCTCGGTGCGGTCGTGCAGCTTGACCCGGACGCCGTCGACCGAGAGCTCCGCCTCGCCGTCGCCGGGCGTGCGCAGCCCGTCGCTGATGCCGACGCGGTCTCCCAGAGCCGCGGGACCCCAGGCGCCGTCCTGCCGCTGCAGCTCGACCTTCCCTTTGCTGCTCAGGAGCAGCGCCGCTTCCGCAGCGCCTGCGTCGGCGGCTTCGGCGCGCGGGACTGGTGTAGGCGCAGGCGGCTCCCGTCCACACCTGCAGGCTTGCACACCCACAAGCAGGATGGCGGAGACTGCGGCGGCACGGGCGCGCATGCGTCTTCATATACGGGCGCGCGGGGGTCGATCGCAATGATGGCGGGGAAGCCGGCGTGAAGCTCGCGCCGAAGATGTCGGTATTGCTCGCGTGCGCCGTGACCGTGCCCATCGCGCTGGTCCTCGCCGTGCTCCTTCCGCGCCAGAGCGCCGCGCTGGAATCGCAGCTCCGGGCGCTCTTCGCACAGGACGCGCGCTCGCTGGCGCTGGAATGCCAGAAGACGCTGCTGGACGATCTGGACGCGCTGTCGCTCGCCGCGCGGACGTTGCGCCTGGGCGAGCTGGACCACGAGACCCAGGAGCAGGCGCTCCTGCTGCTCTACCGGGAGACGCGCGGCGCCGACGTGATCGGCCTCTTCGACGAGAAGGGGAAGCCGGTGACGCCCGCGGTCCGCTTCGAGCGGCTGGACGCGGAATCGGCCGGCGAGCACGAGGCGGTGGGCGAGCTGGGCATGGCGGCGTACTCGCATCACGTGCCGCTGGACGCCGCGCTGGAGACGGGGCTCGCCATCGGCCCCGTGTACGCGCTGCCGGATGCGAGCGGCGCGGTGCTCCCGCGGGTGGTGCTGGCGGCGCGCGTCCCCGACCGCAAGTGGGTCCTCGCGATGGAGCTCTCGCTGCGCCCCCTGTTGCGGTCGATCGTCGAGTTCAAGGCCGGTGAGACCGGCGAGGCCTTCCTGGTCGATGCCCGCAACCGCGTCGTCGCGCACCGCAAGACGCTGTTGATCCGGGACCGCACCGATCTCTCGGCGCACCCGCTGGTCGCAGGAACCGACCCCGGCGATCTCCTCGGAGCGGCGGCGGTGGCCCCGCTGCTCGGGTGGAAAGTGGTGGTGCAGGAACCCGCGGCGGAGGCGCTCGGTCCGCTCCGTGGCGCCTTGCGGACCGCGGCGTTCTGGGTGCTGCTCGCGCTCGTGGCGGCGGTGGCGACGGGGCTTTTGGCGGTGCGCGTGGTGACCCGGCCGGTGCACCGGCTGCACGAAGCCGCGCGCCTCGTCGCGGAGGGCAACTTGACCGTGTTGGTGCCTGCGCGCGGATCCGACGAGCTCGCCGAGCTGTCGCGCACCTTCAACGCGATGACGGCCGGGTTGCGCGAGCGAAACGAGATGAAGCTCGTGCTTGCGCTCAGCCAGAGCCTGGATCTGCAGGAGGTCCTGCACCGGCTGCTCGATTCGCTCGCCCACGTGGTGCCGTTCGACCGCGCCGCGGTGCTGGTCTCGCGCAGCGACCGCCTGGAGACGGCGCTCTCCCGCGGGTATCTCGAAGAAGACCTTGCCCGGGTGCGCCCGGTTCCCATCGCCGATGCCGACGCCGCGATCGCCGGCCGCAAGCCGCTGCTCGTCCAGTCGGGGCGGATGCTCCTCTTGCCCCTGCTCTCGCGCGAGGAGCAGGGAGCAGGCGTGGTCTGCCTCACCCGCAACGCGCCGTACGACGAGCGCGCGGCGCGGATCGCGTTCGACTTCGTCCAGCCCGCGGTGGTGGCGGTCGACAACGCGCGACTCTTCTCGGAAGTGAAGCGGCTCGCGACCACCGACGGCCTCACCGGGATCTCCAACCGGCGGCATTTCCTGCTGCTCGGGGAGACGCTGTTCGAGACCGCGCGGCGCTACGGGCAGCCGCTCAGCGCGCTGATGCTGGACGTCGACCGCTTCAAGCAGGTGAACGACCAGCACGGCCATGCGGTCGGAGACGAGGTGCTCCGCGCCGTCTCCAACCGCACCGGGCAGTGCCTGCGCGCCGCCGATCTGCTCGGCCGCTACGGCGGCGAGGAGTTCGCGCTGCTGCTCCCCATGACCCAGCAGCTCGCGGCGCACAGCATGCTCGCCGAGCGGATCCGCAGGGCGGTTGCGAACGAGCCGATCTCCACCGCGGCCGGCAAGCTCTCCATCACCGTCAGCATCGGCGTCGCCTCGCTGACGCCGCGGGTTCCGGATCTGGAGCACCTCCTGATGGAAGCCGATGCCCGGATGTACGAGGCCAAGGCGGCGGGCCGCGATCGGGTGGCCTGAGCAAAGATGACGAGCCGCGACCTCAGCGAATCCGACAGCCGCGCCGGGAGCATCGCCCGGCTGGCGGATGACGAGCCGACCGCCGAATCGGCGGCGCGCGCGGTGCTCGCGCGGCTCTGCGCCCGCGGCGGATGGGCCGCCGCGCGGCTCGAGCTGCGCAACGAGACGGAGCGCCGTCCGATCTGGCACGTCCGGCGGCGCCAGCCGATCGATCTGCTGCGCCGAGCCGCAGAGGAGCGCCGGCACGCCCCGACGTGGCTGGACGAGGAGCTGCGCGGACCGGGGTGGACCGAGGTCCCGCGGCCGGCCGGCGCCTCCTGGCTGTTCCCGCTCCGGGCCGAAGACCGGCTGATCGGCGCGGTCGAGGTGTTCGCCCGCGGCGAGGTGTCCGAAGACATGCTGCAGCGCACGCTGGCGTCGTGCGCGGAAGCGGCCCCGGTGCTCGCGCGCAAGCCCGCCGACGTGGGCCTCCTCGCCAGCGGCCTCGCCGATCCGCTCACCGGCCTCGCCAGCCGGCCGCTCTTCATGCAGCGGCTCGCCGCCGCCGTCGAGCGCGCGCGCCAGAGCGCCTCCACCGCGCTGGCGGTGATCGTGCTGAATCTCGACCGCTTCAAGATGATCAACGGCAGCCTCGGCCATGCCGCCGGCGACGAGCTCCTGCGGGGGATGGCGCGCAGGCTGCGCCAGGCGCTGGGGAGCCGGCCGCTCGCGGCACGGCTGGCGGGCGACGAGTTCGGCATCCTCCTCGAGCGCGTCCACGATCCCGGCGCGGCGCTGCGCACCGCCGAGCGGGTGCAGCGCGCCGTCGGCGAACCATTCCGCCTCGGCGACCGGGAGCTCTACGTCACCGCCGCCGTCGGGGTGGCCTTCGGCGGCGAGAGCTGCCCCCGCGCCGAGGACCTGCTGCGGCAGGCGGACATCGCGGCCCGCCGCGCCAAGTCGGAAGGAGTGGGGCGGCAAGCGGTCTTCGAGAGCAGCATGCACGCGAGCGCGGTGGCGCAGCTGACGCTGGAGAACGAGCTGCGCGGCGCGATCGATCGGGAAGAGCTGGAGGTGCATTACCAGCCGATCGTCTCGCTGGCGGACGGCGACATCGTCGGCTTCGAGGCGCTGGCGCGCTGGAACCACCGCGAGCTGGGCTCGATCCCTCCCGTCCGCTTCATCCCGGCGGCCGAGGAGGCGGGCCTGATCGGAAGGCTCGGGAACTTCGTCCTCCGCGAAGCCTGCGCAGGCATGCGCCTGTTGCAGATGTCCGCGCGCAGGCCGCTCTCCATGAGCGTCAATCTCTCCGCCTCCCAGCTCTTCGACGTGGCCCTGGTCGCGGACGTCGCGCGGATCCTGGGGAGCGCCGGCGTCGACCCCTCGGCGCTGCGTCTGGAGATCACCGAGAGCGTGCTGGTGGAGCAGCCGGATGCGGCGGCGGCGGTGCTGGAACGCCTGCGCGGCCTGAACCTGCGCATCTGCATGGACGACTTCGGCACCGGGTATTCGTCGCTCAGCTACCTGCATCGCCTGCCCGTGGACGTGCTCAAGATCGACCGCTCGTTCATCGTGGCGCTGGAGTCCGGAGACAAGCCACAGGGCATCGTCGCCGCGATCGTGGCGCTGGCGAAGAACCTGCGCGTCGAGCTGATCGCGGAGGGCGTGGAGACGCAGCAGCAAGCGGCGGTGCTGCAGCGGCTCGGCGTGCCGCAAGCGCAGGGATACCGGTTCGCCCGCGCTCTGGAGCTGCAGAAGGCGGCGGCGCTGCTGCGCAGCTACGCGTCGAGCACGCGGCGCACTTCGCCGAGCAGTACGAACGGGCTGAACGGCTTCTGGATGAGCGGCGCCGGCGCGGATGCCCCCGACTCAGTTCCCAACGGGTAGCCGCTCATGTACAGGACGCGGACCGACGGCTGCCTCTCGATCAGGCGCCGCGCCAGCTCCGGGCCGTCAGTCTTCGGCAGGCCCACGTCGGTGAGCAGCAGGTCGAGCCGGTGCCCTTCCGCGGCCCGCATTCCCTCTTCCGCGTCGGCCGCGTCGAGGACGTCGTATCCGTGCGCCGCAAGCATCCGGCGGACCATGGCGCGCAGCGCGTGCTCGTCCTCGACCACCAGGATCCGCTCGCCGCGTCCGCGCGCCGGAGCGCGGTCGACCGGGGCCGCGGCCGCCGGCGCGCCGTCCACGGCGGGAAAGAAGACGGCGACGACGGTTCCTTGCCCCAGCCGCGAGATGACGTCGACTCCGCCGCCCGCGCCGCCGGCGATGCCGTAGACCGTGGGCAGGCCGAGGCCGGTGCCCTTGCCGGGCCCCTTGGTGGTGAAGAACGGCTCGAAGAGCCGCCGCACCACCTCGTCGCTCATGCCGTCGCCGGTGTCCTCGACCTGGATCCGCACGTAGCGGCCCGGCCGCAGCTCGCCGCTGCGCACGCGCACGGGGGTGTTGAAGGTGACGTTCGCGGTCCGGACCGTCAGCCGTCCGCCGCGAGGCATCGCGTCCCGCGCGTTGACGGCGAGGTTGAGCACCACCTGCGTAACCTGGTCGGGATGCGCGCGGGCCGTCCACAGGTCCTGGTGCGCATCCAGCTCGAAGCGGATGTTCTCTCCCAGCAGCCGGGAGACGAGCTTCTGCGCTTCGGTCACCACCGCGTTCAGGTCGATCAGCTGCGGTTCGCCGGGAGAGCGCCGGCTGAAGAGAAGGAGCTGGCGGGTGAGCTGCGCTCCGCGATCCGCGGCCTGGGCGATGCCGTCGATCTCCTGCTGCAGCGCGTGACCCGGCTGGAGCGCGCCGCGCAGGTAGTCGACGTGGGCGGAGATGACCGCGAGCAGGTTGCTGAAGTCGTGCGCGACGCCGCCGGCGAGGCGCCCGATCGCGTCCATCTTCTGCGATGCGCGGAGGCGGTCCTCCAGGTCGCGCCGCTGGCTCTCGCCCTGCTCGCGCGCGCTCACGTCGCGCGCCGACTGCACCCGCAGCGTGCGTCCCTGCTGGCGGAACTCGGTGAAGGTCACCTCGGCGGGAAACTCGCTGCCGTCCTTGCGGCGGTGCCGCTGCAGGACCGGCGAAGGGCCCGGCTTCCCTTCCGGATCGCCTCTGCGGAGCTCGGCGGCAGGAGTGCGCAAGAGCTCCTCGGCGGAGTACCCGTAGAGCTGCAGAGCCGCCTCGTTCGCCTCCACCACCATCCCGGAGTCGCTCTCGTAGAGGACCACCGCTTCGGGCGCCGCGTCGATCAGGCGACGGTGGCGGACCTCGAATTCCATCAGGCGCTCGAGCAGGGCGTGCTGCTGGCGGCGCAGGTGGCTCTTCTCCATCGCGCTGTGGACCTTGAAGCTGAGCGCGGAGAAGTCGGCGATCGGCTTCGTCAGGTAGTCGAAGGCGCCGATCTGCACCGCCTCGATGGCGGACTCGATGCTGGCGTAGCCCGTGATCAGGATCACCTCCAGCTCGGGCTGGAGCTGCTTGAGCTGGCGGGAGAGGGCGAGACCGGAATCCGCCCCGAGGTTCTTGTCCACCAGCGCCACCGAGAGGTCGCCCTGGCGGGCATGCTCGAGAGCCCCGGCTGCGCAATCGGCGGTGACGATCTCGCGGTCGGGATCGTCGAGGAGGCTGCTCAGCACCTCCACCACGACCCGGTCGTCGTCGACCACCAGGATCCGGGGCTTGCCCATCACACCGCCTCTGAAAGTGCGCCAGCCACAGGATAAAGCGGCGCGCTCCTGCCCCAAAGAAGATGGTCCGCGGCAAGTCGGAAGAGCGGGTGGTCAAAGCGGGGCGATCAGCACACCATCGGTCTCCAGGCGGTCGCGGACCGCGCGCGCGATCCCGGTCGCTCCGGCCGTGTCCCCGTGCAAGCAGAGCGTGTCGGCGTCGATGCGCACCCGGGAACCGTCGGAGGCGACGGCGTATCCCTCGCGCGCGATCAGCGCGGCCTGCTCCGCGGCCTCCTTCGGGTCGCGCAGCACCGCTCCGGGCTCGGACCGAGGCATCAGCGTCGCATCGGGAAGGTAACGTCGATCCGCGAATGCCTCTCCGGCGGCGCGGAGTCCCGCGAGTCGTGCCGCTCCCAGCTGCACCGATCCGGCCAGCCCCACCACGATCAGATCGCCGCCGTAGGCCCGCACCGCCTCGGCGATCGCGGTCGCCACCGTCAGGTCGCGCGCCGCGCGGTTGTAGAGAGCGCCGTGCGCCTTCACGTGCGCGAGCCGGCCGCCGTGAGCGCGCACGAACCCGTCCAGCGCCGCCACCTGGTAGAGGACCAGGGCCCGCACTTCGTCGGGCGACAGGTCCACCGCCGCGCGCCCGAAGTTCTCCCGATCCGCGTATCCGGGATGGGCCCCCACCTGCACCCGACGGGACAGCGCGAGCGAGACGACGCGATCCATGATCAGGGGGCTTCCCGCGTGCAGGCCGCAGGCGATGCTCGCCGAAGTGAGGAACGGGAGGAGGGGTCCGTCGTCCATCCCTTCTCCGACGTCCGCGTTCAGGTCCATCGCTCCTCCAGGAAGCGCACCGCGGTCCCCGGGCGTGCCTGCGCCAGCAAGGGGAAGTCCGCGGGGAGCACGGTGGCGATCTTCGCATATCCGCCGGTGACCGGGCGATCCGGTCCGAGGACGATCGGCATGCCGTCGCCCGGCACCTGCACGGCTCCCGGTGCGGTCCCCTCGGGCGGGATGTCGGAGCGCCGCGCGAGGGCCAGCGCGGGGCCTTGCAGGCGCAGGCCGCGCCGGTCGCTGCTCGGGGAGACGCGATAATACGAGTCGAAGAAGTCCTCGGGGCTGGCGAAGAACTCCCATTGCGGGCCGCGGCGCGCGCGCACATCCAGCAGCGGCTCGCCCCAGCGCAGCGGCAATCGGGGCGGCCGGGGGCTCCGGCGAGGGGCCGCGGTGGATCGGTGCAGCACCTCTCCGATCGCGATCGTCCGCGACGGCTCTCCCGGGAGCGGCTCGACAAAGCCGCCCTCCACGGCGAGATACGCCCGGGCGCCCCGGCGCACCGGGCCGGTGCGCAGCTCGTCGCCGCGGTGCAGGAGACGCACGTCCGTTCCCACCGCGACGCGGACGTCGCGGAGCGCGGCGAGGTCGGGTCCGGCGAGCGTGATCTCCAGGGCCGCCGCGGACGGGGCGTTGCCCACCGCCCGGTTCGCCGCGGCGAGGAGCGCGAGATCCATCGCGCCGCCCGCCGGAACGCCCGAGGAGGCGAGGCCGTACCGCGGGCTGCCCTGCACCGAGGTGAACGCGCCGGGCCCGATCACGCGGAAGAGCGGATCCCCGGCCGGTGGCGGTGAAGGTGTGGCGGCGGGCGGCTCGCGTAGCCGCGCCACGGGTTCGAACACGACGCGATCGCCGGGCCGCAGGAGCGCCGGCGGATCCGTCGCGGGATCGAACATCCTCGCGGCGACGCGGCCGATCAGCCGCCATCCGCCCGGCGTGGCGGCCGGGTAGATGCCGGTGAATCCGTCCGCGATCGCCAGGCTGCCGGCGGGCACGCGCACCCGCGGCGTGTGCAGGCGCGGCACCGCGAAGCCGCCGGTCATGTACGCGAACCCGGGCGCGAAGCCGAGGAAGGAGACCACGTGCTCCGCCTCGACGTGGCGGCGCACCAGGTCGGCGGGCGCGAGGCCGAGCTCGCGCGCGACCTCGGCGAGATCCGGTCCGTCGTAGCAGGCCTCGATCCGGACGACGCGCGCGGGCGGCGCCGCGGCGCTGCGCGAGAGATCCAGGCGATCGATGTCGAGGAGCGCCTCGTCGTAGAGCAGGAGCAGGGTGCAGGCGCCGGGAACGGCATCGAGCAGGCCCTCCGGCGGATCGTCGGCCAGCGCCGCCGCGAGCCCGAGCGCGCTCCGGCTGGGCAACGAGACGATCGCCGCGCCCTCGCAGAGCTTTCGCAGCTCAGGCAATCGCGGCGAGCTCCCGGCCGCGCGTCTCCGGCAACAGGAGTGCGGCGACGAAGAGCACCGCATACGCGGAGGCGGCGAAGATGCCGATGGCGCGACCCAGCGGCATGGAGGCGGAGAGGAACCCGATCACGCTGGGGAACAGCGCTCCGACGCCGCGTCCGAAGTTGTAGCTGAACCCCTGGCCGGAGCCGCGGATCCGCGTCGGGAACAGCTCGGTGAAGAAGGCGCCCATGCCGCTGAAGATCCCGCTGGCGAAGAACCCGAGAGGAAAGCCGAGCACCAGCATGGCGCGGTCGGAGATCGGCGCGAGCGTGTAGGTCAGCACCGTGACCATCGAGCAGAGCGAGAAGAGATAGAAATTCTTCTTCCGGCCGAGCTGATCCGAGAGGTACGCGGAGACCAGGTACCCCGAGAACGAGCCGGCGATCACCACGCCGAGATATGCGCCCGTGTTGAAGACCGAGAGGCCGCGCACGGTCTTGAGGTAGGTGGGAAGCCAGGTGGTGATCGCGTAGTAGCCGCCCTGCGCTCCCGTCGCGAGGAGGGCCGCGAGCGCGGTGGTCGGCGCGATCTCCGGAGCGAAGATCTCCCAGAAGCGGCCGGTGGCGCCGCTCTCCCGCGCGGCGCGGAAGACCGCGGGCTCCTCGACGTTGCGGCGGATGTAGAAGACGAGGAGCGAGGGAAGGATTCCGGCGAGGAAGAGCACGCGCCAGGCGGTCTGTTCCGGAAGGATGCTGAAGGCGACCGTGTAGAGGATCGCGGCGGCGCCCCATCCCAGCGCCCACCCGCTCTGGACCGCGCCGACCGCCTTGCCGCGGTGGCGCGCCGCGATCACTTCGCCCATCAGCACTGCCCCGGCGGCCCACTCTCCGCCGAAGCCGAGCCCCATCAGCGCCCGGAAGGCGAGGAGTTGGCCGTAGCTTTGCGCGAGCCCGCAGAGTCCGGAGAAGACGGCGAACCAGAGGATGGTGATCTGCAGGGTGCGGACGCGCCCGATCCGGTCCGCGATCAGCCCCGCGAGCCAGCCTCCGAGAGCGGAGGCGAGCAGGGTGGTGGTCTGGAGCGTCCCCGCCTGCCCCTTCGTCAGGTGCCAGCCGGCGATCAGCGTCGGGATCACGAAGCTGTAGAACTGGAAGTCCATGCCGTCGAGCGCCCAGCCGCCGAAGCAGGCGCGGAAGGTGGCCCGCTC
>Ga0070741_10020216_pt1 | contig 10524 bp, 7 predicted proteins | sample Coa_R1_4_FD_66440 | JGI IMG/M metagenome (GOLD analysis project Ga0070741, IMG submission 66440) | Surface soil microbial communities from Centralia Pennsylvania, which are recovering from an underground coalmine fire - Coalmine... | ecosystem: Environmental > Terrestrial > Soil > Unclassified ... | reverse complement strand
TTCGGAGGTGCGACGAAGTCAATGACTTGCCGGTCGTTTCGGCGATAGAGGCTGAAGTCTTTCCGGTCCACGGTGAAGATCCTCGAAGGCCTGTGCAACTCACTCATGACCACGATCTCCGCATCGGCGAGATCCATCGTCTCGTAACGGGTCATCAACGTCCGCGCTCGTGGCCAGTGACTCGCCAGATCGAAGTCCAGGCGCAGTGCACCGCGCTCGAGCAATTCGAACAACGGCGCGACGTCGACCCCGTCGTCGCGCAGAAAGTTCACTGCCTCGGTCAGTACGGACTCACAAGTCAGCATCGGTGGGCGCACCTGCTTCATCAGCGCAACGGCCCACGCATGATAGGGGTCATTGCGGTTGAGAAAGGCAACCAGCGGGCCCGTGTCGCAGATGGTGATCACGAACGCCCGAACCTGCGCCTTCGGTTGGTTGCGGGCTTTCGGCTGCCGGAAACGCTGCCCGCCAGATCCGCGGCCAGAGCGTAGACCGACCGTGCACCGCGATCCCACGGCGCCTCCACCCGCTCGCGGACCAGCGAGGCCACGCTGCGTCCCGTCGCCCGAGCCTCCTGCCTGAGCCGCTCGAGAGTCGTCTCCGGAAGTTTGACGGTCATCGTCTTCATCGAGATGGATGATAACTCGATTCTGTCAATATCGTAATACCACGCCGGACTTGCGGACGAGGGCGCGCCGCAAGTCGGACTCCAGCCCGAAGGCGGTTCTGATAAGGTACGCGTCATGCGATACGCACTGACCGCAATCCTACTGATCGCCACCACTGCCGCCGCCCAGCAGGCGCAGACCACGCCGCCGAAACCGGCGCCGCGCGAGCTGACCATCGAGAGCATTTTCGATCCCAAACAGCGGGTCGCCTTCTCCGGCGCGCCGCAGCGCGGGTTCGTCTGGCTCGACGACAAGACCTTCACCTGGCCCCGCACGAACGAGAAGGACGAGGTGATCGAGCAGGCCGTGCTCGACACACAGACCGGAAAGATCCGCACGCTGTTCGACGCGGCAAAGCTTCAGGCCGCGGCGATGAAGATCGCCGGCGTCACGGCCGAGCAGGCGAAGCGGATGACGCAGCAGCGCAACTGGAACTTCAGCCCGAACAAGCGGAGCGTCGTGCTCACAGTGGGCGACGACTTGTATTTGTACACGTTCGACGCCGATTCATTGACGCGCCTGACCTCCACCCCGGGCGAAGAGGAAGAAGCGAGTTTCAGTCCGGACGGCAGGAGCGTCGCCTTTGTGCGCAATCACAATCTCTACGTGGTCGATCTCGCCACACAGCGCGAACGGCAGCTCACCACGGACGGCAACGACAACACCTACAATGGCATTCTCGACTGGGTCTACCAGGAAGAGGTCTACGGCCGCGGCAATTTCCGCGCGTACTGGTGGAGCCCCGATTCCTCGACCCTCGCCTACATGCAGCTCGATGAACGTCCGGTCCGCCGCTTCGCGGTCGTCGATCACATCCCCACCATGCAGCACGTCGAGGAGGAGCTATACCCGAAGGCCGGCTACCCGAATCCGATCGCGCACCTGTACACCGTGACCGCGAGCGGAGGGACGCCGCGGGAGGTCGACACCGAGCGCTATACAGGCGGCGATTTCCTCATTGTGTCGGCCGGCTGGACGCCTGACAGTTCCAATGTCGTCTATCAGATTCAGGACCGCGAGCAGACCTGGCTCGATCTCGACACTGCACCCGTCCGTGGCGGGTCGCCCAAGACGTTGTTCCGCGAAACGACCAGGGCGTGGGTCGAGCCGTCGGGAAACCCGGTCTGGCTCAAAGACGGGAGCTTCTTGTGGCTGAGCGAGCGCAGCGGCTTCAAGCATCTCTATCACTATGGCGCCGACGGCACGCTCGAGCGGCAGATCACGAACGGGCCGTGGGAAGTGCGGACATTGCACGGCATCGACCCCTCCAATGAATGGATCTACTTCTCCGGAACCGAGCGCAGCGTCCTGGGGACCGACGTGTATCGCGTGCACCTCGATGGAAGCGGCCTGAAGCGACTGACCGACGCGGCAGGCGACCATCGGGCGAACTTCAATCCATCGATGAGCCAATTCATCGACTCCTGGAGCGACATCGAGACACCGCCTCAGGTTTCACTGAATCGCGCCGACGGCACGCGCGTGCGCGTCGTCGATGCCAATGAAGTTCCCGCACTGCGGGAGCTGCGCATCTCCCGGCCTGAATTCCTGCAGGTGAAGACGCGCGACGGCTTCGTCATGGAGGCGATGATGATCAAGCCCCCGAATTTCGACGCCTCGCGCAAATACCCGGTCTACGAGTACACGTACTCCGGCCCCCACGCGCAGTCGGTGCGCAACGCATGGCGCGGCCCGCAGTTCCTCTGGTGGCAGTACCTGGCACAGAAGGGAATGATCGTCTGGGTCTGCGACAACCGCACGGCCAGCGGCAAGGGAGTGGAGTCCACCTGGCCGGTCTACAAACATTTCGGCGTGCTGGAGCTGCGCGATCTGGAAGACGGCCTGAAGTGGCTCACATCGCAGCCCTATGTCGACGGCACGCGCGTCGTGCTCGACGGATGGAGCTTCGGCGGCTTCATGACCACCTACGCGCTGACGCACAGCACGATGTGGGCGGCCGGAATCGCGGGCGGGACGGTCGCCGACTGGCACGACTACGACTCGATCTACACCGAGCGCTACATGCTCATGCCCCAGAACAACCCGGAGGGATACCATGACAGCTCCCCGCGCTTCGCGGCGAAGGACCTCCACGGAAAGTTGCTTCTCCTGCACGGAACCATCGACGACAACGTGCACCTGCAGAACACCATCCAGCTCGTGTACGAGCTGGAAAAGGCCGGGAAAGTGTTCCGGCTGATGGTCTATCCCAAGTCGCGGCACGGCGTGACCGATCCGCTTCTGGTCACGCAGATGCGGAAGACGATGTGGGAGTTCATGCGGGAGGCGTTGGGCGTTGGGCCGTAGGGCACGGCTGCGCGTGCCGCGGCAGGGCGCAGCGCTGCCCTCCATCAATCCTCGAGCCGGAAGCCCACCTTGATCTTGACCTGGTACTGCGCCACCTTCCCTTTTTCGATGCGTCCCCGCATTTCGGTGACCTCGAACCAGTCGAGATTTCTCAGGGACTTGGCAGCATGGCGGACCCCTTCCTCGGCCGCCTTGGCGAACGACTGTTCCGAGGTCCCGACGATCTCCACGAGCTTGTAAACTCTGTTCTCAGCCATAGTTGCCTCCGGCAGCGTATTATTGTTCGGCGTCGACCAAATCGGGGTGTGTGGAATGAAAGCGGCCAGAAAGGATCGCGTCAAACGTCAACTGCTGCGCGATGCAGTCACGGATAACCTCGACACGATTCGAGGTCTCCCCCCGCAGCGTGTCTGGCCGCAGAAAAAACCCGAGCAGTGGCTCTGGCGCGCGGGGCTGCTGCTGGTTCCTCTGACGTTGCTGGGATCGAGCTATTTCATGTCGGAACGCGCCGATGTAGAGCCGGCTTTCCAGCCGGCTCCTGCGCCGGCTGAGAGCCGGCGCTACATGGCACCGAATCCAGCGCCGACCATCGACTCCACCGAGCCGGTCAAGGCGGCGGCCTTCCCGCTGGCCGTGCGGCGCATCGTCCTCGATGCCGGGCACGGAGGCAGCGACCCGGGAGCATCCTCGGCATCGCAACTGACGGAAAAGCAGATCACGCTCGACATCGCGCAGCGCCTGCGGGTGCTTTTGCAGAGCGGCGGGTTCCAGGTCGTGGTCACCCGGCCTGATGATCGCCTGGTACCGCTGCGCGAGCGGGCGCGGCTGGCCAACAGCTCCGACGGTGACATCTTCGTCTCCATCCACGTGAATTCCATCCGCGATCATCGTGTCAGTCACGGCGTGGAGACGTACTACCTCGGCCCAACCAAAGATCCGCTGCTGACGCAACTGGCGGCCGAGGAGAACGGCACATCGGGATACTCGATCGCCGATCTGCGCGCCCTGCTCGACCGCGTCTACGCCGATGTTCGCCGCGACGAATCGCGGCGTCTCGCCTCCGCGTTGCAGGAACAGCTCTTCACCAACCTCCGCGCCAACGATCCAGGACTGGAGAACTGGGGCGTGAAGCGCGCGCCGTTCATCGTGCTCGTGGCCACGGACATGCCGGCGGTCCTGACCGAAGTCGGATGTCTGTCCAATGATCGCGAGGCGGCGATGCTCAACCGGCCGGAGTACCGGCAGGAAATCGCGCAGGCGCTCTTCCGCGGGATCGGCGCGTACGCCAGGAAAGGAACGTAAGAGGGGAGTACTCGCATGGCAAGCTCGGACATTCTTCACGTCGGAATCGACCTCGGGACGTCCCGCAGCTCGATCTCCGCTTCCAATGGCGAGCGGTTCGTAGTCGACAGCTTCGTCGGATGGCCCGCCGACATGGTGGCCAAGAAGATCCTCAAGCGGCCGGTACTCATCGGGCACGAGGCGGTGGCCAACCGGACGATGCTCGACCTCCACCGCCCGCTCGAACGCGGCCTGCTCAAAGAGGGCTCGGAAAAGGACGTCGAGGCCGTGCGCGAGCTGCTGCGTCACCTCCTCGGTCTGGTCGGCGTGAAGAAGAACGGAAAAGTCTCCATCGACAACGTGCGCGCCGTGGTGGGAGTGCCGGCCGCGGCGCTGCGCACGAACAAGCAGTACCTGCGCAACTCGATGAAGGGAATCGTCGACAGCCTGATGATCGTCTCCGAGCCGTTCGCGGTCGCTTACGGCCTGAACGCGTTGCTGCACACGATGATCATCGACATCGGCGCCGGCACGACCGACTTCTGCGTCATGCGCGGCCGCTATCCGACCGAGGAAGACCAGCGGACGCTCACGGTCGCCGGAGACTCGATCGATGGGCACCTGTTGAAGCTGATCGAGGACCGCTACCCGCAGGCGAACGTGACCATCTTCATGGTCCGCGAGTGGAAAGAAAAATTCAGCTTCGTCGGCGAGGCGCCGCAGCGCGCGCTGGTCACGGCGCCGGTCAAGGGCGTTCCGACGGAGATCGACATCACCAAGGAGATCCGGGCGGCCTGCGAGACGATCCTGCCGCCGGTGATCGAGACCATGCTCGACCTGCTCTCGCGCGTGGAGCCGGAGTTCCAGGAGCGCGTGCGCAACAACATCATCCTGTCGGGGGGCGGCGGACTGATTCGCAATCTGCCCCACGCGTTGGAAGAAGCGCTCAAACAGGTCGGCGGAGGGAAGGTCACCTACATGGAGGATCCCGTCTTCGTCGGCTCCGACGGCGGCCTGGCCCTGGCGCTCGACGCACCGGACACCGACTGGGAGCGACTCTCTGCGTAGTGCGCTCCTGACAGTCGGGATCATTCTCCTCATCCTGTTTCTTTACGCGCAGCTCGTGCGGCGCACGTCGATGTTTTTCCCATCGAAGTACCCGGTGGGAAACTGGAATACCACCGCCGAGGAAGTGCAGTTCAGCACGAGCGACGGGGTCCGTCTGCACGGATGGTTTTTCCAGGCGAATGTAGAGCCGGCTCTCAGCCGGCTCGGGCCGGCTGAGAGCCGGCCCTACATCATCGTCTGGTATCACGGCAACGCGGGCAACATCACCGACCGTGCGCCGATGGCCGCGGAGCTGGCGCGCCGCGGCATCTCCGTGCTGCTGTTCGACTGGCGCGGCTACGGGAAGAGCGAGGGCACGCCGTCCGAATCAGCGCTCTACCGCGACGCCATCGCCGCGTACGATTTCGCGCGCGCTCGCGGCGATGTCGTCCCGTATGGTGAATCACTCGGCGGCCCGTACGCCGCCTACGTGGCGGCGCATCGCAAAGTGCGCTGCGTGATCATCGAAAATTCGTTTCCATCGATGGCCGCGCTGGCCAACGCGCTCTATCGTCCGATCCCGATGGGCATTTTCGTTCCTTTCGGCATGCGCACGGCGCGGTGGCTGAACAAGGCCGGCGTTCCGGTGCTGGTCATGCACGGGAAACGCGACGAGGTCATCCCCTTCGCGCTCGGCAGGCAGTTGTATGACGGCCTTCGCGTACCGAAGGAGATGCTCGTCTCCGAGACGGCGGGGCACTGCGCGATGGCCACCGCCGAGCCGGAGCGCTACTACGAGACCGTCGAGCGATTCGTCACTTCAAAAACGCGGTGAAGTCGGTCTTCCCGGCCATCGATCCGAATGCGCTGCTGTACTGCTTGACCGCGCCGGTCTTCGTATCGGTCACCGTCAGTTCGATTCGAAGCGGTGTGGCAGTGCCAAAAAGCACGGCGATCGTCGGACGTCCCTGCGAATCGGTGTTTCCCTGATCGAGGATCTTCAACAGCAACTCGATGTTGTTCTCGCTGTTGAAGTAGAAGAACGCGGTCTCGTAGCTGGCACTGCCGAAACCGCTCACCGACTTCACCACGGCGTCCGTGTCGACCGGGTTGTTGTCGAACCCCGCGCGATAGCGAACCTTCACCTGGAAACGCCCCGCCAGCACGCACGCGGTCGTGCTGCTCGGCACGCACACCGTGGGCTGGGCCGGGCTTCCCGCCTCCAGCCAGGTGGTGATGCTGTTGTAGGTCTGCGAGAACGCGCCGTCGACCGTGGCGTTTCGCTGATCGCAACCCGCCTCCGGATCGGGGCCGCACGACCCGAACAACTGTCCGACGACATAGCCGCCGGCAAGCATCACCGGTGAGCCGGAACTGCCGCCGTAGACGCCCCCCTGCCCGCCCGTCGAGTAGATGTAGTTCGGCCGCTGGCGCCCCGTGCACTGGCCGAAGGTCGTATCGACGGACGTGCTGGAGTACATCTGCGGAAAGATCGTGCTCGCCGGGACCGGATGCGACAGCCGGTAGAGCGTGACGCCCCCGGTGACGGAAGTCGATCGCGGATCCCATCCCAGCAGGTAGCGCCCGCTGGGAACGGAGTTGAGCCTGATGAACGTGAAATCGGAATTTGGTGAGCTGGCCAGCCACTGCGCCCCGCTCGTGTGCGGCGCGGTGGTCCCGTCGTACGAGCCGTTGCAGCTCGTGGTGGTGAAATCGAAATAGGCTTCCAGCGAGCTGGCCGCGGACTGATCGGAGAAGCAATGATTCGCGGTCAGAAGGTACGGCGTTCCTGAGCCGGCGCGATCGTTGAGAAGCCCACCGGTACACACCGCCCCTCCCGCGGGGGTCACGAATTCGAGGTGGGCGATAGCCCGGTGTACGTTGGCGATGGCGTCGAACGTCGACGCCCCGACGCAGATCGAGTCGATCAGACAGGTCGGCGCATCCTGCGGCTGGATCAGGCCCAGCCGGCCGACCTCGACCAGCTCGAGCACCTCACGGATCACGAATGACACGTTCGCCCGGTCCGAAGGGACTTCGACATCGAGATACACCGTCTCGCCATGCGTGCTCGGAGTCCAGAGCGTCATCCTGTCGTCGAGGAGTTCGCGGCCGAAGCCGATGGGTGCTTCTCCCGCGCCGTACACCCAGAGCGTCGTCCCTTCCGGCAGGTTCACGTTTTCCAGATGCAGTCGCAGCCGGTGCGCCTTCTCGACCTGAACCACCGTGCTCCAGACGATCGTGCCGTGATCGGTGGCGGCCAGCACGCCGCGGCCGAAGTTCGCGGCTGTCTTCTTGGCCGCGATGGGGCCGCTCAGACGCAGTTCGATCGCGTCCGGCAGCGCGCGCTTGAAACCGTTCTGCACCGGCTCGCGCCCGCTCCCGTTCCAGGCCTGAAGCGCGGCGATTCGCTCCGGCACGGTCGACTCCGCCGATGGCAGGACCACCGCCGGCACCATCCCGACCCGTTGCGCCACGCGCGGCGCCGCGGGGTAGCTCTTCTCCCCGACCGCATCGCGCAGAAACCTTCCCTCATTGCGCTGGGCAAAGAGCTGGAACGCGAGAAAAAGGACACCGAGGGTGACAAGGACGCGTTTCATGCCGGGTACCTCCCCCTGTTGCGTGTGATTGGATGCCGCCTATCTTAGCAGCCGGAGCCTGAGGCCGTATCATGGTTCCCAAAATGGCCTTCCGCTGTGTCCGATGTCACGCCGAGATCGACCGTGCCTTCAAAGCCTGCCCCCATTGCGGCGAGCCGGTCACCGACTTCCTCCGCCGCTACCTCGAGGAGCCGATCGACGGCAAGTACCGCATCGTCGAGCGCCTCGGGGCGGGCGGGATGGGCGAGGTCTACAAGGTCGAGCATGTCTTCCTGCGTTCGACGCGGGTGATCAAGGTCATCCGCCCCCAGATCTCCGAGAGCAGGGACGCCCATGACCGCTTCCTGCGCGAGGCGCAACTGGCGACGCGGGTGCAGCATCCGAACGTGGCCACGCTGCACGATTTTTCCGCTCTTCCCGACGGATCACACTACATGGTGTGGGAGTTCATCGAGGGACAGAACCTGGCGCAGGCAATCCAGACGCGCGGGATTCTGCCGCCGCGCGAGGCGATCGCAGTGACCACGCAGGCGCTGAGCGGACTGGAAGCAATCCACCGCGCGGGGATCATCCACCGCGACATCAGCCCCGAAAACCTGATGATCACCGGCGACGGCCAGGTCAAGATCATCGACCTCGGCGTAGCGAAGTCGGAAGAGGGCGACTACGCCGTCACACGGACCGGCATCTTCGTCGGAAAGCTGCGCTACGCCTCGCCCGAGCACCTCGGATTCCTTCCGGAGGGAGAAAAGATCGACGGGCGCGCCGATCTCTACTCCATGGCCGTCGTCCTCGTGGAGATGCTCACAGGAAAACCGCCGTTTGAGGCGACCACGCCGCATGAATACATCCTCCATCACTCGCGTGACACGAGCGTTCAGGCGCTCGATCTCTCCGCCCTGCCGGGCGGAACGGAAATGCAGAATGTGCTGCGCCGCGCGCTGGAACACGATCGCAACAAGCGCTTTGCCAACGCGCGCGAATTCTCCTCCGCGCTGGAACGGGTCGCGGCGACCGCCACGACCCTGTCCGAGGACGAGACGCTGCGCCTGACCCCACCGTCCGGGTCGACGGTCCGCATGGACATCCCGCGACCGCGGCCGGCACCGCCCCCGGCCGCGGCACCGACGGTCATCGAGCCGCGGCAGCCGAAGAAATCGTCCTCGGCGGCAATCATCATCGCGGCCATCGTCCTGCTGATCGGATTCGCCGCGGTCATCGGCGCCGGCTTCGCCGCCTGGCGCATCTGGACATCGCGCAAACCGGCAGCGGCGACACCTATAGTAACCAATACTATAGCTGCACCGATCCCGCGGCCGAAGACGGAGACCACCGCGACGGAGAAACCGGCCACGGCGACGGTCGAAGTTGTGCCTCCCGCTCCGGTTCCCGAGCCCGTGCCCGAGCCCGCGCCCACGCCCGTTCGGGAGCCCGCCCCCGTCTCCAAACCTGAACCGCAGCCGCAACGGTCGAAGCCCGTGGTTTCCACAGCGACCTCGGAAGCCCCACCCTCGGAGGAGCCGGCCCACGCCTTCAAAGAGGGCGGCATGTCGTCGAGGAACGAAGAGGCGGTCAGCTTTGCGCGTCAACGCCTCCGCGGTACGACGAGAGTCTCGCTCGACGCCCGCGGCGACGACGATCTGACGAAGCAGCTCACGACGCTCCTCCAGAACATGAACCTGACCGTCGCCGACCACGCGGACGTGCAGATCCGCTTCTACGGAAAAGTCACGCATTTCCGCTTCGGCAGAAAACAGCGCGCGGCCGAAGCGACGATCCTCAAGAACGGCCAGACGGTCTTCCGCTACGAGATGAAGCCGGAGGAGTACCGCGTGGGCGACAATCCGGCCGAGGCCTTTGCGCGCGTACTGAGCGACATTTTCGAGTAGGGCACGGCGCGGCCGTGCCCTACGATTCCACCAGCGATCGCAACTGCCGCGAGGCCACGGTGAGCATGGCCAGATCGACGCTGGTCGCGGCGCGAAAATCGATCATGGTCTGATCGATGCGCTCCACGATCCGATTGCGCGCGGCGAGCCAGGCGTCGACCGGATCCGCGGCGCTGTTCGTCTCGCCGATCACGCGCGAGGCGAGGATGCTCTGGTAATTGAAAAGATCGTCGACGACCGCCGCCACCGCCGCCTTCTGCCACGGCGTCTCGGCGGCGATCGAAGTCCCCGCGGCGCGCAGGCGATCGAGGCCGAAGCGCGTGCCGAGCCCGAAGTAGACGCGCGCCACCTCCTCCACCCTCCGCCCGCCCCGCGTGAGCCGGACGATGTCCATCGCCGCGCTCATCAATCCCAGAGTGGCGACCCGATACGCAAGGTGCTCGGGGATGCCGCTCGCCTGCAGCTCGCCCTGGCGCGTTTTGAGGCTCGCCAGCAGCGTCGCCGGGAGCACGTCGTGCAGCGTCCCCGCGAGCGTCTCGATGCAGGGGCGAAACTCCGCGACGTAGCGGGCGATGTCGAGCTTGTCGTACCCGCTGCGCAGGATCCAGGCGGTGGCGCGCTCCACGAGCCTCCCGACCTCGATCATCATCTCGATCTGGATGCGCGCCGGAAGCTTCGTGTCCAGGGCCTCGATCTCCGTCCACAGCGACCGCAGGTCGAACGACTCGCGAA
>Ga0070741_10020215_pt1 | contig 10524 bp, 8 predicted proteins | sample Coa_R1_4_FD_66440 | JGI IMG/M metagenome (GOLD analysis project Ga0070741, IMG submission 66440) | Surface soil microbial communities from Centralia Pennsylvania, which are recovering from an underground coalmine fire - Coalmine... | ecosystem: Environmental > Terrestrial > Soil > Unclassified ... | reverse complement strand
CGCCTCAAGGGTGCGGTTTATCGTTCCATGGAAAAAGGGCATTACTGGGTTTTCCTGGACCACGTCGCGCCCCTGAGCCGTGCTGTGGTGAAAGTAGTCCAGGAACTCATGTGGATGCGGAATACGCCGGTCTTTCTGCTGGCCAGAGGAACTACCGAGAGAGAAGCAGGACTCGTGGGAAATCTCTACTGGGGCAAACGACAACAGTTGAGTCTGGGTCCCTTGCCCGAGCAAGATGCCGCCGAACTTCTTGAATGGTGTGTCGAAGAATACGGCCTCCAGAAGCTCGATCTGACGGGTTTTCGACAAGAGGTGCTGCGCTTAAGTGGCCTGGTACCGGGGGCGATTATCAAGATGTGCCAGCTCGCGGCGAACCCGCGTTACCAGTATGGATCACAGATCAAAACGAAGTTGATCCATATCGATTACATGATGACTGGCTACGATTGGAACCTGAGTCCTTGCTGACCGGAGGGGCGTTCTGAAATATGAGTGAAATCTATGTTGCTAAGAAGAGTCAACCCACCAACTCAAGCTCTGTGCAACGCCCGCCCACTGGCAGCAACGAAAGCCCGCGCGGCCGGATACTGAGGATCATGGAGCGCCTCCACCGGGAAGCTCCGGAAGTCCTGCCACTTGCGGCGCATCAGGAGCTTGAATCGCTGCGCCACAAATTTCAGGAAAGCCGATTTTATCTGGTGTTTCCTGGGCAATTCAAGCGCGGCAAGACCAGCTTGATTAACAGCCTGATCGGTGCTGATCTGCTGCCCACTGGCGTTCTCCCTCTAACCTCGATTATCACCATCGTAAAATTCGGAGCCAAGGCCCGGGCGCGGGTCAACTTCACCAGTGGCGCGTCCAAGGAAATCGCTCCTGTTAGCCTAGCCGCTTACGTCACGGAACGTGAAAATCCTCGCAACAAAAAAGGGGTTGCGGATGTGGAAGTCTTTTACCCTGCGCCTCGTCTCAAGGAAGGTCTTTGCCTCGTAGATACTCCAGGCATCGGCTCAATCTTTGAACACAATACACAGGTGGCATATCAGTTTGTGCCCCGTGCGGACGCCGGAATCTTTGTGTTTTCACCTGAGTCACCGTTAAGCCAGACGGAACTCGAGTTTCTTCACCATCTTCGGGCGCACGTGGAGAAGATTTTCTTTGTTCTGAATAAGGCGGATCAAGTCAACGATGGGGAACGCTCGGAGATTTTGGAATTTGCCCGCCAGGCAATCCGCGAGCAGATGCCGAGCGGGGAGTTGCGGCTGTTTGCGGTGTCGGCCCGGCGCGTTCTTGAATCCCAAAGAAGACCAGACGATCCTGAACTGGAAGCAAGCAACATACCCCAGCTATTGCGCTCTCTGGATGAATTCCTTTCAAAACACAAAGGCGATGTACTGCTACGGTCCACTTGCGCGGCGTTACAGCGTCTCATCAAGGGTGAACTTCTCGCACTCGAAGTTGAGCAAAGAGCCCGCGCCATGGATGTAACCGATCTCGAAGCCAAGATCCAGACCATCGAAAGAACCTGGCAGGCACTTGAACAGCGCCATCGTGAGGCCGGATACGTCCTGCGGGGCGAAATACGCGCCTTCGAGGCAAGGCTCGAAAAGCGTTTGAACGAGTTCGTGGAAAGTGAGGCGGCCAGCTTGGTGACACACATGAAGGATCAGGTGCAGCAGCTATCGAAAGGCTCGAAAGGCGCGCTGGCGCGCAATGTCGATCAGGAACTACGGCGAAAAATTGCAGAGATTCTTGGGGACTGGAAGATCGAAGAAGAAAAGGCGGTGGAGGAGACCTTCGAGTCCCTTACCTCGCGGTTTACACGCGAGGCTGCCTACGTTGTTGAGCAAATCCAGCAAGCGGCCGCGGAGCAGTTTGGGTTCTCTTGGACTGCGGTGTCGCTGCCGGACCGGCTCAGGACGGAGTCGACGTTTCGGATTAAAGTCGATGATGTCATCACGTGGGGATTGGGCCGTTTCCCTTTGCTCCTGCCTAAAAGGCTCTTCGCGAGATACCTCACAAAGCGCTTAGAGCACACGTGTTTGGAGGAACTCTACCGGAATGCCGGACGGCTCAAGGCGGACTTGGGTGATCGCCTCGAACAAAGCGTGAATGAGTATCTCCAGGCGCTGGATCGACATGTCGAGGGAGCCCGCGAGTCCGTGCGCGCAGCACTTCGTCGCGCGACGGAAGTCAGGGAGAGTTCGGAAGATCGGGCTCGTGACGCCGCCTCCAAGCAATCTGCACGCCTGCAGTTCCTAAGGGCGATCGACGAAGAGCTGTCGGCGCTTCAGAAAGAAGGCGGGAACCGTGATGCCTAGGCCCGGTGAAAGGTAATAAACCATGGCTCTGGACGAACTGCACGCTCGTCGTTTGGCGACGGTAGCCAGCGTGTTCGAGAGTGCTTTGGACCGCATGGAACTGGTCTTGAAATCGCGCGAAGCCGCAAATGGGAATGGTTCTTCAACGATCACCCCGGAGCAGGTTCGGCTGGCCCGGTTGCGAATCGACAGGATACGGACCCGTCTCAAGGAGGCCCTGGAACGATTCTCGATTTCACTGAACAGGCCGGAGTCTAAGCAGGTCCTGGCTGCCGAGTTGTCTACCCTTTGGGTTGTGCTTGAGAATGCTCGGCCCGAAAGAATGAAGGGTTACGGCAGAGAGTTTGAACCAAATGACAGGGTCTCTTGGTTGCATTTAATAGAAAGCTTGATGATGGATGTCGAACAGATACGCCGGATTCTGATCGCCGGTGAAGTCGAGGATCAGTCGTTGAACGGAGGCACGAACCGTGCCGGTAGCCCATGAAAGGGGTGCGGATCGGGACCCCAGAAATCGCCTGATTTGGTGACACCTCGAGCCTCTCCTGGCGACTCCTTGCCGCGGGCGTTAAACTGATCCGGCCGGGCGAAACGGAAGCCGGCCATGCTGGAGAGCAACCGTGCCCAGGGATAACCCGGTGGGCTCATCGCGTCGATGAGGTCGGGGGCGTGCGAGCCACGCGGCTCCACGCTCCCCTTCCCCCAACTCAGGCCCAGACCGCATCGAACGATAGACCCCGATGCCTTGAAAACTCCCGCCGCACAGCGGCGGGATTCAGTAGCTTACCCAAAACAGCGACTCTCCATTTCACGCTGAACCAGGGCAGGCTTTCAACGCATCTCTTTGACCGGATGCGGCTCTGGTTCAGCAGTGGAGGACCTCAACAAGACTCCCCTGATGAAGACTTCGATAATACTAGCCAAAGATATTTGAAATTCCTACCTATGTGTTAACCTGCTCCAGGGTTCCGACATTGTTGTACTGTCTGTGTTCAACATTCGCGCGGTAAGAATCTATTCCCCTTAGGGAAGCCTTTTACAATGAAATCGACGCGCACCGGATTCCGGTGGAACGCGAGGTAGTTGCTGCGCTGGCGCAGGCTCCTGGAGCGGTCATTTCTATTTGTGACTGGTCTGGAAGAGCTGGACGCTGAATGGCAAGCAAGCATCAATAGCCTTGTTTGGCCCATGCGGACTCGGCTCTCAATTGGGGACCAAGGAATACTCCGTTGAACGGCACTTCCGCCAGACCCTTGTTGGTTGGATCAGACAAGTCAAGGCATTGTGGCCCGAGTGCTCGATTGGAATCTCAGAGGACGGCCACTTTTTGCTTGTCAGGTCTTCAAGGAAGGCAATTGCGACGATAGGCGCGGGGACTTCAGAACTGGCTCGGACACAAGGCTAAAGTCACGGCGCTTCCCAATCGAGGGCGTAGATGTCTTGAGCGCCGACATCACGGAACAGAAGTGGGGAGTCATCCGGAGCCAGGCCACTCCAGAAATCAAGCCCAGTGTTCACGAAACGGAACTGTTTCAAGCTGACCACTTCTTCGAGCTTTCGATCGCTTATTCGCAGCCGATATATAGAGTGATTTTGGAGCGGATCTAAAGGTAAGCTCTGGTAGAAAATGTAGTCTCCATGAGCGGACCAATGCGGGTAGGAAACTGCGGGAACCACTTGTCCTAGATCCGTCCACGCTTGGGTTTTGAAGTCAAACATTTTCAGCTTCAGCATATCCGCGGTGTTCGCAAGGACGTAGCGTCCGTCCGGCGACCAAGCTGGGAAACAAAGATCCGCAGAGCCAGGGAGCTGCGTAAATTGCTTTGTTTTCAGGTCGACAATTCTGACTCCGCAGTTCTGCCTAAACCCGCTATAGCATACTGAACCACCATCCGGCGACCAAGTTATGCAAGAATATTCGTTATCTCCGGGTGAAACCTGTTCGACGGGACCTCCGTCAGCCGATACAATACAGACTTGCCAAGGATGACCTGGAGATAATCCCATGAATGCGATTCGTTTCCCATCGGGGGACCAATAAGGGTGGGATGCAACCATAGGCGGAAAAGTCAGCTGAAGTTGCTCAGTGCCGTGTGCTTTGCTTCGGAACAGGGTGGCATCAGGGAACGAGATATAAGTAATCCACTGCTTATCCTTCGAGAATTCCACGCCATAGGCCGATATACCACCAAGGAAAGGCACGAACTGGCGGGACTTCACGTCATAGCGTGTCAGCTCGCCCCGTTCTTGGGCATTAACAACGAATATTTTCTTGCCATCGGTACTTGGCACAGGCCAAAAAGAATTTGTAGGTCCTGTGGTCAATTGCACGGGTTCGTGGCTCACTCTTTCAAATAGTCCGGTTTTCTCGCGAATCGCCCAGACGCTAGTGGCGCTACCGCGTCTTGATTGGAACAGGAAATACCTACCATCGGGCGCCCAATTGCCACAGCAATCGTCGTTTGAACTGTCCCGACCGGGCATCAAGGGATGGAGATCAGTGCCGTCTGAGGAGATTTCCCACAATGAATTCAAACTCGAACTCATGTTGTATTGGGTGAAGCGAATAACCCTGCCGTCAGGCGACCAGCGGGGAAGTCTTGGCAGGTTGTGACTTGCTACCAGTTGTCGACTTCCTGTGCCATCACTCCTTACGATGAATAGGTTTTTGCCGAATGCATAGGCTATGTTTGCTCCATCCGGCGACCAAGCAGCACCGTGACCTTCGAGATTGTCGAGGCGCCGGGGCGCTCCTCCTAATACGGGAAGGATCAAGATCGGGCGGTCAACGCTCTCGCAGTCGGCTTGTCTAACGAGGAGATCCAACCTGCTCGGTGAAATGTGAAGGAGGTCCAGGCTTAAGGCAGATGTCCGGACAGGGATCGTTTCTCCCCCGGCGGTTGACACTTGAACAAGTTTGCCATTTCCCTCAAGAAAGTAAAGGCTTGCACCATCGGTCAGGAGGGTCCCTTTCTGTTGCCCGTCATTTGTGATTCGGACGGAACCTAAGACTCTTGGCGGGGGGATAGGGCGCGCGAACTGGTACGCAAGGACTGCGATCGCCAACAAAGCGGTACCACCGAGGCCTATGGCCGATACCCAGTGCTTCGACAAACCCACACTCTTCCGTGTTGCCTCTGGCGTGGCGAGCGGACCTTTCACGCTCGGGGCTCCAAGCGGGTACCCGGGGGCCATTGTCCGCTTCAGGCGCTTCAGGTCCACGAGCAGTTCTGTGGCGAACTGGTAGCGGACTTCGCGATCCTTCTCAAGGAGCTTGTTGATGAGGTCTTCCAACCTCGCTGGCAGCTCCGGATTCAGATGTACCGGTGAGGGAGGTGTTGCGTGGAGGACCGCTTCGAGCGTCGCGGCCGAAGAACTCCCCGCGAACGCCTGCCGACCCGTTGCCATTTCATAGAGAACAATTCCAAAGCTGAAGAGGTCCGTGCGAGCATCTAAGGGCTCGCCCCTTGCCTGCTCGGGCGACATATAAGCTGCCGTTCCGACGGGTGTGCCCGGAATGGTGAGATGATCTCCGGCAAGGGAAACTGTTTGTAGAGGAGGTCGTTCACGGCCCTCCCGTGTGGGAGCACAATGAGGGTGCTCCCCTGCATGAGCCAGCTTGGCCAAGCCGAAATCCAAAAGTTTCGCCTGTCCACGTTCTGTGATGAAGATATTCGCCGGCTTAAGGTCGCGATGAATGATTCCCTTGGCGTGGGCCGCCTCGAGGGCATCAGCAATCTGAACTGCCAGAGCGATCAACTCGGCCAATGGTAGGGGAGGACCTATACGGCCCTCCCGCGCGGGAGCACCATGAAGGTTCTCTTCTACTGCGAGCCGGTGTTTCAGCGTTTGCCCTTCCAGAAGCTCCATGGCGATGAAGGGCTGGCCTTCATATTCGTCAACCTCATAAATGGTGCAGATGTTCGGATGATTAAGGGCTGAGGCAGCACGCGCCTCACGTCGAAACCGCTCCAGCGCTGAAGGATCTGTAGCTAACTCCTCTGGCAGAAACTTGAGCGCCAGATGGCGGCCCAGCTTAGTGTCTTCTGCCCGATAGACAACTCCCATCCCCCCGCCGCCCAGCCTTTCGAGAACTTTGTAGTGGGATATTGTTCTCCCCACAGGCTCACCAAGCGCCGCTTGGATCCTGCCCACCACCTGTCCGATTTGTGCTGCCCCTTCAGGCTGCGCATTCACTTGTTCAGCACCCTCATTGGGTTGTGCCTGTGCGAGTCCCGGGCCGGAATCCTCAAGTTGCCCAATAAACCGGTAACCTCGTCGGGCTAGAGTCTCCACGTAACGTGGCTTGTCCGCTGAATCACCCAAAGCGTCACGCAGCCGGTTGATCGCGGCATTGATGCTGTGCTCGAACTCCACCACCGTGTCGTTCGGCCAGAGTCGTTTCTGCATTTCTTCCCGGGTCACGAGGTCACCCGAACGTTCGAGCAACATTCCCAGAATCTCGATGGGTTGTCCTTGCAGGCTGACCTTCAGTCCGTGCTTACGTAACTCGCGCAGGCGCAGGTCAAGCTCAAAAGCGCCAAAGCGTTTGATTCGGGATGCAGGAGTGGCTTGTGGCAAGGGGGAGCGCCCCTGGATCGCTTGGCGGACATATTATCACCTTGGCAAACGCCCGTCAACGATGTTAGAGGGACTTTGTTACCCTTGCTTCAGTTATGGGCAAGTCCACTGTTTACTGCTTGTTAAGGAATGAGAGAGGTATGACACAGATCTGAGGCTCGTTGCATTGAGGCTCCGGCCCGCCTGACAGAAAGTCGCCCTCACCACGCAACCCGTGGCGGAGGACGACATGGATAGGCGAGCACATGGCGCGTTAGCTTCGATCTCCCTTCTGGCGTTGGTAGGCGTCACGGTATCGACTCAAGATGGGTCAGTAGTCTTAGTTGCCCAACAGGCCCCACAACAACGGCACCTCAGCAGTCGGCTACCCTCAATTCCAACCCCGGTGGGGAACGCAGAGCCGACGATTGCGGTTCGGGTTTACGACTATGTTCGGGTCTCGGAGGTCACGAGCGATGCACAAGAAGTGGCATCCAGAATCTTCCGCGAAGCCGGAATCAAGGTTGAATGGCACGCCTGCCTGCCCCCTGTCCCAAAGAGCTCTGATGATTCGGCTTGCACACACGAGCTCGGTTCAACAGAGGTCCTGTTGAGGATCATTGCGCAGATCAAGGTGTTCCCGGGAGTTGACCACGACGCAGTGGGTTTCGCTTCAGGTCCTTACGCAACAGTTGCCTTTGCGCGGGTTACGGACCTCGCACGAAGCCAGAGCGCTCCCCCATTTGTAACGCTGGGACGAGTCATGGCGCACGAAATAGGGCACGTCTTGCTACGTACTCAAAGTCACGCACCAGAAGGAATCATGCGTGCCCAGTGGGGAGGAGGAGAACTAAGAGAAAACGCCGCGAACGACATGCTTTTCACACGCAAGCAATCTCAATTCCTGCATAAGGAGGTGTCCGCCAGGATGAGGCAGGTCCGAGATGAGTCCACTAATCAACGCGCATCTGATTGGTAAAACTGACTGACAAAATCGTCGTGGAGTTTGGTGTGCTGCTTTATGAAGACCCCTTCTTCCTTGTTGTGAAGGCGCCAGAAGCGGGCTATTCCCGGAACTCCAGCTATGGCAGGAGATCATGGAAACGTAGGCCAGAGCAGCGCCTGCCGAGAACAGAATATGTCTCATTGCGCACAGCAATCGGGCGGCCAGACCGTCTGCTCTTGAAGGCCAGTAATGCCGCCGAGGGGCGTGTTCGACAAAAACTCTTACGCTAACGACCAAAGGACCCAATTCATGAATTGGGCCTTCATCAACAACGGCGCGTGGGACTATCCGGCAAATTCGCTGGGCTACACGAATGGTGCCTCAGTGGAGCTCGAACTGGTATCATGGTCTGCGCGAGCAGGCATTTTCCAAGTTTCGCGCGTCGCAAACGGCGTAAGGATGGATTGGAATCTGCTTCACGCCTGGTCCTGGACCGGCGAAGTTGAGAAGCGCCATACTCTGGGGGGTCATCCCGGTGCTATGCGAGGGTTCGCTTACGAGGAACGCGCACATTTGGGAAACTATCAGGATTCACTAAGTAGTCCCTCCAGCCTTCAGATGAACGGCCAAAGTCAATACCGGCCAAAGTACGGCTTCGGGATCAACCTCGAACAGGAAATCCGGAAGAACGCGGGCGCCTTTGTACGCCTGGGCTGGAACGACGGCAAGAATCAAACTTACGAGTTCACGGATGTTGATCGCACGGCTTCGGCGGGCGTTCGATTGAGGGGCGAAGCTTGGCGAAGGTCCGGAGACACAGCCGGGCTTGCAGTTGTGGTCAACGGAATCAGCGCCGTTCATCGTCAGTTCCTTGCCGCGGGCGGGCTTGGGATTACGGTTGGCGATGGCAAGCTGAATTACGGAAAAGAAGAAATCTTGGAGGCGTATTATTCCTTTGCCATGCGATGGGGCGTTTCAGTTAGTCCCGACTTTCAGTTCGTCGTAAATCCCGCTTATAACCGCGACCGTGGTCCCGCCTCGATTTTCGCGCTTCGGCTCCACTGGGAGAAATAGCAGCCTTGTGCGATTCGCTCTTGTATTCGTGACAGGCGCTTCTCGAAGATGCCCGGCCGCTGTAGCGTGCGGGATTTCGATGGTCTTTTCCCTTTCCGCAGCCTTCGCTGGCACGTCGCCGGTGACAGAAACTCCTGCGGTCGCAGGTTCCCGAGATTCTGAGCCGTTTTCTCCAGATGCTCTGGTGGACCTTCCGTCAATGGTTGACGCCGAATAGGACGTGGTTGAGTACGGCCAAAGGTTGCGCCACTTACTCTGAGTAATCCGCCGACAGTGAAGGACCTCCCAGCAACCTATGGCGAGTGCAAATAGGTGTTCAAAGAATGCGGGCTACCGTCCACACCTTGTGCGCGAAGATCCTCATAGGTGATCGCAGGCTCTCTCCCTCCAATTGATCGCGATCGTGGTAAACGAACCAGACTCTTGATCTCAAAGCGGACAGTGGGTGTGTGATTCAGTGATCTGAGCGGCTATCGAGTCAAACGGTGGAACGCCTTGGTGAGGGATATTACGACGATGGAGCGGGGGACGGGGATCGAACCCGCGACGTCCAGCTTGGGAAGCTGGCATTCTACCGCTGAATTACCCCCGCGGGAGAGGTGGTGATCAGAATAGCACCCGCGCCATAATTCTTTCAAGCCGAACTTACCCGCATCGAGCTTGTATCCCCGTTCACCCCAGGGCCCGCAAGTGCGTGGTCGGTTCATTCCAATTCTCAAATCAGCACAGTCGCCATTTCAGCGGGCGCGTGGTGCGCTCGGCTCGTACTTTGTTCTGTTGTTCGAGCCGATCCATGTGGCCTTTGACCGGAAACATGGCGAGAGTCCAGGTGTCCTTGGGCCAATCGCCGACTGCATTTGAGACGGCGTCAATCAACTCCTTCAGAGTAAGGCCGGCTGGATGTTGCGCAAGGCTTGCAAGAATCACCCGATCAAAAAGTTCGACGGTCCGACGCGAGTCTGCGATGAAGTCGCGAACCTCTTCGCCGCGCATCGTGGGCCAATGGCCGGAGTAAAGGACGTCGATCGCCAGACTCTCGAAGTAGCGGAGCGTTGAGAGATAGATATCCACGTAATAATAAGTGACCGGGATGGCCATGCCACCCTCCGCCTTGGGACACCCGTGGCCATGGATTGCGTCACTTGCGAAAACGGCCTTATGCTTTGCGTCGTACAGGGTCAAGTGCCCGCGCGAATGTCCGGGAACGTGAAGTACTTCGAGCGCCCAATCGTCACGGAGGTGGATCCTCTCGCCGCCAGTGAAAGTGAAATCCATCTTACACGGCCGCCCTGCATCGGGGGATGGGTCAGGGTCGAAACCCACCTCATGCTCTTGCTGGAGGAAGTTGTATCGGATGTCATAGAGAGCGCGCGGGCTCTCCACCAGTACTCGGTCCGCTTCACCGCAAGCGAGGAGCGTCCGAGGCGAGGAGCTCTTGATTGCAGCATTGCCGCCCTGGTGGTCCACATCCGGATGCGCAGTCACGGCGAGGGTAAGCGCCTCGGGTTTCAACCCAAGTTTTTCCATATAAGGAAAGATGACCTTCTCGGGAGTCTCAGCAATGCCGGTATCGACCAGCACGACGTTGTCCCCGATGAAAAGGTACTGGAAGAGGTTTCGATCTCC
>Ga0070741_10020214_pt1 | contig 10525 bp, 9 predicted proteins | sample Coa_R1_4_FD_66440 | JGI IMG/M metagenome (GOLD analysis project Ga0070741, IMG submission 66440) | Surface soil microbial communities from Centralia Pennsylvania, which are recovering from an underground coalmine fire - Coalmine... | ecosystem: Environmental > Terrestrial > Soil > Unclassified ... | reverse complement strand
AGCTCTCGACGATGGTCGTCTTCCCGATCCCCGCGTCGCCGGCTACGAAGACGAGGGCCCGCCGCCCGGCGCGCGCCTCCTCGTGCAGCCGTTCGAGGTGGGTCAGCTCGCGCTCGCGCCCGGCGGCCTCGACGACCGTGCGCGCCGGCAGAGGCGAGGGCGGGGGCGCGCCTTCCGCGCGCGCGCGGCCGTCGCCGCGCTGCTCGAGGTCGAGCGACGCGTCCTGGCGCAGGATCAGCCGCTCGAGCTCCTTCAGCCGCGGCGGCGGGTCGATGCCGAGCTGGTCGTCGAGCATCCGCCGGAAGCTCGCGTGCGCCTCGAGCGCCTCGGCGTGCCTGCCGCTGCGGTAGAGCGCGAGCATCAGCTGGCCGCGCGAGCGCTCGCGGAGCGGGTGGCGCCGGACGAGCGCGTCGAGCTCCGGGACGAGCTCCGCGTGGCGGCCGAGCGCGAGCTCCGCGTCGATCGCGTCCTCGAGACAGCTCAGCTGCTGCTCCTCGAGGCGAGCCTGCTCGAGCTGCGCGAACGGCTCCTCGAACTCCGCGAGCGGCGAGCCGCGCCAGAGCGCGAGCGCCTGGCGGAGTGTCGCGGCCGCCTCGGCGGGGCGACCGCCCGCGGCGGCGTCGCGTCCCACCGCGTGGAGGCGCTCGAACTCGCGCAGGTCGAGGGTGTGGCCGTCGAGGTCGACGAGGTAGCCGGGCGCCCGCGTCTCGATCAGCCGCTGCGGCAGCACCTTGCGCAGCTGCGAGACGAGGATCTGCACCATCTTCTGAGCGCTCTCCGGCGGGTCGTCGCCCCAGAGGTCGTCGACGATGCGGTCGAGCGAGAGCACGCGGCCGCCGTTCAGGAGCAGCAGCGCGAGGAGCGCGCTCTGCTTGCCGCCCGTCAGCTTGACCGGCTGCTGGCGGTCGCTGACCTCGAGCGGCCCGAGGAGTCGTGCGTCCATACGAGAGCATTATCGACCCTGCTACCGGAGCTTTACCCGCGACGGGTCTGTGCCCAGGCGCGGACGGCTCTCCTCTCCGGGACACGCACCTCGATCAAAGGAGAGCTCCCATGGCACGGATGCATCGATCTGCGGCGCGGCGCTGGCTCGGCCTCGCGCTCCTCTGCTCGGCCTTCTTCATGGTGATCCTCGACGTGGCGATCGTGAACGTCGCCCTGCCGTCGATCAAGGCCGACCTCGGCTTCTCGCAGCACAGCCTCCAGTGGGTGGTGACCGCCTACGCGCTCACCTTCGGCGGGCTGCTGCTGCTCGGCGGACGCACGGCCGACCTGCTCGGCAGGCGCCGCCTCTTCGTCGCGGGCGTCGCGGTGTTCGCGCTCGCGTCGCTCGCCGCCGGCCTGGCGCCGACGGCGCCCCCGCTCGTCGCCGCGCGGGCGCTGCAGGGGATCGGCGCTGCGACGATGACACCGGCGGCGCTGGCGATCCTGACGAGCACGTTCCCGGAGGGACGGGAGCGGAACACGGCGCTCGGCGCGTGGGGCGCCGTCGGCGCGTCCGGCGGCACGATCGGCCTGCTGGTCGGCGGCGTGCTGACCCAGACGATCGGCTGGGAGTGGATCTTCCTGCTCAACGTCCCGGTCGGCGTCGCCGTGATCGCCCTCAGCCCCGCGCTCCTCGACGAGACGCGCGCGGCCGGGCTCGCCCGGCGCTTCGATCTCGCCGGCGGCGCGACGATCACCGCCGCGCTCTGCCTGCTCGTCTACGCGGTGGCCGAGGCCGGCAGCGCCGGCTGGGCGTCGGCGCAGACGCTCGGCCTCGTGACCGCCTCCGCTGCGTCGCTCGCCGCCTTCGTCGCGATCGAGCGGCGCTCGGCCTCGCCGCTCGTCCCCGGCGGCATCTTCCGGCTCCCCGCGCTGGCGGGGTCGAACGTCGCGGGCGTCCTCTTCGGCGCGGCGGTGTACGGGATGTTCTTCGTGATCACCCTCTACCTCCAGCAGGTGCTCCGCTACTCGCCGCTCGACGCCGGCCTGGCGTGGTTGGCGCTCTCGCTGAGCGCGCTCGTGACCGCGGTCGGCGGCTCGCAGCTCGTGACCCGCACGGGCCCGCGGCTGCCGCTCGCGGCCGGTCTCGGGATCGCGGCGGTCGGCATCTGGCTGCTCTCGCGCCTGCCCGCAGACGCGGCGTACGCGTCGGACCTGCTGCCGGCGCTGCTTGTGTCCGGGATCGGCATCGGCCTCGCGTTCGTGACAATGTCGATCGGCGCGCTCGAAGGCGTCGAGGACCGCGACTCTGGGCTCGCGTCGGGCCTCGTCAACACGGCGCAGCAGATCGGCGGCGCGGTCGGCGTCGCCGTGCTCTCGACGGTCGCCCTCTCGCGGACGGAGCGGGCGCTCTCCTCCGACCCGACGCTCTCCCCGGCGGCCGCCCTGACCGCGGGGTTCGGCGACGCGCTGGTCGCGGGAGCCGGGTTCGCCGCGCTCGGCGGCCTGCTCGCGGTCGCGCTCGTCCGGCGGCGGCATGCGCGCGCCGCGGGCGCGGAGGCAGCCCTCGAGCACGCCGTGTGAGGCGCTTCACGCCGCTGCGGCGAACAGCCGCCACGTCTCCGGCACACCGGCGAGGACGTGGTCGCCCCGCTCCGAGAAGGAGATGCCGGAGCCGACGACGATGTCCTTCACCGCGCTCGAGACGATCTCGCCCGTGTGGACGCCCGCCCGGACCTCGATCCCGAGGCGGCGCACGACGTCCACGATCGACAAGGCGCGGCGGACGGCGCGCGCGGGGCCGTCGAAGGTGGCGAAGAAGCCGTCGCCGGCCGTCTCGACCTCGACGCCGCGGAAGCGGGCCAGCTCGGCAGGAGATGCCGAGGACGACCGCCCGCTCCGACCCCGCCGCGTCGAGCACCGCCCGCACGTCGTCCATCCGGGTCTCCAGGTCGGGCAGGCGCTCGGGCGAGACGCGGTCCGAGAGGCCCGTGCCGCGCTTGTCGAACAGGATCAGGCGGCCGATCGACGCCAGCCGCCGGTAGAACGCGGCGAGCTTCGGGTTCTCCCAGCCCGGCTGGAACGTACAGACCCAGCCTTGACGAGCACGAGGTCGACCAGGCCGTCGCCGACGACCTGGTAGGCGATGCGCATGTCGCCGCTCCGCGCGTAGGCGATGTCGGCGTCGTCCCCGACCCACGCGCGGCCGTCGCCCGCGGCGGGGACGGCGGCCCGGCCGAGCGCGGCCTGCGCGGCCGGCGCCTCGAGCGACGGGTCCTGGCGCAGCATCAGCCCTTCGAGCTCGCGGAGCGACGCCGGAGGGTCGATCCCGAGCTCGTCCGCGAGCATCCGGCGCAGCTCCTGGTAGCCCGCGAGCGCCTCCGCGTGGCGGCCCGAGCGGTAGAGCGCGAGCATGTGCTCCGAGCGGAGGCGCTCGCGCAGCGGGTGCTGCGCGACGAGCGTCTCGAGCTCGCCGACCACGTCGCCGTGCCGACCGAGCGCGAGGCCGGCCTCCAGCCGCCACCCGAGCGCGTTCAGGCGCAGCTCCTCGAGCCGCGCCTCCTCGCGGCGCGCGAACGGCTCCGAGAACTCCGCGAGCGCACGGCCGCGCCAGAGCGCGAGCGCGTCGGCGAGCAGTTCGCGCGCGGTCGCGGCGTCGCCGCCGGCGAGCGCGCCGCGGGCCGAGGCGACCGCCCGCTCGAAGCGGACGAGGTCGAGCTCGTCGTCGCGGAGCTCGAGCAGGTAGCCGGGCGCCCGCGTCTGCAGCCGCGGCTCCGACAGCGCCTTTCGCAGCTGCGAGACGAGGATCTGCACCATCTTCGGCGCCGTCTCGGAAACGTCCTCGCCCCAGAGCGCGTCGACCAGACTGGTCGCGAGGGACAACACGGTTCGCGCTCAGGAGCAGCGTCGCGAGGAGCGCCTGCCCCTTCCCTGCGGGAATCGGCAGCCACGCGTCGCCCGCGATCACCTCGAGCGGCCCTAGAAGCCGGAAGTCCATCTCGCCCGACGCGACGCTACCACCGTGCGAGGCGCTCAGCCTGCGCGGGGCGGCGGGAGCTGCGGGCTCGCCACGTGCTCCTTCCTCCCGTCGCCGAGATCGGCGAGGGCCTCAGGCGCGCGCACGCGGGAGCGCCGCGCTCCGCGCGCTCGAGCGCGAGACGGACGGGCCGCGGAGGAGCGTGGCCGCGGCGGCCACGAAGCAGAGCGCCAGCGCGGCGCCGAGGCCGCCGAAGTCGGCGGTCGCGAGCGCGGCGCCGCCGAGGAGCGAGCCGACGAAGTACCCGAGCTGCATCGTCGACGCGCGGAGGCTCGTCGCCGACGCCCGCAGGTCCGGCGGCGCCGCGAGGGCGAAGGCGCTCGAGACGAGCGTCCGGGCACCGGCGGCGAAGGAAGCGCCGGCGAGGAGGGCGCTGCTCGTCGCGACGTCGGGCCGAACGATCCCGAACAGGGCGTCCGCGAGCGCGAGGCAGACCGCGAGCAGGACGAGCACGCGCCGCGCCTCGTGCCGGACGAGGCGGCGCGAGAGGAGGTTCCCGGCGACGTAGGCCGCGCCGGCTCCGGACAGGACGCCGCCCGTCAGCGCCGGCGAGCACCCGTACGACTCGCTGACGAGCGCGCCGGCGTAGACGAGGGTCCCCGCCCACGCGGTGTTCGCGAGGAGCTCCGCCGCGAGCCAGCGCGCGAGCGAGCGCTCGCGGAGAGCGCTCCCGAGCCTGGCCCGGCCGATCGCGACCGGCGGCCCTCCCGCGCGCGGCGCGAGGAGGACCGCCGCCGCGACGGCTGCGACGAGCGGCAGCGCGAGCCAGCCGTAGCGCCAGCTGCCCTCGCCCACCAGGCCGATCACCGGCATCCCGACGATCCACGCCGCGGGCTGCCCGACCAGCGCCCACGAGAGCGTCCTGGTGCGAAGCTCCGGCGGCGTCCACTCCGCGGCCGCGAGCGTCCCCGCCGACGTGAGCACCGCGACCGCGACCCCGACCGGCGCCTGCGCGACTGCGAGCAGCGCGTAGCTCGGCGCCGCGGCGCTCGCGAGCGAGGCGACTGCGAGCAGCGCCGCGGCGGCGAGCAGCAGGCGGCCGAGGGCGACGCGCGCGGCGATCGCCGGGAGCAGGAGCGCGGTCGCGCCCGCGACGAGCCCCGTCAGGGTCCGGAGCTGGCCCGCGGCCGCCGTCGAGACGTGGAGGTCGCTCGCGGCCTGCGCCAGCACCGGCGACATCGCGATCACCGCAGCCTGCCCCGCGAACAGCGAGGCGAACAGGATCAGGCCGACCGGCGCGCCGCCCGGCGAGCCGGCTGCCCTCGTCACGCTCGTCGTCCCGTGCGTCCGTCTCATGTCCGGCCCAGGACACACGCCGCCGGTTCGAGCCCGGGGCTGTGCGCGGTAACCCGGGCGGGCGACGGCGACGGACGCCGCTTACCGGCGCTTTACCGCCGCTTTCGGCCGGAACCAACCGGGGCGGTGTCTGCTCCGCTCGATCGATCCGGCACCGGGCCGGACGAGGAGCAAGGAGGATGGAATGAGCACCACGGTGGACACGATCCGCAACGGCGTCGACACGCAGCAGCTCTTCGGGACGCTCGACGCGATCAAGGCCGACCCGTCGCTCGCGAGGTTCCAGTTCCGCGCGAGGAACCGCTGGCTCGGCGGCGCCCACAACCGCACGACGATCCGGGACTTCTACGCGGCGAACCAGGAGGACACGTCGCGCGCAGCCGAGTTCGTCGTCGACGCGGGCGAGCCCGCGATCCTGCTCGGCACGGACACCGGGCCGAACCCGGCGGAGTACCTGCTGCACGCGCTCGCCGCGTGCCTGACGACGTCGCTCGTCTACGTCGCCGCCGCTCGCGGCGTCCACCTGACCGAGGTCGAGTCGACCCTGACGGGCGACATGGACGTGCAGGGCGCGCTCGGGCTCTCGGACGACTACCGCAACGGCTTCGAGCGGATCCGCGTCTCGTTTCGCATCGCGGGCGACGCGCCCGAGGAGAAGCTGCGCGAGGTCGTCGCGCGGGCGCAGCAGCGCTCGGCCGTCTTCGACATGGTCGCGAATGGCGTGCCGGTCGCGGTGGACGTGACGGTCGCGTGAACCGCGGCGGAGCTCGCGCCGGGCGGCCGCGCCGCCCGGCGCGAGCCGGGCCGTCCGAAGCCGGGCCGCCCTGTGCCGGCCGCCCTGTGCCGTGCCCAGGCCGGAGAGCCAGCAGGAAACGAGAGAGGAGAAGCGGATGACCGCTCAGCTGACAGCCACGACCGCGCCCGGGCGCGCGCTGGTCGAGCTCGCCGAGAGAGTCGGGAGCGAGATCGCGGCCGCCGTCCCGGCGCACGACCGCGACGCGACGTTCCCGTTCGAGAGCTTCGCCGCCGTCAAGGAGACCGGCTTCTTGACCGCGCCGATCCCCGAGCGGCTCGGCGGGCTCGGCGTCGCGTCCGTCCACGACCTCGCCGTCGCCTCGAGCAGGCTCGCCCGCAGCGACGCCTCGCTCGCGATCGGCGTGAACATGCACTTCGCCTACCTGGTGAACGTCGTGCGCCGCTGGCGCGCCGCCACCGCGGGCGGCCAGGATCGGCGCGCCGCCGCGCTCGCGGCCTCGCTGCGGCAAATCGCGGCCGACGGGGTCGTGCTGGCGGCCGCGATCAGCGAGCCGGCGCAGGACCTCACACGGCCCCGGACGACCGCCCGCCGCACCGAGGACGGCTGGCGGATCTCGGGCCGGAAGATCTTCTGCACGATGTCACCGGCCGCCGACGTCCTCTACGCGGGCGTGCGGCTCGAGGGTCCCGACGGCGACGAGCGCTACGGCTACGCGCTCGTGCCGCGCGAGGCACCCGGCGTCGTCCTCGAGAACGACTGGGACGCGCTCGGGATGCGGGCGTCGGGCAGCCAGTCGATCGCGTTCGAGGACGTGCTCGTGTCGGCCGACGCGGTCAGCGGCGGCTTCCGGATCGGAGACGAGATCGGCTACGTCGAGCGGAACCTCGACGCCGGCCTCTTCCACGCGGCTGCGTCGCTCGGCATCGCCGAGAGCGCTCACCTGCTCGCCGCCGACCGGCTCGGCCGCGCCGGCGAGCCGGACGCGCGCAGCTACGTGCTCGTCGCCGAGAACGTCGTCGAGCTCGCGGCCTGCCGCGGCAGCATCGCCGGCGCCGCACGGCTGCTCGACGAGCACTTCGACGCGCAGCGGCCGAGCTCCAACGGCCACGGCGGCGAGGCGCTGCTCGCGCTCTTCGCCGAGGTGCAGAGCGCGAAGGCGTTCGTCTGCGACACGGCGGTCGGCATCGTCGACCGCGCGCTCGCGCTCAGCGGCGGCGCCGGCTACGTCAACGGCAGCCCGCTCGCGCGCGCCTACCGCGACGTCCGCGCCGGGGCCTTCATGCACCCGCTTGGCGCGAACCGCGCCTACGAGTTCCTCGGCCGGCTCGCGCTCGGCCACGAGACGAGGCTCCACTGAGCCGCCGCCCGGAGAACGACCGCAGGGAGCGCCCCGCTGCCGAGGCCCTCAGCCGAGGACGAGCATCACGTCGTCCTCGGCCACCGCGTCGCCGACTGCGACGCGCACCTCCGTGACCGCCCCGGCGCTCTCCGCCTCGACCGGGATCTCGAGCTTCATCGACTCGATCACCGCCACGACGTCGCCCTCGGCGACGTCGTCGCCGACGGCGACGCGGACCTCGCAGACGTTGCCGGTGATCGGGGCGACGACGTCGGCCACGCTCAGACGGGCGCGCGCGCCGTGGCGCTCGCTGCGGGGGCCGCGCTGACGTTCGGATGCCCGATAGTCGGAATGTAGCGTAGTATCCGGGAGCGATGCGCTCGGAGCCGCGGTGAGCACGGCCTTCGACCCGATCGAGGAGGCGCGGCGGCAGTGGGTCGCGCGCTGGGGCGACGCCCCGGCGCCGGCGATGACCGCCGTGACGTCGATCATGCGCGCGCAGCAGATCCTGATGGCGCGCCTGAACGACCTGCTGAAGCCGTTCGGGCTCACGTTCCCGCGCTACGAGGCGCTGATGCTCCTCGACTTCAGCCGCTCGGGGTCTCTGCCGCTCGGCAGGCTCGGCTGGCGGCTCCAGGTGCACCCGACGAGCGTCACGAACACGGTCGACGGCCTCGAGCGGCTCGGCTACGTCCGGCGCGAGTCGTCGGGCCAGGACCGGCGGCAGACGCTCGCGGTGATCACGCCCTCGGGCCGGCGGGCTGCGGAGGCGGCGACGCAGGCGCTGAACGACGCCCTCTTCGGGACGGCGCCGCTGACGCGCGGCCAGCTCGAGCAGCTCGCCGACCTGCTGCGAGAGTTCCGGGCGGTCGCCGACGCCGCGTCCGACCACGCGGCCCGGTCCTCCGCCGCATCGGCCGCATGACCGACGCCGCCGACACCGCGGCCCGCGCCGAGGAGCTCCAGCGCCGCCGCCGCGCGGCGCTCGCGGGCGGCGGCCGGGAGCGCGTCGAGCGGCACCGGGCGAGCGGACGGCTGACCGCGCGCGAGCGGATCGACCTGCTCGTCGACCCCGGCTCGTGGCTCGAGCTCGGCCTGCTCGCCGAGCCGGAGCTCCGCCGCGAGGAGCCCGCTCCCGCGGACGCGGTGATCACCGGCTTCGGCAGCGTCGGCGGCCGTGACGTCGCCGTGATCGCGATCGACCCGACGGTCCTCGCGGGCACGACCGCGCCGGTCAACATGCGCAAGCAGAACCGGATCGCGCGCTGGGCCGGCCGGCGCGGGATGCCCTTGATCTGCCTGAGCGACAACGACGGCGGGCGGATCCCCGACGTGATGGGCTGGCGCTTCTCGGGCCTGCCGTTCGACTTCAACACGTTCTCGCAGGCGCCGCCCGGCTGCCCCGAGGTCCCGCGGCTGATCGCGGTGCTCGGGCCCGCCTTCGGCGACTCGGCGCTCCAGGCGTCGATGGGCCACTACGTCGTGATCGCGAAGAACGCGTCGATGGCCCTCGTCGGGCCGCCGGTCGTCGCCGCCTCGATCGGCGAGGAGGTGACGGCCGAGGAGCTCGGGGGCGCCAGGTTCTCGACCGCCGAGAGCGGCAACGCCCACGCCGCCGCCGACGACGAGCCGGCCGCGATCGACCTGCTGAAGCGCGCGCTCACCTACTTCCCGGACTCGGCGGCGCACCCCGCGCCGACGGTCCCGGCCGTCGGGCCGGCGCGCGGGACCGAGGAGCTGCTGCGGCTCGTGCCGGCTGACCCGCGCCGCGGCTACGACATGCGGCGGGTGCTCGAGGCGATCTTCGACGGCGGCAGCATCCTGCCGTGGAAGGAGCGGTTCGGCGCCAGCCTGCTCTGCTCGCTCGCGCGGCTCGAGGGGCAGACGGTCGGCGTCGTCGCGAGCCAGCCGATGCAGCGCGCCGGCGTCCTCGACGCGCCCGCGCTCCGGAAGGAGGTCGAGTTCGCACGCCTCTGCGACACGTTCAACATCCCGCTCGTCTTCCTCCAGGACGTGCCGGGCCTGATGGTCGGAACGGAGGCGGAGCGGGCCGGCGTGCTGCGCGCGTACGAGGAGACGGTCGGGACGCTCTCGCGGCTCCGCGTCCCGAAGATCTCGGTCGTCGTGCGCAAGGCGTACGGCGGCGGTCACTTCGCGCTCGGCGGCCGGCCGACCCACCCCGACCTCGTGCTCGCGTGGCCGACCGCCGAGCTCGGGTTCATGGCGCCGGCGACCGGCGTCCAGGTCGTGTACAAGCGCCGGCTCGAGGAGACGCTCGCGCGCGAGGGCGAGGAGGCGCACGCCCGGCTCGTCGACGAGCTGAGCGAGGAGTGGGCGCGCGAGTCCGAGCCGTGGGAGGCGGCCAGGCACTTCTACCTGGACGACGTCGTCGATCCGCGCGAGACGCGGGCGACCGTTGCGCGCGGGATCGAGCTCTCGTGGGGCAGCGGCCCGCGGATCGCGAGCGAAAGGCACTACTGAGCAAGCGGGCGGTCGGCGACCGGCGGCGCCGGTGGAGCCCGTCGACGGGCTCGAGCTAGGAGCGCAGCTTGCGCACGAGCCACGCGAAGGCGTCGGAGTACGCCTTCGCGTTCAGCGCGTGGCCGGCGGCGTACCAGCGCACCGGCGTCCCCTTCGGCGCCGCGCGGGCCATGTTGAGGAGCGCCTCGTGGGGGACGACGTCGTCGCGCGTCCCGTCCTCGAGCAGCAGCTTGCCGTGGGCGCGGCCGACGTAGCGGAGCGGGTCGACGCTTCCGAGCTCAGTCCGCACCTGCTCGCGCAGGTCCTTCGGCGCCTGGCGGACGAAGGCGGCGACCGGATCCGCGCCCGCCGAGAGGAGCGCGGCCGCCCGGACGTGCGGCTCGGCTACAGCGACGTACGCGCCGGTGCGCGCGCCGGCGCTCCAGCCGAGGTAGCCGATCCGCCCGGGGTCGACCCACGGGAGCGAGCGCAGCAGCTGGACGGCGCGGCGGGCGGCGACGACGTCGCCGACGACGAGGTCCCGCTGCTGGGCGATCAGGCCGCGGCGGGTCGCGGCCGGCCGCGGCGGCGAGCTCGACGGCGCCGTGATCGTCAATGCGACGAGGCCGCGCGCCGCCACGGCGGTCGCGGGGCCGAGCAGCTCGCGGCGGTCGCCGCCGGAGCCGTGGACGAGCACCACCGCGGGACGTCC
>Ga0070741_10020213_pt1 | contig 10525 bp, 5 predicted proteins | sample Coa_R1_4_FD_66440 | JGI IMG/M metagenome (GOLD analysis project Ga0070741, IMG submission 66440) | Surface soil microbial communities from Centralia Pennsylvania, which are recovering from an underground coalmine fire - Coalmine... | ecosystem: Environmental > Terrestrial > Soil > Unclassified ... | reverse complement strand
CTGGCGCACCGCTTCCTCGATCTCCCCGGCGGTCATCTCCCGCCCGACTGAAGAAAGATCCGGCCCCACGGCCTTTCCGCGGCCCAGCACCATGTGGCAGCCGGCGCACCCGCCCTTTCCGTAGAAGTATTGTTTTCCGGCCGCGCGATTCCCCGGCACATTTGCTTCTGCCGCCGAAGAGCTGAGTGAGTGCACAAAAGCGGTCACTGCGTCCAGTTCGGCTGCCGGAAGATTGAAGGCAGGCATGCCGGCCGCGGGAATGCCGTTGCGAATGACGGATCGGAGATCCGCTTGCGAGCGCATTCTCACCCGGCGCGAATTCGCCAGGTTAGGCCCGCGTTCCGTTCCATGGCCATCCACGCCGTGGCAAACTCTACAGCGCACACCAAAGATCTGCCTGCCGTCCTGAGCCAATGCCGCACCGGCCAGCAACAGAACGGAACACACGCTCAGCCGCATATTTCTGCGATTCTATATCACCGCTGGCGGCCGCTTTGGTCTATGCTGGCTCCGCGCAGGTGCCGGGCGCGCTCGGTTGCTTCGTTCTGCTCGAAGGTGCGGAATTCGCTATCGGCTAATTCCGTCTTGCCCTGCCTGCGGTAGATTCGCCCGAGAACGTAGTGAATTCTGTTCAGCGACGGATCCAGCGCCAATGCGCGCCTGTATTCGGCAACTGCTTTGTCGATGTCGCCCAGCAACTCGAATCCGCGTGCCAGGTCCGCTCGTGCCTGCGCATCGTCCGGATCGCTTTCCAGTACGCCCTGAACGTATGGAATGCCCTTCTGGGGATCTCGCATTTGAATATATATGCGTCCGATTCGTATCTTTGCCGGGCTGAGATACGGATTTGCCTCGAGCGCCTTTTGGCACTCCGACAGCGCCTCCTGAAATTTTGAACTCGAAAGATAAAAATCGGCCAACGCGATGCGCGCCTCGCTCTGAAAGGGATCGGCCGCGATCGCGGCCCGATATTCCGCTTCCGCGCTCTGGTTCGCCTGCGCATCTAACGCCCGCCCTTTCACGTAGTGCGCCCGCGCGGAATCGGGAAATTCCGTGAGTAAGCGGTTGAGATAGACAAACGAAAGCTGCTGGCTTACTTCCCAAGCCAATAACTGCACAGCCGGTATCGTGCTGGATAGCATTCCGCTCCGGCGGAGGACTTCTTCGGCCTTTTGAACATCTTCGTTCCACAAGCAGGCCACCGACGTCAGATAGTCGCGAAGCCAGCCTGCATCCGGAGCGCTTTCGAGCGCCGCTATGCCCTCGCGCCAACGGCCATGGAGGAGATGCTCCACCGCGTTTTTCCATTTGCCCGTCTGGTCGGAGGCAAGCCGCTTATTCAGTTCTGTATTGACGTCGCCGGACAACAGCGGTAGTGGGGGCAGATTGGCCGCGGTCACACGCGGCAGGGCATTCAAATCTGCTTCGTACTCGATCTTAGGACCGATCGCCGCGGCCTGGCCTTTCGGAAGCTTGCTGCGGTCGATGGCGGCGGTTCGATCAACCGGCATAAGCTGGCGGTATCGCTCCAGGGCGAGCCCGGAAGCCTGCTCAAGGCCGAGAATCATCAAAGTCCGGGCGAGCGGATAGAAGATCGCTGCATTGAACGGATCCTTTTTGCCGGCCTCAAGATATTCCCTGGCCGCCATCTGATAACGGTCCTGGCTCTCCATGATCTTGGCCGCAAGCAGGTGATCGTACCTGGATTCAGGATGCCGCTCCGTGAGGCCATTGGCGATGCGTTCGGCCAGTCGCAGATAACTCTCGCCGATGAAGTAGAGCTGTTCGTCTTTCTGTTCGGCTCCATCAAGCCCGAGCCTGAAGTACTCCGCAGCCTTCTCGTATTGCCTGAGAGCGCTATAAGCCAGCCCGACGGCTTTCGCACTTTCCGGAGAAGGCTTCTGCTTCTGTGCAGTTTCGAGATGCGGCAATGCTCTCTCCGGCTGTTCCGTCTCCAGGTAGGCTCTGCCCAGGAACAGTTGCGCTCCCGTCATCGAAGGGTCCAATTCGACAGCTTGCGACAACGTCTCGATAGCCGATCGAAAATTGCGCGTCAGATAGTAAACGAGTCCCAGGTTCTGATATGCGGCCGGCACAAGCTTCGGATACGTCTTGACGATTTGCGCGTATTCCTCAATCGCGTGCGCAAAGTCGCCGGCTGCTTCAGCGCGTTTTGCTGCCGAAAAATGCGCCTCAACGAAGGACCGGGCTTCCGGACTCACTGCTGCGGGCTCTTGACCAGACAGCGCGCCGGCCATCAGACTCACGGAAATCAACAGGCGCAGCGTGTTCTTCATTTGAGTGACGCCCGGTCCCGCACGATTCGAATCCAATGATCGGTGAACAGAGAATGCGCCATCACCTGCTGTTTGGGCATGTGACACGATGAGCAGTTTTCGCTAGCTACGGTACAGGCTTTCGCGCCCTGCCGCGTTCCTGCGCGATGACACCCGATGCAGGCTTTTTCGATTGCGCTTGCGCTGCCATCTACGTTTTCGTGCGGATCGTGGCAGGCTGTGCACCGGAGGCCGCCGTCGGTTTCGTTGAAGCAGCGGCTGAGCACGAGCCGCTGGCTGGGGAACCGGATCGTGTTCGGGGAGTCCTGAATGAAGCGAATGGCCCGGAAGTCGGTTTCCGGCGGCGGCGCCCCGTGGCAGACGCCGCACATCTGCACCTGGGCGAAGCCATCAAGCGACCGCGGTTGAAAAATCTTCTTTTCGCCGGCTGCGGCCTGTTGCATGGCGCGAATGTGTTCCGCTCCCGGCCCGTGGCATCGTTCGCAGCGGATTCCCATGTTATTTCGCGCCGGTTCGGGATTGTCCTTAGAGGTCCCTGTGGTATGGCAGCCGAGGCATTCCAGAAAGGCCGCCGTACTGAGTGGCCGGCCCACGGCTTCCGAGCTCGTGGCGGGGGTGAACTTCGTCGCGCCGGTAGTGAGGTCGAAGCTGCGTGTCGCGGCGTACCAGCTTACCCGGCTTTCCGCGAGTGCCCCATTGGGCAGGCGTCCGACCGGCGTGATACCCTTCGCGCCGCTTCCGAAAGCAAGCTCCAACGTCAGCATCTCCTCGCGAGCGCCCGCGCGCGCAATAAGACTGAGCCGGCTGCCGGGGCCGCTCGCAAGCACCAGTTTCGCCCCCGAGCTGCGGTCCACCATCTCGAACGGCAGCCGCGACGTAATCTCCGCGACCTCGCCAGCAGGGCGCAGACTGCGAGCGTGGTTGCTTATCTCCTGCTTCTTGTAGATGGCCGCGTGGCATCCCCCACAGGCTCGCGCGCCCGCGTACGCGGATTGTTGACTCCAGAAGTGCTCCGGTGTCCAAAGGCTCTGCGCCGCAAGAGGCACAGCAGCCAGCGCAAGTGCTGCGAAACAGCGCATTGGAAATGCCTACCGGAAGCTGGCCGTCTTCACGATGCCCGCGCCTTCCACAATCGAGACCAGCCGATCACCGGCGACGTCTCGAAACTCCTCGGTCTTGCCGTTCGGCCAGCGCACTTCGACAAGATCCGCCTTGGCGGCCTGCCCCAACCCGAAGTGCAGCCGGAAATCATTGACCGAGTAATAGCTCGACTGGCTTTCCACCTGCTGCGCCTGCCATCGGGAGCCGCATTTCACGCGAACGCGCGCGCCGATCGCAGTACGGTTCGATTGCGTGCCCCTCAGCTTGACCTTGAGCCAGTGGTGGCCGGATTTCACATCGGCGCGCAGCAGAGAAGGTGGCTCGTTGATATTCATGATCAGCACGTCCATGTCGCCGTCATTATCAAAGTCGCCGAATGCGCAGCCGCGGCTGGAATGCACGGCTGTGAGCCCGCTGCCGCACTGCTCGGTGACGTTGGTGAATCTTCCGTCTCCAAGATTGCGGAACAGCAGCCGGGGGCCTTTATACGGATATTCCGGATTGACGCGTTCCACCTCGGGATAAACGTGGCCCGTGACGTAGAACAGATCGGGAAGCGTATCGTTGTCAAAATCCACCAGGCCCACGCCCCACTGGACATATCGCGTCACCACTTGCAAGCCGGCCGCCACAGAAACATCAGCGAAGTATCCCTTGGCGTCGCTCTTGTACAACGCGGGAGAATCATCGGCGAACAAGGTCTTCACGATGTCGAGCGCTCCATTGCCATCGTAGTCTGCGATGGCGACTCCCATTCCGGACTGCTCGCGGCCATCCTCGCTGTAGGCCACGCCCCGCTCCACTGCCACATCGGTGAACGTGCCGTCTCTGTTGTTTCTGTATAGAATACTCGGCGTTGAATCGCAAATGACCAGGAGGTCCGGCCAGCCGTCGTCGTCGAAATCTATGGTCGTGGCCGTCATGCCGTAATAACCGGAGGGTTTCAGGATGCCCGCGCGTTCACTAACATCCGTGAAGGTTCCATCGCCGTTATTGTGAAACAGATAATTTCTGGTCCCCTTTAATCCTCTCGGCCCGCAAAAGACAGGCACTCCCTTCCACGAGCAGTTGACACCCTTTCCAGGCAATGGAAGCTCGGCCGGGTTCGCATCCACATATGTGGAAATGAACAGATCGAGTTTGCCGTCGCGGTCGTAGTCCACAAACGTGCAGCCCGCGTGCCACTCCTTGGGATTGCCGGCCAGCCCCGCGCTCGCAGTCACGTTCGTGAATGTGCCATCGCCGTTATTGCGGTAGAGAACATTGCTGCCCCAATACGTCACGAACAGATCATCGTTGCCGTCGTTGTCGTAATCCCCGATTGCGACCGCGTTCGCCCACCCGTAGTGAGTCAATCCGGCGCGCAAGGTCACGTCCGTGAAGGTGCCGTCCCGGTTATTTTTGTATAGCCGGTTCGTCGGCTCCTTGCCCTTTTCGAATCCGTCCAGCCGCGAGCCGTTCAGGACAAAAATATCCAGCCAGCCGTCGTTGTCATAGTCATAAAAAGCCACTCCGCAGCCGTTGGCTTCCACGATGTATTTCGTGCTGCCGATGTCTCCATAAATAGTGGGTTCCCGCAATCCCGCGGCTTGGGCCACATCGATAAATGTCACGGGATAGGCGGCATTCGGCACGGCCGCCCTCGCTGCGAGAAGCGAAACAGGCCAGCGCAACAACGCTCGTCGGCTCCAGACCACCGCTCAGGATTGTACGATGCCGGCCGGCCAGGCGTCACCAAGCTTCTGAAAAACCTTGGCATTATCGCGGAAAGATGCCTTGACTTTCCGTCGTGTTGTGCATATTATCGCCAAGACACAATTCAACCGGAGGGCCAACGAAGTGACCTTGCTCGTCCGCTCGTTCCCGATTTTGCTGCTTTGTCTGTCGCTCGGGTGGTCGCAGACGCAGCGCGGTGAAGTCACAGGCGTGGTGACGGACTCGAGCGGCGCCTCCGTAAGCGGCGCCAAGGTCGAAATCTCCAACCCGCAAACCGGCGCGAAATTCGATGTTGTTTCCAACGACACCGGAGTCTATACGATTCCGCTTGTGCCGTACGGGCGCTACCAAATGACGGTAACAGCTCCGGGATTTGCGCCTTACACGCGCCCGGTTGTGGAGGTTGCGATCGGCACCACGAACACGATTAATGTCGTGCTGACGGTGGGCGGGCTGAACCAGCAGGTGACCGTCGAATCGAGCGCCGTGGTTCTGGAGTCCACGACTTCCAGCCTGGGAACGGCAGTCGACGAGAAACTTAAGTCGGACTTACCGAACCTTATCAATGGCGACAAGCGCAGCCCGTTCAGTTATATCTACGTATCTCCCACCGTAAACCCGATACGGCAGCTTACGATCGGCGGATCCCGCGGCGGCGGGCTGGATGTTCTGGTCGACGGGCAAACCTCCGACGTCGACAGCAACTTTATGGGGAACCAGGGTGGTGGACTGCCCTCTGTAGAGTCGATTGGAGAATTTAAGCTCAACCTGAATTCCCCGTCGGCCGAGTATGGGCGCTCCTCGGGCGCGGCGATCACATATGCCACCAAGTCCGGCACCAACACGTATCATGGCGTCGCGTACGAATATCTGAGGAATACAAAGCTTGACGCACGTCCCTGGCAGGCAGCTACACGGGACATCTACAAGCAAAACGAATACGGATTTGCGGGCGGTGGCCCCGTCCTGATTCCTAAGCTTTACAACGGCAGAAATAAGACATTTGTTTGGGGCAACTTCACGGGCTACAAGTACCGCACCGTGGCCGCTACCAGTATCACCACCCTGCCAACCGCGGCACAGCGCGGCGGCGACTTTTCCGCTCCGGGAAATGCAACGTTGTATGACGCTCTGAATATATTCACCGATGCGCAGGGTAACTTACAACGGACGCCCTTTGCCGGAAACATTATTCCGGCCAACCGTATTTCGCCGGTTTCCAGATACTTTTTGAATCTGCTGCCCTTGCCTAACCTTCCCGGTAACATCTTGAACTTTGTCGGTAGCGCGAGTAACCAGCGCAACTCGACCGATATTTCCATCAAGGGCGACCAATACCTCGGCGAAAAGCATCGGCTCGCCGTATATTACCAATACACCAAACCGACGCAGGATAACGGCAGCTTCCTGGGCAGCACGTTCGGCACAAATACTTCCGATACGATCAACCGCACTCGTCTGGAATGGAACTATACGATCCGGCCAAACCTGGTGAACCAGGCGCAGTATGGATTCACGCGCCACGTCAACATCGCCGCGCAAAACAGCCTGGGCCAGAACCTGGGCGCCAAGGCCGGCTTGAAAGGCTACTTCGACCCGAACTGTCCGGATATCACGGTGGACCGGTTGCGTCCGGGCGAGGCGGATATTTGCGGCAGCGCTTCGGAAGCCTCTCGATTCTCCCTGGTTTCCACCGTAAACGATTCGCTCTTGTGGAATCACGGCAAGCACACCGTTAAGGGAGGTATTCAGTTCATTCGCTGGAATTCGAATGTGAATGCGGGCGGCGGCTCGACGGGCGGTGCGCCCATTCCCGCCGTCGGTCTGTTTCGGTTCTTCGCATACGAAACGGGAAACACCAACCAGGCCGGCGGGAGCGCCTGGGCCAGCTTTATTCTCGGATACCCGGACTATACCGTGGATGCTCAGGCTCAGGTCTACGGTATTCGCGAATCCTATTATGCGCCTTACATCCAGGACGACTGGCGAGTTACCCGGAAGCTAACGCTCAATATAGGCCTTCGCTGGGACATCAATGTGCCGTATAGCGAGCTTCAGGGCCGTGAAGCCACCTTCAATTGGAATCAGCCGAACCCTGGCGCCACGGGCACTCTGGGCGCCGTTGCTTTTTACGGGTACGGTCCCGGCCGTCTGGGCAGCAACCGGGTTGGCAGCATCGATTGGCACGCCCTTGGCCCGCGCTTCGGCTTCGCGTACCAGATCAACAGCAAAACGGTATTCCGAGGATACTTCGGAGTTATCCAGGTAGGCATTCAAAACGGCAACGCAGACTTTGCCGATCGCAGCGGGTTCTATGCGCTTGGACAGATTCCGCCCCCGTCGAATCCCGCCGGCATTGCCTATAACTGGACGGATCCGTTTCCACAGAGCCTCTTCGGTACGGTTCCGAACCTCGACCCGGCAATCAAAAACGGCCAGGTGGAAACGTATCAGGATCCCAGATCGATTGGCCGGCCGCCCCAGCTATATATGTGGAGCGGTAGTTTTCAGCGTGAGTTGAAGGGTAACATCGTGCTGGAGCTGGCTTACCTGTCAAATAACTCCAAGCACAATATCGATCATCTGTACCCGAATGCGCTGGCGCCGATTTACTGGGGCTTGGGACAGGCGCTACTCAATCCGCTAAATTCACCGGCCGTGCAGGCGCTACCAGTCGTACAGCAGATGCCGCTTCAGGCGGGCGGCGTGAGGTCGCCGTTTCCTCAGTTTGATATCACGCTCCCGCTCTACCGGGCATTGCTGCCCAAGCCGCAATACAGCCAGATCGTGGACGATGCGTCTCCGACGACGTCAAGCAGTTACAATGCGGCCTATATCAAGGTTCAGAAGCGGTTCTCGGCTGGCTTGACGTTCCTGGCGAATTATACGATCTCGAAATACTTGTCGGATAACATGTGGGCTCCGGGTACTTATGGCAGCATTGCGCGCGATTACTACAACCGGCGGCTGGATAAGGCTCTTCGGATGGGAAACGAGCCTCATCGCGTCGTGCTGAGCTACTCTTACGAGCTGCCATTCGGCCCGGGAAAGAAGTTTCTGGGCGGCACAGGCCGCCTCGGCCGGGCCGTACTCGCCGGGTGGACCGTCTCCGCCATACACCAGTATCAAAACGGGGAGCCCGCCATCACCGACGGGTACCTCTCCATTCCGGTTCCACTTACGCCCAGCATTACAACCAGCGGCTCGCGTGCGGACCGGGTGCTCGGCGTTCCCGTGCGCAGCAAAACATCCTGCGGTGATATTCAGTTCGGCAGTCCAACCAATCCGAACGCGTATCTCTTCAATGCCGGCAATCCCGCGCAAGCCGCGGCGCTCGGGCTGCCTTTAGCGTTTGTTCCGGAAGGCGATTTTAAGATCGGCAATACGCCCAGCGTCGACCCGCATGCGCGACAGTGCGCGATCTTCAACGAAGATGTCAGCGTCACGAAAGACTTCCCGGTCACCGAGCGGTTCAGGCTCCGATTTGGAGCGGACTTCTTCAACGTCTTGAACCGGCATACCTGGGTAAGCGGCAGCGGCGGCCAGGACGTTTCCTCATCCACGTTCGGCATCGCCACACCGTTCCAGTACAACGGTCCTCGCCTGATACAATTGCACCTGCGCGTTGAATTTTGAATGATACGGCGATTGCTGGCAGGAGCCCCGTTCGCAGTCCTCGGCCTGAGCGCTTTCCTCGCCACACGGTCTGAAGCCAAGCTGGAGACCATCGAGTCGGTTATACCTGGAGTCTGGTTCCGGCAGGGAGATCTTGATCAGTTCGGCCACTGCAATAACATCGTGATCGAGATGAAGGATTACCTCGTGGTGGTGGACGCCAACTATCCGAGCGGCGCCCGCGCGCTGATGGCGGACATCAAGAAGATCTCTACCAAGCCCGTGAAGTACGTATTCGATACGCATCATCATGGGGATCACGCTTACGGTAATCCGTTGTGGACCGAGGCCGGCGCCACAACCTTCGCCTACAAAGGAGTCGCCGAAGAGATGCGCCGGTACGAGCCTGCCCGCTGGCGCGCCGACGCAGCCAAACGCAAGGACGTGGCGGAGCTGAAACGCGATACGGCGGAGCCTCCGAACCAGACTTTCGATCGCTCTCCCTATGTCATTGAGGACGGCTCACGCCGGATTGAATTCTATTTCTTCGGATGGGCACACACACGCGGCGACGGCTTTGCGTATCTTCCGAAGGAACAAGTCCTGTGCACCGGCGATGCAGTTACCAACGGTCCGTATAACGGAATGGGTGATGGCTATGCAGCTAACTGGCCCAAAGTAGTTCATCGCGCGCGGCAGCTCCAAGTGAAACATGTGTTGCCCGCGCACGGCCCTGCCGGAGGCCCGGAGGTCCTGGCCGGCGAAGAACAGTTTCTAACCACCATCTACAGCACGGTCAAGAAGGAAATGGCGAACGGCAAGCGGCTCGAAGACTTGGTAGAGATGAAGGACGGACAGGCAGTCAAAGCCAAGCTTCAGTTGCCGGAAAGTGTTGCGCACTGGGTAGGTTCGTTCTATCCCGGCCAGATCTATGATATCTACCAGGAGATCTCGCAAGGAAAGCCGCGTGGGGAGATCACCGGCGGCAAATAGCCGGCTCCGGAGATTCGCCGTAGTACTGGCGCTATTGGGTTTCGGAAATCTCGCCGCGCAAAAATGGGATCCCGCCTGTTATCCCATCCGCGTTCCGCGCCTCGAAAAGCCGCCGCGAATTGATGGGGACCTTTCGGAATGGAAATACCTGGCGTTTACAGATGGCGTGTGGGACATCCTGCGCGTGCACCAGGCTCCCTGGTATGACCCGAAGATCAACCGGCTAACTGCTCACAACTCTGCCGACTCCGCCACAGCGCCGGAAGACGACTTACAAGCGCGCTACTACATGGCATGGGACGATGGCTACTTGTATTTGGGAGCCGAGGTGAAAGATAACGCCAACGATGTGACCGATCCGCAACACGAGCCCAAGCGCTGGTATTTCAAAGACGCCATCTGCTGGTTTGTCGAGGCGCCGCGCGACGAGGTTCCCGAAAAGTTTCAGGCGGGCGACCACGCCTTCTGCTTCGTAATCGACAGCGCCAGGCCCCCTTACGGCGCATGGTGGAGGCACGGCGCGCAAGGCAAAGATTACGTCGAAGAGCCCTTGCCGAAACAGGCGGTGGACTATGCCATTCGCATGAATCCCTGGAAACGCAGCCCCGGCGATTTCATTCTTGAAGCGCGCGTCGCAATGGCCAAAACTCTCGCGACCGGCGATCGGCGCTGGCACTCCCCGCGTATCGGCGATGTGTACGGCCTGGAGATTGTCCACACCGATCCCGATGGCGGCGATTACGGCGGGCACCTCCTGATCTACGGAGATGGCGACGACGATTCCACATGGGGCAGAATGGTGC
>Ga0070741_10020212_pt1 | contig 10525 bp, 10 predicted proteins | sample Coa_R1_4_FD_66440 | JGI IMG/M metagenome (GOLD analysis project Ga0070741, IMG submission 66440) | Surface soil microbial communities from Centralia Pennsylvania, which are recovering from an underground coalmine fire - Coalmine... | ecosystem: Environmental > Terrestrial > Soil > Unclassified ... | reverse complement strand
GATCTGGGAGGGTAAGTGTCCGCAATAATTTCGACCCCTCTTTCGACGCTGGGGCTAGCGCCGAACGTACCGGCAAGGAACTTCACTTTGGTCTGGGTTGCCTTGGACTGGGAGGGTCGGGACGGTCCGGGGGCGTATCCGTTCCGACCAGCTCACTCGGCTCGCCAGGGCTGCCTTCGGCAGCCACGGCGGCCAGCTCCTCGCCCAGCGACTCGGCCCGGCCGTTCCGGCCGGCCCGGCCGGCCCGGCCGGTCCGACCGTTCCGTCCGTCGGCAGCGCCCCCCGCCCCGGCCGCGGCGACGACCGCGTTGATCCGCCGCAGCTTGCCGGTGAACAGCGACGCGACGGCGGCGAGCACGTTGGCGGCGATGGCGAACGCGAACGCCACGCCGAGCCCGTCATGGAACGGTGCGGTGATCAGGTGCGGGAAGAACTGGCGGCCCGACAGGTAGGCGGCGTGCGCGGGTGACATGTGCGCCAGCAGCGGCCCGAGCAGCTGCTTCATCGGGTTGTAGCCGAGGAACGCGGCGAACAGCACCCCGATCGGCGGCAGATGGGACAGCGACGACGCCGCCGCTGCCGGGACCCCCTGGGCGGTCAGCCCGCTCGACATCGCCGAAGGCAGCGAGCTGGACAGGCCGGCCACCATCAGCGAGAAGAAGATTCCGATCGACAGCACGAACGCGCTGTTCATGAACGTCGCGATCATGCCGCCGGCGGCACCGCGCGAGTTGGCCGGCACCGCGTTCATCATCTCCGCCCGGTTGGGCGCCACGAACAGCCCAGAGCCGAGCCCGTTCAGGGCGATGATCAGCGCGAACACCCAGTACGGGAAGTCGACGGGGAGGAACAGCAGGAACACGAAGCTCAACGCGACAAGCAACGTGCCGCCGGCCGTGAACGCCTTGGCGCCGAACTTGTCCGACAGGATCCCGGACACCGGTGCGGAGACCAGGAAGCCGATGGTCAGCGGCACGAGATAGATCCCGGCCCAGAGCGGCGTCTGGCTGAAGCTGTAGCCGTGCAGCGGCAGCCAGATGCCCTGAAGCCAGATGATCAGCATGAACTGCATGCCGCCGCGACCCACCGCGACCAGCAGGCTGGCCACGTTGCCTGCCGTGAACGCGCGGATCTTGAACAACGACAGCTTGAACAGCGGCTCGGCGACCCTCGTCTCCACCCAGCAGAACACGATCATCGCCGCCAGCCCGCCGAAGATCGCGCTGAGCACCCACGGGTTCGTCCAGCCCATGGGGTGCCCGCCGTACGGCAGGAGCCCGTAGGTGATGCCGACCAGGATCGCGATCAGCCCCGCGGCGAACAGGATGTTGCCCCACCAGTCCATCCGGGCGTGCCGCCGGGCGCCGATGTCCTTCAGCATGAAGTACGCCCACACGGTGCCGAAGGCCCCGACCGGCGCCGAGACCAGGAACACGTAATGCCAGTTGAGCGGCCCGAGCACGCCGCCGAGCAGCAGCCCGATGAAGGATCCGGCGATCGCCGCGATGGAGTTCAGGCCCAGCGCGAGGCCGCGCTGGTTCTCCGGGAACGCGTCGGTCAGGATGGCCGTGGAGTTGGCGAACAAGAACGCGCCGCCGATGCCCTGCACGACCCGCCAGATGATCAGCCACATCGCGGCGCCGCTGCCGTTCATCCACGTCACGGTCAGGAAGATGGACGCGATCGTGAAGACCGCGAACCCCATGTTGTACATCCGGACCCGGCCGAACATGTCACCCAAGCGACCGAACGACACCACCAGCACCGCGGACACCACCAGGAACCCCATGAACATCCACAGCAGGTAGCTGGTGTTGCCGGGGCTCAGCGGGTTCAGCCCGATGCCGCGGAAGATGTCCGGCAGGGCGATGAGCACGATCGACTGGTTGATCGTCGCCATCAGCACGCCGAGCGTCGTGTTGGAAAGCGCGATCCACTTGTAGTGCGGGCCGACAGACATGTCCCCCCAGGCACCTCGGATAACTTGCTTTGCATCAACAAACTAATGATATGCCATGCGGTCCTCGTCTCGCGAGCCGCCGGCGGGTGCGCTGTCTGTGCCTGGAAGTGCACTGTGCGGCTGCCGGGACACGAGCGCACCGGCAGTCCTGCCATCAACGTGGAAGATTTCCCCTTTGTGGAGGATCGACCCCCATACCCGAGGGTCGCGTTACCACGAAGGGGAAATCCGGCACGTTACCGGGGTCCGGCGAGCCGAACTGGGCGGCCGGCGAACTAGGCGGCCGGCGAACTGGGCGGCCGGCGAACTGGGCGGCCGGCGAACTGGGCGGCCGGCGAACTGGGCGGCCGGCGAACTGGGCGGCCGGCGACACCGCGCCAGCCCAAGCGCTCGCGGTCAGCTCCCGGGGGAGGATTCGAACCCCCACCTGACGGCACCAAAAGCCGTTGTCCTGCCATTAGACCACCCGGGATCGACCGCTCCCACAAACCTTACCCGCCAGCGCCACGCGCGCCTCCGCACTTTGCCCGCTCATCCTGGCCATCACGCATAGTGGCCGGGGCGAGGGGTAGGGCAAGGGAGGCCGGCGTCCTGCGCGCGGATGGCCACACCGTGTAGAGCTATCTCGGATGCTGAGACGATCTGCGCGGAACACATACGAGATTCACGCAACGAGTTGCGGAAATTCACCTAAGAGGGGTTGCGCAACCTACGCTTCCGTAGGCTACGGTTACGTAAGCGTACAGCGCTTCCTTGCCGACCTAGACACTTTAGGGAGCACGATGACCACTTCCCCTGACACCGCCGACCGGGCCGCCGACAGCACGATGACGCCCGCAGCCGCGACGCCCGGCGCGGGCCTCGGGGGAACCGGCAGACCGCAGGTCAAAACGCCGCGATCGGATTTCGACGACGAGCAGACCAGCACCTTCAAGCGGTTCCTCGTGGGCTTGTTCGTGGCGATCCCGCTGGCCGCGCTCGTCGCCGCGATCCCGCTGATGTGGGGCTGGGGCCTGGGCTGGCACGACGTGCTGATCGCCCTCGCCTTCTACTGGTTCTCCGGGCTCGGCGTCACGGTGGGTTACCACCGTTACTTCACGCACGGCTCGTTCAAGGCGAAGAGCTGGCTGCGGGTCGGTCTGGCGATCGCCGGCAGCCTCGCGATCGAGGGACCGGTGATCACCTGGGTATCGGACCACCGGCGGCACCACAAGTACAGCGACAGGGAGGGCGACCCGCACTCGCCGTGGCGGTACGGCGACGACTGGAAGGCGCTCTCCAAGGGCCTGGTCTACGCGCACATCGGCTGGCTGTTCGACCCCAACCAGACCTCGCAGGAGAAGTTCTCGCCTGACCTGCTGGCCGACTCCAAGATCAAGAGGGTGGACTCCTGGTTCGCTGGCCTGGTCGCGGTGTCGCTGCTGGCGCCCGCGCTGATCGGCGGTCTGTGGGGCATGTCCTGGCACGGCGCGCTGACCGCGTTCTTCTGGGCGAGCCTGGTCCGGGTCGCGCTGCTGCACCACGTCACGTGGTCGATCAACTCGATCTGCCACACGTTCGGCAGCGAGGAGTTCGAGGTCCGCGACAAGTCCCGCAACGTGGCCTGGCTGGCGATCGGATCGTTCGGCGAGTCCTGGCACAACCTGCATCACGCGGACCCGACGTGCGCGCGGCACGGCGCCCTCAAGGGCCAGCTCGACCCCAGTGCCCGGGTGATCAAGTGGTTCGAGCAGCTGGGCTGGGCCTATGACGTCCGCTGGCCGGACGAGGACCGGCTGACCGCCAAGCGGCCGGCCAGCGCGACGAGGAAACTTGGCTCGATGACCAAGCGGTCCGGCGGTGTACGTGGCGCCGTGTCCCCGGAGTCGCGATGATGAACCGGTGAGTGCTCAGTCCCAGAGATCCGGCCGAAAAAGAATGACCGGTAAGGAACGGCGCGAGCAGCTCCTCGACATCGGGCGCCGGCTGTTCGCCGAGCGAGGGTTCGAAGGTACCTCGATCGAAGAGATCGCGGCTCAGGCCGGCGTGTCCAAGCCCGTGGTATACGAGCACTTCGGCGGCAAGGAGGGACTGTACGCCGTCGTGGTGGACCGGGAGGTCGAGCGCCTGCTCACCATGGCCACCACGCTGCTGCTCGAGGGCGCGAATACCCGCGATAAGTACGAGGCGGCCGCGGTTCAGCTGCTCCGCTACATCGAGGACAACGCGGACGGCTTCCGCATCCTCGTGCGGGACTCCAACCCCGGTTCGGGCACCGGCACGTACGGCACGCTGCTCAGCGACATCGCCGGCCAGGTGGAGTACATCCTGGCCGACTTCCTGAGCTCGCGTGGCCGCGACCCCAAGGCCGCGCCGCTCTACGCGCAGATGCTGGTCGGCATGGTCGCGTTCACCGGCCAGTGGTGGCTGGACGCGCGCAAGCCGAAGCTGGAGGAGGTCGCGGCCAACTTGATCGACCTGGCCTGGAACGGCCTGTCCCAGCTCGACACCCGCAACGGCAAGGAGAAGAACTAGGCGGGAACCGCGCCGGGAGCGATCGTCGCGGTGCCGGCGCTGGCCGGCGCGGACGGCAGGCCCTCGGCGGTCCACGCCAGGTAGCCGCCGACGATGTCCGTCGCCTGGCCCAGACCCAGATCGTGCAGCGCGGCGGCGGCCAGGCTGGACGTGTAGCCCTCCATGCAGATCACGACGATCCGGCGGTCGTAGCCGGTGGCCCAGGGCAGCCGGCCGTCGCTGGCCGGGTCGAGCCGCCACTCCAGGTGGTTGCGCTCGATCACGACCGACCCGGGGATCTCGCCGTGCGCGGCGCGCTGGTGGGCCGGCCGGATGTCGATCAGCACCCCGCCCGACGACACCGCGTCGAACGCGTCCCGCGGCGCCAGACGGCGCAGCCGGGCACGCGCGCCGGCGAGGATCTCCTCGATCGAGCGCGCGCCCGGCGGCCTCGTGATCACTATGCGGCCGACCAGGCGGTGGCCGCCTCGGTGCCCAGGGGCACCAGCCCGGACGTGGTGAGCTCGTACCGGGTCATCGCCGACAGCGGCGGCGAGTACGCGTGCACGCTCACGGCGAGCGAGGCGACGGCGGTGTTACGCACGTTGTGAATGTACCGCGGGCCGAACGAGCGGGCCGCACCCGGCCGGATCGGCTTGGCTATGACCTGGCCTGATGCCGAGGGACCCACGAGACGGCTCTCCAGCAGCGCCCCCAGCACCACGGTGAACGCCCCGGCCGCGCCGCCGTGGTCATGAAACCCGGTCTCCTGGCCCGGCAGCCAGCTGATCAGCCAGACCTCGTGGCTGTCATCGATGTGCAGTTGCTCGTACCAGCGGCCCGCCGGATTGAGCCGGACGCGAGTGAGCCAGTCCGCCTGGCTCGCCGCTACGTGCCGCACCACATCGGCTAGCTGCCGCGCGCCAAGTAGCCCCGCCTGGGAGGCCCTGACCGCTCGCCGGATGGTGGTCGTGCTCATGTGTCTTCCTCTCCTCACGCTGAACAGGTCTGTCGGCTATGAGCGCGGCAGACAGACATCGGTCGTGCGGCAGGAAACGGCGCATGCCGCGATCCTGCCAGAAGTTTCCTACTAAAGCAATTGGAATGGTCTGCTTAGCGGTGGGCTACCGTGAACACGCGGCGGAAGGGAAAGACCGTGCCGAACGACAGAGGTGGATACGCCCTGAGGATCCGCTCACCGTACTCAGCGAGGAAGTCCGCGGTCTGTTCGGCATCCAGCACAGCAAGCACGGGAACGAGCCCGGTGCCCTTGTACCACTCGGTCACCGGGTTCTCGCCGTGCAGGATGTGCAGGTAGGTGGTCTCCCACGCGTCCACCTCGCAGCCGGCCTCGGCCAGCAGCTCGGCGTAGTCCGCGGGATCCGCCGACTGCCGGCTCAGGTTCACGTCGCGGAGCAGCGGACGCCACCGGGGCGCGTCGGCCATCTCCCGCATGATCGCGTGGGACGGCTGATCGAAGTTCCCCGGCACCTGAAACGCCAGCCAGCCCCCGGCCGGGAGCCAGCTCGCCCATTCGGTGAGCAGCTCACGGTGCTCGGGTACCCACTGCAGCGCCGCGTTAGAGACGATGAGATCCGGCAGTGCCTGCGGCTTCCAGTGCCGGATGTCATCGCGCATGAAGGACAGCCCTGGCGCGTCGTGTGCCCGCGCCGCGACGATCATCTCCGTCGAGCTGTCGACCCCGACGACGGTCGCCGAAGGCCAGCGCTCGGCGAGCGTGACCGTGAGGTTCCCTGGACCGCAGCCTAGGTCGAAGACGTGCCCGGGATTCGCCACGCCGACACGGGCGAGCAGGTCAAAGAATGGCCGTCCGCGCTCGCCGCCGAAGCGTAGGTACTGGGCGCTGTCCCACATCGCTTCCCTTGTACCGCAGTAATCATCTTGACGTCAAGGTACTCTGTGGCAATGCGACAGCGCGACGAGGTCGACGAACTCGTCGATGCCTGGCGGCAGCTGCGCCCGGACCTCGACGTGGAGCCGTTCCAGGTGCTCAGCCGGATTTCCCGGCTCGCTCGCCACCTCGACATCGCCCGGCGCGGCGCGTTCGCCGACCACGAGCTGGAGTCCTGGGAGTTCGACGTGCTGTCCGCGCTTCGCCGGCAGGGGCCGCCGTACCAGCTGACGCCCGGCGCCCTGGTCCGTGCCACCCTGGTCACCTCCGGCACGATGACCAACCGGATCGACCGTCTGGCCGCCGCCGGCCTGGTGAACCGGGAACCGGACCCGTCGGACAAGCGCGGCGTCCTGGTCACCCTCACCGGTCAGGGTCAGGAGCGCGTAGACGCCGCCCTGGCCGACCTGCTCCAGCGTGAGCGCACCCTGCTGGCCGGCCTGGACACCACCGAGCGCAAGCAGCTAGCCGGCCTCCTCCGCACCCTCCTCGCCCCGTTCGACCACGCTTAGGCGATCATGAAATTTCGCTCGCCACAGTAAGCCAGCGGTCCTCCAGCTCCGACTTCTCCGCCTGAAGCTGGCGGAGTTCGGCGCCCAGGGCGGTAAGCCGCTCATAGTCGGTAGCGTTGGCGGCGAGTTCTTCGTTCAAGGCGGCTTCGCGCTGGGTGAGGCGGTCGATTTGCCGCTCGAGCCGCTGCAGTTCCTTGCCCGCGAGGCGCTCGGCGGCCGAAGTGGAGGGGGCGGCGTCAGGGGCGGGTGTTATGGGAGGGGCTGGTTTGCTGGCGCCCCGCTCCAGGTATTCGTCGACACCCCCGGGCAAGAACGACAGCGAACCGTCACCTAGCAACCCCACGATCCGATCGGTGACGCGTTCCAGGAAGTACCTGTCGTGACTCACCACGACGAGCGTTCCCGGCCAGCCGTCGAGAAGATCCTCGAACTCCGTCAGCGTCTCGATGTCGAGATCGTTGGTCGGCTCGTCGAGCAACAGGACGTTCGGCTCATCCATGAGCAGCCGCAGCATCTGCACTCGCCGCCGCTCACCGCCGGACAGATCGCTGATCCGCGTCCGCTGCCGCTCGGCGGAGAACCCCAGCCGCTCCAGCAGCTGCGACGCGGTCAGCTCGCCGCGGGCACCGACGCCGATGCGGAGCCGGATCTCCTCGACCGCCTCGCGGACCCGCTGGCTCTCGTCGAGCTCGGCGAGGTCCTGCGACAGGTGTGCGAGCCGCACCGTTTTGCCGCGCACGACCGACCCGGTGCGGGGCTCGACCTCGTCGGCGAGCACGCGCAGCAGCGATGTCTTGCCGCTGCCGTTGACGCCGACGATGCCGACCCGGTCGCCGGGGCCGAGCTGCCAGGTCACCCGCTCGAGCAGTGCGCATGGGCGGCCCTGCCGCGGGGGCTGGCCGCCCGGCGCCAGCGTGACGTCCTCGAGTTCAAGGACGGTCTTGCCGAGCCGCGCCGTCGCCATCTTGGTCAGCTCCACGCTGTCCCTGGCCGGCGGCTCGGCGGCGATCAGCGCGTTGGCCTCCTGCACCCGGAACTTCGGCTTGGTGCTCCTGGCCTGCGGACCGCGGCGCAGCCAGGCCAGCTCCTTGCGGGCCAGGTTCCGGCGACGCTGCTCGGCAGCGTCCTCGGCGCGTTCGCGTTCGGCCTCCGCGAGCACGTACGCCGAGTAGCCGCCTGGCGCGGAGTGCACCTGGCCGCGATCCACCTCCCAGGTCCGGTCGCACACCGTGTCGAGCAGCCAGCGGTCGTGGCTGACCACGACGACCGCGCAGCCGCGGTCTTTGAGGTGCTTGCCCAGCCAGTCGATGGCCTCGATGTCCAGGTGGTTGGTCGGCTCGTCGAGCAGCAGCAGGTCGCGCTCGGTGGCGAGCAGGCTGGCCAGCGCGACCCGGCGGCGCTCGCCGCCGGACAGCGGGGTGACGTCGGCGTCCATCGCCAGGTCGCCGAGCAGTTCGCCCACGACGGCGCGGGCGAGCGTATCGGACTCCCACGGCACCTCACGCGGGTCTTTGCCGAACAGCACCTCCCGGACCGTCCCGGTGATCCGGTCCGCCTGCGGCAGATATCCGGTGCGCAGGCCGTTCGCCCGCGCTACCCGGCCGGTGTCCGGCTCGATCAGCCCGGCGAGCAGGCCGAGCAGCGTGGACTTCCCGGCGCCGTTGCGGCCGACGATACCGATCCGGTCCCGGTCGGACACCCCCAGGGACACACCGTCGAGCAGCGTCCGGTGGGCGTACACCTTGGCCGCCTTCTCGAGGCTGACCAGGTTCATCGGAGCACGCTGGCGCCGGGGACCGGACCGGACGCCACCTGTACCGACCGGCAGACCCCGGCCCCGGAGAGGGAGGCCGCCAGGGACAGCGCCCGTTCCCTGCTGCGCGACAGGAACAGGCAAGTCGGCCCCGAGCCCGACACCAGCGTGCCGAGCGCGCCGAACTCCCGCCCCGCTTCCAGCGTCTTGCGCAGCGCGGGAAACAGCGACAGGGCGGCGGGCTGGAGGTCGTTGCTGAGCGCTTTGCCGACCCGGACAGGATCACCCGCCCGCAGCGCCGTCATCAGCTGGGGGTCCAGCGCCGGAGCCGGCACGTCCTGGCCGGCGCGTAGCCGGTCGAGCGTCGCGTATACCTCCGGAGTGGCCAGCTGGCCGTTGGCGAGCGCGAGCACCCAGTGGTACTGCGCCGCGGGAACCAGCGCCGCGGTCAGCTCCTCGCCCCTGCCGCGGCCGACCACGGTCCCGCCGAGCACCGCGAACGGCACATCGCTGCCGATCCCGGCCGCCACCGTGCACAGCTGCTGCGGTGTGAGGCCGGTCCCCCACAACTCGTTGCACGCCGCCAGCGCGCCGGCCGCGTCGGCACTGCCGCCGGCCAGGCCAGCGGCCACGGGTATGTGCTTGGCGATCTTGACGTGCACCGACGTGGCGGACGCGTCCATCGTCGCGTCGCGGAGCGCGGCCACCGCGCGGAGCGCCAGGTTACCGTCGTCGGTGGGCACCTTGTCCCGGTCGACCCCGGTGACCGCGAGCGAGTCACTGTCCGCGGGCGTGACGGTGATCTCCTCGTACAGCGATACCGCCTGGTAGACGGTCACCAGGTCGTGATAGCCGTCGGCGCGCCGCGGCCCGACGGCGAGCTGAAGGTTGATCTTGGCGGGAACCCGCACGGTAACAGGGGTCACGATCGTTAAATCGTACGCTGTGCGGCCAGTGCCGCGAACTGTGCCACGGTCAGCGATTCGCCGCGCGCGCGGGGATCGATTCCGGCAGCGCGAAGCAGGCGTTCGGCCTCCGGCGCGGACCCGGCCCAGCCAGCCAGCGCGGCGCGGAGCGTCTTGCGCCGCTGGCCGAATGCCGCGTCGATGGCGGCGAACACCTCGCTGCGCGGGGTGGGCGCGGGCGGTGCGTGCACGGTGAACTCGACCAGTTTGGAATCGACGTTGGGGACCGGCCAGAACACGGTGCGCGGGACGGTGCCGGCCGGCTTGGCCGTGGCGTACCAGGCCAGCTTCACCGACGGCGCGCCGTAGACGCGAGATCCGGGGGCGGCGCACAGCCGGTCAGCGACCTCGGCCTGCACCATGATCAACCCGCGGGACAGGCTCGGCACCGCGGGAAGCAGATGCAGCAAGACCGGCACCGCGACGTTGTACGGCAAGTTCGCGACAAGGACCGTAGGGTCGGCCTCGCCGAGGTCCGCGGCCGTGACCGCCAGCGCGTCCGCGTTGAGCACCGTCACCCGCGCGGCGAGGTCCCCCGCGTGGTCGGCGAGCGTGGACGGCAGCGCGCTAGCCAGCACCGGGTCGATCTCCACCGCGACAATGCGGGCCGCGCCGGCCTCGAGCAGCGCGAGGGTCAGCGACCCCAGGCCCGGCCCCACCTCGAGCACCACGTCAGCCCCCGTCAACGCCGCACCTGACGCGATACGGCGCAGCGTGCCGTGCTCGACCACGAAGTTCTGCCCAAGCCGCTTTGACGGCCGGATCCCCAGTTGCCTCGCCAGCTCGCGGACGGCCGAGGCGCCGAGCAAGATTGCGGACACTTACCCCCCCAAACGTAGGCGTTCCAGAACAAAGTGTGTCCGCGGCGCGTCGCGCGACCTGGCTGTGATAATGGCTGCCGGGCCGATGAACCGGACATCTAGCCATATT
>Ga0070741_10020211_pt1 | contig 10526 bp, 8 predicted proteins | sample Coa_R1_4_FD_66440 | JGI IMG/M metagenome (GOLD analysis project Ga0070741, IMG submission 66440) | Surface soil microbial communities from Centralia Pennsylvania, which are recovering from an underground coalmine fire - Coalmine... | ecosystem: Environmental > Terrestrial > Soil > Unclassified ... | reverse complement strand
TGCGCGGCGTCGTTCGCCTGGATGGCGTGCGACGTCGTGCCGCGCGCTGGACCCGGGCTGCCCGGCGGACCCGCCGCGCCGCAGGCCGCGACGCCGAGCGGCCGTCCGAAGACGCTGTCCATCGGTCCCGCCGGCGACGCGCTCACGTTCGGGGCGCTGACGCTCACCGTGCCGGCCGGCGCCGTCGCTGCGCCGGTGGAGTTCACCATCGACGAAGTCACGCCGAACACGGCCGTCGGCGCGACGGGCAGCGCCTATCTCGTCGGACCGGCGGGTGCGCCGCTGCTTCTGCCGGTGACGCTGACGTTCGCGGTCGCCGATTCCACGGGCCTCGGACTCTCGCACCAGGACGCCACCGGATACTGGCTGCGCGACTACACCGCGACGAAGACCGCCACCTCGCTCACCGCCACCACCATGTCGCTCGGCACCTGGTCGGCCGTGACCCTCGCCACGTCGCGCGATCTCACCGGTTCGCTGCGCATCGATTCGACCACCGAGCAGATCCCGTTCAGCGCGTCCGGCACCGTGACCTTGCAGTACATCGGCGAGGAGCCCGGCTTCCTCTACTACATGCCCACCGGATCCCTCGCGCCCTCCGCTCCGGCCTGCGTCCCGGATCCCCAGTCCGCCACGCCGCTCCCGGTGAGCATCGCCGAGATCCACGGGAGCGACTTCCGCGTGGGCGTGATGACGCAATGGACGCTGGCTTGCGGCGACGGCTCGCGCCCGTTCGTCTCGACGAACTTCGACACCATGGGCATCACGAATTCCCGCTGCACCCGCGGCTACGACGGCGCCGCGATCGTCGACCCGGCTCATCTGCAAGGACGCTACGTGATCGACTGCGGCGCAGGGATCCAGGTGGTCGCGACCTGGGATCTGCTCCCGCCGCCCTAGATCGCCCGCTCCTGCCGCCTGCGGCGGAGCACGAACCAGACGACGACGGCCAACACGGCGACCGCAGCGACGATCCACTCGACCTCGTGGATCTTCCCGCGGATCGCGTCCAGGTGCTCCACGAAGTAGAACCCGAGCGCGACGACGATGGGCACGGTGACGGCGGACGAGATCGCGTCGGCGAGCAGGAATTTCCACAGCGGCAGCCGGGCGGCGCCGGCGAGGAAGAAGATCGGCGCGCGGAGCACGGGCGTGTGCCTTCCCACCACGATGGTGAGAAATCCGTGCCGCTCGAAATGCCGGAAGAGCTTCTGCTGCCGCGCGCGCGGAAGATGCTTGCGCACGCGAGGGTGCTCGTACGCGGCGGGGCCCAGCCGCGCGCCCCAGCGATGGATCAGCACGTCGCCCAGGAGCACCCCGAAGTAGCCGCAGAGCAGCGTCGGCCAGAACTCGGTCACTCCACGAGCGGCCAGGCCACCGCCCAAGAGCAGCGTGAGATCCTCGGGGATGGGGACGCCGAGTCCTCCAGCCGCGAGCGCGGCGATGATCGCCAGGTAGGTGAACTTCGAAAGGAAGTGCGCGAGCGCGTGCTCCACGGCTTCCCCCCTATGTTACAACCCGCCCTCTTTCGAGGAGCGACGCATGCTGGACGCAGTGACCAAGGGCTTCCGCGCCGCCAAGCACAAGCTGACCGGCAAGGCGGAGCTGACGGAAGCGAACATCGACGACGCGCTGCGCGACATCCGCGTCGCGCTGCTGGAGGCCGACGTCGAGTTCAACGTCGCCAAGCGCTTCCTCGCCCGGGTGAAGGAGAAGGCGCTGGGCGAGGTGGTGGCCACGGCTGTCACCGACAAGAAGGGTAAGAAGCTGCAGGTCGCCCCCGGGGATCACTTCATCAAGATTTGCCACGACGAGCTCGAAGCGCTCATGGGTCCGGTCGACACCTCGCTGGCGCTGACGCAGAAGGGCGAGCGGCCCGCCGGCATCATGATGGTGGGTCTGCAGGGTTCGGGAAAGACTACCACCGTTGCGAAGCTCGGGAACCTCCTGCTCAAGCGCGGCAAAAAGCCGCTGCTGGTCGCCGCCGACATCTACAGGCCCGCCGCCGTCGAGCAGCTCAAGCAGCTCGGCGCGAAGCTCGACATCCCCGTCTTCCACGAGGAGAACGTCAAGCCGCCGGAGATGGCGCAGCACGCGCTCGCGTACGCCGGCCAGAAGAACCGCGACGTCGTGCTCTACGACACCGCCGGCCGGCTCGCCATCGACGAGGAGATGATGGCGGAGCTGGAGCAGCTCAAGGCGCGCGTCGAGCCCGAAAACATCCTCCTGGTCGCGGACGCGATGATCGGCCAGGACGCGGTGCGCACCGCGGCCGAGTTCGATCGCCGGCTCGGCCTCGCGGGCTTCATCCTCACCAAGCTCGACGGCGATGCGCGCGGCGGCGCGGCGCTCTCCATCAAGGAGGTCACCGGCAAGCCCATCAAGTTCATCGGCATGGGCGAGGCGATGGACAAGCTCGAGGAGTTCCGGCCCGAGGGGCTGGCGTCGAGGATCCTCGGCTTCGGCGACATCGTCGGGCTGATGAAGGACTTCGAGGGCGTGGTCGACGAGAAGAAGGCCGAGGAGGACGCGGAGAAGATCCTCACCGGCAACTTCGACCTCCATGACTTCGTCGAGCAGATCAAGCTGGTGAAGAAGATGGGCAGCGTCAACGACCTCCTGGAGAAGTTCCCGCTCTTCGGGGAGCTGCCGGAAGGGGTGACGTTCGACGACAAGGAGCTGCACCGGGTCGAGGCGATCATCTCCTCGATGACGAAGGTCGAGCGCAAGAACCCGTCCGTGATCGGGGACGAGCGCATCGAGCGCATCGCCCGCGGCTCGGGGCAGAAGAAGGAGCACGTCCGCGGGCTGCTCGACCGGTTCTTCGCCATGCAGAAGGTGATGCGGCAGCTCGGCGGCGGCGCCGGCGCGCCGGGGATGAATCTCCTCCAGCGCCTTCCGGGCTTCCGGCAGCTGGCGCAGCTCAACCAGCTGAAGGGCATGGCGCCGGAGGACATGGCAAAGATGTTCGGGCTGCCCACGGACATGGCGGCGGGCGCGCTGCCTGCCGCGGGCGGCAAGGGATCGCACTCCGCCGCGATGGCGCGGGCCCGCCTGATGGGGATGGGCGCGCAGCCGGCACGGCAGATGAGCGACGACGAGAGGCGGCGCTTGCGGGAGAAGCGGAAGAAGGAACGCCAGAACAAGAAGAAGAACCGCCGCCGCTAGCCGGGCAGATCCGGATCTCCGGCGAGTTACGTATGGTGTCCCCGGATCTCACCTACGACCGCTTCGATCGCCTCGACCAGATCAGCGCCACGCCGGCGACCAAGGCCGCGACCGCCCCGGGATAGCCCCAGGCGATCCCCGCGCGGCCGGTCGCCGGCGGCTTGTACGCCGCACGCCTCTGGGCCGCGGCGTCGTGATAGGCGAGCAGATCGGGCACGGGATCGTGCGGCTTCCCGGGGAAGCGGCGCTGCCACGCGCGCACCGCGGTGACCGCGCGCCGCAGTCCGCGCTCCTGGATGGCATAGAAAGCCTGGATCGCCTGCTCCGCGTCCGGCGTGTGCAGGACGTACGCATCCGGATCGTCGTGGGCACCGTCATACTCGTGCCCGTACACGCCGTCGTGCAGCGTCTCCGCCGAGTAACGCCATGCCAGCCGGTACACCTCCGGCGCCTCCCGGCTGGACCGATCGATGATCGCGCGCGCCAGATCCGCGCCGGCGATCTCGGGATCCGGCACGTCGATCGCGAGCCGCAGCTCTGCCAGGTGCTTCGCCAGCAGGTCCTCGGAGAGCAGGTGGTGATTCGCGATCAGACGCAGCCCCGCCTGCGCCAGCGACCGCCGCTCGCCGAACACGCCGCCGAGCGTCTTCAGATCGCGCAGCTTCGACTGGAGGAAGGCCGCCTGGAAGAACTCGTAGATCCCGACCTGGACGGTGTGGATCTGGTTGCAGAGATCCTGCAGATGGTGGAACGCGGCCCCCGCAAAGGCCGCTTGCAGCCACACCGCCGAGGGAAGACCGCTGTCCGCCGCGAGCGCCGCCAGATCGGTGTAGAGCCGCACGAACTCCGGACCGTACGCATGCGCCGTCGGAGGAACGGCGAAACGCCACGGCTCCTTCTTCAGGACCTCGGGATCGTCGCTCAGCGGACCCTCGACGAGCCCGTAATGCGCGTGCCCCTGGCTGGTCGTGCCGCTCAGGCTCCCGAAGTCCAGGGTCGCGGGATCGTACGGAAGCGGCGATCCGTCGGAGGCGCGGACGATCTCGTGCGTGCGCTCGTCCCGCAGATAGCGGTGCTGGTTGCGCGCGTCGTCGTCGGGCCAGCGGCTGGCGCGCACCAGCAGCTCGTCGAGCGTCCCCGCCGCGTCGTCGGGCATGAGATCGAATCCGTGCACCCGCGCCGCCGGATCGAGCATGAGGAACTGCTTGAAGTCCCAGGAGCTGAACTCGTGGATCGTCGGGTAGCGCTGGGCGAAACCGGGATGCTCCGAAGCGCGAACCCAGAACATCGCGCGGAACGCGTCCAGATCCGCCTGGGTGGGCGGCTCGACGCGCTGATCCGGCGGCAGGGCATGCCCGGTGAGAAAGGCGTGGACCGCTTCGTTGTAGGCGAGCGCGGGCGCGGAGAGGAGCGCCGCGAGAAGGAAGGCGCGCTTCATCGCAAGGAATCGATCAAGGCGCGCAGCCGCGGCACCCCTTCGATGCTCTGCGCCCCGTACCAGGAGAAGTCGCGCCCTCCGCAGCGCACCACCTTCGTCGCCGCCGGCAGCGCCCGCCGGAACACCCCGGCGTCCTTCTCGGAAAACGGATGCGGCTCGTCGGGAAGGAGGACGACCTCCGGCGCGCGCTCCACCACCTCGTCGAGCGTCACCCGGGGATACCGGGTGTCGCGCGTGCCCGACGGCCGCGGAACCGCCTGGCCGAGATCGGCCGCGAGCGGGTACATCCGCTGGCGATCGGCGAACACGTTGTCGGCTCCCCCGAGGCGGATGGCGTCGTTCATGTACGTCTGCCCGTTGACCGTCATCAACGGGTCCATCCAGATCGGCACGAACGCGCGCAGCGGCGGCCGCATCCGCAGCGCCGCCTGCGCTTCGGTGATCGCAGCGTACCCGCGCCGGAGCAGCTCCCGCGCGTCCACCTCGAGGATCTTCGCGAGCCGGCCGAGGTGGGAGAGACCTTCCGCGACCGTCTTCGGGAAGGAGACCAGGACGGGGAGCGAGAGCTGCGCGAGCTCTTCCAGGTGGGACCGCGAGTTCTCTTCCTGGTTGGCGAGGATCAGATCGGGCGAGAGCTTCGCCACCGCATCCACGTCCACGTCCTTGGTGCCGCCGATCACCGGCACGGCATCGGGGGCGTCGCAGTAGCGGGTGCGCCCGACCAGCCGCTCGCCGGCGCCCAGCGCGAGCACGTTCAGCGTATCGCTGGGGACAAGCGAGACGATGCGCCGCGGAGGGCGGAGGAAGATCAATTCACGCTGGCGGTCATCGACGATGCGGAGCGCAGGCATGCGGCGCCCCCTTCATATATAGAGACGCGCATGCGCGCCATCGTGGTGAGGCAGCCCGGCGGGCCGGAAGCGATGGAAGTGGGAGAGATCGCGGATCCGCAGCCGCGCGAAGGGGATCTGATCGTGCGGGTGCGCGCCGCCGGCGTGAACCGCGCCGATCTCCTGCAGCGGCTCGGGCGGTATCCGCCGCCGCCCGGCGACCCGGACACCATCGGGCTGGAGATCGCAGGCGAGGTCGAGCACGCGGCGGGAAGCTGGAAGCGCGGCGACCGTGTGATGGCCTTGCTCGGCGGCGGCGGCTACGCCGAGAAGGCGCGCGTCCCGGCCGCGCAGGCGATCCCCATCCCTGCCCGCCTGTCGTTCGAGGAGGCGGCCGCGATCCCGGAGGCGTTCCTCACCGGCTGGTTGAACCTTTCCACGCTCGGCGCGCTCCAGCCGGGGCAGGTGGTGGTGGTGCACGCGGCGGCAAGCGGCGTCGGCAGCGCCGGCCTTCAACTCTGCCGCGGCATCGCCTCCGTCATCCTCGCCACCGCATCGCCCGCGAAGCACGAGGCCTGCCGCGCGCTGGGCGCCACGCACGTGCTGGCGCGCGACCAGGTCCAGTCGCGTCTTCCGGAAGCGGTGCGCGCCGCCTCCGGAGGCCGGGGCGCCGACCTCATCTTCGACCTGGTCGGCGGCGCGTACCTGGAGGCAAACATCGCGGCGCTCGGGCTGCACGGCAGGCTTTGCTGCATCTCCACCATGGGTGGCAGCAAAGGCACGCTCGATCTCGGCGCGCTGCTCGGCCGCCGCCTGACGGTGCTGGGCTCCACGCTCCGCAACCGCAGCGCCGAGCAGAAGGCGAAGCTGGTCGCCGATTTCATCGCCCGGGTGCTCCCGCGGTTCGAGCGCGGCGAGCTGCGGCCGGTGCTGTCGAAGACCTACCCGCTCGCCGACGCCGCGAAGGCGCACGAGGATCTGGCGAGCGATCGGGTTGTAGGGAAAATCGTCCTGATTCCCTAGATCTGCGCAGGAACAGAAGTTTGTGCATCCCTCCGCCGTCGCGGACAATGCTCCGCGTCTGACGCCGATTAGAGGGGGCACGTCTTGCCGCGCACCGCGATGGGGCCGTTGCTGAGGGCGGCTCCGTGAGCCTTCCGCACCTGTTGCTGGTCGACGACTCCGAAGCGGTGCTCGCCTTCGAAAAAGCGGCGCTTTCCGGACACTACGCGATCAGCACCGCCCTCAACGGCCGCGAGGCCCTGGCCAAGGCGCAGCAAGTCGACCCGGCGGCGGTGCTCCTCGATCTCTCGATGCCGGAGATGGACGGCGACGAGGTGCTCGCGCACCTGCAGGACGATCCCCTGCTGCGCCACATCCCGGTGATCATCATCTCCAGCGAGAAGGTGCGGGCGGACGCCTGCCTCCGGAACGGCGCGAAGGCGTTCCTGCCCAAGCCGGTCCGCGCGCAGGATCTCCTGCCGCTGGTCGAGCGGGTGCTGGAGGAGGCCCGGGCGGCGGCGCGCGCCGGCAACGTCGCCGCGCTCTTCGTCTCGGTGGGAAGCATCGAGCTGGGATTGCCGCTGGAAAGCGTCCGCAACGTGCTGCACCAGACGGCGACGAAGCCGCTCCCGCTCGGGCCTGCCTACCTTTGCCAGATGTTCGAGCTGCACGGCGAGCCGGTGGCCGTGCTCGATCTCGCGCGCCGGCTCGGCGTGGAGCACTCGCAGCCGGTGCTCGAGCGCAAGCTGGTGGTCGTGCAGTGTCAAGGCGCGCGCCTCGCCCTCTGCGTCGACGACGTGCGCGACCCGGAGGAACTGGCGGCGGGAGACGTGACGCCCCCGGATCGGCTGGGCGGCTCGCAACACGGCCCCTTGCGCGAGGCGCTGCTCGGGATCGCCCGGACCGCGCGCGGCTCGCTGCCGCTGATCGATCCGCGGGCGCTGCTCTCCCGCGAGCTGTTCCGCAAGCTGGCGAACGGGTTGCGCGCGGAGCCCGCGGCATGAGGCGCTTCGACGAGCACGCGCTGGATCAGCTGATCGCCTGCGCCTCGGAGTGGACCGGGTTCTCCCGTGACGCCATCCTCCCGGACGCGGTGCGCCGCGCGGCTTCGGTGCTCGGCACGCCGGACGAGGTGATGCGGCGCGCCGGGCGCCGCGACCTCGAGGTGGTCCACGCGCTCTGCCAGGCCGTCTCGGTCGGCGAGACGTACTTCTTCCGCCACCCCGAGCATTTCCGCTGGGTCGCGACGAGCTTCTTGCCGGAGCTGCAAGGGAGAGGCGCGACGTCCGTCCGCGCCTGGAGCGCGGGCTGCGCCACCGGCGAGGAGGCGTATTCCCTCGCGGCGTGCCTGCTCGAACTGTCCCCTGCGCCGTCCACCGTGGAGGTGCTCGGGACGGATCTCCTCGAGCGCAATCTCGCCGCCGCCCGGATCGGCGAGTACGGCGCCTGGTCGCGCCGGCCGTCGGGACCGCTCTTGCATCGGCTCTTCAGCAGCGTCGCGCGGGAGCGGGTCCGGATCGACGACCACGTCCGGGGCGTCACCCGCTTCGCCGCGCACAACCTGCTCGAGGAGGCTCCGGGGAAGTTCGATCTGATCTTCTGCCGCAACGTGCTGGTCTATTTCTCGCCCGAAGCGGTGCGGACCGCAGTCCGGCACCTCTCGCACGCCCTGAAGCCGGGGGGCGCCCTGCTCTTCGGCTCGATGGACGTCTCGGACCCTCCGCCGGGTCTGATCCGCGCCGGCCCGTCCGAGCTGCAGATCTATCGCCGCCCCGATGCGCGGCCCGCGCCGCGTCCGGCGCCTGTCGTCGTTCGCGAGCCCGAGCCGCCCCGCCGCTCCGTTCCCCCGGCCGCCCTCCCGGAGCCCGTCGCCCTGCATCTGCGCGCGCTGGTCCACATCGAGCGCGGAGAGCGGAAGCGCGCGCAGCAGGAGCTCGACGATCTCGCCCGCCAGGTGCCCGAGTACGTCCCCGGGATCCTCGAGCGGGCGCTCCTGCACGTGCGCCTCGGTGAGAAGTCCGTCGCCACTTCGCTGATGCGCGAGGTCCTCAAGCGGACGGAGAAGCTGCCCGGCGACGACCTGCTCCCCGGCCCCGAGCCGCTGCCGGTGAGCTTCTACCGCGACTCCGCGGAGACCTTTCTTCGCTCCTCGCGCGCGGGGCTCGAATGAAAGTCGAATCGCGCGAGAGCACCGCAGTTGCGCCGGAGCTGGCCGAGCTCCTGGTCCGTCGCGCCGACCGCGCCCGCCAGAAGCCGGCCGCGACCGACGAGGACAAGGTCCTCTGGGTGGCCGAGTTCCCCATCGGCGAGGAGACCTACGCGGTGCCGCTCGACGTCCTGCGCGCCGCCGTGCCGCTGAAGATGGTCACGGCGGTGCCGCTCTCGCCTCCGCACGTGATCGGCATCCTCCGCTTCCAGGGCCAGATCGTCACCGCGCTCTCCCTCGCCTCGCTGCTCGGCGGGCGCGGGTGGCGCGAAGACCCGGCGGTGCTGCTCGTCGTGGACCCCGGGTTCGGGCACCTGGTGGCGCTGGATTGCGAGCGCATCCCCAAGCCCATCGCAGTCCCGCATGCCTTGGTGGAAGAAGCGCGCGCCCGCTCCAGCGGCGCGGTCTGCGAGCTCACCCTGCCGGGCATGCGCCAGGTGAATCTGCTCGATCTGCTCCGGCTGATGGACCGCCGCCAGGGCCAGGAGAAGCGCTGATGGATCCGCTTCTCGAGCAGCTGCTGGAAGGATTCGTCGACGAGTCGCAGGAGATCTACGACCGCGTGACGCGCAGCCTGATGGAGCTGGAGAAGTCTCCCGCCCAGGGGCCGAGCTTCGACGAGCTGGCGCGCGGCCTGCACACCCTCAAGGGGAGCGCCGCCACTCTCGGGCTCGCGGAGCTGGCCGAATTCGCGCACAGGATGGAGGACGTGGTCCTGCCCCTGCGCGGATCGGCGCAGCCGCTGCCGGCTCCGGTCTCCGACGCGGTCCTCAAGTGCCTCGACATGTGGATCGCCCGGCTGCGCGCCACGGCCGCGAAGGCGACGCTGCCGGATCTCGAGCCGAGTCTCGCGCTCCTGGAGACCGTGAAGCCTGCGGCGCCCAAGCCGGCGAAGCACGTCAAGGAGAAGCCGGAGAAGGAGAAGCCGGAAAAGGACAAGCCCGCCGCCGACAAGCGGCAGAGCACGCCGCAGGCGCCCGCCGCGAACCCCTCGCACCCTTCGGACGACACCGCGGTGCCGGTGCCCAGCGCTGCCGCCAACGACGACACGCAGTCGGAGAGCTGGAGGGTGAGCACGCGGCAGGTGATCTCGCTGCTCCACGAGGTCGAGCGCCTCCGGGAGATCCGGCTGCGGCTGGAAGAGCGGCGCCGCGAGATCGACAGGGCCGTTCACCAGCTCGACCGGCTGGGGATCCAGGCGGAGACGGCGGACTCGCGCGCCCTGCTGCTCGGAGTGCGCCGATCGCTCGGAGCGGACGGCGAAGAGGCCGCGGACATCGTAGTCTCGATGGAAGAGGGCCTGAAAGCGATCTCCACCATGCCGGTACGGACGGTGATCGAGCCGCTGCGCCGCGCGATCCGCGACCTCTGCAAGGCCACCGGCAAGGAGGCGAAGCTGTCGGTCGCCGGAGCCGAGGTCTCTCTGGACCGGCGCGTGCTCGAGCAGCTGCGCGGACCGCTGGTGCACCTGGTCCGGAACGCGGTGGATCACGGCCTGGAGATGCCGGATGTCCGCGAGAAGGCGGGCAAGCACCGCGAAGGAGCGCTGACCATCCGCGTCGAGCAGCAAGGCAACATGCTCTTCGTCGAAGTCGCCGACGACGGCGGCGGCCTGGACGTGGAGCAGATCCGGGAAGCCGCGCTGCGCCGCGCGCTGGTCCCCGCCGAGGAGCTGGCGAGTCTCTCCGCCACGCAGCTCCACCAGCTGATCTTCCGCCCCGGCTTCTCGACGCGCCTGGAGGCGACGGAGTACTCCGGGCGCGGAGTCGGACTGGATGTCGTTCGCAACCAGATCCAGGCGCTGCAGGGTCACGTCGAGGTGCAGAGCGTCGCCGGCCAGGGCGCGCGATTCGTCCTTACCCTTCCCGCGGATCTGGGGAGC
>Ga0070741_10020210_pt1 | contig 10526 bp, 13 predicted proteins | sample Coa_R1_4_FD_66440 | JGI IMG/M metagenome (GOLD analysis project Ga0070741, IMG submission 66440) | Surface soil microbial communities from Centralia Pennsylvania, which are recovering from an underground coalmine fire - Coalmine... | ecosystem: Environmental > Terrestrial > Soil > Unclassified ... | reverse complement strand
ATCACCTCCCGTTCGTTTCCTGCTCATTTCCTACTGCCACTTTCCGCACCAGTTGCAGTACAGCATGTAACAATTACGTTGGTAGTTAAATTTTTGCTCTAGATAGACACGCTCGTTGCGGGTGCCATTCGTTCTATGCCAATGCCATACAAGACGCATGGGTTATCTCCTTGTTGTTAAGGTCGATGCTAAACGCGGGAAAAATGGTGGGCTCGTGAGGGGGATAACCAAGAGGGGACAGTCTCTGATACGATAGATGGTGAACATAGAAACTCCTTTCCAAAGGGGCTTTCTTACAAGGCTGGTTTGAGGTCGCATCTCAAATCAGCTTTTCTTTTTTGCGGAGCCACGACACGGAGGACAATTCCCCCGTGCGCAGCCCGCGCGGCTACCGACTGCCGCTAGTCAGTCGTAGAAGTCTTTACCCTCTTGGGTCTGGCACTTCCAAACCAGCTTTTCCTTCCAGTTGAACTCATCTATTTCATATACCCATCTTTTGTAACGACTACCTAAAGCGCCGTTTAGGACACCTGTGACACGATGCTTTGATTATCGTTTGCAGGCGTGCCTTGGTTTATGTCCCATAGGCATATCTCCTAAACAGCTCTGCACTTAATCCCTGTACGTCTAGCGCCGTACCTCTAGCCAACTGTTATCACCCCCTTTCTCGAAGCCGAAAATAAAAAAGGCTTCGATTCTTCAGCGTACCCCCATGCAAGACAGACGGGTGCGCCGCTGAACAATCAAAGCCTTTCCATTATCTATAACGAATGAAACTCAGCTTTGCAATAAGCAAAAAGCCACCAATGGTGGCAATAAAGAAAGAGCTGTGATGCATGAGGTGCCCCTATAGTGATGGAGGCGCTTCCTGTTCATTCAGTGCGCCTGTTCGAGAGAATCAACAATAACTCTCATTGTCATCACAACAGGAGCACTCGCATGGTAAGCCGCCAACGGAGTTGGTAACGGCTCAAGTGTACGACAGGCGCGTTAGTTAGCGCCTAAGTGGGATGGCTTAGCCACCCAATCGTCATGCTTCGGTCACATGGAATATGAACAAAGCCTTTGGTTACCTGTAAGATGAATATAACAAATTGTGATATTAAAGTCAAGGAATTTCAACTACTTAGCTACACCTCGCTTGAACCGTCTTCTATCCCTCCTCTGCAAAGCGTTGTCCCGCTTACTGGTAAAATCCTTGCAGTTCGTGCTGTTCGGTGCGTGCTCGGGGCTTGTAATGGTCTATAGGCGAGTTCTTAGCGCCTCCGGAGTGGGTCAGCCCTCAGAATGCTCCTGAGCGGAGTGGGTTCCTCCCCTTCACCATGAGACGGGTTGTACTCATCTCCTCTCCACCAGATTTGCGCGAACACATTGGATGGTGCGTCTTTGTATCGCTCTTCACTCGTGAAGAAGAAAAACTTTTTGAGGTGCTGAGGAATCGGGGAAATCTCGGCTGCTGCAAGCTGGAGAATGTTTCGCGCGCGTTCTTTGCTCTTACAAACAGTGAGCACGGAAAAGTTTTGCAAGCCGTAGGCGTGGCGGTTCTCGTGGAGCAGGGAGTAGCGTTTATATTTTTCGAGGACTCGTGCAAGGCGCATACTGCCTCGGTCTGCTTCCAGAAAGTACGCGGTTGGGTGTTCCTGCTTTGTTGCATCATGCAGAACGCAAAACGCGTCAGGGAACACAAGAACGGATTGCTTTGCTGATCGCCATTCTTCTTTGATGCCTTCGCCTTCGCGTTCGTAGCGGGTGAGCTGTATCGTTGGATGTTCGCGTCCACCACAGATGAGCGAGGTAAAGAAGCGGCTAACCATCACCGTGTGTTCGAGGTAGTGGTGTGAGAGGTCTCTGTTCTTTTCCTCCCAGTCTGTGAGTAGTGTCAGATTAAACGGGAGCGGTAATTGTCGGTCAGCGATGAGTTGCGCACCTTTCGAGGTCAGCGCGTAGAAGAGTTTGCCGTTTATGTCGGTGCGAATGCGGTGCAGGTAGCCGTGATGAAAAAGTTTGCTGAGGCGGCGATCAATGTTGGTGCCGCTTCTCGTGGGTTTGCTGGTGAAAACATGCGGCGGCGTTTTTGCTTTATTGGGTGGAAAGAGGAGCTTGAGTAGGTCAGCATTGAGGAAGCGGTTTTCTAATACGGAAAGCAAAATATCAAGGTCGCGGTCTTGGAGTTCAAAGGCGGGTTTGTTGTCCTTCAAGCGGTGAAGATGCGGCAGGCGTTTGCGTTCCGTTGGTAATTCTTGGTGCTGAGGTGGTTCTTGTTGTGGCGGCGGTTGCTTTGGGGTGATGCCAAACAACCGAGTAAAGGGGTTCATATCTCTACGTGAAGTTTTTCACGGATAATTTTTTTCTTGTCGGGTTTATCGCTCATTGGTGAGGTTGGTTAGTTGGTATTTTTAACGTTGCGCAAAATAGCAGCGGTAAAAAGAACAAGAACGGTCAAAGCGATTTCTTCAAAGCTGCGCTCAAAGAAGTAGCCAATAGCAAAGAATATCAGCGCAACTACCAAGGGTTCATTAAGGAGCTTTAGCATAGTTCAGCTTGGTTATTGGTTATGCCTTAGTGGTACCACGCCGGCGGGCTGGGTGGCAAAGTCTAATGAGATGGGGAAACCTTAGCCGCGAAGCGAGCGCGCGTCCGAGGCAAGCCCGAGTTAGCGAGGGCGTAGCCTTCGGACTTAAACAAAATTGGTCGAGCAAAGCGAGACTCGGAGCAGGCACGCTACCCCAAGGCGTTGGTGGTGCGTGCCGTTGTCCCGCTGCCGATATCCTTTCAGCGTGGGAAAGATATCGGCAAGGGATTTCAAGTGCGAGGTACAAGCTGCCCTACGGCAGGTGCACCGAGCGGTTGAAACGGAGCCACCACACGAACAATTTGTGAGGGTGGTGGAATTTTGTTTAAGTCCGCAGGGGAGATGCAGTGCGAATAATGTTGCTGTGTAAGGCTATTGCCGATTTTTACCTAGCGAAAGCGGCAGCGCTAAATTTTTCGCTAGGTAAAAAAGCAACATTAAAAGCACGGAATCTCCCCGAAGGACGCGCGCTCGGGGCGGGGTTTTCTTACTGGTTGGGGTGGTTTTGACCCCCTGGGCAAAACCACAGGCGGGGTGGTTCTTCTTTGTAAAGGTAGTTGCAGCTAGCTCAGAATCGGACGGTATTTGCACTCTTCGGGACAGTTCTTATTCATCCAGAGTTTGCCGCGCTGATGGGCTAAGCGGTGCAGGATTGCCATAAAGTAGCCTCTCGGATTTCCCGCTTCCCTACCCCCATCTGCTTTCCATTCAGATAACGCTTGGTACAACATGTCTTGCGGATAAATATTACACAGAAGAATGTAGAGTGGATGATTTACTTCTTGTTGCCCTATCGTGCGTCCGATGTCTTCTGCAAGATACGGGATTGCTTCGGGTGGGTTTGGTGGCGCTACACGTTGAGCAAACACAAAGTTCGGTTTGCTCTCTTTTGGTGGGAATGCAGATTTTGTAGATACAAGTTTCCAGTCTTTGCCGTCTGCGGTTCGATCAAGCCGTAAATGCAAAATGCCTGTTGAGATGGGTTTGCCTTCGAGCTCCTTAATGGCTTTCTCAAGTTTGCGTTTTCTGCCTGATGGATAACGGTACTCCTTCTCTCCTTCTAGTTGCAGGTCTTGGAAAAGATTTATGGTGGTGCGCTCGTACTGCAGCTTGTCAGCGAGGACTATATCAAGGCGGGCATACAAAACACTTGCTATCTCCCCTTGCAGCTCTAGGGCTACAAGGTTTGTTGGTTTCGTGCGGTTGGATAAAAGATTTTTCCTAATCTCTTCGTGGAAACGGAAGGTGCTTATAGCAAGGTAGAGCTGCCTAGAGTCGCGGGCTTCTTTTGTAAAGAGCTTGTAGCTTTCAAGAATGCGGAAGGGTTGTTCAAGGCTTACCCGTTGTCCTTGTTCGTTTGTAAACGAGTGTTGCCAGATGCTTGTTGTTCCTGCTAGCTGCCGTAGTTCATTTCTAATATCTCGGAGTGTCTTTTTCCCAGCCCACTTTAAGCCCAACACGTTGGATACTTCATTGACAGAAAACAGCGTGTCTCCATTGTCGCTACACCCCTTCTCTTCCCAGAGCTGTTGCAACGCGAGATACACTTTACGGGTCTTCGTCGTTGGTATCTTTCCTTGAAACGGCTCAAGATGAATGGTTGCTCTTACCTTGGTTCCATCAGGTAGAGTTTCTGTCCAAGTGCGAGACCTAGGCTTACTTAGATTTTTTGAGTGGGATGGAGCAAAGAAAAAGTCAGCGTGTTTTTCTATGTTGAGTTCGGGGCGTACCGTCTTAAAGGCTTTTTCTATCTCGTGCCCCAACTTCTCTTGTGTAGCTGGTACCGATACTACTAATTCCATCCCCTTCCCTCCTTCCCGTTCCTCTTCCATATATCTATTCTAATCCTAAAACAATTTTTTAACCATTTTTCTCAATGGTACTTAACATTAGTACCTAACCATTAGTACCCAGCCGAAAAAAACTCGAAAAAACTGTTGTGGTGTAAGCTTTTTTTCATCTCGCTCTTGTCTGAAACCTCCTAGGCTCTTGTCTGAAACCTCCTAGGCTCTTGTCTGAAACCTCCTAGAAGGTTCATGGTTGTCCACAGCGGTGTTCTTGTCTGAAACCTCCTAAAAAAACGGTTACTTGTCCAAGACCTCCTAGATTTGTCTGAAACCTCCTAGGCTCTTGTCAAAGACCGCCAAGGAGCTTGTCTGTTTCCTCCAAGGACTTACCTGAAAACTCCAGGGTTAGTGTCTGTCCTCTCCAAAACTCAACCGCTTTCTCATTTCGGGTGCGGAGTGATAGCCACAACTTCGTAAGTGTCGCCAACAATCTTGAAATAAAACCGATACGCTTGATTCACTCTGCCTTGCCATACGTCGTTCTTCTCATCGTATTTCTTGGCACGTAGGGAAGGGTGGCGAAGATCCTGTAAAAGAAGCGCGAGTTGTTTATCAACTCGCGCTTGGAGGGTAGGGGAAAGAGCATCATAGTCCCGCTCTGCTTTTGTCGTGAGGCGGAATTTCATTGCTTCTTGCGGTAGGCTTTGAACTCTTCAACGCTGGAGAACTTTGGCGTTACTCGCCCCGCTTTGAGGTCTTCAAGTCCTTCTTGAATGGCAGCGTCTACCGCTTCGCGGTCAACTACAACTTTCGGCTTTAACACGATGGTGTTTCCTTTTGCCTCAGCTTCTAACAGGTCGCCAACAGAAAGCCGCGCGGCTTTGCGGAGCGCGGTTGGTATCGTTACCTGAAACTTCTCTTTAACTTTTACGAGTGGCATAGCCTTCTCTCCTTGGTGCTTCATGTTGGAAAGTTAGAAAGTATAACGTAAGCCTACCATGTAGGGGGAGATTGTCAAACTTCTTGTGATACCGCTAAACCACGCGATGACTTGCAAAGAGTCTACGGGCTTCCTCATCACGGCGGGGATTGGTGAGTCGTGCATAGATGGTTGTGTTTTGGATGTTGGCGTGTCCGAGCCAGTCCTTCACGAAAGAAATATCAGCGCCAGCATCGAGCAGGTGAGTGGCGATACTGTGTCTCAAGCTGTGAAATTTCTGCTTCTCAACCGGAAGCTTTGCAGCTTTGCCATACTGCTGCATGAGGTGCCAGAGAGTGCGGCGGTCAATGGGTACGTTTCGGTTAGAGATGAAGAGGTACGGGGATTCATCTTTTCTACTGGTGAGATAGGAGCGTATGAGTTTATGCTCATATGGTTGCATAGGGTATATGGAAGAGTGAGAACCCTTCAGGCGGTGAATACTGATGCGTCCGCGCTTGAAGTCTACATCAGTTCGTTGGAGCAGTCCGACTTCAGAAGCGCGTAGCCCGTGGTGATAGGCAGTAAGAAAAATAGCGCGGTCGCGTTTGTTGGTGATGGCTTGTAATAAGCGGCGGGTTTCGTCTTGGGTGAGAAACGAAATAGAATCTTTCATAGAAAAATAATTGGACACTATAACTGTTTTGACTAATTCTACCGTGCCTGTGTCTTGTCTGTAAAGGAAAAACCCGTCTCACAGAGAGACGGGTTTACACTGTATTGTCTAATTACAGTCGTACCCGTTTTCCTCGGGGGAATTCGTGAATTTTGTAATACACGCGAAAACGGTGGCGATCGAATTCACCAGCCAGCATGGTTTTTTGGCAGTGGGTGCAGAAGATGCCGAACTCTTCGCGCCTCTTTTGCGTCTCAAATTCATCGCATGGTTCGCAAAGTTCCTCAGCATGTGGGTTGTAGTTTGGACAAGATGAACGGCGGCAAGGCATAAGGGTAGGGGATTAGTTGGTAACGTTCATGCGCTTGAGTTCGGAAATAATTTGCCCAAGTTTTTTTTGGTAGATGTTATTTTTCAAATCTTCTTCGTGTAAGAGCGTGCGGCGGTGGTGCTCGATAAGGTGAACAGGGGCAAACTGTTGGAGCTTGCGCCAATGTTTTTGACAGTAGTTGTAGGAGCGCCCATTGGTGAAGACTTGCAGCAAGAAGCTATCAGCCGTGCGGGGGAGCGTGGTGTTAGTGCCGCAAAGATAGCAGCGGCGTACTTCTGGGTTGTAGTTGCTTGTCATGAGCTTGTTGAATGAGTTAGTGTGGTCATAGTTGGGTATGCCGTTGGCATACCCAACGGGAAGGAATGCGCTACACGCAAAAAAATATCGAAACACCGCGCCTTAGAAACACGTAGAGCAGTGGGCGCGCGATATTTTTTTGCGTGTAGCACTGTTCCCGCAAGCAGTGGCTACGTGCAGCAATGGCGTAGGTTGCCCATCTTCTCAGTGTTGCTGCTGTGAGAGATGCCGAGTTTCGTTCTCCAAGATAGGAGCCGTGTTTGGTGCTCCACGCTCGGAATAATACGAGGGGCGGGCTTGGTGCTACACAGAAAAAAACACGGGGAAAACTGTTCCCCGTGTCTGTAGTGTAGCGCGAATGGAAAAAGTTTGACAGGTTGTGAGGTCAGGAAGTACACTACCTATAACCAACAAAAAGAAGCACCGATATTCGGTGCTTCTTGCGCTTTTAGGTTAGGAATTTCTGTTCACTGGTGCCAGTAGTTTTCTTCCTCCTCGGGTTCATCTGAGGTGGGCTTGGAGGACTTTTTTTGTGTTCGCGTTTTGCCATTTGATTCAGCAGAAGACTCGCGCACCTCGTAGGGCTTCCGTGCTGCTTGTTGTTTTTGCAATCTTGCCTCGTACCGTTCACGGTTCTTCTTCTTGATTGCTTCTGCGATCGTAGGGTCAGGTGGGGGACAGGGAAAGGTACGAAACTTTTTGACGTTACTAGTTTGGTCTACCCGCAAGTATGCGGTGAACGGCGGAAGATTCACCAAATCACTCACAGACGGGTATGGCTCGGAAGTAAATTCGGCGTCAGCGAATAAGCGAATACCGCCATCTTTTTCTTTTCCACCAAACTCGTGATGCATAATTTCCTTGAGTGCTTCAGGCGTGCAATGACGAGACATAACCGCTTGCAGTGCCGCGTACACATCGTTCCGAATCAGGCGCAAGGTTAAGGTATCTCCACCGTATAGGTTCGCATCTGTTTGGCGTTCATCGTAATCGAGATAGGCTTTCTGGAGCATATCAATAACGTACTCTCGCTCTGCTTCAAAGGAACGGCGTGCGCCCTGTCCGCGTTCCCGTACCCATTCCCGCGTGCGCTGCATTTTTTTGGTGATGACATGCGCATCGCGTTCGTCTACGCGGAAGCAACAAATAGCATTCACGTTCCCAAAAATTGCGTCCTGTAAATCACTGTCTAATTGCGAAGTATATTGATGACTTACACACAGCGAGAGCGCATATTTTCTGGCTTGACTCAACACCTCACTAATGCTGGAAGACTGAAACATCTGAAATTCGTCAGCCACAATGGTATGCCATTTGCGCTCATGCTCTGGTTGGTACGCACGAGCAAAAGCGGCGGTTGTGAGTCCTTCCGAAATCAATGCACCTAAAAAAGAGCTAGTGTCCTCACCGAGTTTCCCTCGGCTGAGGTTCACGAGAAAAATTTTGCCATCAAGGATTTCGGGTAGGTTAATATCGTTTTCCGTTTGGGAAAAAATCCGTTCGGTCAAACTGCCACTGAGGAATAGTTGACCAAGCTTATTCAAGACAGGGGCTGTTGCTCCTTTCGGCAACATTGCAAACTCTCCACCTTCACCCCAGAATGCAGCTTCAGAAGCGCGCTTAGTGCGCGCTACAATCGGTTTACGATAGGCTTCATCAGTAAGCACGCGGTAGGTATCACAAAACGCGTGCGGCACGTTGTTATCCCGCGTATCGCATACTAACAAATAGTTAGTATGGAGAAATATCTGGTCTAATCTGGGTCCCCATGCTTCCGCACGCTTGCGAAAAAAAGTAACGATATCGCGCGCTAATTTATCCTCTGGTGAAGGCAGCGCGAAAATGTTGAACGCAGGGCAATCTTCTTCTGCGGGGTCAAAATAAATTGTGGTATCAATCGCAAACGGGGGAACGCGTCCAAGATTTTCTTGGACGCTATCGCCGTGCGGTTCGATTTGGCTCACTCCTTGTTTGCCCCACATGCGTTGAGCCACAATCCAATTGACGAGATTTGTTTTTCCACTACCTGCTTTTCCTATCACATAAAGTGATTTACGTAAGGCGGTGTTATTGACCCAGAGCCTACTCATCGTCGCTTTCCTCCTCGCCAAACATCGTTGCCAACGATGGTGATGGCTTTTGTTTTTTCTGTTGTGGGAGTTGCTGCGGCAAAGATTCGGCGCGGAGTTCTCGCCGTTTCTTCCTTATGCGCTCCAAGTTGTATGCCAAAACTTCGCGGTCATACAAAACCTCTTGGTGAACGTTGTCGAGCCGTGCGCGCGCGCGTTGGTGCGTGGTCAGCGAGGTGTAAAGCTCATTCACAGAGTCTACAACTTCTTTGTAACTTTTTACGCGGCGTGCCATGCGTTCGTTCACGAACGCAAAGCGTGAGGGTTTGGGTAAAATAGGTTCTGTCGGATAAATCGTTGCTAACGGGTGTTCGTCATCGAGCTCAATAACGTCATGTCCTGAGCGGTGAGAGGGAAGTTTAATGATTTTTGCCATAGTAGCGTCCTTTCTTTTTTGTGTTGGAGTTCCAGTGCCCGCGAGCGCGGGCATGGTTGCGAGCAGCATTCACGTAATCTGTTTCTGCATCGATGCGCGTTTTGAGCGCTTTGAACTTTTCTGCCTTCTTCCGTGAATTCCGCGCGGACGGAACCCAACCGGTAAAGTTGTAAAGGTGATTGAAAGCTCGCTTGTGGCGAGGCAGGGGAATTGCGGGTTCGCCAAGCAACCACAGAAGAACACCGACAATTCCCACCACAAGAACAAGCGTCATGTTCTCCATACCCGAGTCTTGCCGTTCTTTTTCACGAGTACCGTAACGCGGTTGTGGTTGCGGTGATGCGGGCGGGGAAACTGCTTGGTGCCGTGCGGAGCTTGGTTGATGGTATGCGCTGGTGCCCCCGCTAGCAGCAGCGCTATCAGGAAAAAAGGGAGCAAGGGGAATAGAAGTAAGAGAAGTAGCAGGAACATTACAGCAGCAAGCACGTTATCGAAGAAATCATTTTTCATAGGTGGTCTCCGTAATGAGCCATTGTGGCTCGTCATCCCACGCAGTTCGCCAAATCGGTGAACGCGTGAGCGCAATCGGATCGTTAAGCGACCAGTGTTGAAGAGAGGAAAAAAGAAAAAACTGATTGGGTCGAGGGTAAACGTTGCGGCAAATTTTTCTGAGGTTATCTGACCAGTCGTCATCGGCACTCAGAAAAAGAACGCGGAAATTGAGAATATCGAAGTCGTTGACGCCGTTGGTATCGAGACAGAATTTTTTTCGCCAGGCGAGGTAGCCGCGCATACTCGCGGCATGTTTCGATTGATCGAAAATTTTTCCTGTCTCTTGTTCGAGCGCAAAGTGCAATTTACCTTTGCCCAGAATATGAGTGGAAAAAAGTTTGTCGGGAATGACTTGCGGTTCGATATCTTCAAGCTTCCAAATTGCCCAAGGTTGAATTAACTTCGCGTCCGTGAACGGCGAAGCCTCCCGAACATTGCAAATTTGTCTGAGCGCCAAAACGAAGCCGACCAAGCTTTCAGAAATGGAAATCGTATGAGCGATGTAATCTCGCTCAATCGGACGCGTGCCTTTCGCGCGGTAAAACAATCTCTCGCGCGAGCTCGTTTGCTGAACGAGAATGCGATGCTCTCGAACCAGACGGGTAAGTGTATTTGATATTGTGCGCGATGGCTCCAACTGGACTGGCTGGCTATCCGACTGCTTCATCATGCCCATCAAGTACGCAAACAACCGAACATCCAGCAATCTGAACATTCGACTGAAACCGACAAGCGCCGCGCCGTTGTCAACAACGTTGCCATCAACATTATTGATCTTTATTTTTTCTAAATGCTGTACATCATTCATTGTACCTCCAGAACAAAAAGTGAAATGAATTTGAAGACTTACAGAAAGTGAGGCTAGGAAACGAACGGGAATCACCTCC
>Ga0070741_10020209_pt1 | contig 10527 bp, 6 predicted proteins | sample Coa_R1_4_FD_66440 | JGI IMG/M metagenome (GOLD analysis project Ga0070741, IMG submission 66440) | Surface soil microbial communities from Centralia Pennsylvania, which are recovering from an underground coalmine fire - Coalmine... | ecosystem: Environmental > Terrestrial > Soil > Unclassified ... | reverse complement strand
GAGCGCGAACAGCCGATCGATCAGTGCCCGCGAGATCTCGCCTCGCCGATCCATCTCCGGAACGAGCGGATGGACTTCCGCCTCGGCGAAGCGGCGGACCCTCTCTCGGAAGAGCGCTTCGTCGGCGGTCAACCGCGATGGCGCCGCCACGGCCGGTTCGGTTCGCTTCATCGTCGAGTCCTCGAAGCCGCCGTCAAATGCCCGCCCGGTTCTCGGACCCGAGCGTCGCCCTCACCTTCGCCGGATCGGCGAAGAACGCACCCGTCCAGGAGACGAACGCCCGCATCATGAACTCCGTCGTCCACCGATAGTCCTCGCCGGTCAGCCGCTCGAGCGCGTCGAGCATCGCGCAGCCCTCCGGGCTGAGTTTGGCCCGGTCGGTGGCGAGAAGCGCGTTGTGTTGTTCCGTCAGCAGCACGTCGTGCGTCTCTTCTTGACTGAGGATCAGTTGCAGGATGAACCGCACGCGGTCCTTCAGTTGCGCCGGCAGAGTCGAGCGCTCGAGCGCTTCGATAAGCATCGCGTACAGCACCTCGACGACGATCTCGCCGCCGAAGGTGATGATCAGGTAGAGGTTCACCGGCGAATAACGGCCGAGCTGGCGGAGGCGGCGTCGCGCTGTCTCGCGCACCGTCATCGAATAGACGCTGCCGACCTTCTCCGAAATGAAATCGTCGAAACGGTAGCGCCCCCCGTCGAAGAACTCGGGGAAGAGCTCCTGGACGACCAACCGAATGCCGATCATGTGGCCGTGCTCCTCGAGCTCGTGCCGCCGGAGGTCGTGCATCAGGTCGGCGACCGCCCCCTGGCGGATGGCGCCGATCGCGAGCTCGCCGATCCCCTCGAGATAACTGAGCGCCATGAGGAGCACCGACAGCGACAGTCGGTCGTTCATCACGTTCGTGAGCGAACGCTCGAACTCCGGCAGTCGAAACAGGGGCTCGAAGTCCTTCCGCATCGCCTCTTCGTCGACTTCGATCATCGTTGCGGCTCCTTCACGGGTTCAAGTTCTTCGGGTACCCATCGCCAGCATCGGATTCGCGGCCGCGGGTCGGGGGCTTCGATCGCCAGGGCGGCCGCGTGATCGGGCCCGACGACGAGCTCGGCGAGCACCCACCGGCGCCAATCGTCGGGATGATCCTCGTCGCCGACGAGCGCCGCGGGATCGCGCGGCGGCACGCCGACGGAGAACCGGTGGAGCGGCAGGGACAGCCCCTCGCCGCGCGCCTTCGCATAGGCTTCCTTGCACGTCCAGCAGCCGAAGACCGCGCGACGGCGACCGTTCCCGGTCAGCGCCGCGAGAGAAGCGCGCTCGGCCGCGGAGAAGACCCGCGAGAGCCCATCCACGTCGAGGTCGCCGCGGATCTCCTCGACGTCGACGCCGACCTCGCGGCCCGCCGCGACGGCGACGAGCGCGATCCGGCGGCTGTGCGAGACGTTGAAGCGGAGGAAACCGTCGTCCCGCAGCGCGGGCTTGCCGTTCGGGCCGTACCGGAAGCGGAGCGTTCCGGGGTCGCGATCCAGATAGCGGCCGAGGAGGCCCCGCAACACGCCGCGCACCACCACGAAGCGGTCGCGGTCTCTCGCGAACCGAAACCGCTCGGCACGCCGGCGCTCGCCGCTGCTCAGCGTTTCGACCAACCGCTCCGCGAGCGCGGCGGAGCCCTCGAGCGAGAGGCGCCAGATGTGAACGTCGTCGCCGATCCGAGCGACGGGGCGCGAAGCGGGCGGCCAGGCGTGCATCGAGACCGAGTCTCACACGATCCTTGCGAGCTCGGTCCTGAGCTCGCGTCCGAGGATCGTCAACAACAGGAGTTGGTTCGTATGGATGAAGAAGTGGTCGCCGGGAACCATCCAGAGAGAGAACGCTCCCGTGGTGAGGTCCCGCCATGACTCAAGCCGCCGGCGATTCACGTAACCGTCCCCGGTGCCGCCGAAGGCGGCAATCGGACAGCCGAGCGGAGGCTCGGGCACGTACGAATGCGTCTCGCCCAGAGCGAAGTCCGCACGCAGGACGGGGAGCATGATCTGCATCAGCTCGGCGTGCTCGAGCACTTCGCGCGGCGTGCCGTTGAAGAGGCGCAGCATCCGGACGAGCTCGTCCTCGGGCAGGTCGTGGAGCCGCCGGACCGACGCTCGCACGCCGAGGTGCGGCGGCGCGCCGCCGGAGACGAAGAGATGTACGGGCATCGGTCGGCCGAGCCGGCGGAGGTGCCGCGTGAGCTCGAAGGCGACGAGCGCGCCGAGACTGTGGCCGAAGAACGCGAAGGGACGATCGAGGTACGGCTCCGCTGCGGCCGCCAGTCGCTCGACGAGCGAATCGAGCCGCGCGACGGGCGGCTCGCGAAGGCGCGCGCCGTGTCCGGGCGGCTCGATCGCGCAGACCTCGACGCTCGCCGGGAGAAAGTCCGGCCAGCTCCGGTAGATCGCCGCCCGGCCGCCGGCATAGGGAAAGCAGAAGAGCCGGAGCGCCGCGTCCGCGTTCGGCCGCGGTCGCGAGACCCAGCGTTCGTGCGCGGCGACGCTCGCCGTCTCGACGTTCATGCTCGCCCGCTCGCTCATGGCGGCGGCGACGAAGCGGCGGGTCGGACATCGTCCGCGGCCGCACGACGCGGCTCCGCCGCCCCGCGCGTCCAGGCTCGCGGCAGGAAGCCCGGGATCCGGATGCCGATGCGGTTCCGATGGGCGACGTCGAATACGAGCTTGCCGACGGCGACGTCCAGGATGCCGAGCCCGAACGGGCTGAAGATCGTGAGCTCGCGTGTCAGGCCGTCGAGCGTCGCTCCGTCGGCCAGCACGTGTCCGAGCGTACAACGGATGAAGTCGCGGTGGCCGACCGCCTGCTCGGTGAGCGCGAGCGACGTGCCCTCGCGGCACACGTGGCTCGGGTCGTCGACGACGTTGTCGCCGGCGAGGATCACCTCGGGCCCCAGGTCGCGAAGCGAGACGTGCAGGATCGTCGTCCCAGCGAGCCACCATCCGGTGCCGTACACGTGCGGCGTGGCGGCGGTGGTGGCGAAACAAATGAGCCGGCACGTCTCGAGCACGGCGCGCGGGTCGTCCGCGACCTCGACGGCCACGCCGAGCTCAGCGGAGACCGCATCGCGGAAGCGGATCGATCGGTCCGGCTGGCGATCGTAGACGGCGAACGTCGCGATCGAAGCGAGCGTCGTTCGCAGGAAGCGCGCGATCTCGCGATTGATGACGCCGCAGCCGATCAAGCCGACGCGCGCGACGTCCCGACCGCGGACGAGCCACCGCGCCGCGAGCGCCGCGCTCGCGGCGGTCCGCTTCGCGCTGATCGTCGCGCCCTCCATCAAGGCGAGCGGCCGTCCGGTCGCCGACGAATTGAGCACGACGACAGCCGAGGCGCGGTCGAGGCCCAAGCGGTGGTTCGCGGGAAACGAGCCGATCCACTTGATGCCGGCGACGTCGAAACCGTCTCCGAGGTACGCCGGGAGCGCGATGATCCGCCCGGGCGGCTCGCCGGCGATGTGGAGGAACGTCGAGTGCGGCAGGGCCGTCTGCCCCTTCAGGTGACAGGCGTAGGCGTCGGCGACGACGCCGAGAAGCTCGGCCTCGCGGCCGGCGAGGATGTCGATCACGTCGTTCCCGCTCAGGACGAGGACATCGCCGTCATCCATGGCGCTTCTCCCTGGTGGCCGAGCCACCGATCCGACACGTCCCCGAAGTGCTGGCGCACCCAGGCGTCGGAGTAGATCGAGTGGGCGTACCGCTCGCCCTGGTCCGGAAAGACGAGCACGCAGACGGCGCCGCGGCGTAGCTCGGGAGCCACGCGCTCGAGGGCTGCCAGCACGCCGCCCGAGGACCCGCCCGCGAGAATCGCTTCGCGCCGGAGCAGCCGGCGACAGCCAACGATGCAGTCGAGATCGGAGACGTGCACGCAGCGGTCCGCCAGGTCCGGCTGCCAGAGGTTCGGTCGCTTGCCGGCGCCGTGGCCCGGAATCAGACGCGGCCCGGGCGGTCCGCCGAAGATCACGCTGCCGACCGCGTCGACGGCGATCACCTCGGTCGGCAGCCGGTGCTCGCGGACGTATTCCACACAGCCGCGGAGCGTGCCGCAGGTGCTCGTCGCGCAGAACAGATGGTCGACCGTCCGGCCGAGCTGCGTGACGATTTCACGCATCGTCTCGTGGTGCGCCACGGCGTTGTAGACGTTCGAGTACTGATCCGGCCAGAAGCTGCTGGGCGTGCTGCGCAGCAGACTCTGCACGCGATCGATCCGGGCCTGGACGAGTTCGCCGGTCGCGGGATCGGGCTCGGAGACCATTTCCACTTCGGCGCCGTAGGCGTGAAGGATCGCGATGTTCTCGGCCGTCGTCCGCGTGTCGATAACGCAGACGAACCGGAGGCCGAAGTACGTGCAGAGCTGAGCGAGCGCGATTCCCATGTTGCCCGAGCTGCTCTCGATGACGGTCGCCCCGGGGAAGAGCGCGCCGGTGTCCAGCGCGTGGCGGAGGATGCGGTACGCGGCGCGGACCTTGATGCTGCCGCTCGGATTGAATCCCTCGAGCTTGGCGAAGATCCGGAGCGGCGATCCGGGGAACACGCGGTTCAGTGCCACGAGCGGCGTGTCGCCGATCGTCGAGACGATGTCCGACGCGACGCCGCGCCGACTGGGGAGCACGTAGCGATCGAGAACTTCGGAGCCGTCGTCCCCAGGCGGATGCGGCTCCATCGCCGGCAACTCCATTCGCACCTCGTTCGGGATTTCGGAAAGTAGAATCGAACCCGAAGCTCGCCGCGGGTCAGCCGGTCGCCTCGGCGGCGGCGTCGAGCACCGCGCCTCGCGGCGGCGGCAAGAGACCCTGCGCCACGAGGCTCGTCACGTACATCCGCAGCAGCGCGGCGTCGAGCGGCGGACATGCGATGCCCGTGCCCTCGAGCGCCTCGAGCGTGTTCCGGCAGTCGACGTCGAACAGTCGCGGCGCCTCTTCGGCGAACACCGGCAGCAGCGGCGCGAGATCGTTCGCCTCCCCGCGCCGGAGCGCCTCCGCAAGCTCGGCTCGCCAGTCGGCGTACGGGAGCCGGCGGAACGGGTAGCCGAGGCGGGCGAGCATGTCGACGAGCTGTCCGAGCCGGAGCGAGCTCGGATTCGTCAGATGGAAGACCATGCCCTGCGATTCCCGGCGGAGCGACAGATGGAGGATCGCTCGGCTCACGTAGTCGACCGGAGTCATGTCCCAGGTGAGGTCGAGCTCGGGCACGCTGCCGAGCTGGACGCAGCCGCGGAGGAAAAGCGGCGGCAGGTCCTGCGCGTTCCACGAGCCGGTCCGGCTGTGGCCGGTGACGTTGCCGGAGCGGTAGATGCAGACGGGGAGTCCGCGGGATCGAGCGGAGGTGACCAGGCGCTCGGCGACCCACTTCGTCTCGGCGTAGCCCGTGTACAGCCGCGTCGTCTTCGGGACGTCGTTCTCGCGAACCGTTCCCGGCGCCGTCTCGGCCGAGGCGAAGATCATCATCGACGAGACGTAATGGAGGACCTTCGTCCGACCCGAGCAGGCGAGGCGCAGGACCTCCTGCGTGCCGAGCACGTTCGCCGCCTTCAGCGCGGCGTACGGGTAGGCGAAGTTCACGAGCGCGCCGCAGTGGTAGACGGCATCCATCTCTCCCGCGATCGCCTCGAAGCGCTCGCGCGGCAGTCCGAGAAGCGGCTGCCTGAGGTCGCCGACGAGTGGCACGATGCGGTCCGACGGTCGGCCCTCCCAGAGCCCGTACGATGCAAGGTTCGCCCGCAGTCGTCGCAGGCCGTCGTCCGGCGTCGCCGCCCGCACGAGGCAGTGGACGGTCGCCGATGTCTGCTCAAGCAGCTCGCGCAACAGGAACGCACCGAGAAATCCCGTCGCTCCGGTGAGCACGACCTCCCGCAGATCCTCCGCGCGGTGGGGCCCGCCCATCCGGGGTCGAATCGTCGGATCGAGCAGGGAGTCGGCTTCGAGGTCCCTCTCGGACGTCTCGACCACCAGTCGCTCGCCGCGCCGCATGCGGTCGATCGCGTTCGCCAGCACCGCGACGGTCGGCTCCTCGAGCAGCACGCGGAGCGGCACTTCGACTTCGTAGCGTTCGCGGATGCGCGAGAAGAGCTGGACCGCGATCGCCGAGTCGCCGCCGAGCTCGAAGAAGTTGTCGTGCACCCCAACCCGATCGACGTGGAGAGCCTCGACCCAGAGGCCGGCGAGCTCTTCCTCGAGCGGCGTTCGCGGCCGATCGACGGTCTGCTCCGTTGCCAGCGCGGCGTCGATCGGCGACGGCAGCTTCGCGCGGTCGAGCTTGCCGTTCGCCGTGAGGGGCAGGGCCGTCAACGTGACGAAGACGGCTGGCACCATGTACTCGGGGAGCTTGGCGCGGAGGAACGCGCGGAGTTCGGCACTCGTCGGCGCGGCCTTCTCGTCCGCCGATACGACGTACGCGACCAGCCGCTTGTCGCCGCGCTCCTCGCCGACCGTCGCGGCCGCGACCGCGCTCACGCCCGGGTGCTGGCGCAGCGTCGCTTCGATCTCGCCGAGCTCGACTCGATAACCGCGGATCTTCACCTGCAGGTCTTCGCGGCCGAGGAACTCAATCGTGCCGTCGGGCAGCCACCGCGCGAAGTCGCCCGTCCGGTAGAGCCGCTCTCCGGTGCGCGGATGGACGACGAAGCTCGCCCGCGTCATCTCCTCGTCCTTCCAGTAGCTGCGGGCGAGACCCACGCCGCCGATGTAGAGCTCGCCGGGCACCCACACCGGACGGTCCTGGAGATGCTCGTCGAGCACATAGCCGCGCTGGTTCACCATGGGCTTGCCGTAGGGAATGCTCTTCCACTCGGGGTCCACCGTCTCGATCGGATGGCAGAACGACCAGATCGAGACCTCGGTGTTGCCGCCCATGCTGGCGACGCGGACGCCGTCGACGAGCGCGCGGAGGCGCCCCGGCAGGCTGACCGGAATCCAGTCGCCGCTCAGGAGAGCGAGACGGAGTGACTGCGGCAGCAGGCCGGGACGGTCGCCGATCCATTCCAGCAGCATCTGGAGCAGCGCGGGAACCGAGTCCCAGACGGTCACGTTCTCGCACGCCATGAGCTCGACCCAGTGCTCCGGATCGCGCAGGCGCGCCGGGTCAGGCAGGACGATGACGCCGCCGACGCCGAGCGTCCCGAGGATGTCGATCACCGAGACGTCGAAGGTGAGCGAGCACATCGAGAGGACCCGGTCGTCCGGGCCGAAGCCGAAGCGCGTCATCACGTCGCGGACGTTGTTCAGCACGCCCCGGTGCTCGACCATGACGCCCTTCGGAGCGCCGGTCGACCCGGACGTGAAGATCACGTAGGCGAGGTCCGTGGGGCGCTGAATCGCCTCGAGCGGCGCGCCGTCGCCCTCGGCCGTCGTCTCGTCGTCGATGACGAGGCGAGCGACGCCGTCCGGCCAGTCGAGGCTCGCGTCGAGGGCCGCCTGCGTGAGCGCGATGCGGACGTCGGCCTTCCGAATGAGCCACGCGAACCGCTCGGAGGGAAGCTTCGGGTCGAGCGGCACATACGCCGCTCCAGACTTCAACGCGCCGAGGACCGCGACGATCTGCTCCCATCCCTTCTCCATCGCCACGGCGACGATCGTCCCGGGACGTGTGCCGAGCGCGCGGAGCCGCCGGGCGACGCGGTTCGCGCGCGCTTCGACGTCGCCATACGTGAGGCGGACGCGCGGCGCGACGACGGCCGGGCGCTCGGGATGCAGCCGCGCCTGCTCTTCGAATCCCGTCTGGAGCAGGCCTTCCGGAACCGGAGCGTCGGTCGCGTTGACGGCCGCGCGCTCGGCGGCCTGCCCCGGCGGCAGCAAGTGGCCCCGCGTCGTCTCGCGCCAGGCCGCCGGATCGTCGGCGAGCCGCGCCACGAAGCCCTGGTACGCGTCGAACATGCTCTCGAGCAGTCCCGGCGGGAAGATCTCCGCGAACGCGTTCCACGTGAAGACGAGCGAGCCGCGCTCGGGCCAGACCTGGTAGTCTATGTAGACCTGCGGCGTCTGCGAGAGGACGTAGACGACCTCGCCGGGCAGGTTCGTCATGACGCCTTCGTTGTCCCCGGCGTTCTGATTCATCGTCGTGCTGCTGAAGACGATCGGCATGATCGCGCCGGATCCGCGTCCCCGAAGGCGCGCCAGCTCCCGCAACACCTCGACACCGCTGAAGCAGCGGCTGTGATGGAAGTTCTCCCACAGCTGTTCCTGGAGCCGTTGCGCCCGGGTCTCGAACGGCTCCCGCGATGATCCATCGAAGGCCACGAAAGTGAGCGCGGTGAAGTCGCCAACGAGGTCGTTCACCTGCGGATGGAGCGGCAGGCGGTTGAAGAGCGGCACGTTGACCGTGAACCGCGGGCTCTTGCTCCATGCCGCGAGCACTTCGGCGAACGCGGCGAGGAGCACGCCGGACGGCGTGATGCCCGAGAGCCCGGCGCGCCGCTTGAGGCGCCGCCAGCGCTCGGCGGCGAGCCGGCCGCGGAGACACTCGAAACGCGGGTGCTTCACCGCGCTCGGGCTCTTCGCGAGCGGCAGCTCGGGAGCGGGAGGCAGCGCGGGGACGCGCTCCTTCCAGTACTCGACGGCTTGGCGGTAATCCTCTGAGTCCTTGAGCGCCGCCTTGGCGAGGACGTAGTCGCGGTAGCTCACCTCGAGGGGCGGCAGCGCGACGTCCGGCCGGAGGTAGAGCCGCATCCACTCCGTGACGAGGATTTTCAGGCTCCAGATGTCACAGACGAGGAGCTCGATGCTGATGAAGAGCCGCGTACGCGGACCGTCGAGCATCGCGGCGCGGATGTCGAACAGCGGCCACTGGTCCGTGCGGAACAGTTGATGCGACATCTCCGCCCGGATGGCGGCGACCTCCGTCGCGACCATCTCGGGATCGCGGCTGCGGAGATCGACGACCGCGATGTCGAAGGGCGGCACCTCCTCCAGTACTCGCTGGCGTCCGTCGGGCTGGATGACGGCGCGGAGTTTGTCGTGCCGCTCGATCAGCCGGTGCCACGCGCGGTTCAAGCGGTCGAGATCGAGCTCGGCGCCCGCGACGTCGGCCTCGAGGTAGCCGTGCGACCCGACGTTGCTCACGTCGTAGCCGGCGCTGCGGCCGATCCAGTACGCCTGCTGGAGATCCGATAGCGGGAACGGAGCGTGACGCTCGCCCGGGCGGGGCGAGATCCGCGGCAGGCCGGCAGCCTCGTGGCGATACTCGAGCGACCGTGCGGCCTGCGGCTTGCCGCGCAGGCGCTTCGCGAGGAGCTCGCGCTGCGCGTGGGTGAGCTTCGCCTGCCGCGCGGCGAGCGCGGAGCGACGGGACGGACAGTCTTCATTGGGCATGATCGTTCTCCAGGTACTGCTTCGCTTCCTCGTCGGTCAGCTCTTCGACTTCCTCGAGCAACGCTTCTTCGACGACCACGGCGAGCTCGGCAACGGTCGCCGCCTCGAGGAGGCTCTGCAGCGGCAGCTCGACGTCCAGGGCTTCGCGAACCCGCGACACGATCTGCGTCGCCTGCAGCGACTGTCCGCCGAGCTCGAAGAAGTTGTCGTGGATGCCGACCCGCTCGGTGCCGAGCACCTCCGTCCAGATGCGGACGAGCTCCTCCTCGACAGCCGTGCGTGGTGCGACCGGCTCCGCCACGCGCTTGCACGCCGGCCGCTCGGCGGCGGCCAGGGCTTGACGGTCGACCTTGCCGTTTCGGGTGAGCGGCAAGGCATCGAGCACGGTGAACGTGGACGGCACCATGTACTCGGGCAGCTTGGCGCGGAGGAAGTCGCCGAGGTCGCCCGAGCTCGGCGGCGAGGCGGCGTCCACGGGCACGACGTAGGCGACGAGCCGCCGGTCCTCCCGGTTCTCTCCGACCGCCAGCGCCACGGCGGCGCGAAGCCCCGGATGACTCGCGAGCGCGGCTTCGATCTCGCCGAGTTCGATCCGGTGGCCGAGCACCTTCACCTGCAGGTCCTCGCGGCCGAGGAACTCGATGTCGCCGTCCGGCAGGCAGCGTCCCCAGTCGCCGGTGCGATAGAGCCGCTCTCCGGTCGTCGGGTGGACAACGAACCGCGCTCGGGTCTTCTCGTCGTCCTTCCAATAGCCGCGCGCGACGCCGACGCCGCCGATGTAGAGCTCGCCGGGAACCCAGAGCGGCCGCCGTTCGAGAGCGTCGTTCAGGACGTACACGTGCTGGTTCGCCATCGGCTTGCCGTACGGAATGCTCGTCCACGTCGGGTCCACGGATTCGACCGGACGGAAGATCGACCAGATCGACGCTTCGGTGGCGCCGCCGAGACTGATCACCCGCGCGCCGGGAACGAGCGCCCAGATCTGCTCGGGCAGGCGCACGGGGATCCAGTCGCCGCTCAAGAGGACGAGCCGGAGCGTCTTGGGCACCACCTCGGGACGCCCGGCAACGAACTCGACGAGCATCGTCATCAGCGCCGGGACCGAGTTCCAGACCGTGATCCGCTCGCGCCGCAGGAGGTCCGCCCAGTGCGCGGGGTCCCGCGCTCCGCTCGCGTCGGGGACGAC
>Ga0070741_10020208_pt1 | contig 10528 bp, 11 predicted proteins | sample Coa_R1_4_FD_66440 | JGI IMG/M metagenome (GOLD analysis project Ga0070741, IMG submission 66440) | Surface soil microbial communities from Centralia Pennsylvania, which are recovering from an underground coalmine fire - Coalmine... | ecosystem: Environmental > Terrestrial > Soil > Unclassified ... | reverse complement strand
CCGAAGCCCAGCTCCGCCAGCCGCGCGGCGATCGAGCGGTAGAGGTACGCGACGCCTTCCAGCGTGGCACGGTAGAGCTCGGCACGGCCGGTCGCCTCGGACATACCGATGAAGGCGGCACGGGCGTCGGCGCGCCGCTCGGGCGCGATCTGACCGTGCAGGAACGGCAGGAAGACCACGCCGTTCGCGCCGGGCGGCACCTGCCGTGCCTCCGGCTCGAGCGCGTCGTGGCCGGCGCCGACGACGCCGGCGAGCCAGGTGGCGGCGTGGCCGGCGAAGGTCGCGTCGCCGCCGCAGCACCAGCGCCCAGGCAGGAAGTGGTAGGCCGAGATGCCGCGCCAGGGCACCTGCGGCGCCGGGCGATCGCCGATCGAGCGGGCGACGCCGTTGGTGCCCATCGTCATGCACACCTGGCCGACGCGGATCGCCCCGGCGCCGATGTTGGCGCAGGCGCCGTCGTGCGCGCCGTTGGCGACCGCGATCCCGGCCGGGAGGCCGAGCCGCTCGGCCGTCTCGGGCACGAGGCGCCCGATCAGCTCGGTCATCGGCCGCACCGGCGGTGGCGTCGCGCCGACGAACGCCCAGACGTCCCGCGGCCACTCGCCGGATTCGGCGCGCGGCCCGGAGGCGGGGTCGGTCGCGACGACGCCGGTCATCCGGTAGAGCAGGAAATCGTGGACGTAGAGCGGGTGGCGGAGCCGGGCGAACAGCTCGGGGTGGTGCTCCTTGAAGTGGAGCGTCTTGGAGGCGAGCGCGCGGTTGTCGGCCTCGTGGCCGAACCGCTCGATCAGGTAGCGCGCCTGCGGCGCGTGGCGGTCGTCGAGCCAGTGCGGCGCGAGCACGCACCCGTCGGCGTCGACGAAGACGGCGCCGCTGCCACGCGCGCTCGGCGCGATGCCGACGACGTCCTCGGGGCGGAAGCGGCCCTCGGCGACGAGCTGGCGGACGATGCCCCCGGCCAGGTCGATCCACTGCTCGGGGTCCTGCTCGGCGAGGCCGGGCGCGGGGCGCTCGGTGCGGTAAGCGGCCTGGCCGCGGCCGACGCAGCGGCCCGCGCGGTCGAAGGCGGCCAGCTTCAGGAACGAAAGGCCGAGGTCGACCCCTACGAGCACGTCGGGCACGGCCCGCACTATATCAAGGGCGGCACAGGGGCCTCGGCGTGCGATCATGGGCGGCGTGAGCGGCAGGCGGATCCGGCGCTGGCTCCTACCGCTGCTGCTGGGCGCCGTGCTCGTCGGGACGGGCGCCTTCCTGGTGCCGCACGGCGGCGGCGCCGTCGACGCCGCGCCGGTACCGCTGCGCACGCTGCCCGACACCGACGTCAACCCCTACGGCGCCAACTTCTTCCTCGAGTACGAGGCCGAGCCCTGGAAGATCGACAAGACGCTCCAGATGGCGCGCGAGGCGCGGCTCGGCTGGGTCAAGCAGCAGTTCCCCTGGGAGGACATCGAGCTCAAGAAGGGGCGCTTCTGGGACGACCGGCTGAACAAGTCGACCTGGGACAAGTACGACCGCATCGTCGACACGGCCCGCAAGTACAACCTCGAGGTCATCGCCCGGCTCGACCGGCCGCCGCCGTGGACCCGCAAGGACAACTCGGTGCCGCAGGCCCCGCCCGACAACTTCGACGACTACGGCGACTTCGTCCAGGCGGTCGTCGAGCACTTCAAGGGGCGCATCCACTACTACCAGCTCTGGAACGAGCCCAACATCTACCCCGAGTGGGGCAACCGGGCGATCGACCCGGAGGCGTACACGCGGCTCCTCAAGATCGGCTACGCGCGCGCCAAGGCGGTCGACCCGAACGTCCGCATCCTCTCGGCGCCGCTGGCGCAGACGCTCGAGACCGGCCCGCGCAACCTCTCCGAGCTGCTCTTCCTCGACCGGATGTACAAAGCCGGCGCGAAAGACTCGTTCGACATCCTCTTCGCCAACGGCTACGGCTTCGACCGTTCGCCCGACGACCCGCCCGACCCGAACGTGCTCAACTTCCAGCGCGTCCAGCTCGTGCGCGAGATCATGGTGCGCAACGGCGACGAGGCGAAGCCGGTCTGGTTCAACGAGGTCGGCTGGAACGCCGCGCCCGACACGTTCCCCCAGGAGAAGCTGATCTGGCAGCGCGTGCCGGAAGCGCAGCAGGCAGAGTGGACGGTCAAGGCGATCAAGACGGCGCGCGCGCAGTGGCCCTGGGCGGGCGTCTTCTGCGTCTGGTACTTCCGGCAGGCCGGCCAGATCCCGCCGGAGCGGGCCGACTACTACTTCCGCATGGTGGACGTGGGCTTCACGCCGCGGCCGGTTTACAACCTGATCAAGAAGGCGACCGAGGGGATCGGCACGGTCGGCGCGGGCTCGTACCAGGAATCGAACCCGGCCGTGACCTACCAGGGCGACTGGGAGCAGATCGCCACGTCCGACGCGAGCGGCGGCCTCTGGCGCGTGGCCCACAGCGCCGGCGACAGCGCGACGATCTCGTTCCGCGGCTCCGACCTCGCCATCCTGACGCGCAAGGGCCCCGAGGCGCCGACGATCTACGTGACGCTCGACGGGCGCGAGGCGAACCGCCTGCCCCGCGACCGGCAGGGCCGCTCGTTCGCGGAGCTGGCGAGCCCGACCGCCCAGCCGCGCACGCTCGTGCCGATCGCCGCCGACCTGCCCACCCGCGAGCACGTCGTGCGCATCACCGTGGCCGGGCCGGCGTCGGGCGGCGAGACCGCGTTCGTGCTCGACGGCTTCGAGGTCGCCGAGAACGGCACGACCGACTGGGTCGATCTGCTGACCCCCGCCGCGCCGTGGGCCGGCGGCGCGATCCTGGCCGCCGGCGGCGCGGCGTGGCTGGTCGCGCGCCGGCGCCGGCGCCGACCGGCCGCCGACTGACCTGACGCGGGCGGCGCGGGGGTGTCATCCCGGGTGCAGCGAGCAACCTTGGCCGTGGCGGCGGGCGACGCGCGCAACGGCTGAGACCTCTCGTCGCTTCGCTCCTCGGCAGGACAGAGGGATGGCTGGGCGGGACGGCAGTCCTCCGAGCGCACTCCCGCGCGACCCGGCCGCGGTCGTGCTCCTGGCCGCGGCGGCCGCGCTGCCCTTCCACGATCTGACCTGGGCCGTCGGGCGGGTCGGGATGCGACCGTTCGAGACGCTGCTCGGCGTGGCGTGCCTGCTCGCCGCGCCACGGGCGGCCCGGTGCTGGCGCGCGTGGATCGAGCCGCGGCTGGTCGACCGCGAGGTGCTGGCGGTCGTGCTGCTCGGGGCGCTGGCGGTGTTCCTCTTCCCGGGGCCGGGCGAGAGCCTCCGCGAGCTCCGGCTCGTGGTCGTCGAGCCGGCGCTCTACTACCTGTTGCTGACGCGCCTGCTGCCGGAGCGGAGCGGTGCGTGGCTCGCCGGCGCCATCGTGCTGGGCGGCGTCGCCGCGAGCCTGGTCGGGGTCGCGCAGATCGCGCTCGGCTCGGGGATCGAGGCCGAGGGGGTCGAACGCGCACGCGGGGCCTACAGCTCGCCGAACAACCTCGCGCTCTACCTGGACCGCGCCATCCCGATCGCCGCGGCGCTGGCTCTATCCCGTCCCCTTTTCCAGGAGGAGAGGGTCAGGGTGAGGGCCGTAAGCCCCGCGGTGTGGGGCATCGCCACGCTCGTGATGCTGCTCGGACAGGCGCTCACGTTCTCGCTGGGTGGCTGGAGCGCGACCGCGCTCGCGCTCGTCGTCGTCGCCGCCTTCCTGCGGCCGCGGCTCCTGGCGACGCTGGCGAGCGCCGGGCTCGTGGCGGCGGTCGCCCTGGGCCTCTGGCGGCCCGAGCGGATCACCGCCAACCTCAGCGGCGCCAGCGGCTCGACCTCGGCGCTGCGCGTCTACCTCTGGCGCGGCGCGCTCGAGATGCTGTGGGACCACCCGCTCTTCGGCGTCGGGCTCGACAACTTCGTCTACCTCTACAACCCGGCCCGCGGGGGCTCCTACCTCGACCCGGCCGGCTGGCGCGAGCCCGACCTGTCGCACCCGCACAACCTGGTGCTCGATTGGTGGCTGTCGCTCGGCGTCGCCGGCTTCCTGCTGCTCGCGCGGCTGCTGGCGCGCTTTTACCAGCTCGCCCGGGCGGCGCTCAGCGGCGGCCGCCGGCCGCTGGCGGTCGGCGCGGTCGGGGCGATGGCCGCGGCGGTCGTGCACGGGCTGACCGACAACTCGTTCTTCCTGCCGGACCTCGCCGCGCTCTGGTGGATGACGTACGTGCTGGTCAGGCCGCCTTCGCCTGCCACGCGCGCCGACGGAAGCTGAGGAGCGCCCACTCGCCCACCCCGTGGACGTCGACCACGGCCGGGTGGAGGCGGCACCTCGGCTCTCCTAAGGCGAGAGGAACGCTTACTCCAGCCCTGGCGGACGCTCGGCGGCCACGGCGCGGCACGTGAGGCCGCCGGGGGCGGCGAAGCGCATCTGGGGCCGCTCGTCTTCGGGACCGACGGTCATCGCGACGATCGTGCGCCGGCCTTCGCTCAGGTCGGCCAGCGCGATCTTCTCGGTCCGCACGTCGTGCCAGCCCATGCCGACGAGGTAGGTGCTGAGACGGCGCGCCTCGACCGGCGTCCAGGTCAGCGCGACGGCGAGCTCGCCGCCTTCGAGGTCGGTCGCGCCGATCGCGCGGCTGATCTCGTAGGTGTTGCCGTCGGCGCGGCCGGCCCACACGAGGCAGCGGTGCGCGACGAGTGGCGTCGGCTCGCTCACGCACCCGATTGTACCGGCTTGCCGGGCGATCGGTCGGGCAGAGGAGTGTTAGAGAACGGTTGCGCGCGCGGCCGCCGGCGGCGACGATGGGGTAACTAGGAGGAGGCAGATCAAATGGTGACCGTGCGGACCGACCGGCAGGCGTTGATCGAGCAGTACGCGCGCGGCCCGGCGCGGCTGCGCGAGGCGCTCGCCAAGCTGCCGGAGGCGGCGCTCAAGTGGCGCCCGGCCGAGGGCGCGTGGTCGGCCCACGAGGTGGTCTGCCACTGCGCCGACGCGGAGACGAGCTCGTACCTGCGCATCAGGTACCTGGTCGCCGAGCGCGAGCCGCTGATCGTCGGCTACGACCAGGAGGAATGGGCGCGCGTCTTCGACTACCACAGCCTGCCGCTCGAGCCGGCGCTGGCGCAGGTCGAGATCGTGCGGGCCGCGACCAGCCGGCTGATCCGCGGGCTGCCCGACGCGGCCTGGCGCCGCGCCGGCCGCCACACCGAGTCGGGCGCTTACAGCGCGGACGACTGGCTGCGGATCTACGCCGAGCACCTGGAGATCCACGCCCAGCAGATCGAGGCTAACCTGGCGGCGTGGGAGAGGGCGGGCCGGCCCACCGCGTGAGCCACCTGCCGGCCGAGGTGCGGCCGGTCGTCGCCGGGCTCGCCGCCGGCGCGAAGGACGCGCTCGGCCAGGGCTTCGTCGGGATGTACCTCTACGGGTCGCTGGCGACCGGCGACTTCGACCTCGAGAAGAGCGACCTCGACTTCCTGGTCGTGACCGATCGGCCCCTCGACGAGGCATCGCTCGAACCACTGCGCGCCCTCCACGAACAGATCGAGGCGGAGCACCCGTTCTGGGCCACCTACAACAAGGTCGAGGGCAACTACGCCCACCGCGGCGCGGTCCACCGCTTCGACCCGGCCGACAGCACGTTCGGCTACTTCTGCGCCGGCGACGGCCTGTCGCTGCGGCCGCACGACCGGGACGTCGTCATCCATCTGTACGTGGTCCGCGAGCGGCGCGTGGTCGTCGCGGGGCCCGATCCGCGCGAGCTGATCGACCCGATCGGGGCGGACGACCTGCGCGTCGCGGTTCGCGAGGGGCTGCGCGACTGGTACCGGCCGATGCTCGACCAGCCAGCGCCGCCGTTGGGCGCCTACGCCGTGCTCACCCTCTGCCGGATGCTGTACACGCTCGAGACCGGGGAGATCGCCACGAAGCCGGGGGCCGCCGATTGGGCGCTCCGCACGCTGCCGGGGCGGTGGCACGAGCTGGTCCGGCGGGCGCTCGCGTGGCGGCGCGACACGCCGTCGACGGTGCGCGCGGCCGAGGTCAGGCCGTTCCTCCGTTTCGTGCTGGGGCGAGCGGGCACGTAGAATCGCCCGCCGTGGCGGGGCTGCTGATCCGTTGGAGCGTGGCCCTGCTCGGCGCGCTCGGCGCGGGGCTCTGTTGGGGCGGCCTGGTGGCGACCGACCTGGCGCCAGCCGGGCGCGCCAGCCTCGGCGTCACCAGCCTGGCGGTCGGCTTGTGGGGCAGCGAGCTCGTCGAGATGCCGGTCGTCGCCTTCCTGGCGATGACGCTGCTGTTCATCACGCGCGGCGCCCCGGGCCTCGACGCCGCGTTCGTGGGCTTCTCGTCGCCGGTGCTCTTCTTCCTGATCGGGTCGACCGCGCTCGGCATCGCCGCCGAGCACACCGGGCTGGCCGACCGGCTGGCCGGGTGGCTCCTGCGGCGCTCGGGCGGGTCGGGTCGGCGGCTGCTCGGCGAGCTCCTGCTCAGCCTGCCGCTCCAGGCGTTCGTCGTGCCGTCGGCGATGAGCCGCAACGCCGTGCTCGTGCCGATCTACGACCGCGTGCTGGCGCGGCTCGATCGGCCGCCGCGCCTGGGCGCGGCGACGATGCTCACGCTGGGCGTGCTCGGTCCGCTCGCGTCGTCGGCGCTGCTCTCGGGCGGGACGTCGCCGGTCGCGGCGGCGCAGGCGATCGGCGGCTTCACCTGGGGGACCTGGCTCGTCGCGCTCGCGCCGCCGTACTACGTCCTGCTGGCCGGCGGGGCGCTGGCGGTCTGGCTGTTCAGCCGGCCGGAGCCGGTCGTCGAGGAGTGCGCCGCGACCGATGCGGTCCAGAAGAGTCCCGCGCTCGAGGGTGGGCTCAGCGCTGCCGAGTGGCGCGTCGCGGCGGTCGGCGCCGCGACGTCGCTGCTCTGGGTGCTCGACGCGGCGACGCACTGGCCGCCGGCGGTGCCGGCGCTGCTGGCGATGGTCGCCCTGATGACGCCGCGGCTCGGCGTGATGGGCTGGCGCGCGTTCGCGGCGCGGGCGCCGTGGGCGACCGGCGTCGTGCTGGCAGGCGCCACGTCGCTCGCCGACGCGCTGACGCGCACCGGCGCCGCGGGCTGGATGGCGCGCGGGCTCTTCGGGTGGCTGCCGGCCGCGGCCAGCCCGACGGCGATGGCGCTCGCCGTGTTCCTCGTCACCTCGATCATCACGCTCGCGATCCCCAACCGCGCGGCCGCGATCACGCTCGGCGTGCCGCTCGCCGCTGCCTACGCGGCGACCGGGCCGCTCTCGGTGGCGGCGGCGGGGCTGGTGGTGATGGTCGCGGTCGACGCCGAGACGATCTACCCCGCCCAGACCGCGGCGAACCTGATCGCTTACGACCGGGGCTACTTCTCGGCCGGCGCGCTGGCTCGCTTCAACCTCGTGACGATGACGCTCGCCGCGCTCGTCGTCGTCTTCGTCGCGCTGCCCTGGTGGGGCCTGGTCGGCCTACCGGGCCGTTAGTGCTTCGCCTCGGCCTTCGCCAGCAACGCCGGGTCGACGGCGGATCGCCAGTCGCGCGGCTCGCTGGGCCCGTCGAGGTCCTCATCGGGGACGGTGTGCGCCTCGGCGAGGAGCGCGTGGTACCAGAGCGCGAGCGCCTCGTCGAACACCCTGCCGCGATCGAGCGCCGGGTGGGCCTCGACGTAGGCGTCGACGACCTCGAGGAGCTTCGGGTCCACCGAGACGGAGATCTTCACGCGACGCAAGCCGCCCACGCGACGATGGTGGTGGCTCGGGCGTTAGGAGCACGTGAGCCCTCGGCGCGCGGCCGTTAGGGCGACGCGTCGGGCGCGGCGCGGACGACGATCAGCTTGTCGGCGCCCGATTCGGCGCCCCACACCTCGCCCGGCCGGCCGAGGAGCTGGCGAACCGCGCCGTCGCGGCTCGGCAGCGGGTAGCTCTCGAAGCGCTCGACGGCCGGATCGAAGCGCACCAGCGCGTTGGCGCCGAAGTCGCTCAGCCACACCTGGTCGTGCTCGTCGACGTAGATCGCGTACGGCTGCGGGTTCTGGCCCGGCAGCCGCCACTCGCGCCAGGCGCCGGTCGCGGGGTCGTAGCGGCCGAGCTGGCCGGCGATGAACTCGCTGACCCAGACGCGGCCCCGCGAGTCTGGCCACAGGCGGCGGGCGCCCTGCGCCCTGGTTGGCGGATCGATCGGCGCCGCCTTGCGCGTCTCGAGGTCGATCCGGCCGACGTAGCTCGAGGCGAGCGAAGCGAAGTAGACCTCGCCGCCCGGCGTTGTCGAGATGCCGTAGGCGCCCGGCCCGCGCGGCGCGTCCCAGACCTCGACGCGGCCCTGGACGGGGTCGAGTCGGCCGTAGACGCCGTTCTGACCGGTGAACCAGAGCACGCCGTTCTTGTCGAAGGTAGCCGTGTTCAGGTTGGCGTTCCTGCCCGGCAGGGGGAAGCGCTTCACCTCGTCGGTCGTCGGTTCGACGCGGACGATCGCGTTCAGCCCGCCGTCGGTGATCCACGGCGCGCCGTCCGGTCCGACGATCACGCCGTGCGGCGCCGAGCCGCCGCCGAGCTTGATCGTCTTCACCCGGCCGGTCGTCGGGTCGAGCCGGCCGAGCTCGCCGCTGCCCTGCGCCGTGTACCAGACGCCGCCGTCCGCGGCAGGCGCCACGTCGTGGGGCCGCGAGCCGGCCGGGACCGGGTACTCCTGGAGCTTGACGGCGATCGCCGCGGTCGGGCTCGGCACGGGCTGGACGGGCGTGGCGCCCGAGCTCGGCCGGGTGGCGGCCAGCGCCGCGGTCGCCGTCGCCGCGGTGGTGGGTGGGGGCGCGGTGCCCGAGACCGGCGCGCCGGGCACGCTTCGGGTGGCGGCCGGCGCCTGGGTGGCCGGCGCCGGGGGCGGCGTGGTGGGCGACGGTGCGGTGGCGGGGGCCGGCGTGGCGGTCGGCGCCGGCGCGCCCACGACGGGCGGCTGTGTCGGCGGCGCGGTGGGCGATGGTCGCGCGCAGGCGGCTAGCATGAGGAGCGCGGCGAGCCCGCCGATCGCCCGCCCCACCCAACACCTCACCTGAAGGGGTCGAACCCCGCGTCGACGGCCGCCTGGATGGCATCCCGCGCCTTGCACGCGATCCCGTGCCGGACGCAGCCGTCGGCGAGACGGACGACGTGCTCCTCGGCGGCGCGGTCGGGCGACCATGGCCGGTGCTCGACCACCAGCGCGTCGCCGATCACCCGCCGGACGAACGCGTACCGCGACCGGGGCGGGTAGAGGATCCAGCTTTCGCGCGCCGCGTCGTCGAACAGGATCAGCTCGTTGTCGCTCCAGCGCGCGATCCGGAACCGCAGCGCGGCCGGCAGCTTCTTGCCCCTGGCACCTCGGCGCGGGCGAGGCCGCGGCGCCATCGGCAGCTCGCGGGCGGCGACGAGATCAGGGGGCATGCTGTCAAGTCTATACTCTGCCAGAAGAAGGGGATTCCGCCAGATGGCTGCGCTGAAGACAAAGCTGGGCGAGGGTGGCAGAGTGGTCATCCCGGCCGCGTACCGGCGCGAGCTTGGGCTAGAGATCGGCGACCCGATCTTCATCCGGCTGGAGGACGGCGAGCTGCGGCTGACCTCGCGGCGGGCGGCGATACGGCGCGCGCAGCGGATCCTTCGGCAGTACATCCCCGAGGGGCGCTCGCTGAGCGACGAGCTGATCGCCGAGCGGCGGCGCGAGGCGGCGCTTGAATAGGTACGTCGTGGATGCGTCGGCGGTCCTTGCGGTGCTCAACGACGAGCCGGGCGCTGACCTGCTGGCGAGTCCCGACGACCGTTTCATCGTGAGTGCCGTCAACCTGGCCGAGGTTGTCGCCAAGCTCACCGACGACGGGATCGCACCGGACGCGATCGACGAAATGATCGACCAACTCCCGCTGGAAGTCCACGCGTTTGGGGCGGAAATGGCGGTAGTGACCGGACTCTTGCGGACCGCGACGCGTCGGTTCGGTCTCTCGCTTGGCGACCGCGCGTGCCTGGCACTCGCCCGGGGGCTCGACCTGCCTGCGCTCACGACCGACCGTGCCTGGCGGCAGCTCGACCTCGACGTGGCGGTGCGGCTGCTCCGTTAGGGGCGGGTCACGCGATGCCGGCCAGCTGCTCGGCGAGCTCGTCGGCCGAACGGAAGCCGTGGTTGACGCGCCGCAGGCGGTGGGCGCGGTCCACCAGCGCGGTGGACGGCACGGTCAGGACGCCTGCCCACGCGGCCAACGCGGCGTCGGCGGCCGCGTCGACCGGCACGAGGTTCAGCGGCGCCACCCGCTCGGCGAGCCGATCGAGCTGCGTCCGCTGGCCGGGGCAGCTCGGGCAGCCGGCCCCGTAGAAGTAGACGACCGTCGGCGCCCCCGGCTCCGCCAGCGCGACCGACGCTGGCAGCGCGCGGTCGAGCCGTGCCCGCGTCCGCCGCGCCACGGCCGCGCGCACGACGACGGTCACCACCACGACCAGCACGACGAGCGCAGCGACGAGCAGTAGCCGCTCGGTCACGCGGCCATCCTCGGCCGGAGCTGGTGCAC
>Ga0070741_10020207_pt1 | contig 10529 bp, 8 predicted proteins | sample Coa_R1_4_FD_66440 | JGI IMG/M metagenome (GOLD analysis project Ga0070741, IMG submission 66440) | Surface soil microbial communities from Centralia Pennsylvania, which are recovering from an underground coalmine fire - Coalmine... | ecosystem: Environmental > Terrestrial > Soil > Unclassified ... | reverse complement strand
GGAAATGACGCCGATCCTTGGCGAGACGGTCGATGGCAGGAAGGTCACGCAGCGAAGCGCCAAGGTCTTGCCGGAAACGACCGTGTACGACATCGATCTCACGTTGTCGCTGCCTGCCCGCGTGACGGCGGCGTCGGGAATGAATGCCATTGCGCATGCAGTGGAAGGGCTCTACGCGCACGACGCCAATCCGATCACCTCCCTCATGGCCGCAGAAGGCATCGCTGCGCTCGCGCACGCGCTGCCGCAGCTTGTCGATGCACCGGACGACGCCGGCGCACGTCGCGATGCCCTGTACGGCGCATGGTTGTGCGGCTGTTGCCTCGGATCCATGGCCATGGGTCTGCATCACAAGCTCTGCCACACCCTGGGCGGGATGTTCGGCCTGCCGCATGCCGAGACTCACGCGGTGGTATTGCCGTACGCGACCGCGTACAACATCGGTGCGGCGCCACGCGCGATGCGCTCCATTGCGTCGGCACTCGATGCATCCCGGGCGGACGCGGGCCTTCATGATCTTGCGCGCCGGCTTCCGCTGCCGCGCACGCTGCGCGAGCTCGGCATGCCCGAGCATGGCATCGACGCCGCGGCCGATGAAGCCGTCAAGTCGCCCTATCCGAATCCGCGCCCGCTCGAACACGCCGCGATCCGCGACCTGATCGCCGCCGCGTGGTCGGGCAGTCCCCTGCAAACGTTCTAATCGTGCCCGATCGGCCGCCGGTGCACTCCGGTCCAGCCGAGACCCAGCGCGATCGCTCGAGCCGTTTTGATCGCCTGCGCCGCACGCTGCGCGACCTTCGAGCGTTGCAGCCTCGCGGCCGGCGCAATCACGCCGATCGACGCGATCACCTGGTTCTGCGCGTCGCGTACCGGCGCGGCGACGGCATGCACGCCGTCGATATAGGCGCCGAAGTCCGTCGCATAGTCCTGGCTGCGTACCCGGTTCAGATCTTCCTTGATTTTCGCGCGATCGATCACGGTCGCTTCGGTAAAGCGGCGCAGTGGCTTTGCGAGGAGCCGATCGATCTCGACCTCGGAGCGAAACGCGAGCAGCGCCTTGCCGTTCGCGGAGCAGTGGATCGGGGCGCTGCCGCCGATGCGTGACGCGACCCGCACCGGCTGCGGGCTTTCCAGCTTGGCGAGATACAACAACTCGTCACCGTGCAGCACAGACAGCGTTATCGTCTCTCCCGTCGCCTCCATCAGCTCCTTCATGAGAGGCGACGCGACGGCGACGATGTCGAGCTGGGCGAGCTTGACGCCTGCGAGCTTGATGAGGCCGAGCCCAAGCCGGTATTTGCGCGTCTTGGCATCCTGCTCGACGAAGCCTGCGCTGACCAGCGTGGAAAGCAGGTTGTGCACGCTCGCACTGTTGAGGTCGAGCATGCGGGCGAGCTCGCGCACGCCCAGCCATTCTTCATCGACGTCGAACGCGCGCAACAGCGCCAGCGCGTTGACGACGGTGCGCAAAGGGGCGCGTGATGTCTCGGGCATAGACGACGCTCGTCGGCAATGGGGTGTGGCGGCGGCTCAATGCGCGCGGCTTGACACCCACCGCGACAGTCGTTTACCGTCAGTAAATGTCGTTTGCATATAGTAAACGAAATGTCGATCGAGCTCACATCCGCCTGATGCACGCGGATATCGTCCTCTGCATCACCGACGTGTCATGCGCCCACCCCGGCACAGCAGCCTGGAGCAACCGATGAGCGCGCTGTCGCTGTCGATCGCCACCTGGGACTACGATCGCGTGCGGCCGCTGATCGACAAGCGCGTGCGCGTGGAAGGCTGCGAGCTCAACTACCTGCCGATGCCGGTGGAGGAAGTGTTTCATCGCGCGTACTTCCACGCCGAATTCGACATTGCCGAGATCGGCTTCTCGCCTTATCTCATCGCCCGCTCGCGCGATCTCACGCCTTACGTCGCCATCCCGGTGTTCCTGTCGCGCATGTTTCGTCATTCGGCGATCTACATCCGAACCGATCGCGGCATCGCCCAGCCCGCCGATTTGCGGGGCAAGCGCGTCGGCGTTCCGGAGTACCAGATGTCGGCCGCCATGTGGGCGCGCGGCATCGTCGAGGACGACTACGGCGTGCGACCGGACGAGATGAGGTGGGTGCAGGGCGGCCTGGAGCGTCCCGGACGACGCGACAAGTTTCCCCTGAACGTGGCCGCCGATTTTCCGCTCGAGCCTGCACCGCCCGATCGATCGCTATCGCAAATGCTGGCTGCGGGCGAGATCGATGCGCTGTTCTCGGCGCGCGCACCGTCGTGTTTCGAGCGCGGGGAGCCGCACGTGAGCCGCCTCTTCGCCGACCTGCGCGCGATCGAGCAGGACTATTTTCGTCGCACGGGAATCTTTCCGATCATGCATGCGGTGGGCATCAAGCGCGACCTGGTCGAGCGACACCCGTGGCTTCCGGCGAGCGTGTACAAGGCATTCGCGCACGCGAAGCGCATCGCGGAGCAGGACCTTCACGAGGTCGCCGCGCTCAAGATCATGCTGCCGTGGCTCATCAGCGAAGTGCAGGCCACACAGGCAGTCATGGGTTCGGACTTCTGGCCCTATGGCGTCGAGGCCAACCGCAAGACGCTCGAGACCATGGCGCGCTACTCTTATTCGCAAGGGCTCGCGGTGCGACAGCTGCCGGTGGAAGACATGTTCGCCGCGGCGACACTCGATCAGGTACGCGTGTGACGCCTCGCGCATAGCCGGTGCTAAGCAGCAGCGCACGTGCGCAACGGGCGCCCTACTCCACGTGGACATTCGCAAGCGCCACGATGCGCTTCCACCTGGCCAGATCCGCGCTCACGACGCGCGCGAACTGCTCGGGTGTGTTCCCGACGGGCTCGCCGCCTTGCGCTGCGATGAGCGCACGAATGTCGGGATCCTGCATGACTTTCACGACCTCGTCGCGCAGCTTGGTCACGATTTCCTTCGGCGTGCCGGCGGGCGCAAACAATCCGAGCCACCCTGCAGTGTCGTATCCGGCGATGCCGGACTCGTTCAGCGTCGGCAGCTCCGGCAACAAAGGCGAGCGCTGCATCGTGGTGACTGCCAGCGCTCGCAGCTTTCCCGCCTTGATGAGAGGCATCGACGTCGGCAAATTGCCGATGAACATCGCCGCGTTGCCCGTCATGACATCCATCAGGGCAGGCGTCGCGCCTTTGTACGGCACGTGCACGACGTCGACGCCTGCGAGTGATTTGAACAGTTCACCGGACAGATGCGCGGAACTGCCGTTGCCGCCCGAGGCATAGTTGTACTTGCCGGGATTGTTCTTGAATAAGGCGACGAGTTCGGGTACGGACTTCACGGGCAGCGCCGGATTGATCACCAGCACGTTCGAGATGCTCATGATCTCGGTGACCGGCGCGAAATCGCGCTCGATGTCGTAGGGCAGGTCTCGATAGATCGCGCCATTGATGCCGTGCGACCCGGGGTTGCCCATGATCAGCGTGTAACCGTCGGGCGCAGCTCTCGCGGCAGCCTCGGTGCCGACGCGCCCACCTGCGCCTGTTCTGTTCTCGACGACCACCGGTTGGCCCCACACCGCCTGCAACTTTGCGCCAATCGCGCGCGACATGATGTCGGCGCCATCGCCAGGCGGACTGGGTACGATGAGGTGAATCGGCTTGGCCGGATACGATGCAGCACCTTGCGCCATCGCCGGAGACGCGACGCACGTCGCCAGAAAGGAAAGCGCAACAACGATCATCATCCGCGCCAGACCGGCCGATGCCGGCTCGAAGTTCCGTGCAACCACTTGCCCTCCCCTTTTCAAGAAGCCTCGTTCGCAGCAGATGCTCACAGGCGCTTCAGGTGCAATCCGCCGTCGACATGCAGGGCCTCACCGGTCATATACGTGAGCTCTCCTGCGCATAGCAGGGCTGCCGCCCGACCGACATCCTCCGGTTCGCCCCAGCGCGGCATCGGTACGGCGCCTTCGGCGATGATCCTGTCGTACCTGGCTGCTGCAACGCGCGTCATGTCGGTGCGGATGATCCCGGGACGCAGCTCGTAGCAGCCGATGCCGTGCGGTGCCAGGCGCGCTGCAAACAACTTCACCATCATCGACAGGGCTGTCTTGGAGCAGCAGTACGCGGCACGATCCGGCGCGATGATCTCGGCATTCACCGAGGTGACAGTCACGATCGCGCGGTGCCACTCGGGTCGCGGGCTCGCAAGCAGTCGTCGCGCGAATGCCTGGGTGAGGAAGAACGTTCCCCGGAAGTTCACGTTCATCACCGGGTCGAGCTGGTCGGGTGTGACCTCGAGCAGGTCGCCACGCACGGGCACCGACACGCCCGCGTTGTTCACGAGCGCGTCCACATGCCCGGTCAGGTCCCAGGCCGAGTGCAGGATGTCGTCGTGTCCGGCAAGCTCCGCGATGTCACCCCGGATGAACGCGACCTTGGCACCGGCTTCGCGCGCCAGCGATGTCGTGTGCTCGGTGTCTTCCGTCTCGCTCACATCGACGAACGCGACGTCGAACCCGCGCTGCGCCAGCGCCACGACGATGCCTCGGCCGATGCCACGATTTCCGCCGGTCACGAGCGCGGTGGGGCGTTGCGCCATCACGCGCCTTCGGGGCGGAAGCGTCCAGGCATAACGACTTTGCAGAGTGCCTCGACGAAGTAGAAGTCGCCGAACATCGTCGCGCTGTCGACCCCCTCGTTGTGCGGCTTGGAATAGCACCCGTGCATGAGCAATCCGCGATGTCGTGGATCGCGTGCGAGATATCGACCGCAAAGCGCGTCCAGCATCTCGATGGCGCGTGCGCGCCAATGCTGGGCGGCGGGTCGACCGATTTCGGCGAGGTCGAGAAGCGCGGACGCGACGATTGCCGCCGCGGCAGAATCCTCGACCGTGTCGGCGTCGGGCGCGTCGAAATCCCACGGCGGGATGAGACGTCCACCGAGGCGTTCCCAATAGCGCCCGGCGAGCCGCTGCGCGAGCTCCGCAAATGGCGCGTATTGCGTGGCGCGCGCCAGTGCCGTGTACCCATAGATGGCCCACGCCTGGCCGCGCGACCACAACGAATCGTCGCCATAGCCCTGGAACGTGTAGCCCCGCACGCGCTGTCCCGTAGGCAGGCTGTATTGCACGGCGTGATAGGTCGAGTCGTCGGGCCGGATGAATGCTTCGGCGGTCTTGCTCGCGTGCGCCTGGGCCGCGTATAGAAAGCTGCCGTCGCCGGAGTACTGCGCCGCCCAGACGAGCAGCGGCAGATTCGCCATGGTGTCGATCGCGGAGCTGGTGCGCGCACGCTCATCGGTAACCGGGCCCCACGACGAGAGGTACGCTCCGGAATGCGTCGGGATCAGCCGCGCCCGCAATCGCTCCGCGGTGCGCAGCGCGATGTCCGCGTACCAGGTGTCGCCCGTGACGTGATATGCCGGAATGGCGCTGCCATCGAAAATGAAACCGATGTCGTGCGTGTTGGGATCATCCGCGCGCTGCGCGACCAGACGCATCCGTTCGCGCGCCCACACGAGATAACGTGCGTCGCCGGTGTGCAGGTGCGCGGCAATCAGGAGACCCACCCAGAAGCCGCAGGTCCAGTGGCCATGACTCCAGGCGGATCCGGTGTAGCCCGCCGACCACGAGGCCGGATAGGTTTGCCACCGCCCGTCCGGTGCGGTGACATGCGGAAACTCGATCCCGAGCACGCGCTCGTCCTCGGCCACCTTCCGCGCGAGGAGATCCAGCGCGCCGGTGAAGCGCTCGTGCACCGAAGGCGATACGGCTGCGGTCATATCGCGGTGAGCGACTCCGGGTCGACCTCGATGCCGAGGCCCGGCACGTCCGGAAGCGCCACTGCGCCTTCCACTACCGCGAAGCCGCCGCCCGGCACGCGATCGAACAGCATCTGGTGCACGCCGTGGTATTCGACGGATTCGGTGTTCGGCACGCTCGCCGCGACGTGCATGTTGGCGAGAAAGCACACCGCCGACGTCGCGCAATGAAAAGACACCGACCGATGGAACGCCGCGGATAGCGCAGCGATCCGCCGGGCCTCGCCGACACCACCGCATTGGTTGACGTCGAGGTGCACCACATCGACGTTGCCTTCGACGATGAGATTGCGATAGGCATCGAGCCCGAACGCGGTTTCGTTGCCCGCAATGGGCACCGGACTTTGCGCAGTGAGCCGCCGCAGGCCCGGCAAATCGTCCGGCGCGATCGGCGCCTCCAGGAACCAGACGTCGTACGGCGCCAGCGCGCGCGCCATGCGCAGCGCCGACACCACGTCGAGCATGTACACGGCATCGACCATGAGACGCACGTCGGTCCCGATCGCCTCGCGCACGGCGGCCACGCGTGCGACATCCGTCGCGAGCGGCGCACCCGCGACCTTCATCTTCACCGCCCGGAACCCGCGGGCGACGTAGCCCCTCATCTCGAGCGCGAGATCGTCGAGGCTCTTGTCGTCAGCGTAAAGACCGCCGCTCGCATACACCGGAACGGAATCACGATGCGAACCCAGAAGACGATGCAGCGGACGGCCATGCGCTTTCGCGAGCAGGTCCCACAGTGCGGTCTCGACCGCACCGAGCACGCTCAGCGCGAGGCCCGGCTTGGCCGATACGCGGGTCACCTCGAAGGCGGTCTGCCACAGCCGCGCGACATCTTCGACGTCCGCGCCCACGAACGAGCGCGCGAGATCCTCGCGCACGAACGTTGCGAGCACCTTGGGCGACATGGCTTCGCACCACGCCTCACCGACACCGACCATGCCGTTGTCGGCCACGGCGAAAACCAGAAACGTGTTCTTCTCGTTCCAGGTCGAGCGCGGATTGCGAGGCGGGCGCTCGAAGCGCTTGGTAAACACCCGTGGCAGGAGCTGCGTAATTCGCACGTGCTGCGCCGGCTAGTCCGGGCTGATGTTCATTTGCCTGACCTCCGACGACCAGTGCTGCACCTCGGAGCGCACGAAATCACGGTACGCCGCCGGCGACATGGGCACCGGTTGCACACCCTGCTTGAGGAAAGCTTCCTTCACCGCCGGATCCTTGAGGAGATCGTTGATCCTGGACGCAAGGAGCTCGACGACATCCGCCGGAAGTCCCGCGGGCCCGAACACGCCGAACCAGTTGGTGATTTCGTAGCCCGGCAGTCCGGCTTCGGAGATGGTTGGAAGGTTCGGCAAACCTGCGAACCGCGTGCTGGTGGTGACCGCGAGTGCACGCACCTTGCCTGCGTCCATCAACGGCACGGTCTCGACCGAGCCCGCAATCATGTACTGCAGGCGTCCGGCGACGAGCTCCTGGGTCGCGGCCGAGCCGCCCTTGAACGGCACGTGCACGGAATCGGTCCCCGCCATCCGGTTCATGAGGGTGGTCGCAATGTGCGCCATCGAGCCGTTGCCGGCGGATCCGTAGTTGAGCTCGTGGGGATGGGTCTTGAGATAGGCAATGAGGCCGGCCACGTCGCGGACCGGTATCGATGGATGCACGACCAGAATGCTCGGCCCGTTCGCCACCGACGCAACGGGAGTGAAGTCCTTGACGGAATCGTAGGGCAGCTGACGATACAGACCGGGCGCCAACGCCAGCGTTGCATTGGTGCCCATCAACAGCGTGTAGCCGTCGGGCTTGGCTTTCGCGACCAGGTCGCTGCCGATCGTGCCACCGGCGCCGGGCTTGTTCTCGACCACGACCGGCACATTGAGCGACCGGCCGAGATGATCCGCGACGATGCGCGCGAGAATGTCGGTGCCGCCGCCGGGTGCGAAAGGCACGACGAGTCGGATCGGCTTCTCGGGATACGCTGCGAACGCTGCAGCAGCGGTGATGAAGCTGGCAACCGCCAGCAGAAAGGCAAACCAACGACGCACTTACACCTCCTTGATGGTCCGGGCACGGCCGAACCCAACGCCGCAACCGCAGCATGTCGCGATCGACATAACCCTAGCACATCGCATCGAACGGCACCTGGTCAAAGCGTGCGCAGGAAAGCGATCAAGTCCTCGCGCTCCTGTGCCGTGAAACCGATGTTGAAGCGATCGTTGTAGAAATCGACCACTGCCGCCAGGTTGGCTGCGAGCCCGTTGTGGAAATACGGGGGTCGTGCCGCAAGACCGCGCAGGATGGGTCCCTTGAACCGGCCGATATCCTTCCATTTTCCGGTGACCATGGCGCGGCCCGGATCGCTCGTGGTGATCGTCTCACCGGTGGCCCTGTTTCGGAGCACGTACAGCGGCAAGTCCGGGGTGCTCCGCGCGGCATCCGAAATGCCGATGTCCAGTGGCGCAGGCACGGAATGATTGCCGCCGCCGGGTGTGTTATGGCAGGTCGTGCAGGTGCCGTCGAGCACCGCCACTCCAAGCTCGTCGTTGAGGCCCTTGACCCCGCTGATGCGAATGGGCTTGGTGTTGAAGATCGACTGTCCGCGCAGCACGGCCCTGCGTGCATCCACGGTCCTGCTGTCCTGCTCCTTCATCGCCGTGGACTTGTCCCATGCATCGTAAATGCTAAACACTCTCGGGTCGAACGGTGCGGCCGTTCGATAGTCGCCGGACACCACGTCGTTGATGCCGAAATAAGTCGTTTGGAACGCCAGCGGCACGGGTCCGCCGAGCGCGCCGTGACTGGTCAGGTGCTTGGCGTCGTCGTCGTAGATCTGGGCGACGAAAAGACCCATCTCGAAATCGACGATGGCGTCGCGTTGTGCCTGCGTCAGTTCCACTGCACCCTGAGCGTGGCCCAGGGTAGCGCCATTCGCCTGATCGGCAAGGTCGAACCGCAGCGATGCAAAGCAGGAGGTCGTGCCGAAAATGCAGTCTTTCGAAAGCGGATCGGCAAACGTCTCCCGGCCATCCCACATGACCGTGCTCAGGAACCGCAGATTCGCCGAGGGCAGCGGGCGGCGAAAGAGGGAGAGCTCGGCGGCAGACGCGTAACCGTACGGATCGTCGACGTCGATGAGGTCGAACTCGGCATTCGCCGGAAGAGCCATCCCGACCCGAATGAGACCTTTGGTGAGCAGCATGCTGTACGCGGACGCGCGCGCCTTGAACGAGGACACGTCGGCATTCGGCGAATTCGCCCCGTCGTTCAAGCGGAACAAGGGATCTCGTCCTCTCGTCCGGTTGAACCGGGCGCGAACATTCTCCGGCGTCAGCGACCACCCTGCACTCGGCTGGTGACACGTCTCGCAGCTCCTCCCGTTCGTGCCGAGCTTCTGGAAAAAGGGATTGGACCGATCGATTCCTCCGGTCATGCTGAACGTCGCTGCCACTCCGGACGCGTTCCGGAAGGTGAGCATGTCCCCGTCGTGAGCGGGTCCGTCGGCCAGCGACGGTAGAGGAGTGAGCAGCGCTGCCGCGAGCGCGCAGGTGGTGACAACAGCACAGAATCGGTTCATATCGACCTCCGCTTGAGATGAGGTCGACATGGCTCGCGAGCGTGCGGCCCTTGGTCCGTTCACCCGCTGAGGCCTTGCACGACCTGCTGGATCTCAGCGTAGGCCGGACGACACCAGGGCGACAGCGAACATTACCCGCAGGCAGTCGTGAATATTCCGCAAACGGCGGGAGAACTAGCGCAGGACGCGCTTCCGTGAGTACCCGCTGAAATGTCGCGGGCGCCACCGCGCGCCGGTCATCGCCAGCACCGGGGTGCGGCGTGTTGGATCTTCAGAGCTTCACATTGGCAGCCTTGATGATGCCTGCCCACTTGTCGATCTCGGACTTGAGGAACGCGGCGAACTCTTCCGGGGTGCTCGCCACGACATTCACGCCATCGCGCGCGAGCACGTCGTGCACCTCGGGCGACATGAGGATCTTGCGCAGCTTGGTGCTGAGCAGCTGAATGATGGGCTTCGGCGTGCCGGCAGGAGCGAAGATGCCGTGCCACGATCCCGCCTCGTAGCCCGGGACGGTCTCGGCAACGGTGGGAACGTCCGGCAACAGCGGCGAGCGCGTGCGACTCGTGATGCCGATGGCTCGCGCCTTGCCGGTGTTCACGAGGGGCAACGCTGCCGGAATGTTCAGGAAGATGAGCTGAATCTGGCCCCCGAGCAGGTCGATGATGCCAGGGGCGTCGCCACGGTACGGAACGTGCACCATCTTGATTCCGGCCATCGTGTCGAAGAGCTCGACCGCAAGCTGGTTGGAGCTGCCGGGCCCGCGCGATCCGAAGCTCAGGCCGCCGGGCTTGGACTTCGCCAGCGCGATGAGGTCGGCGATCGACTTCACGGGAACGTTCGGGTTCACCGTCACGACCATCGGCACGGTGCCGATCAGCGTGATGGTCTCGAAATCCTTGACCGGGTCGTACGGCACGTTGCTGTTGAGCGAGTTGTTGATGGCGTGCCCCGAGGGCGCCAGCAGCAAGGTGTAGCCGTCCGGCGGCGACTTCGCCACGATCTCCGTGCCGACGATGCCGTTCGCTCCGGTGCGGTTGTCGACGACCACCGACTGGCCGAGATCGCTCGACAGATGCTTGGCGATGATGCGCGCGATCGTGTCCGCGGTACCGCCGGCGGAAAAGGGAACGATCAGCCGGATCGGCTTGCTGGGATA
>Ga0070741_10020206_pt1 | contig 10529 bp, 8 predicted proteins | sample Coa_R1_4_FD_66440 | JGI IMG/M metagenome (GOLD analysis project Ga0070741, IMG submission 66440) | Surface soil microbial communities from Centralia Pennsylvania, which are recovering from an underground coalmine fire - Coalmine... | ecosystem: Environmental > Terrestrial > Soil > Unclassified ... | reverse complement strand
GGTTTGTTGGCTTCGGGCCCGCAGCCCGAATTACGGTTGAGCGGCGGCTGCTGCGGCTGTGGAGGCGTCGATTGCGGCGCGGCTGGGGCGGTCGCGGCGGGGGCCACGGGGCCTGCGACGGGTGCCGCGGGCGGCACGGAAGTAGGTTGTTGCTCTCTTGCCGGTGCAGTCGCCGGCTGCGCTGCTTCTGCGGCCACAGGCGCCGCGTATGCGGCCGACGCCGCCACGCATACGCGCAGGAGTGCCATTGCGCGAGCGGCCACGCGGACGAGCCGTTGGCTCATCGCACGTCCGCCTTGACCGCGATGCCCTCGCTACGCAACCACGGACCGCGGCTCGGCACATGGAAGGGATGACACATCAGGCAGTCGGAGGCGACCTTGGCCGAGCTACTCGCGCCACCGTGACATTCGCGGCAGCGAGCGATATCCGGCAGCAGAATGTCCGTGGCGCGCTTCGACTTTGGCGCTCCGGCATGGCAGGAGACGCAGGTTTCCGAGATATGGGCCGCGTGGTCGAACCGTGCCCGCGGCATCCAGCTCGAGGTCAGTTGCACGGGCTGCACCTGCCACTGCTCGAGGCCGGTCCGGTCGGGCATGCGGGTGACCTCGTGGCAGTCGGCGCAGACGCGCTTTTCCAACAACTCCCGCGCGATTTTCAACGACTGCGAGTCCACCCAGTCCCGCGCGCGGCGCTGCTCCGACTCGCTCAGCGCGCGCTGCTCGCCGCCAGGTCGCCTGAGCCTGCGGTCACCCGTGTACGAACCAACGGTGCTCGTTTGAATCAGATAGGCGCGGCTGAAGTGCTCCCGGAGCGTCTTGTACATGCCCGGCAGGTCGCCGTGGGGTACCCCACTGGTGGGATCGTGCTCATCGAATCGCAGGCTATGACAGCCGCTGCAATGAGTTTCCATGCGTATGGGCTGCATGTCGCGGCCACTGGCGTTGGGCTTGTGGCAATCCTGACAACTCAGCACCCGCTCACCGGTCGGGGACTTCACTCCCTTGGGGTCGAGGTGTTGGGCATGGGAAAATTTCAGATGGGAATGCTCGATGAAATGCTCCGGGTCGTTGCGATCGAGACGCACGGAGCGCCAGGACAAGCCCTCATCGTTATCCGGCGCGGGCCTGCTGGCGAGGACCGTGACCCGGAATTCCGGGTGATCCGACCCGAAGTCCGTGACGTCCTCCACGCTCGTGTTGGGTTTACGGCGTTTGAGATCGGCATGGCAATCGGTGCACACCCTGGGGTCGCGCTGCACGAGCGTCGCCGGTTGCTTGTGCTCACGGTGGCAATCGGTGCACTGCTCGTCACGAAATAAAGCTACATCGTTGCTGTGGATATCCACGTGATGTGCCACGACCGCGTGGCAAACGAAACACTCCTGATCCCGAACCGGCTCGAACGGCCTGGCATGACAGGCCTCGCACTTCGTGCCGATGGACTGGTGCGCGGTGTGCAAGGGGCCCGGGGACCATAAACCGTCACTGGGGAGGAGCGGCGTTTCGCGCAGCGGCTCCTGGATCCCGGGCATCACGACACCGCTCAGCGGCAACAACAAAAACAACAGCGCGAATCCGAGTGACAAGGCCCACGACCAGGGACTCATGCGCGGTCCGCTGGAGGCCGCTTCCCCTTGCCGCTCGTCTACGGCCTCCTCGTCCGACTCCGGCTCCTGCACCTCGAGAATCACCGCGCGTCGCGAGCGCGACGGATGCACTGTGAGCTTGGCCGCGCCAATCTCGATGACGTCTCCCGCGCTGACCCGCCGCGCCCGAATCTCTCTGCGACCATTGACGAGAATCGCCCTGCCGCTCACGGGTGCAACGCGCAGCCCGCCCAGCGAATTGGTCATGACGACGGCGTGCCGGTGCTCGACCCCAGGGCAAGTGAGCTGCAGGTGTTGGTTCGGCGCGCGGCCGATCGTGAGCTTGCGCGCATGGATGAGGAGCCCGCGCGCCTCGGAGGCGCCCTTTGGCGCACCGCCGACGGAGGCCCTGCGCAATAAGCAAAACCGCACGGCTCACCAATACAAGAACACGGTGACCACATGTGTGCAGAGCGCCGCCAGCAGCGCGCAACACACCGGCACGTGGATGAACAGCCAGATGCGGAGCCTGGCGGCCAAGGTCGTCTCGCGCCGCAGTCTCTGCAACAGCGCCGCCTTGGCCCCGGCGCATTCGAGCAAGCTCTGCAGCGTCGCCCGGGTCATCTCGTCGATGGCGGCCAGGCGCATTTCGGCGAGCTGCTCGATCAGGGCATGATTGTCGAAGTTGGGCACGAGGTGCGCCGCCTGCGACGCCGACTCGGCTGCGATCATCAGATAGGACCGGTCCCGGCCCCGAAGCTGTGACCAGAAGCTCGGGTCATCGAGATCTGTGCGCCGGATGGAATCGACGATGAGCGCCTCGACGCGGCGCGTTATCCTGGCGAGGCCTAGCGAGCGCTGGTCGAGCTCCTCGATCTGCTGCAGCAACTCCTTACGCCGCAGATTGCCCCGCTGTCGGGTCATCAGTCCGGGATAGCGCACGTAGGCGTACACACCCCAACAGCCGCTCAGGGTGACGACACACATCAACACGTACGCGACGGTGTGCACATTCGCGCCGAAGTGCATGCCGCTGTGCAAGGTCGCGATGATGAGAGCCGCGATTCCGAGATAGACGTGCGCCGAAAGCCATCCAATGGCGGTACCCATACGTGAGTGAAAAGCTCGTTTGCGGATGCCAAACAGGGACAGAAAGATCACCAGCACACCGGCGATGGTGCCGAGGGTGTAGCCCAGCCAGGTGCCGCCATTGGCCGGCACCCGGGGCTTGTCCAACATGTACGCGGCGATCGTCGCTAGGGTGGCGAGGACAGCAACCGTTCCGTAGCGGTAGTTCCGGTAATTGACAAATGACTGATGCACTGGAGGAGTGGCACATTAGTGTTGAGTCGCGGCCGCCCGTTTCTTGGCGAGCTTCAGGACGTCCTCCGCATGGATACGGATCGCCGCTCCCGTCGGACAGGCGCGAACACACGCGGGCCCGCCTTTGAGGCTGGCGCAGGAATCGCACTTGACCGCGGTCTTCGCGACCTCCTTGGGAGAGCGGCGGCCGAGGCGGCTCAGGAAGCTCGCCTTCGGGGCAACCTGCGCGAGTTGAATCACTCCGTAGGGACAGTTCTCCACGCAGTTGCCGCAGCCGATGCAGGTGTCCGCGATTGACACCTCGCCATCGGGAAGGCGGTGGATGGCGTTCGGGGGACAGTCCGTCATGCAATGCGGATGCTCGCAATGACGGCAGGAAGTCGGCAGGTGGAGCGAGAACAACGACGGCCCGGCGCTGCGGTCCAGTCGGGACACGCCGTCATGCGTGGCGGCGCAAGCCTTCTCGCACTGGTCACAACCCACGCAGAGGTCCTCATCGATTACCAGGACGCTGGTGGCTTCGCCGAGCCCGTGCGACATGAGATAGGAGAACACCTTGCCGGCATGGGGCTGTGCCTGCATGTGCGTCTGTTGGGCGAGCTGCTGGGCGGATTCGGCCTGCAGCTTGGCGCGCACCAGGGGATCGGCACCCAACAGGCGTCGGAATCGCGCCTGGTCGATGCTAAGCGCCTCCGTGGTGACAGTGGCGTACGCACTCATCGAGCGCACGGATTCCCCCGCGAGACAGCCAGGCGCATCCAGATAGGCGCCGGCAGCGCCGTAGGCCAACACGGCCTCGCGATCCTCCGCCTTGCGGGACAGTGAAACGGAGCCGCTACGGATGAGATAGAAACGCTCGACGGGCTCGCCTTGTTTGAAGAGCGCCTCGCCGGCCTTGATGCGATGGAGGCGGACACCTTCGGAAAGCGCCGCGATGGTCTGCGGACCCGCGTGCGGCATCAGGAAGACGCGCAGCGCTCGCAGCGCGTAGACTTTGTCGACATAGTCGCGCACGGACTGCTCGGACCGGACCAGCTTGCGCATGGCGCTGTGCGGTGTTTCGAGCACCACGCAATCGGCACCGGCGACCGCCGTCGCTTCGTGCGGGCGCCCCGAGATCAGTGCCATTTCGCCCAGGAGTTGTCCGGCACGCAAGGTCATTGGCGGGCCGTCGCCCGCGCTCAAGTGCACCTCGCCCCGGAGGATGTTGAAGACGCTCGAGGAATACACTCCGCGCGTGAAGAGCTGCGTACCCTTCGCGAGAGTCAGGATGGTGCTCGATAGCATGAGCTCGCGCAGCGCGAGCTCCTTCACTCCCCGGAACACACGCACCGTCGCGTGGATTTTGCGCAGTGTGCCCTCGACGTCATGACCGTTCTTCAAACGCCTGAATACCGCGGCCAGGATCTCGTGGTCGGCCGGCCTGACCACCCGCCCCAGGAGGTGCTCGACGACCTCGTAGCCCTGATTCATGGCCTGCTTGATGAGCGGAAAGCCCGCCAGCGCGCCAATCACATACAAGCCAGGGACCGTGGATTCATAGCGGCCGGACAGCTCCGGAGCCGCATCTGGCGCATCCGAGAGAAACTTCGCACCCGCACCCTCCAGCAGGGCTCGCGTGGGAACCGCGCCCAGGCGAGCGATGATCCGATGGCACGGCAGACTCTGCTCGCCGCTCGGGGTATCCACCTTCATGAGATAGGGCGCCGGGGCGCCACCGGCCGTCTGGGCGAGGCTTTTCGGCTTCGCTTCCGAGATGCAGCTCACCTGCCCCGCTGCGATGGCTCGCAGGATGCGCGCCGCATTTCCCTCCTTGGCGCGCGGAAATCCGGTGCCGCGATTCAGGATCGTCACGCGGTTGCTCCGTGCAAGCGAGATGGCATTCTCGATCGCGGCATCGCCGGCGCCGATCACAATGATCCGTTCGCCCTTGAGCGCTTCGGCCGATTCGAGTGTGTACTGCACACACGGCAGACTGCCGCCCGGAATGCTGAGCTGCCGCGGGTTACCCTGCACTCCCAAGGCCAGAATGACGTGCCGCGCTCGCACCACGGCGCCACCCTTCAGACGCAACGTGAAGTTGCCCTGAGAGCCTTCGATAGCGGTGACCTCGGAGCGATACCGCACATTGATGCGGCTCGTCTCGATGGCTTTCTGCCAAGCGTCGAGGATTTCCTCCCTGCGCCCAGCCGCGAACGCGACATCGCTGCGCAACGGCAGGACGCTCGGCTCGGCCATCACGTGCTTGCGATGTTGATACTGTTGGACCGTGTTGGCGTGCTGCTGCGCCGACTCGAGCAGGACGTGCGACATGCCCTGCTCGGCGGCGCGAGCGGCCGCGCTCAGCCCCCCGGGGCCGGCTCCTACGACGGCCAATTCAAACTGCTCTTCACTCATCAGCGGCGCCCTTTTCCCCGAAAAGACAGTAGACAGCTCAGCCTGGTATCCGCCCGGCTACCGAGTTACACCCCCTTTCACAGGCTGATGCGCGCATGGCGAGCCACACTCTCGAGCCATCGCGCGGGAACAGTCTGACTCAATGCGCCACGGATAAGTAGATGTGTCGGATCGGAGACAGCCGGGTGCTTTCCCTAGCATGCCAACATGGGCGCAGGGGGCAACGTGCCGATCGTCGCGGTGTCTGCGGTAGCCAACACCCGCAACGCAAAATGTTTGCGGCGATGGTCGCGGCAGCCGATGTTGTTATGGTAACTATTTGAATCGAGGCACAACTTCCCTGCCGTAGAAGCGGATCATCGCGCGCTGCCGCGGCTGCCCCGAGTGGATCAAATCGGCGACTTTCCCGCCGCCACGATCACGGCCGCGTTGCTGTTTCCGCTCGAGCCAGACTCACAAAGTGATCGAGACAGTTTTGGTCTCCGTGTAGGCCTCCACGCCCTCACGACCATGCTCTCGCCCGAGCCCCGACTGTTTGAAGCCCCCGAACGGCATGGTGAAATCCATGCCGGCGCCGCCGTTGACGCTGATGCTGCCGGCCTTGATACGACTGGCGAGCTTATGGGCAATGCTCACGTTGCTCGTCCAGATATAGGCGGAGAGCCCGTAGGAAGTATCGTTGGCCACCCGGGCGATGGCATCGAGGTTCTCGTCCCGGAACGGTAGCGCGCACACGACAGGTCCGAAGATCTCCTCGCGCATGACGGTCATCTGCGGTCCCACGTTGCTCAAGACCATCGGGCGAACGAAATAGCCCTTCTCTGGAAGCACCTGCTCGCCGGCAACGATCTCCGCACCCTGCTCACGTCCGCAGCGCACGTAGCCTGCCACGCGCTCGAGCTGTTGGGATGAAACGACGGGTCCCATGAAGGTATCGCGCTCGATTCCCGGGCCGATCTTCAAACCCTTCGCCCGACTCACGACCCCGTCCATGACTCGATCGTAGATGCGCTCGTGCACGAACAGCCGCGAGCCCGCGGCGCAAATCTGGCCGGTGTTGAAAAAGATGCCGTTCGCCGCCGCGGTCGTCGCCGCCTCCAGATCCGCATCCGGAAAAATGAAGACTGGCGACTTGCCGCCGAGCTCCAGGGTAACGCGCTTCAGCGTGCCCGCGGCGGCGGCCAGAATGGACTTGCCTACCGCGGTAGAGCCGGTAAAGGCGATCTTGTCGACATCCGGATGCTCCACCAGCGGCCGGCCGGCGGCCTCCCCGGTCCCGGTGACAATGTTGACCACGCCGTCGGGGAATCCAACTTCCTGGATCAGCTCGCCCAAGCGCACCGCGGAGAGGGGTGTTTGCTCGGCAGGTTTGAGCACCACGGTGCATCCGGCAGCCAGCGCGGGTGCGATCTTCCCGACCGCCATGCCGAAGGGCATGTTCCAGGCGACGATCTGGCCGATCACGCCCATCGGCTCCTTGCGCGTGTAGGTGTGGTATTCGCCTGGAGTCGAGACTGGCAGCGTTTCACCCGTGAGGCGGGTCGGCCATCCCGCGTAATAGCGCAAGCACTCGACCGCTTTGGGGATGTTCCACATCTGCGCGACCCACAACGGCATGCCGTTGTCGAGGGTCTCCAACAACGCCAGCTCGGCGGCGTTGGCTTCGATCAGGTCGGAAAGCTTCCACAGCAAACGAGCGCGCTCGGTGGGCGAGGTCGAGCGCCAAGGCCCCTGCTCCAAAGCCTGCCGTGCGGCCTTGACGGCGGCATCGATATCCCCTGCCCCGCCGGCCGCGGCCTGGGCGAATATCTCGCCCGTGGCAGGATCGAACACATCGAGCACCTGGCCGGTGGCGGCTGGGCGCCATTTCCCGCCGATGAGGAGTTGGCGTGGCCGAGCTTGGAGCGCCTGCTTCAGAGCCGCGGGCTCCTGGGGTTGCACGGATGCATTCATTGCGGAGCCCTCGGCGCCAAAGCGCCGCGGTTGGCGACATACACGTCGCGGAGTGAGAGCGCCGGGCGACCGGTAATCAACTTCACGTGATGCGAGCAGATCGCGAAATAACCTTCCCCCAGGGCGCGCTCGTAGGACATCATCTCCTCGCTCGCCCAAGGCCCACTGCGCTCGTGGAGCATGCCCTCCACGTAACGCCTCGGAATTCCAGCCGCGTCGAACTCCGCTTGTTTCTCCTCGTGACTGACGACGACGTACTCGATCGGCCGGCCGCTGATCTCGGCGGCCAACCTGGCGGCGTCACGGAAGGAGAGCAACTCGGGACCTGTTATTTCGTAGGTAGCTCCCTCGTGGCCGGGGGTGGTCAAAACGCTGGCCGCGACCGCAACGCAGTCCTTTTTTGACACGAAAGCCATACATCCGTCGCCCGCGCTCGAGGTCCATCGGCCCGTCGCGATGGCGATGGGCGCGATCATGTTGACAATCACTTCGGCATACTGGCTGTCGCGCAGGATGGTGAAAGCCATGCCGGAGCGCTGCAGAAGCTCCTCGGTGTACAGGTGGTCGGCGATCACGAATGCCGGACTATGCGGATGGATTCCGACACTCGAGGTGTACGCGATGTGCCGCACACCAGCCGCAGCCGCTGCTCGAATTGCAGCCGTGTGTTGCCGGCGCCGCCGCTCGCCCACGTCGAGCGTGCTGATGAGCAGCATGCGGTGCCCGCCGGCAAAGGCGGCCTCGAGGGACTGGCCATCATCGAAGTCGCCGTAGCGAACTTGCGCGCCGCGGGCGGCAAAGTGCGCCAGACTCTGCGGCTTGCGCGTCACCAGGATCAGCTCGGAGGCCGGCAGTTTCTCCAGCAGCAACTCCGTCACCATTTTGCCGAAGGCCCCGGAGGCGCCGGTGATCACCGTAGTCATTGCACTAGTACCTTGTCGTCAGGTGGCGGGAACCCAGTTGCCGTGGACGCCGGAGCGCAGCCGCATGGGGACTTTGATACGTGCGACAGGTCCTTTCTCGAGGTGTTGGGCCTCGGTAATGTGGAACTCCGCCTCGTTCCGGTCGTGCCGGTCGACGATGTATCCGAGATAACCCTCGTGCCCTGGCTTTCGCGATGGGATATGAACGTGCTCTTGCACCGTGGAGGCTGGACCTACAAAGAGGCTGCTGAGGGCGCCCGTCTTCACGTTCAGCCGTGAGATCGTGTTGAACCCCGCTCCCACGGGACCGGAGACAATGGGCGGTCCGGCGCTGAAGTCGAGGCGCTCGTAATAGGCGATGTCGTAGTCCACCATCATGCTCTTGTCGGCCACGCGCGGGAAATCGCCCGATGGCGCCAGCACATGCTCTTCGGGGCGATCGGCGGGCTTGGAAAGATCGAAGGTCCAGCGGACGAGGTTGCCGCGCACGTCCTGCGGCTGTATGTGCAGCCCCCCTGCTTCACGCATGAAGGTGAATGCCGGCACATCGCTCACACACATGTCCATGTGGACTTTGCTGCCCTCGGTGTAGCCGTTGATGAAGTGAAACACCGAGCACGGCCGCGCCCGGAACCAACGCATCTGATCGACACTGCCCCCACGAGGCATGATTCCAACAAAGCTTTCCTTGGTGGCGTCCCAGGCCCAGTGCGGTCCCCCCGCCTTCAGGCGCTCGAGCTCGGCGACGATGGGGAAGCCGGGGAAGAGAACGTGCTCCTGGGTAACGACGAAGTCGTGCATCAGGGCGCAGTACGGCACCTGGAACCAATCCTCGCGAACGAGCCGGCCATCGCGATCGGCGACACAATAAGCGACGTCCCGCGTGGCGAGCCCGGAAGCCTCGTAGCCGAAGAAATGCAACTCGCCCGTTTGCGGATCGAGGCGTGGGTGCGCGGTGACCGTTTGACTGCGCAGTCTACCTTCCCAGCTCCACTCCCCTTTGGTCTCCAGGGTGACCGGGTCGACTTCCCATGGGCGGCTGTCTTCTTTCGTTGCAAGGAGCCGTCCACCATGAAAGACAGGAGTGGTGTTGGCGACACCACGCCCTTTACCGCGCACGCTCGGATCATCTGTGTAGGGATTGCGGTAAGCGCCATACAGCGCGCGCCGCGCCTGGCGCTCGAGCTGCCAGCGTTCGGTCCGCACATAACGCTGTTTGAAGTCGACGTGGCCGTCCTGGAACCGGAACATCCGCACCATGCCATCGCCGCTCAGGAAGGTATCCCAGCCGAGCTTGGGTGGAAACTGCGGGTCCGGAACAGTCTGGTAGTAGCTTCCCTGCAACTCCTCGGGCAGCACGCCCTCGACCACCAGGTCGAAGATCTCCGCTTCGATGCGCGAAGGCGCATTGTGGCCGATGAAATCCATTGCTTCGGGAAAGGGTGTAGTCATGGTGTGAGGGTCCATTGGACGAGCCGGCCCGATTCATTGCGCGAGCGCACCCTCAACCCCACCTCGCGGGCGAGGGTCTCGAGAATCAACAGGTCGGTATGTGAGGTGACTCCGGCGATGCGCCGGAGGCCAGTATTGACGAGCCCGCGTAGCGTGCCGTACCAGAGTTGGCCCGCATCGCCGCCGACGGCGAGAATGCGTGCGGCAGGAAATCTGGTGGCAAACTCCCGTGCTTGCGGAAACCAGTCGTTGTAGACGACGATATCGAATGAAGGCCCACGGGCGGCCATAGGCGCCGCGGCGGTCGCAATGTCCTCAACCCGCGCGCCGTCGAACGCGGACCGCGGAACGGACACGGCTACCGCAACCGCGCTCGCTGCTCTCACGAACTCGCGCTTGGTGAGCCTCATCGCGACTTTCTCGTGAGGTATGCGGCAATGGCCGCCACGTCTGCGTCGGAGATCTCGGTCTTGCGCAGGGGGGGCATGCTGCCAATGCCGTTGCGAACGATCGCCTGGATCGCGCCCGCCGAGAGGTCCGTGCGATTTTCGAGAAGCGCGCGCTCCTTGTCCATGCGCTTGGCGAGACTGTTGGTCCCCCAGACACCCGGACCATGACAATAGACGCACGTGTGATTGAAAACCCGCTTGCCTTCCTGCTCCTGCGCCGATAGGGCCGTATCGTCAGCCGCGGCAGTGCCGGCATGGCTAGCGGCGGCAATGCCGAACACCAACACCCCCGCGAGCTTGCCGAGCAGCCTACCCAGGATTCCCGCTGTCCGGCTCATGCCCGCCCCTTCTTCTCGCGCAGCGAGCGCGGCCAGATCCCCTGCTTCCCCGGCGCGAGGATTCCCTGCGGGTCGAGCGCATCCTTCATATGCTCGTTGAGCTTGC
>Ga0070741_10020205_pt1 | contig 10529 bp, 12 predicted proteins | sample Coa_R1_4_FD_66440 | JGI IMG/M metagenome (GOLD analysis project Ga0070741, IMG submission 66440) | Surface soil microbial communities from Centralia Pennsylvania, which are recovering from an underground coalmine fire - Coalmine... | ecosystem: Environmental > Terrestrial > Soil > Unclassified ... | reverse complement strand
GGCCGCGTTCGACAGGAAGGCGAGCACGAAGATGCGGTCGTTGAACGTGTGCTCGAGGTAGGCCCGCACGCCCCCGAGCGAGGAGTCGATGGCCGCCACGACGGCGAGAGCGACGTATCGCGACATCTCCTGGGAGACCGTCGGGTGCACGACGATGGCGATGATGGCGCCGACCAGCAGGCCGAGGAGCGCGAGCATCAGCGACCCCCGCCCGGCGCCGGCGTGGGCGCGGGGGCACCGGGCTGGTCGGCGGGATCGGCGGACGTGATCGCCACCCGGCCGCTGAACGCGGGCACCGACACCTTGCCCTCCTGGTGCACCGAGAAGCCGAGGCCGAACAGGCTGACCCAGCGGTGGAAGCGACCCGCGATCTCGCTGGCCCCGAACTGCTCGGCGTTGGCCCCGATCGCCACCACCGAGTAGGGCGGCGTGACGGGCCGGAAGTTCACGACGATGGTGTCACCGGCCGAGCGGATCGGCGTGGTCGCCACGATGCGGCTGCCGTTGACGGATACCGCCTCGGCCCCGGCCGCGAACAGGGCGTTGATGACCAGCTGCACGTCGGAGTCGTGGATGCGGTAGGCGCCGTCGTCGGCCCCGTTGTTGGGGGGTTGGCGGTCGGAGTCGGCGAGGCGGACGACGAGCCCGCGGCCCTCGACGGCGGTCGTGCCCGCGGCCAGCGACAGCTGGGCGAGCTTGGCGGCCGCCGTCGCCTCGCTGCGAGAGCGGCGGTTGGCGCGCGTCTGGGCGGCGGCGACCTGCTTCTGCAGTTGCTTCACCGCCTGGTCGAGGTCGTCGACGGATGACCGTCGGTTCTCGATCAGCTTGATCAGCTGCGTCTTGCGCGGTGCCTCGACGCGCTTCGACGCTCGCGCCGTCGACACGGCGGTGACGAGCAGGAAGCCCAACACGGCCAGCACGGTCGCCAATGCGAGGGACGGGCGGCGCAAGCGCTCAACATACGTCACCTCGCGTCGCGATCAGCTTCAATCGCGCCCGTAATTCCGGGAACTTCTCTAGCGCAACATCTGGCGGATGCGGCGGGCGTACTCCTGTGCCAGGCCGCGCGCCTCGGCGTCGCTCGGGCCCTCGGCCCACACGTGGGTGATCGGCTCCTCCACGTCGGGGAGCACCAGCGCCCAACCACCGTCGTGCAACACCTTCACGCCGTCGACGAGCACCAGCTCGCGGTCCTTGATGCGCTCGACGAGCGTCCGCATCACGAGGCCCTTCTGCTCCCACGGCGTCATCACGCTCTCGTGGGCCATGTGGATCCGCGGCAGCTGCGACACGACCTTGGAGAGCCGCACGCCGGTCTCGGCCAGCATGGCGAGCAGGCTCACCAGTGTGGCGGCGGAGTCGTAGGCCGGCAGGAAGGCCGGGAAGATATAGCCGCCCTCCTGGCTGGCGGCGAACACCACGTCGGCGGTGCTCGCCACATCCATGAGGTGCGGGGTGGACAGCTTCGTCCACACGATCTCGGCGCCGCCCTGGGCGCAGATGTCCTCGGCGGCCACACTCACCGCCACGGGGAGTGCCACCCTCGGCTTGTCGTGGGCCTCGCACACCAGGGTGAGCAGCGCCAGCACTCCCTCGTCGTCGGTGAGCACGTGGCCCGAGTCGTCGACCAGGGTGATGTGCTCGCCGTCGGGGTGGATGACCGCCCCCAGGTGGGCACCCGAGGCCTTCACCAGATCGGCCACGTTGCCTGCCTGGGCTCGGGCGTCGAACGACACGGCTCGGGCGGTGGCCGCGTACGGGTTCACGACGAGCACGTCGGCGCCGAGCTTGGCGAGCACGTTGGGCATCACCTGGGCGGTCGAGCCGAACGAGTAGTCGAGGACGATCTTGAACCCGGCCCCGGCGATGGCCGGGGTGTCCACGGTGGACATCAGGGCGGCGGCGTAGTTCTCCAGGGCGCGCGGCGCGAAGCCGATGTCGCCGATCTCGGCGGCCGTGGCCCGCCGGTAGTCCTCCCGGTAGTACAGCCGCTCGATCTTGCGCTGCACGGTCTCGTCGATGTCGAGGCCGTCGGCGTCGAAGAACCGGATGATGACCGACTGTGGGTCGGAGGGGTCGAGGCGCACGGTCAGTCCGCCCTGGCTCTGGGCGGTGCGCACCTGGAACCGCGTCACCGGCACCGACGCCAGCTCGAGGTCGTCGACGTTGATGCCGACGGCGTTGAGCCCGGTCATCAGCGCCCGCTTGAAGATGCGGGCCGCCCGGCTCGAGTCGCGCGACGCCACCACCGTGTTGCCCTTCTTCAGCGTCGTACCGAAGGCCATGGCCAGCTTGAGGGCGAGCTCGGGGCTGATGTCGACGTTGGCCAGGCCCGACACCCCGTCCCGACCGAACAGGTGGCGCGCCCCGCGCGACTCCCACACGATCGAGCTGTTGATGATGGCGCCCGCCTCGACGGTCTTGAAGGGGTAGATCTTCACGCCCGGGTTGATGACGGCGTGCTCGCCCACGAGGCACTCGTCGCCGAGGACCACGCCCTCCTCGGTGCGAGCCCCCTGCCGCAGGTCGCTCGACCGGCCGATGACCGACCCGCGCAGCCTGACCGACGGGCCGAGGTAGACGTTGTCGTGCACGACGCTGCGATGGAGGAACGCGTCCGCGCCCACGCGGACGTTGGAGCCGAGCACCGTGTACTCGCGCAGCTCGGCGCCGGCCTCGACCCGGGTGTAGTCGCCGATGAGGCACGGACCCTCGATGCGGGCGTTGGGGTCGATCTCGACGCCCTCGCCCAACCACACGCCGTCCTCCAGCCGGAAGCCGGCCACGTCGACCTCGACCTTGCCGTCGAGCACGTCCTGATGCGCCTTGACGTAGGCCTCGAGGGTGCCGACGTCCTCCCAGTACCCCTCCGCCACGTAGCCGAACAGCGCCTTCTCGTCGGCGAGCAGGCGGGGGAACACGTCGGCCGAGAAGTCGACCTGCTCCCCCGGCGCGATGTAGTCGAAGATCTCGGGCTCGAGCACGTAGACGCCGGTGTTGATGGTGTCGCTGAACACCTGGCCCCACGTGGGCTTCTCGAGGAAGCGCTCGATCGACCCGTCGGGGTTGGTGATGACGATGCCGAACTCGAGCGGGTTCTCCATCGCCTTGAGGGCGATGGTGGCCAGGGCGCCGCGCTCTTCATGGAAACGCACCGCCGCCGACAGGTCGAGGTCGGTGAGGACGTCGCCGCTGATGACGAGGAAGCGCTCGTCGAGCTCGTCCATGGCGTTGCGCACCGAGCCGGCCGTGCCGAGCGGCGACTCCTCGGTGGCGTACACCATGCGCACGCCGAACTCGGAGCCGTCGCCGAAGTAGGTGCGGATGGCGTTGGCGAGGAAGGCGACGGTGACCACGATGTCCTCGAAGCCGTGGTCGCGCAACAGCCGCACGATGTGCTCCATCATGGGCCGGTTGGCCAACGGCATCATCGGCTTGGGCTGGTTCGAGGTGAGCGGCCGGAGCCGGGTCCCCTCGCCGCCCGCCATGATGACGGCCTTCATCGTTCCGACCCTACCCGACCCTCTCGAAGCGCACGCCTGGCGATGGGAACGTAGGTTGCCGCTGCGTAGTAGCTGAGCGTGAGGCCGGGGATGGCACACAGCCAGGCGGCCACGCCGAACTCGTCGCGCACCGACAGCGTCGAGTGCGAGGCGAGGAACATCGGGAAAGCGAACATGAGGCCGAACGTGCCCGCCTTGCCGACCCACGTCACGTCGATGCGCCGGGCGCCCATGGCCGCCAGCACGAGGGCGGCCACCGCGACCAGGGCCTCTCGGGCGATGGCGGCCACCCCGACCCACACCGGCACCGAGCCGTCGATCAGCAATGCGACGACGCCGACGCCGAGCAGGATCCGGTCGGCCAGCGGGTCGAGGACCTTGCCGAGGGTCGACACCTGGTTGAAGTGGCGGGCCACGTAGCCGTCGACCCAGTCGGTGGCCCCGAGCCCCGCCAGCAACCAGGCGGCGCCGGCGCGGTTGTGCTGACCGAACAGCAGATAGAGGAAGACCGGGACGCACAGCAGCCGGCCCACCGAGAGCAGGTTGGGGATCGTCAGCAAACGGTCTTCGCCGTCCGTTTGCCCCCCGTTCTGCTCGTCCACACCCGCGAGTTTAGGGGTGGGGTGATTATCGCCGTGCACGGAGGGAAAGGACCGATACATGGATGCCATCACGCTGCTCAAGGCCGATCACAAGGCCGTGAAGTCGTTGTTCACGCAATACAAGAAGCTGGGCGACAACGCCCACAAGACCAAGCGTGAGGTCGTCGACAAGATCATCGAGGAGCTGTCGGTGCACGCCTCGATCGAGGAGACGGTCTTGTACCCCGCCATCCGCAAGGAGGTCGAGGACGCGGATTCTGACGTCCTCGAGGCGCTCGAGGAGCACCACGTGGCCAAGTGGCTGCTGTCCGAGCTCGACGGCATGGAGCCGACCCACGAGCGCTTCGACGCCAAGGTGACGGTGCTCATCGAGAGCGTGAAGCACCACATCGAGGAGGAGGAGGGCACGCTCTTCCCCGAGGTGCGCCAGGCGCTCGGCCGCAAGCGCCTGCAGGAGCTGGGCGACGAGCTCGAGAAGGCCAAGAAGATCGCGCCGACCCGCCCGCACCCCCGCACGCCCGACGAGCCGCCGGGCAACCTCGTCGCCGCCCCCGCTGCCGGACTTGCCGATCGAGCCCTGCGCGTGGTGGGCAAGGGCCGGCGCAAGGCCGGCTGACCGGAGGCCCTCCGCCCGGGCGGTTTGAGTAGCTGGGCGGGATTGGGCCACCATTAGCGACCATGGACGCGCAGCAGGCGGAGGCCCTCAACAAAGTCAGCTACGAGACCCGACTGGCCCTCTTCGAGGCCATCCGGGAGCGCTCGCAGGGCGCCACCTCGGCCCAGCTGGCGAGCCTGGCCGAGGCTTGGGCGTGGCTCACGTCGCCCGGCCAACCCCACGGCGGCGGCGCGGGCAACAAAGCCACCGCCTAGACCCCGGTTCGGCTGAAGGCCTCGGCGGCCATCGTCAGGCGCCGGGCGCGGTCGGCCCGGGTGTTGCGGCGAACCTGCCGGGGAGCCCGGCAGTGACAGCCGAAGCACGGGTCGTAGCGGACGTTGGCGTAGCCGCAGTCGCAGTGCCACCAGTAGAGCGTCTCGTCGGTTTTCTTCCGGCGAATGACCAGCCTCATGGCTGAAACATCGGCCCCGGTGACCACCCGCTTCATGGGCCGTTCGGACCAGTTACCTCCGGCCGGAGATGCCACGGCCCCCTCGACGAAGGGGGCCGTGACTGCTGGGTTGGAGCTCGTTGTCGCATTCAGGGGGCAGGCCCGTGACCTGCACGTGAACCCTTCGTGGATGAAAACGGGCCGGAGGCGGAAGCCTTACGGCCGCCGGCAGGATTCCTCGCTCCCGCCTGCGAAGTTACAAGCATGTCGAAGAAACGGAGGGTGTTCGCGCGCTTGCTCTGCGTGGTCGCCGTTCTCGCGGGCGTGGTCGTCTCCGCGTCGAACGCCGGCGTGCAGGCCGGGGCCACCGCCGAAGGCGTGCCCACCCTCAAGCACGTCTTCATCGTGGTGCTCGAGAACGAGGACTTCGACGTGGCCTGGGGGCCCAAGAGCCCGGCCAGGTACCTCAACAGCCTGGTCCCTCACGGCGCCTTCGCCACCAACTACTACGGCGTGAGCCACCTCAGCGCCACCAACTACATGGCCATGACCAGCGGGCAGATGCCGACGCCGGCGTTCACCTCCGACTGCATGAACTGGGCGGCCTGCTACCTCACCGAGAAGGCGCGCGTCGACGGGGGCCGCAATGTGGGCGACCAGTTCGACGACGCCGGGCGCAGCTGGGCCGGGTGGATGGGTGGCATGAGCCGGCCGTGCCAGCACCCCGCCGTCACCGACCCCAACGACCCGTACCAGGCCGGCTACGCGACCCGCCACGACCCGTTCGTCTACTACCCCACCATCGTGGAGAACCCGGCCCGATGCGCCGCCCACGTGCGGCCGCTCAACCAGCTGGCGCCGCTGCTCGCCAGGGGCGGCGACGATGTCCCCGAGTACAACCTCATCGTGCCCGACACGTGCGACGACGGCCACGACGCGCCGTGCGCCGACGGGCGTCCCGGCGGCCTGGTGTCGGCCGACGCGTGGCTCAAGGCGAACCTTCCGCTGATCTTCAACTCGACCGCCTACAAGGACCGGGGCGCGTTGTTCATCACCTTCGACGAGGCCAGCAACTCCGACACGTCAGGCTGCTGCGCCACGGGCTACTCGCGCCTCGGCTACGACGGAGGCGGCCGCGTCGGGCTGCTGATGCTCTCGCCGCTGGCCCGCGTCGGCCATGCCACCGACGGGTACTACTCGCACCACTCGCTGCTGCGAACAGTGGAGGCGGCCTTCCGCATCGGCGAGCACCTCAACAATGCGGCGTCGAGCAAGGAGCACGCCATGGCCGACCTGTTCGTAAGGGAGTGACAGATGGCTGACTTCGACACGCCGCGGCCAGGGATCACCCGCCGACGGTTCCTGCAGGGGGCCGGCGCCGCGGGTGCGCTCCTCGCCGCGGGCGGGGCGCGCACCTTGGCCGAGGCCGCGACCACGCGGCCGGCGGCGCTGCCGTCCCCGGCGCAGAGCGGCATCGAGCACATCGTTGTGCTCGTCATGGAGAACCGCTCCTTCGACCACTACCTCGGGTGGTTGCCGGGCGCCGACGGCAAGCAGGAAGGCCTGTCGTACGCCGACAGCTCGGGCCGGCTCCACGACACCCATCACCTCCGCGACTGGTCGGGCTGCGGCTTCAACGACCCCGACCACAGCTACGACGGGGGCCGCGTCCAGTTCAACGGCGGTCGCCTCGACGGCTTCCGGCGGGGTGACAACGACGACTACGCCCTCGGCTACTACACCGAGGCCGACGTGCCGACGAACTCCGCCCTGGCCAAGCACTTCACCGTGTTCGACCGGTGGTTCTGCTCGATCCTCGGTCCGACCTACCCCAACCGCTTTTACACCCACGCGGCCGCCACCGACCGCATCAGCAACACCATGGACACCTCGTCGCTGCCGACGATCTGGAACCGGCTGTCCGACGCCGGTGTCTCGGCCAACTACTACTTCAGCGACCTGCCCTTCCTGGGCCTGTTCGGTCCGCAGTACATCCAGTTCGCCCGCCCGTTCGACCTCTTCTATGCCCAGGCGGCCACCGGCACGCTGCCGCAGTACACCTACCTCGATCCGTTCTTCCTCGGCGAGGACCAGGGCGGCTCCAACGACGACCATCCGCACGCCGACATCCGCCGCGGCCAGTCGTTGCTCGCCGAGGTCGCCAACGCGGTCATGAGCGGTCCGGCGTGGGACAAGACGGTGCTCGTCATCACCTATGACGAGTGGGGTGGCTTCTTCGACCACGTGAAGCCACCGGTCATGCCCGACGTCGACCCGAAGCACGCCCAGGTGGGCTTCCGGGTGCCGACGTACGTCGTGTCGCCGTTCGCGCCGGCCGGGCGCGTCAACCACCAGGTGTTCGACCACACGTCGATCCTCAAGTTCGTCGAGTGGCGCTTCGGGCTCAAGCCCCTGCAGCCCCGTGACGCGGCCGCTTCCAACCTGGCCGACGCCCTCGACTTCTCGCGGCCCAACAGGACCACGTCGATCCCGAGCGTCCCCGACCCGGGACCGCACCTGTGCCAGGGCGACAACGCCATCGGCATGGGCAACTCCGAGCCGTTCTGGGAGGAGCTGGCGGCGTCGCCGCTGATGAAGGGCTGGGACGCCGTGCACGCCCGCAACCGCGTCTGACGCGGCAGACTGCGTGCTTCGATGGCGGGCCGATCAGGGATTCCCAAGAACCGAACCAACGCCATCGCCACCGCGATCTCGGTGATCGCGCTGGTCGTCGCTCTCGTCCAGGGCTGGGGCACCACCGCGTTGCTGGCGGGCGCCAGCACCCTGCTGTGGGGGTCGCTGCTCGTGATGGGGGTGCGCCGTCGCCGGGCCCGGCGTTTGCGCCGGTCGGGCTCGCCCGGCAGCTAGCGGGCTACGGGCGGGAGGCCCGGTACAGCCGCAGCACCTCGCGGTTGGGGATGCGGTGCTCGCCGCCGGGGGCGGGATCGCTCGTCAGCTTGCCTCGCCGCACCCACTTCGACACCGTGTCCGGCTGCACGTGGAAGAGGGCGGCCACCTCGCAGGTCCGCCACGCCGATCGCTCTCTCGTGGCTTCAGTCATGCCAGCCTCCTGGGTCATCTGCGAGTTAGAACGCCCCCCGCACCCCCAGGTTACGGTTCCATGTCGATCTTTACACTTCGTTCACCGTCGCGTCGGTCACACGGCGCCGATTTCACCATGTTGTCCGATTTGGGTGGAGTCGGGCTGGGGAGATTTGAACTCCCGACCTCTTGACCCCCAGTCAAGCGCGCTAACCAAGCTGCGCCACAGCCCGTGGAGCGCTCATCGTAACCCGACCCCAGTTGGCCAGGAACGTGGGCGAAGATGGTGACATGCGTCGCCTCGCCGCCGATAGGGAACGTATGCGCTTGTGGAGCCGTTGAAGCCAGCACATGGTTGACACCACCGATCTCATCACCAGCTGGCGCGCCGACCTCGAGGGGGCGACCTACGAGGGCGCGTCGCGGGTGCAGGACCGCCTGATCGGCCTCTGGGGGGAGCTGGGCGACCCCGGCACCGCCCTGGTCGAGCGGTGGCTCACGCTGACCCGCACCCGCAACCTGTTCTCCGCCGACGAACTGCGCGAGCTCCTCGACGAGCTGGAGACCCTGGAGTCGGTCTCCTTCTAGAGCAGCACGCGCTTCTTGAACCCTCGGATGCCGAGGGCCGCCAGCAACGCCGTGAAGCCGACCATGGCGCCGTAGACGGCCACGAGCGGCATGTGGGGCACGTTGGTGAGCCCGGCCCGCAGCCCTTCGCTGATGTAGACGAGCGGGTTGACCAGCACGCCGACCTTGAGCCACCCGATCGGGGTGAGCGAGCTCCACGGGTAGTACACGGCGCCGAGGAACGTGATCGGCAACACGATGATCGTGAAGATCAACGGCACCTGCCGGCTGTCGAAGCTGGTGCCGACGGCGAGGCCGAGCGACGCGCACAGGATGCAGGCCAGCGGGGTGACTGTGAGCAGGACCGGCCAGTCGAACTGCAAGTGCACGCTCGTGGCCGGGATGAGGTAACCGAAGGGGAAGACGATGATCGCCGCCACCAGCGCCTGCAGCGCGCCGCTGGCGATCTTCTGGGCGCCGACCGCCCACACCGGCAGGGGCGCCAGCACGCGGTCCTCGATCTCGCGCGTGAACCCGAACTCCTGGACCAACGGCAGAGCGACCGACTGGATGCCCTGGAAGATCATCGACAACCCGACGACGCCGGAGACGAGCAGGGTGGAGAACGTGGCGGCGGCCGCTCCCCCGCCACCGATGGCCTGGCCGATGCGCGGGAACACGTAGGTGAACACGAACATGAGCAGCACCGGCTGCATGACCGTGCGCAGCAGGAAGACAGGCAGCGTCTTGAGCAACACCCGCACGTCGCGCCCGAGCATGGCGATGAATGCGCCTGCCTGCGTGGCGTCGAGCGTGGGTGTGACGGGTGTGGTGGTGAGAGCCATGTCGGTCACTCGCGGAGATCCCTTCCGGTGAGCTGGACGAACACGCTCTCCAGCGTCGGTTCGTCGACGGAGATGTCGGTGATCGGGTAGCCGGCCTTCTCGGCCGCCGCGATCACGCGAGGCAACGCCTTCTCTCGCTTGGCCAGCGTGACGCGCACGGTGTTGTCGACGAGGGTCACCTCACGCGAGCCACTGAGGCGCTTGAGGGCGGCGACGAGACCCTCGAGGTCGCCGCGAGCGGAGATCTTGATCTCGGCCCCGGCATCGAGGCTGTCCTTGAGGCCCGTCGGCGTGTCGAGGGCGAGGATGCGGCCGTGGTCCATGATCGCCACCCGGTGGCAGAGCTGGTCGGCCTCCTCCATGTAGTGGGTGCTGAGCAGGATCGTCTGACCGGCGTCGTGCAGCTCCTGCAGGATGTCCCACAGCGCCAGCCGGCTCTGCGGGTCGAGGCCGGCGGTGGGCTCGTCGAGGAACAGGATCGCCGGGCTGTGCAGGATGGCCCGGGCCACCATCAGCCGTTGAGCCATGCCGCCGGAGAGCTCCAGCACCTGGGCCTTGGCCCGGTCCTTGAGCCGGAACCGCTCGAGCTCGCGGTCGGCGGCGGCGCGGGCCTGCTTGCCGCCCATCCCGAAGTAGCGCCCGTGGAAGTAGAGGTTCTCCCACACGCTCAGGCTGCGGTCGAGCGTGTTGGTCTGGGGCACGACGCCGATGAGTCGTTTGGCCCTGGCCGGCTGGGCGACCACATCCACGCCGCCGACGATCGCCTCACCACCGGTCGGGATGACGCGCGTGGTGAGCATGCCCTCGGTCGTCGTCTTGCCCGCGCCGTTGGGCCCGAGCAGCCCGAAGATCTCGCCGTGGAAGACGGTGAGGTCGAGATCGTCGACCGCCATGATGTGGCCCGGGTACACCTTGGTGAGGCCC
>Ga0070741_10020204_pt1 | contig 10530 bp, 10 predicted proteins | sample Coa_R1_4_FD_66440 | JGI IMG/M metagenome (GOLD analysis project Ga0070741, IMG submission 66440) | Surface soil microbial communities from Centralia Pennsylvania, which are recovering from an underground coalmine fire - Coalmine... | ecosystem: Environmental > Terrestrial > Soil > Unclassified ... | reverse complement strand
TCGACCACGAAACGGACGCGGTCGCCCGGCACGAGCTGCGCCAGCTTCCAGCGGTCGGCCGTGATCACGGTGGCCGGCTGCAGATAGCCGCCGGTGACCGGGTGGTCGGGACCGAGGGCCACCAGACTTCCGTCGGCGTGCCACTGAAGCGTGCCGAATTGCGCACCCAACGACGGGAGGTCGGCGGGCGGTCTGGTTTGGATTTCCTTCAACGGACGCAGACGGATTCCGACGCGGTTGAGTTGCCGCGTCACCTCCCACTCCTCCGGAAGGGGCGGGCTGTCGTGGGGACCGGGGAGGATGCGGATGGCCTTCGGAGTGCGGCGGCTTGCCGCCGCTTTTCCACCGCCACTCCCAAAGCGGCGGCGAGCCGCCGCACTCCGAAGGCGGTCGCCTTTTTTCACCACCGTCGGCAGTTCCGCGTAGCGGAGGCGCATCTCGTCGATGCCGCCTTCGATCGCGAGATATCCACGCATTCCGTGGATGCGGCCGATGTCGACCTCTCCCGGCGCGAACGTCCGCACGTTCAGATCGCCGTCGCAGAACGCGGCACGCCGTGTGGTCCGAAGCTTTGGCCCGACCAGCACACACTCCAGGAGCGGCGCGGCCGGATCGTTGCCCGCGGCCTCGCTGGCCACCGCCGCCGCGTCTTCGTCAAACGGGCCGCCGGGCGGGAGGCCGTGCTCGAGGCGCGACCAGTCGGGCAAGCCGATCACGGTCGTCAACTGGCCGGGCACGAGGACGTCGGCGATGACTTCGCCCTCGGAATGAGGCCTGGGCTGGATCGCGCGGTGAACGACGAAGCCCGTGGCCACACTGAGGTCGATCGTGTCGCCGGGCGCGAAGAGGTTCGGTGGCTCGCGGAGGGGATCCCACAACACCGCGGCGGTGCGCCCGAGGATGTTCCATCCGCCGGGAGAGTCGACGGCATAGAAGCCGGCCATGGTTGCGGCGATGCCGAAGCTCCCGCCGGGGAGGTGATTGCGTGATGTGGGGCGGCGCGGCATCGCCCATCCGGCGGGCCAGCCGTCGCAGTAGGCGAACCCGGCGCGGAATCCGAGATAGCGCACCGACAGCCGGATCGATGGGAGGCGTGCGAGGAACTCCTCGCGCGAGGCGTGCACGTGCGCGAGAAATTCACGCAGATCGAGGGCATGCGTGTCGTCGATCGAAATCTCGATTCGATGATGAGCGACTGATACCGGGCCCACGCCGCGCGTGGCCGACAGCGCGCCGCGGACAGCATCCGCATCGGCGGTGCCGGTGATGTAGACCGACTCATGCCCAACGATTGCTGCGACGACTCCTGGCACGCCTCGCGCCGCGTCCGCGGCGGCGCGCAGATCGGCGCTCGACGCGCCGGGGAGCGTCACCAGGAGCGCGCGGTCTCCGGCCGCGGCAATTCGCATCGACGCCGACGATGATACCTTCGCCGCCGGATTTGCGACGGTGCCTAACCGCCCCTCCCGTTTCGGCGTCCAAGGAATGCGATGACACGGCTGCTCGCGCTTTTTCTTTTCGCTCCCTCTCTCGCTTTCGCCTCGCTCGACGGGCTGTGGGCCGCCCGGCGCGATTTCGGCCCGCTGGTGCGCGGAACGCTGCGAATCACCGGCGATCGCGCCGAGATTGCCGGCCGCAGCGCGCCGGTGACCGTGGACGGCGACTCGGTGACGTTCGCATTGTCCGGCGGCGAGGGCGCGTTCCGTGGCACGATCCGCGGCAAGCAGATCCTCGGACACTGGATCCAGCCGCGAACGGTCTGGGAAGGAAGCGAATACGCAACGCCCGTGACGCTCACGAAGCGGGCGGGCGGCTGGGCGGGCCAGGTGCGGCCGATCGACGATCATATGACGCTGTTCCTTCCCATCAGCGGGAACTCGGCCTATCTCCGCAATCCGGAGCGAAACATCGGCCGCTTCATCGCCGTCGATCGCATCGCCGTCGACGGCTCGAGGATCAAACTCCTCGACCAGAAGGACGCGGTCGTCGCCGAAGGGACCTATGTTTACCGCGTGCCGGCCACAGTTCGACGACGGCTGGCCAGTCGCAAGCCTGGAGGACGTCGGCATCTCACACGACGCGATCGCCAGGTTCATTGAGAAACTCGACGCGATTCCGATGGACTCCGTTCATGCGTCGTTCGTGGACGCGCTGCTCATCGCGCGGCATGGAAAGCTCGTACTCGTGGAGTCCTTCCACGGCGACAATCCCGAAGAGCCGCATGACACACGGTCCGCTGCCAAGAGCCTCACCGACATTCTCGTCGGCGCCGCGAACGTGCCCGACTCAACGCCGGTCTATGCCACCATGCAATACCCGACCGATGATCCGCGGAAAAGGGCGATGAATCGCAGACCCAGCAGCCCGACTGGTATCTGTATACGCTCGCGCTGAAGAACATCCGTCGGCCGGGCGAAAAATCGGTCTACTGCAGCTGTCAGCCGAACCTTGCCGGCGGTGTCCTGCAACACAAAGTTGGACGCTGGCTTCCGGATCTTTTTCGGGAGCGGATCGCGGAGCCGATGCAGATGCACCGGTACGGTCTGTTCCTCACGCCGGCGCGGGATGCGTTCATGGGCGGCGGCGTCCGGATGACGACGCGCGACTTTCTCAAAATCGCGCAGATGATGATGAACGGCGGCCGCTGGGGCGGAAAACAGATCGTCAGCGCGTCGTGGGCGAAGAAATCCACATCGCCGCTGACGATCATTCAAAACGACCGCAAGTACGGCTACCTCTGGTACGTTTTCGAGTATCCGTACAAGGGTCGGACGATTGCGACGTTCTGCGCTGCTGGCAACGGCGGTCAGATTGCGATGGCAGTGCCGGAGCTCGACCTGGCGATCGCGTTCAACGGCGGTAACTACAGCGATGCGGCCTCGGCAATCCCGGCGCGCGACTACGTGCCGCAGTTCATCCTTCCGGCCGTGAAATGAATCAGAGCCTGGGCAGCAAGGCGTCCATCGGCGCCAACGATGATACCTTTGCCCGATGCAGGACCACGCCGCGCTTCTGGCGTCCATCGCGCGCCGGGCGATGATCGACCGCGGACTGCAACCCGATTTTTCCGAAGCGGCAAACAAACAGCTCGCATCGCTGAACGCTCCTGCCAGCGAACGCGACGTGCGCGATCTGCGCGATGGCCTCTGGTGTTCGATCGACAACGACGACTCGCGCGATCTCGACCAGCTCACCGTCGCCGAGGACCTGGGCGGCGGCAACGTGCGGGTGCGGGTGGCGGTTGCCGACGTCGACGCGCTGGTCAAACGGGGCACGCCGATCGATGACCACGCCCGGCAGAACACGACCTCGGTCTACACCGCGGCGGCGATCTTTCCGATGCTTCCGGAAAAACTCTCGACCGACCTGACGTCGCTCAACGAGGGAGAGGAGCGGATCGCGATCGTCGTCGATTTTCAGGTCGACACCACTGGAGTGGTCACCTCGGGCGAGGTCTACCGCGCACGCGTGAAGAACAAGGCCAAGCTGGCCTACGACGCGGTCGGAATGTGGCTCGAAGGGCACGACGGACCGCCGGAGAAGGTGGCGGCGATCCGCGGCCTGGCCGAAAACCTGAAGCTGCAGGACCGGACGGCCGATCAGATGCGCGAGTTGCGCCACGAGCACGGCGCGCTCGATCTGGAAACGATCGAGCCGCGCGCCGTTCTCCGCGACGGCAAGGTGGTGGACCTCAAACAGGAAGCGCGCAACAACGCCAAGAACCTGATCGAGGACTTCATGATCGCCGCGAACGGCGTCACGGCGCGATTTCTCGCCTCCAAACGCGTCCCGAGCATGCGCCGCGTGGTCCGCTCACCCGAGCGCTGGGACCGCATCGAAGCGCTCGCCGATTCTTTCGGCGACCGCCTCCCACCCCATCCCGACCCGCGCGCGCTCGAGGAATTCCTCCGCCGCCGGCGCAAGGCCGATCCGCTGCGCTTTCCCGATCTCTCCCTCGCCGTGGTCAAGGCCATGGGCCCCGGCGAATACATCGTGGAAAGGCCCGGGCAGAAACCGATCGGACACTTCGGCCTCGCGGTCCGCGACTACACGCATTCGACGGCGCCGAACCGCCGCTTCCCCGACCTGATCACTCATCGGTTGATCAAGGCGGCGCTCGCCGAATCGCCGCAGCCGTACAGCGTGGGGGAACTGGAAGAACTGGCGCGGCATTGCACGGAGGCCGAAGACGCGGCGAACCGCGTGGAGCGTCAGGTGCGCAAATCAGCGGCCGCGGTGCTGCTGTCGAATCGCATCGGCGAACGCTTCGACGCCATCGTCACCGGCGCCTCGCCGAAGGGAACGTGGGTCAGGATCCTGCACCCGCCGGTGGAAGGAAAGCTGGTGCACGGCTTCGACGGCACGGACATCGGCGACCGCATCCGCGTCAAGCTGATTTCAGTGGACATCCCGGCGGGTTACATCGATTTTGTGCGGACCCACCGGGACTGAGGGCCCGCACCGCGAGATCGCGTAGAGCGCGGGGCCGATCATCTGCATCAGCAGCCGGTCAGCCGAGACGGCGATCAGCTCCGGCATCGCCCACTGCGTGACCACGTAGGCGCCGATATAGAGCGCGGCCATGGAGGCGACCACCGCGGGAGCCAGCCATTCGCGGCGCCACGCCAGAAGCGTAAGGGCGATCACCGCGGCAATCCAGAACAGCCCCCAGTTGGCGACGTAGAAGAGATGCTTGGCCGATTCGACGATCGCGGACGGCAGCCGGTCGAGATGCGTCGGGAGCGAAGGCAGCAGCGCGATGTAATTCTCTTCGTCCGTCTTGGGGATACCACTGCGCCACGTGAAGAGCGCGGCGACGGCGACGACAAGGGGAATCGCCGAGAGCGCGACGCGGCGGCGGAAGACGAAGGCGCCCGCGATGAACAGGATCACAGCAATCGGCAGCCCCTCGTTCTTGGTCAGCACGAGAAAGGAAAGCCAGAAGCCGAACCGAATCGGTGACCGGGCATCGATCAATTCGATGAACCCGCCGGCGACGAACGCGGCCACGGCGATGTCGCTGTAGCCGCTCAACGCGCTCCCTTCGCTGACGAAGGCGAACTGCGGCAGCCAGGCCAGAATCGCCGCGTACCACGGGCCAAGCCGCCGGCCGATCAGCAGAACGAACGCGGCGAATGTCAGGACGTAGAGCCAGCGCGCGTAGCGATCGTCGGGCGTGCCGGTGGCGATCATCAGCAGCGACGCATCGAGCGGCATCAGCAACGGGTATTGATTGCGCGGCTCCTGGCCGTGAAAGAACGGACCGTCGATCGCGCGCTCGGTCGCCAGGGCTTTCGCTTTCAACAGCCAGAACGCGCGGCCGTCGAAGTCGTTGAGGGGGACGGTCGCCGCGGTGAAGGCGATGGCCAGGAGGGGAATGGCGGCGAGGACAACGGGCAACTTCGGAACGCGGAATCGAGCACCGGCTCCAGCCGGTCCGGACCGGCTGAAGTGAGTGCCCCAGGCCACGCAGGCCAGCCCTGCCACCGCCACACTCACCCCGAACGGCACGTGCAGCACGCCGAGGACGAACATCGTGGCGCCGGTCAGGCCGATGACGAACAGAACGATCATGGCCAGGTGAACCGCGTTTGCCCATCGGGGAGTTTCTCGGAAAGAAATGGGTACACCGGGCCGCTGACCGTGCCGTTCGCGTTCATGGACTGAAGGCCGTGCGGTCCGACGATCGCCGGGCGCGTACCAACCTGTGCCGTGACGTACACGCCGGAGGGATTGAGCAGCCAGAGAATGACCGGCGGTGGGAGCGCCGGAAGAGCTGCCGGCGCGCGCAGCGGTCCATCGATCAGCCGGATCGGCGCGGAAGTCCGCGCGGCGCGATTCACCAGCCAGAACGCGGCGCGAACCGGGCGATCGCTCTGGACCTCGACCCACGCCGCGAACTCCATCACCCCGAAGCACTCGTACACGAGATCGGTGAACGTCCGCGTGCCGCGAATGGTCAATGTCTTGACGATCTTCATGGGCCAGAGCGTCAGCGTCAGCCGCGCCTCGTGATCGGCGGCGATCGCCCCCTCGACCGTATACGCGGCCGGCGGGGGACCGTCCGACGACGAGACGATCGGAATGAGGAACCGGCTCCGCTCCTCGGCCGGAAGCTCGGGACTGACTACGACGCGCGACCGACGCACGTCCTCGTTTCGCAGCTCCGCGTAGTTCGTGATGCGCGCGTCCGCGGGCCGCACGATGATCCTGGGACGACCGTTCGGATCGGCCGTCAGATACATCCAGCGGTCGCGATAGATCCTCGACCGCCGCGGGTAGAGGTAATAGTTGACGAACACGGCTTGATCGAGGCTCCCCCGCGACGTGCCGATCATGGCGAACGTTTCGTTCGGCGGAATCTGCCGCCGCAGGGCCTCGACGTTGGCGTAGAAACCGGGAGCGATCACCTCGTGCCGCCGCTCCCACGACAGCGGAAGCATCCGGATCGCGGTCTGGACATTCCCGATGAGACGGGGGACGGACGGCACGATCACCGACAACAGAAGGATGCACAGCAGGCCGCGCCGCATCGTCATTCCGGCTCAGGAGGACCCATGCGGAATCCTCCCTTTCGGAATGCGAATGTTATCGATGAGACGCGTTTTTCCGATGCGCAGCGCACCGGCGACGAGCAGGTCGCGATGAAAATCGTCCGGACGGCGAAAGGTCTCCGGATCGACGACCACCAGGTAGTCGACCCTCGCCGCGGGCGTCTCCGCGGCCATCTTGTGCATCAGCAGCTCGATCGAGTCGGCCTCGTGGATGCCGTGCGTGATGGCCTCCTCTCCCGCGCGCAGCGAGCGGTGCAGCACCGTCGCCAGCGTCCGTTCCTCGGGTGAAAGATAACTGTTGCGCGACGACATGGCCAGACCGTCCGGCTCGCGCACGGTCTCGCCAAACACCAGCCGTACCGGCACGTCGAGATCGCGCACCATCCGCTCGATCACCGCGCACTGCTGCGCGTCCTTCCGCCCGAACACCGCGAGGTCGGGCTGAACGATATTGAAGAGCTTCATCACGATCGTGGCCACGCCGGAGAAGTGTCCCGGCCGACGCTCCCCTTCCAGCGGCTCCGCCACCCCGCCGACGCTCACCGTGGTCAGCTCTCCCGGGCGGACCATCTCCTCGACGGCCGGAAGAAAGAGCAGATCGACGCCCTCGCGCTCGAGAAGCGCGCGGTCGCGCCGCTCGTCGCGCGGATAGCGCGCGAAGTCCTCCGCCGGACCGAACTGCAACGGATTGACGAAGATCGAGACGGCGACGAAGCCGGAGCCGTGTTCTCGCGCCACACGGATCAGCGACAGGTGGCCCTCGTGCAGGAAGCCCATCGTCGGGACCAGCCCAATGATCTTTTTCGCCGCGCGGGCGGCCCCGATGGCGAGACGGGCATCATCGATGGTTCGTGCGGTAATCAATTCACTTTGGGCATGGCCACCACGACAGCCTGGCCATACAACTTCTTCAGCTCCTCGTTGCCGCTCATGTGGAACGATTCGTTCGTGGCGTTGGGGAAGCGGCCGGTGCGGACGTCATCGAGGTAATGCGAGATCGCCTCGCGCATCTGCTCGCCGATGTTCGCGTAGCGCCGCACGAATTTCGGACTGAGCTGGTCGTACATGCCGAGAAGGTCGTGGAAGACCAGCACCTGGCCGTCGCAGGCGGGGCCGGCGCCGATGCCGATGGTCGGCACGGAGACGCGCTCGGTGATCATCGCCGCGAGCTCGGCCGGGACACACTCCAGCACAATGGAGAAACATCCCGCCGCGTCGAGCGCCGCCGCCTCGGCGATCAGCCGCCGCGCGTCGTCCGAGTTCTTCCCCTGCAGCTTGAAGCCGCCCACCACGTTGACCGACTGCGGGGTCAGGCCGATGTGCCCCATCACCGGGATCTCGGCGTCGAGGATGGCCTCGATGGTGCGGATGCGCTGCGGTTTTCCTCCCTCGATCTTGACCGCCTGCGCGCCGGCGCGGATGAACTGCCCGGCGTTGCGCACCGACTCCTCGACGGAGACGTGATACGAGAGGTAAGGCATGTCCCCGACGATCAGCGCCCGCTGCGCGCCGCGCGCGACCGCGCGCGTGTGATGGATCATGTCCTCGACGGTGACGCTGAGCGTGTCGGGATAGCCGAGGACCACCATGCCGAGGGAGTCGCCGACGAGGATGATGTCGGCCCCGGCGGCGTCGGCGATCTTCGCGCCTGGAAAATCGTAGGCGGTGATCATGCCAACGCGCTGCGCGCGCTTCATGGCCCGAATCGCCGGAACCGTCACCCGTTTTGTCTCTGCCATTGATGCCTCCTCGGGACCGAGGAGGCGATGTAGCGCCGGCTCTCCAGCCGGTGCGCGCCGGTTGAGAACCGGCGCTACATTCTCCGTCCCGGTCCCACTTCCTTCAGGATCCAAGCGGTACGTAGTACTGCGTGCCCTTTTGCGCATTTCGAATTTGCTCCACGAGCTGATCGAAATGCGCCGGCGTGCTCACGAAATCGATGTCGTTCGTATTCACAACCAGCAATGGCGTTTCGTCATATCGGTAAAAGTAATGCGAATACGCCTCGCTCAGTTCCTGCAAATACTGGGGCGAAATCGATTTCTCGTAGGCCCGTCCGCGCTTCTTAATGCGCCTGAGTAGTGTATCAAGATTCGCCTGCAGGTACAGAACCAGGTCGGGTTTCGGCACCGTTTCGTGCAGCAGATCGAAGAGGCGGTTGTAGATCATCAGCTCCGAGTCGTCGAGCGTCAGATAGGCGAAGATCTTGCTCTTGGGAAAGGTGTAGTCGGCGATGATCAGGTCGCTGAACAGGTCGCGCTGCGCCACCTGCCGCTGCTGGTCGTAGCGCGAGAGGAGGAAAAAAAGCTCGGTGCGGAATGCCGCCCCCCGCTTGTCTTTGTAGAAGTCGTCGAGGAAGGGATTGTCGACGTCCTCCAGGATCTTCGTGCCGCGGAAACGCTTCGCCAGAAGCGCCGCCAGCGACGTCTTCCCGACGCCGATCGGACCCTCGATGGCGACGTGCTTCCAGGGAAGGGAGGGCATGCGACGTGAAGGATAAAGGAAGAAGGCAGAAGGCAGAAGGCAGAAGGAAATCGAACACGTCTGCCTTCTGCCTTCTGCCTTCCGCCTTCTGACCTGTGGTAAAACGCCCCTCCCAATGTTGTCGCTCGAGAACTACCGACTGGACAACGGTCTCCGCGTCGTCCTCAACGAGGACCACTCGGCGCCGCTGGTGGCCATCAATCTCTGGTACCACGTCGGGTCGAAGAACGAGCGGCCGGGACGGACGGGGTTCGCTCACCTGTTCGAGCACATGCTCTTCTCCGGCTCGGAGCACGTGGGCAACAACGAGCACTTCCGCTACGTGCAGTCGGTCGGCGGGGTGCTCAACGGAACGACATTCTTCGATCGTACAAATTACTTTGAAACATTACCATCACAATATTTGGCCCTTGGATTGTGGCTGGAATCGGACCGCATGGGCTTCTTCCTCCCGGCGCTGACGCAGGAGAAGCTCGACATCCAGCGCGAGGTGGTCAAGGAGGAACGGCGGCAGCGCTACGACAACGTCCCTTACGGCACGGCGTTCGAGCGCCTGCTGCGGCTGGCTTACGACCCGGGCTACTCGTATCACTGGCCGACGATCGGCTCCATGGATGACCTCACCGCCGCGTCGCTGGAAGACATCCGCGCCTTTTTCAGCACCTGGTACCGCCCCGACAACTGCGTGCTGACGGTGGCCGGCGATTTTGCCCCGCCGGAGGCGAAGGCGCTGATCGAGGGTTATTTCGGCGAGATCGCTCCCGGCCAATCGTTTCCCCCGTTCGACCTGATCCGCGGCGAAACGCGAAGCGAGCGGCGCGAGCGCTTCCCATCGCGCGTGCCGCTGGCGCGAATCTATCGCCTTTACCACCTGCCGCGCATGGGCGATGCCGACTGGATCGCCGGCGATCTTCTGAGCAGCGTGCTGACCTCGGACAAAGCGAGCCGCCTGGAAAAATCGCTGGTCTACGAAAAGCAGATCGCCACCGACGTCGCGGCCTACGTCCTGCCGACCGAGGCCACCGGGATGCTGCTGCTTCAGGCGACGGCGAAAGAGGAAGTGGCGATCGAAGAGGTGGAGCAGACGATCGACGACGAACTGCGGCGCCTCGTGGCCGGCGGAATCTCCGAGGATGAACTTACGCGCGCGAAGAACCGCGCCGAGGTCGACTTCGCGCATCAGATCGAAAACTACGACTCGCGCGCCGATCTGATCGGAATGATGGCCACCTATTTCGATGATCCCGAAAGGATCCACACGTGGATGGAGCCGTATCGGGCCACACGCACCGAGGATCTCTTGCGCGTGGCAACGGAATACCTTGTGCCGGAGAACAGAGTGACGAGTACGTTTGTACCGCAGTAGAGAAATTTCGAATTTCGAATCCGACATGAGTCCAACGATCGACCGCACTTCCGCCCCTCCCCCCGGCCCGCCCCGGCCGTACCACTTTCCGAAGGTGGAGCGGAAGACGCTGGACAACGGGCTCCA
>Ga0070741_10020203_pt1 | contig 10533 bp, 8 predicted proteins | sample Coa_R1_4_FD_66440 | JGI IMG/M metagenome (GOLD analysis project Ga0070741, IMG submission 66440) | Surface soil microbial communities from Centralia Pennsylvania, which are recovering from an underground coalmine fire - Coalmine... | ecosystem: Environmental > Terrestrial > Soil > Unclassified ... | reverse complement strand
GCGAAGAGCGTGCTCCAGCTTCTCGCCGCCGCGGCTGACGTAGCGGCTGCGGGCCAGCACCTCAAGGGGCGCTTCTTCGCTGACCATTAGCCCGGCCTTGGTAGCGGGCTGCTTGGCCACCAGCACCTGGCCGGCCATGATGGTGGCTCGCGCCTTCTCCCGCGTGGGCACAAGCCCGCGCTCAACGAGGAGGCTATCCAGCCGACGCTTGGACATGGCTCTCAAGGGGCCGCCGGCCGGGGCCGGCGGGTCAGGCGGTCTCTTCCCGCGGCTCCTCATGCCAGGCGTCGATCACCTGGTCGGTGCGGTTGAGCAGGAGCGGCCGGTGGTGCATGCGGATGACTTCAGCGTTGACGACGCACTTCTTGACCTCAGGCCGGGAGGGGATCTCGTACATCACCTCCAGCAGCGTGTCTTCCAGGACGGTGCGCAGACCGCGTGCTCCCGTCTTGTGCTTGAGAGCGTGCTCAGCGATGGCGTCGAGAGCGTCGTCGGTCAGGGCGAGGTCGACGTTGTCGAGCGAGAAGAACTGCTGGTACTGGCGCACCAGCGCATTCTTCGGCTCGGTGAGGATGCGGATCAGCGCCTCCTTGTCCAGCGATTCCAGCGAGACGACGACCGGAATGCGGCCGACGAACTCCGGGATCAGACCGAACTGCAGCAGGTCATCATGCGTGACCTCCGAGAGCAGCTTGTCAGCAGCCTTGCCGTCGGGCGGTTCCTCGCCGCCGGCACGGAAGCCGATGGCGCGCTTGCCCTTGCCCAGGCGCCGATCGATGATCGCGTCCAGGCCCTGGAAGGCGCCGCCGCAGATGAAGAGGATGTGCGCCGTGTTAATCTGGATGAAATCCTGGTGCGGGTGCTTGCGGCCGCCCTGCGGCGGCACGTTAGCGACTGTCCCCTCGATGATCTTGAGGAGCGCTTGCTGCACTCCCTCACCGGAGACGTCGCGGGTGATCGAGGGATTATCGCCGCTCTTGCGCGATATCTTGTCGATCTCGTCGATGTAGATGATACCCCGCTCCGCGCGAGCGACGTCGAAGTCGGCGGCCTGGATCAGGCGCAACAGGATGTTCTCGACATCCTCGCCCACGTAGCCGGCCTCTGTGAGGGCGGTGGCATCGGCGATGATGAAGGGGACGTCCAGGATGCGGGCCAGGGTGCGCGCCAGCAGCGTCTTGCCGGAGCCCGTGGGGCCCAGCAGCATGATATTGCTCTTCTCTAGCTCCACCTGGCGGCTCTCGCCCGCCGCGATGCGCTTGTAGTGGTTGTAGACGGCGACGGAGAGGACCTTCTTGGCCCGCTCCTGGCCGATGACGTATTCGCTGAGCTGCTGGTAGATAACCTTGGGTGGAGGGAGGCGCTGCAGCGGCGCCTTGGCCTTATCAGGGCCGGTGTTGTCCTCCTGAATGATCTCCCGGCAGAGCTCCACGCACTCGTCGCAGATGTAGACGGCACCGGGGCCGGAGATTAGCCGCCGGACCTGGTCCTGGTTCTTGCCGCAGAAGGAGCAGTAGTACTGAACCTTGCTGCCGCCACCGCTACTGCCGCTGCTCTTCGTGGGCAATGGGGTCGCTCCTTAGCTCGCCACGGCTGGCAACTTGGCCGCCTCCAGAATTTCGTCGATCAACCCGTACTGCTTACCTGCCTCCGCATCCATGAAGAACTCACTTGTCGTGTCCTGAGCGATCCTCTCCAGGGTCTGGCCGGTGTTGTCAACCAGGATGGTGCGTATGACCTCATTCTGGCGGATTACTTCCTTGGCGATGACCTCCACGTCCGCCGCACGCCCGGAAGCGCCGCCGTGGGCTTGGTGCAGGTGGATCGTCGAGTGCGGCAGGGCGTAGCGCTTGCCCCGCGTACCGGAGGACAGCAGTACCGTGGCCATGCTGGCGCAGGAGCCGACGCAGATCGTCGAGACGTCTGCCCGAATGAGCTTCATCGTGTCGTAGATCGCCAGGCCGGCACTGATGACGCCGCCCGGCGAGTGGATATACATCTGGATGTCCTTGTCCGGGTCCTCGCGGTCCAGGTAGAGGAGCTGGGCCACGATGACGTTGGCCACCTGGTCGTCGATCGGCGTGCCAAGGAAGACGATCCGCTCTCTTAGCAGGAGCGAATAGATGTCAAAGGCGCGCTCACCACGCGGGCCTGATTCCACCACATAGGGAATAATGCTCTTAGGTACTTCCAAGTTAGCCACCTTTACTTCTCCTCCTCGGTACGCTTACCTTCTCCTCCGGCTCCTCGGTCTCGGTTGGTTCGGCGGCCGCCTCGGCGGCTGCCTGGGCCGCCGCTTCCGCGGCCGGCTCCGGCAGCTCACTGTCGCTGGCGATCGCCGAGATTCGCTCTAGCGTCTTGCGCGTCAGTATCGAACGGCCGATGGCATCATGCCCGGCGGCCGATGCGAACAGGGCCCGCATCTGGTTGGCCTGCGGGCCGGCAGATGCGGCCATGCGCTCAATCTCGGCGTCGATCTCCTCGTGTTCGACGCTCAGGTTCTCCAGCTCAGCGATGCGGCTCATCACCAGCGAGCGGCGTAGTCGCTCCTCCGCCTGGTCGCGGAAGCGCTCTCGCAGCTCCTCCGGCGTCAGTTTCAGCTGCTCCAGGTAGCGGTCGACGTCCTGGCCATAGGCGCGCGCCTCTTCCCGCAACAGCCGGTCGATTTCGCGCTCCAGCAGCACCGGCGGGAACTCGATCTTCTCGGTACGCTCCACCAGCTCGTCCAGCGCCTTCTGCTGGTAGGCGCTCTCCGCCTCGTTCTCCAGCTGAGAGCGGGCGTCCGCCTCCAGGTGCTCTCGCAGCGCCTTCAGGTCGGGGAAGCCCTCGCCGACCTCCTGGGCGAAATCGTCATTGAGGTCGGGCAACTGCTCCTGCTTGACGTCGCGAATGAGCACGGCGAAATCGCAGGTCTTGCCGCGATACTCTTCCTCCGGGAAATCATCAGGGACAGTAAGCGAGAACTTCTTCTCGACCTCCTGCGCCATGCCGATGAGCTGCTCGGCGAAACCAGCGAAGATCACCTCGTTGTCCTCGCGTAAGCGTACCTCGACGTCCTCCGAGTTGAGGAAGACTTCATCGCCGACATCGGCTTTGATATCGAGGCGGATGATGTCGCCGAACTGCACCGGCCGCTCGACGGGCTCGTGCACGGCATAGCGGTGTCGCAGGTCCTCGAGCGCCCGGTCCACCTCCGAGGTGTCGGGCTCGACCGCCTCGCGCTCGACACGCACGCTGCGGTAGTCGCCCAGCTCGATGGTTGGCTGGACGGGGACGGTCGCCTTGATAATCGGCGGCTCTTCCTGCAACAGCTCCAGCTCCGGCTGGTCGATCGGCTCCAGGTTGTTCTCCTGGACCGCTTCCTGGTAGACCTCCGGCACGAGGATATCCAGCGCTTCGTGGAGCAGGCGGTGCTTGCCCAGATAGCGCTCCAGCATCTCCCGGGGGGCCTTGCCCTTGCGGAAGCCGGGCACGGCGGTCTTCTGAACCAGCTTGCGATAGGCCTTGTTGAGGGAGCTGTCGAGCCGTTCCTGGTCTACCTCGATGTTGAGTACGACCTGGGAATCTTCAATACGTTCCGCGGAAACTTTCACGCACAAAATTATAGCATGGGCATTTTTCTAGGCGGAAGGAACACGGCTCTACTGTGGCGTCAGGCAGGCCGGCACCCTTCTCAGTTTTGACATCAAACCGGACGCCGAGCATACTCGTGGAAGTGTCAGACGCAGGCGAGAACCCTCCTGACGAGCTCTTCCTCACATCCATAGCCGAGTTCCGCGAACTCATCTTCGACTGCTTCGAGATCGCCGGCGTCCGGACCATCGCGGAGGTGGGCGCCTGGCAGGGCGCTTTCACGGAGCACTTGGCCGCCTGGGCAAAAGAGCACCAGGCCAGGGTCTACAGTGTGGAGCCGAACCCCACTGGGAGGCTGACCGCGATCTGCGAGAGCTCTCCCCAGGTCGATCTCATTGTCGCGCGCAGCCCCGACGCCTTCGCCGAGTTCGAGGTGTGCGACGCCTACATCCTGGACACGGACCACAATTACTACACGGTCAATCGGGAGCTCACCGCGCTGGACAAGCTCGCAAGGTCGTCCGGCAAGCAGTTCGTCATCCTGCTGCAGGACATCGGCTGGCCGTTCGGGCGCCGCGATAGCTACGGCGACGCTTCGCTGATACCGAGCGAGGCTCTGCGCCCGCACAGCTTCGGCAAGGGAGTGGTCCTCGATAGCACCGAGCTGGTGGACACCGGCTTTCGCGGCAACTGGGCCTGGGCGGACCAACAAGGTGGCGCCAGCAATGGCACCATGACGGCCCTCGAGGACTTCCTGCGCGACCGGCCCCATCTGCAGCACCACATTGTGCCGTGCATCTTCTACCTGGCGATCATCTACCCACGATCGCTGCCCGCCGCTACCGCTCTCGGGACTTACCTGCGGGCGTACGACAACAACGCCCTGCTGGCCAGGCTGGAGCACAACCGGCTAGCCCTCTACCTGCGAGTCCTGGACCTGCAACAGAGGTTCGAGTCAACGCAACACGGTGAGGAAGAACAGGCAGCAAGGCTACTGGAACAACAGTCTTCGCCGGGACGCCGCCTGATTCGGCGCCTACTGCCAAAGACGCTGCGCCACCAACTGCGCCGCCTTATCGGCTAGGGTAGGCCGCCTAGTGCTCAACGGCGCCGCCCTCTAGCCTGAGTCCCAGATCATCCAACTGCTGCTGCGCGACCGGCGAGGGCGCGCCGGTCATGGGGTCGACGGCGGACTTCGTCTTGGGGAACGCCATGGCGTCGCGGATGTCCTCCGAGCCGATGAGCAGCGCAATCGTCCGCTCGATGCCGTGCGCCGTGCCGCCGTGCGGCGGCGCCCCGTACTCGAACGCCTCCAGCAGGTGCCCGAAGCGCTGACGCGCCTCCTCCATGCTCAGCCCCAGGATGCCGAACACCTTCTCCTGCAGTTCGCGCTGGTGGATGCGGATGCTGCCGCCGCCCACCTCCCAGCCGTTGCAGGCGAGGTCGTAGGAGCGGCTGTGCACCTGCCCGATTGTCTCCGGGTCGTCCAGCAGGTGCGCCTCCATTGGCAGCGGGGCGGTGAAGGGGTGGGTAACGGAGTACCAGCGCGCATCCTCGTCATTCCATTCGAAGAGAGGGAAGTTAGTGACCCAACAGAAGCGCAGCGTGTCGCGCTCAGCCAGCTCCAGGCGGCGCCCGAGCTCGCGGCGTAGCCCATCGAGGGCGCGAGCCGCGATCGCCGGTTGATCCGCCACGAGGTACATCATGTCGCCGCGAACGGCGCCGGCGGCCGATGCGATCGCCTTCACCTGCTCCACCGTGAAGTACTTGGCGACCGGCGAGCGGATGTCGTCGGCGGTCAGCGAGTCCAGGCTGCCGGAGCCTTCCAGCGCTATCGAGACCAGGCCCCTGGCGCCGAACTGCTGCACCAGCTTGGTGAGGTCGTCCGTCTGCTTGCGGCTGATCGTCGCCGCGCCGCCGGGCACGGCCAGGCCGCGCACGACGCCGCCGGCCGCGATGGTCTGGCGAAAGATGGTGAACTCGCTATCGCGCAGGCCGTCCGAGAAGTCGTGCAGCTCCAGGCCGAAGCGCAGGTCCGGCTTGTCTGAGCCGTAGCGCAGCATCGCCTCCTCATAGGTCAGGCGTGGGAACGGCTGCGGCACCTTCAGTCCGGGCCGCAACGCCTGCACCATCGCGATCTGTAGCTCCTCGATGAGCGCCAGGACATCGCTCTCCTCGACGAAGCTCATCTCCAGGTCGAGCTGCGTGAACTCCGGCTGGCGGTCCGCCCGCAGGTCTTCGTCGCGGAAGCAGCGGGCGATCTGGAAGTAGCGCTCGAAACCGGCGACCATGAGGATCTGCTTCATCTGCTGCGGCGACTGCGGCAGCGCGTAGAAGCGGCCGGGATAGATGCGGCTGGGCACCAGGTAATCGCGGGCGCCCTCCGGCGTCGGAGAGGTCAGAATGGGCGTCTCGATCTCCGTGAAGCCGCGTTCGCTCAGGAAGTCGCGGATGAACTTGGTGACGCGGTGCCGCAGCACGATATTCTGGTGCATAGTCTCGCGACGCAGGTCCAGGTAGCGGTACTTGAGCCGCAGCAACTCATCGACCTCCGTCTCCTCGGCGATGTAGAACGGCGGCGTCTTGGCCGGGTTGAGGATGGTGACCGCGCTAGCTCGCACCTCAATCGCGCCGGTCGGCAGCTGCGGGTTCTCGGTGCCGGTCGGGCGCGCTGCGACGGCGCCTGCGACCTGCAGGACGAACTCGCCGCGGGCTTCCGAGGCGACGGCGTGCGCCTCCGGCGTCTCCTTGGGATCGAAAACGACCTGCACCAGGCCCGTGTGGTCGCGCAGGTCAATGAAGATGAGGCCGCCGTGATCGCGCCGGCGGTGCACCCAGCCGGCCAGCGTCACCTCCCGGCCGATGTCTTCGGAGCGCAGCACGCCGCAGGAGTGGGTCTTGAGCATGGCGATACTATAGCGCAGGCCTCTCTCTGGCGGCAGCGGGGCTAGATTCGCGGTACGATGGGAGGCGATGGACGACAGCGCGCTCTCCCTCTACCTGCATATCCCCTTCTGCACCGTCAAGTGCTCTTACTGCGACTTCAACTCCTACGCCGGGCTGGAGCGCCTGAAGCGCCCCTACGTCGATGCGCTGATCGCGGAGATGGGGCTCTGGCGCCGGGAAGCGGCGGGCCACACGGTGCAGACGGTCTTCTTCGGCGGCGGCACACCCTCGCTGCTGCCGCTGGGAGAACTGGAGCGCATCATCGCGGCCATACGCGCTGCGTTCGACGTCGCACCGGGCTGCGAAGTTTCTCTGGAGGCCAACCCCGGCACCATCGATCTCGATTACTTTCGCGGCTTGCTCTCGCTGGGCGTCAACCGGTTGAGCATGGGCGTACAGAGCTTCGACGACGCCGAGCTGGTGGCGCTGGAGCGGCTGCACAGCGCCGAGGAGGCGCGGCAAGCCTATCGCTGGGCGCGACAGGCCGGCTTCCAGCGCATCAACCTGGACCTGATGTACGGCCTGCCGGAGCAGCCGCTGGCGCGCTGGCAGGCCAACCTGGAGGAAGCGCTGCGACTCGCGCCGGACCACCTCTCGCTCTACGCGCTGACCATCGAGCCGGAGACGGCGCTGGCCCATTACATCGCCGAGGGACGGGCGCCGGCGCCGGACAGCGACCTCCAGGCCGACATGTACGAGTGGACGGAGGAGCGCCTGGTCGGCAGCGGCTACGAGCACTACGAGATATCCAACTGGGCGCAGCCCGGCCAGCGCTGCTGCCACAACCAGACCTACTGGGAGAACAGGCCCTACCTCGGCTTCGGCGCCGGAGCGCACTCCTACTTCGGCGGCGAGCGCTTCGCCAACGTCAAGTCGCCGCAGAGATACGTCAAGCGCGTGCGCGAGGGCTCACCAATCGACTTCCGCGAGCGACGCGACGAAACAGAGACGCTGGCCGACACGCTGATCCTGGGCCTGCGCCTGAGTGACGGCATTGACATCGCTGAGCTGGAGCAGCGATTCGGCAGGGGCGCGCTAGCTCCCTACGAGGCGACGCTTGGAGAATTCGAGTCGCTCGGTCTGCTGGAGCGTGACGAGCGCGCGATCAGGCTGACCGCGCGCGGCCGCCTGCTGGCTAACGAGCTGTTTGTACGGCTCTTGCCGGACTAAGCCCCGGTTTTCAGGGAAACCAGGACTTCCTCTAGCGGTGTGTAGGGTAGGCCCTGCGCCCGTGCTACCGGCTCCAGCGTCAGCTGCCCCTCGATGGTGTTGACGCCGCGGGCCAGCGCCGCGTTCTCCTTGATCGCCCCGAGGCCGTTGTTGGCCAGTCGCAGCACGTAAGGCAACGTCGAGGCCGTCAGTGCGTCGGTCGCGGTGCGCGGCACGGCGCCCGGCATGTTAGGCACGGCGTAGTGGATGACGCCCTCTTCGACGTAGATGGGGTCGGAGTGGGTCGTCTGGCGCGCCGTCTCGCTGATGCCGCCCTGGTCGATCGAGACGTCGATATAGACGGCGCCCGGGCCCATGGAGCGAATCATCTCGCGGGTGAGGATCTTGGGAGCGGCCTGGCCGCGTACCAGCACGCCGGCGATCAGCACATCGGCGCTCGCCATTTCCTCCGCCAGCGCCTCGCGATTGCTGACGCGGGTGACAACGCGCCCGCCGACGCGATCGTAGAGCCGCTGCAGGCTGCTGACGTCGGTGCCGAAGACGGTGACGTTGGCGGCATGTCCCAGCAGGCCCAGCACGGCGTAGGTGCCGACGGTGCCGCTGCCAACGACGATGCATTTGGCTGGCTCCACCAGCGAGATGCCCCCCAGCAGCTTGCCGCGACCCGGCCCCGGCCGCTTCAGCAGCTGCGCGGCGATCTCCGCCGACATCCGCCCCGCGATCTGGCTCATCGGCGCCAGCAGGGGCAGCGAGCCATCCGGTAGTTGCACCGTCTCGTAGGCGATGCCGATGACGCGGCGCTCCAGCATGGCGCGCGTCAGTTCAGGCAGCGGTGCCAGGTGCAGGTAAGTGAAGATAATGAGGCCGGGCCGAAAGTAGTCGAACTCTTGCGGCTGCGGCTCCTTGACCTTGACCAGCAGGTCGCAGTTGGCCGCGACCTCGGCGGCGGAGTCAAGGAGGCGGGCGCCCGCGGTCTCGTACTCGGCGTCCGGATAGCCGCTATCGACGCCCGCCCCGCGCTCGACCAGCACCTGGTGGCCGGCCGCCGCCAGCGAGCTAACGCCCGCCGGCGTCAGGCCCACCCGGTGCTCCTCGGTCTTCGTTTCCTTGATCGTCGCGACTCTCATCTTTCGTCCCTCTCACGTGTCACTGAGCAAAGCGAAGGGTCTAGCGACCCCAGATCCTTCGCTCCGCTCAGAATGACAGTCATCCCGCGGCTAGCCCATGCGTCCGCTTGACATCTGCCAGCAGGCCCTCGATGTCCGGGGCCGGCCGCTGTGGCGGCAAGCCCAGCGGGTCCGGCGTCCACTTCTCGCCCAGCAGCGCCTCGAAGCAGGCCCGCACCGACCACGGCAGCCCCACCTCATGGTAGCCACCTTCCAGCGCCAGTACCATGCGGCCGCCGCAGAGCTCCGCCGCCAGCTCCCGCAACAGGGTCGCCAACTCATAGTAGCCAGCGCAGCTCACACGCATGCCGGCCAACGGGTCCGCGAAGTGGGCGTCGAAGCCGGCTGAGACCAGCAGCAGTTGTGGCTGGAAGCGGCGCAATAGCGGCACACAGGCCTCGCCATAAGCCCGCAGGTGCTCGGCGTCGCCGCAGCCGGCCGGCAGCGGCACGTTGGCGATATTGCCGGCGCCGGTCTCGCGCCAGTCGCCGGTGCCGGGGTAGAACGGGTACTGATGCGTCGAGAAGTAGAGGACGCGCGGATCGGCCCAGAAGGCGTCCTGGCTGCCGTTGCCGTGGTGCACATCGAAGTCGACGATGGCCACGCGCTCCAGCCCCAGCCGTTCGATGGCGTGACGGGCGGCGATAGCGACGCTATCGAAGAGGCAGAAGCCCATCGCCTGCTGCGGCGTCGCGTGGTGGCCGGGCGGCCGCACCAGGCAGAAGGCAGAGTCGACCTCACCGCTATGGACGGCGTCTACGGCCGTCAGACAGGCGCCTGCCGCCCGCATCGCCGCCGCATAGGAGGCCGGCGTGACGTAGGTGTCGGCGTCCAGCCAGTGCAGGCCGAGATCGCCAGCATGGCGCACCAGCTCTATCAGCTCGGGCTCGTGCACAAGTCGCAGGTCATCTTCGGTGGCATCGCGCGGGGTCAGCTCTCGCAGTCGCCCCAGCAGGCCGCTCTCTTCCAGGAGCGCCATCGTCCACTGCAGCCGGTCGGGCTGTTCCGGGTGCTCCAGGAAGTGCGTGCCGCCGGTCTCGCCGTGCTGCAGAAAGAGCGGGTCGTAGAGGTAGGCGACCGTGGCCATGGCGCTCGTATGTTAGCAAAACCACGATGCTACAATCTGGTTCCGATGTACACGATCGGCACCGCCGGGCACGTCGATCACGGCAAGTCGGCCCTGGTACAGGCGCTTACCGGCATCGACCCCGACCGCCTGCGCGAGGAGAAGGAACGCGGACTCACCATCGACCTTGGCTTCGCCTGGCTGACGCTGCCCTCCGGCCGTGAGGTCAGCATCGTCGACGTGCCGGGCCACGAGCGGTTCATCCGCAACATGCTGGCCGGCGTCGGCGGTATCGACGTGGCCCTGCTGGTGATCGCGGCGGACGAGGGGGTGATGCCGCAAACGCGAGAGCACCTGGCGATCCTCGACCTCCTGCAGGTCCAGCGCGGCGTCATCGTCATCAGCAAGCGCGACCTGGTGGACGAGGAGTGGCTGCTGATGACGCAGGCCGACGTCGCGGAGGCGGTCGCCGGCACGACCCTGGCCGGGGCGCCGATCATCGCCTGCTCCGCAATCACCCGCGAGGGACTGCCGGAGCTACTGGACCTCATCGACCAGCAGTTGGATGTCAGCCCGCCGCGCGCCGACCGCGGCCGCCCCCGCCTGCCGATC
>Ga0070741_10020202_pt1 | contig 10534 bp, 8 predicted proteins | sample Coa_R1_4_FD_66440 | JGI IMG/M metagenome (GOLD analysis project Ga0070741, IMG submission 66440) | Surface soil microbial communities from Centralia Pennsylvania, which are recovering from an underground coalmine fire - Coalmine... | ecosystem: Environmental > Terrestrial > Soil > Unclassified ... | reverse complement strand
AGGTTGGGCAGGATCTCGCGGAAGATGATCCGGCTCGGGCGCGCGCCCAGCACGCGGGCGGCGTCGACGAACTCGCGGTCGCGCAGCGAGAGCACCAGGCCCCGGATGAGCCGGGCCTGATACGCCCAGCTGAAGATGCCGATGACGGCGATCATGACCACCAGGTGCACGCCGTAGGCGCCGAGGCCGAAGGCCTGGCTGGGGATGATCGAGCCGATGGCGATCAGGAAGATCAGGATCGGGAAGGCGAGGAACACGTCGGTGATCCGGGAGAGGATCCCGTCGGTCCAGCCGCCGAAGTAGCCGGCCACGGAGCCGATGATGATGCCGAAGACCATCTGCAGCGCGGTCGCGGCCAGCGCCACGATGAGGCTGGGCCGCACGCCGATGACGATGCGGGCGAACAGGTCGCGGCCGTTGACGGGCTCGAGGCCGAAGGGGTGGGCGAGGCTCATCCCGCCGTGCGAACCGTAGGGCAGCAGGGAACCCGGGTCGACCAGGTTGCCGTTGAACTGGTTGGGATCGAGGCCCATCGCGTGATTGATGACGTTCGCGAAGATCGCCAGCAGAATCAGCAGCACGATGAACGAGCCGCTGACCATTGCGACCTTGTCGCGCTTGAGCCGGTCCCAGGCGATACGGCCTAGGGATCGACCCTCGATCGGGTTTCCCGGGATCGCCGGTATACCCACTTCGGCGGCTTCGTCGGCCGCCGTGTTCGGCACAGTCATCGTGGTATGACGTCCTCGTCGTTCGCGGTGGAACCCGTCGGGACCAGGTTTTGGTGAGCGGTACGCGGGATCTTACGTGCTTACCCCGAGCCTGCCGGACCGGGGTGGTACTGCAAGCCACATTCGTCGGATGTGATCCGATTGTGCGACATGATGGGACAAATCCCGTAATCGGGGTGGGCGACGGCCAAATTACGCAGGCCAGGGCGCCCGGAGCAACGGATTCTGCGGTCCGCGCCGTCCCTGATCGCGGGAATTCCTACCATGCCCCGTCTGGGAGAACAATCCTCGGCGTTGCTTCCCGGCGGAACACCCGTGCGGCAATGTGTGTCCGAACTGTGATGGAACCCGTACCTCTCCGAGTTCCAAGGCGGTTGTTGTCTTGATCATCCCATACTCGCTGTATGTGGTTGTTCATGCAGCCGTGACAACAGCTTCAACCGCGTGGACCAACGTCCGAGCACATCGTGGCCGAATCGTTGTCAGACCCGAGCCGTCCGGTCACCCGAGGAGCCCAGCTCCGGGCGGGTTACGCTGGTGAGCCGTGATCAGTTCTCCCGTGGACGCGCCGGATTCCCATCACCCGTTCGAGGCCGCTGTACGGCCGGATGGCGTCAACCCGTTTTCGGCCGCGGCACCCGAAACGAGTACTGCTCATGAATCGGGCGCCGGGCGCGAATCAGGGGCCGTCGCCGAATCCCGCGGCGCCGGGCAATCCGGAGCCGTACGGGAATCCGCGACGGTTGCGAGCCCTGCGAAGGCCGGCGAATCCGCGGGGGTTCCGGACGCCGTTTGGGACGTGGCGGTGGTCGGCGCAGGCCCGGCGGGGGCGAGCGCCGCCCGGGAGGCGGCCCGGGCCGGGGCGCGGGTGGTGCTGCTGGAGCGGGCGGCCTTCCCCCGGTACAAGACCTGCGGCGGCGGGCTGATCGGCCTGTCCCGCGCGGCGCTGCCCGAGGGCTTCGAACTGCCGGTGCGGCAGCGGATCGACGCCATCACCTTCACCCAGCAGGGGCGCCGCGAGCGCACCAAGCGGGACCGGGACGGCGGCATGCTGGCGCTGGTCAACCGGACCGATTTCGACCACGCGCTGGTCAAGGCCGCGGTCGAGGCCGGAGCGCAGCTGCGCGAGGGCGCCGTGGTGACCGGCGTCGAACAGGCCGAGGCGACCGGAAAGAGCACGAAAGACAGAGCGGCGCGGCTGGCGGACGGAACCGTGCTGCTGACGCTCGCGGACGGCTCCCAAGTGAGCGCCCGCGCGGTAGTCGGCGCGGACGGTTCGGCCAGCCGGGTGGCGCGCCACGTCGGCGTGACCTGCCGTCAGGTGGACCTGGGCCTGGAGGCGGAGATCCCGGTGCCGCCGGAAGTGGCGGCGCGCTGGGCCGGACGGGTGCTGATCGACTGGGGCCCGGTGCGCGGTTCGTACGGGTGGGTCTTCCCCAAGGGCGACACGCTGACCGTCGGCGTCATCGCGGCGCGCGGCGGGGGCGAGGAGACGCGCGCGTATTACCGCGACTTCGTCGAGCGGCTGGGCCTGGCCGAATTCCCGGCGGCCCAGGACTCCGGGCACCTGACGCGGTGCCGCACCGCGGACTCGCCGCTGTCGCGCGGCCGGGTGCTGGTGGCGGGCGACGCGGCGGGCCTGCTGGATCCGTGGACGCGCGAAGGCATTTCCTACGCGCTGCGCTCGGGGCGGCTGGCCGGGGAGGCCGCCGCCCTGATGGCCACCGGCCCGCAGTCTGCCGGTGAGCGCAGTGTCGAGCAGGCCGCGGCGGAGTACCGCGACCGGATCGAGGCACTGCTCGGCGCCGAGATGGCGGCCGGTGAGCGGCTGCTCGCGGCGTTCGAGAAGCGCCCCGGCTTCTTCCACGCCGCGGTCACCACGCTGCCGGTCGCCTGGCGCGCGTTCGCAGAGGTCTGCCACGGCCGCACCACGTTCGCCGAACTGCTGCGCTCCCGCGCCGCGCAGGCTGCGCTGCGAGCCATCTCCTGAGCCCGGCCCCGGTCCCCGGGGGCCACCCTGCCGATCCCGGCGGCCTCTTGGCACACTATGAGTACGAGGTCTGTGACGCTCGGCCGGTTCGAGCGGTCGCCGCCCTCGTCGTCAATGCCGAGCAACCCGGATCGATTGGCGGATCGGTCATGCCATCGCGTTCAACTGCCGACGCCGAGCCGTGCTTCCCAGCCTCCGCGCCCGCACGCGGGCTGGCCGGCCGGTGCGAGCCGCTGGTCGACGCGTTCGTGCAGCGCATGGCCGCGGAGTGGGCCGTCCAGCTGCCCGACTATCCGTCGCTGCGCAGCGCCGACGTCGCCGAGGCGGCGCGACTGGCGGTGCTGACCTTCCTGCGGCGCGTTCAGGGCGCGGAGGCCGCGGTGCAAAACGCCAGGGCGGTGTTTCGGCGGCGCGCCGCGCACCGTGCGGAGGAGGGAATGCCGCTGCCGATCCTGCTGCGCACGTACACGATTTCCGCGCGCGTGGTGTTCGAAGAACTCTGCCGCACCGCACGCCCCGAGGAGACGGCCGCGTTGCCGGAGCTCGCCCGGCTGCTGCTCGCCACCCAGGACGAGGCGATCGACGAGGTCGCGCAGGCCTATCAGGAGGAGCTCGAGCTGCTCGGTTCGGCGCGCCGGGACCGCCGCCGCGAGCTGGTGCGCGACCTGATCGCGGGCGTGGCTCCTGAGGATCCGACGGCGCTTGAGGAGTTCGGCCTCGCGAAGGGCGCCACCGTGCTGGCCCTGGGGCTCAGCCGCGCCGAGAAGGGGTCCGGCGCCGAGCCGCTGCCGCTGGAACAGGCCGAACTAAGGCAGTCCGCGGTGCATCGGCGGCTGCATCGGCTGCACGAGGCCATCGACGTGTACTTCGGCGCGCCGATCCCCGCGCTGCTGGAGGGAACCGGCGGCCACGTGCTCGTGCCGCGATCCACCGGCGACGCCGCGACCAGCGCCACGGTGTCGTCGATCTCTGATGAACTCGTCCGCCGGCTCGCCGAGGCCTGGGGCGGCGGGATACGGATCGCGATGGCGTTCGCCGAGCAGCCCGAGCAGATAAGTTCCGCCGCGCGCACCGCGGGCGAGATCCTGCGGCTGGTGCGCGGGCTCGGCCGCCCGCCGGGGATCTACGCGCTGGAAGACGTGCTGCTGGAGTATCACCTGACCCGGCCCAACGAGAGTTCCGCTCGGCTCGGCGCCCTGCTTGACCCGCTGGCCGATCGGCCCGATCTGCTGCACACGGTCCGGGTTTTCCTGGAGGAGGGGTATGACCGGCGGCGCACCGCGGGCCGTCTCGGACTGCACCCGAACACCGTGGACAACCGGTTGGCCAGGGTGACCGAACTCACCGGGCTCAACCCGGCCACGCCGCGCGGCGTCGCGCTGCTTCTTACCGCACTCGCGCTACGCGACCTGCGCTGACCGCGTTTTCGGCGGGCTTCCCGCGGGACCGGGGCGACGGCCGCCTGACGCCCCGGTGCGCGACGACGCGGTTGCGGCAGATATCGGACTCGGGCAGGTTGGACGGGTGACCATGGATGAGAACGCACCGCAGGACGCGGCTGAAGCACCGAAGAGCGCGGCCGGCGCCGACGCGCAGGTGACCCGCACGGCCGCCCGGCTGAGCGAATACGGGTTCTTCTTCGATTTCGACGGGACGCTCTCGCCGATCCAGCAGGACCCCGAGTCGGTGCAGCCGGTCCCGGGCGGGGTCGACGCGCTCGCCGCGCTCGCCGCGAACGCCCGCGTGACCGCCATCGTCTCGGCCCGGCCGGTCGCCTTCCTCGCCGAGCGGTTCGGCGGTGTCCGGGGCCTGCGTCTGCACGGCCTCTACGGCCTCGAATACTCGCCGGACGGCGGCGCGACGGTCACCACCGCGCCGGAGGCCGAACCGTACGCGCCGGTGATCGCGCGCGTCGTCGCCGAGGCCCGCGAAGCGTTTCCCGGCGCGCTGATCGAGGACAAGCGGCTGTCCTGCGCGCTGCACTTCCGCACCGACCCCTCGCTCGAACCGGGCATCGAGGCCTGGGCCACGCTGCACGCCGAGGCGTACGGCCTGCGGCTTCAGCACGGCCGGATGGTCGTGGAGCTCAAGCCTCCGCTGGACACCGACAAGGGAGCGGTCGTGCTGCGCGAGGCCGCCGGCCTGGCCGGGGCCTGGTATTTCGGGGACGATCTCGGCGACCTGCCCGCCTTCGCCGCCCTGGACAAGCTCGCCGCCGAGCAGCCCGGATTCCACGCGGTGCGGGTGGCGGTCGGCACGGCGGAAGGCCGCGGGGCGGCGCTCGCCGAGCACGCGGATGTGCTGCTGGATGCGCCGGAATCGGTGCCCACGCTGCTTGATTCGTTCCATTGAGGCTGACATGACGCAGGTGCACCGTGAGAAACTGTCCCGGTGAAGGAGCAACCCCGCACGCGCCCCGTGCCGCTGCTGTACGAGCCGGCCGCCGAGGAGCCGCAGGACAACCGGTTCTTCGGGCTGGACGACATCACCGACGCCGCGGAGTTGCTTGAGCGCGCCACCGACCTGCACTCGGCGTTCCGCGCGGCCGCCGATCGCGCCGGCGCGTATCAGGCCATCGCCGCGGCGGAGCTGACCGACCCGCGCCGCTTCGACCGCATCACCTATCCCGAACTGGCCGAGCGGATCGGAGTGACTCCGGCCGTCGCCGAGACCATGGCCGAACGTGGCCGGCAGATCCTCAAGGGCGAGGACGACGAGCACGGCAGCAGGTACTGAGATCCAAAGCCCGGGTTCACGGCGTCTCACGGTAGGGTCGGTCGGCGAAGGCCCGCGGATCGAACCGCGATCCGAGAACCGACCCCGGGACACAGGAGTGGTGAGCCGGCCTTGACCGCCGTCGCGAGTACCCCAGCAGCCGTCGGAGGCGAGGCCGCGCCGAACGGCGGGCTCGAGGCCCCGCCCCGCCGCTGGCCGCATGTGCTCGGCGTCGGCGCGATCGTCTCGCTCTACGCGGCGCTGTACTCGACCTACCTGCTCATCCTGCACTCGACGCTGCAGGACGGGCTCGCCGACGTCGGCGAGTACGACCAGGCCATCTCGGGCTACGCGCACTTCATGGGGCCGCACTCCCCCTTCGTCGGACTGCACGGCGCGGCCGACGCCGGGAAGCTGCAGCTGGCCGACCATTTCACCCCGCTGCTCGCGCTGATGGCCCCCTTCTACTGGATCCACGACGGCCCCGAGACGCTGCTGGTCGAGACCGCCGTGCTGACCGCGCTGCCGATCATCCCGCTGTGGCTCTTCGTGCGGCGGGCGGTGCGCAACTCGGGGCGCTTCGGCTCGCCGGCCGCGAACCTGTCCGCCTACCTGGTCGTCATCGGCTACGGGGTGACCTGGCCGCTGCAGATGGCGCTGTGGTTCGAGTTCCACGAGGTCTTCCTGGAACTGCCGATCCTGATGTGGATGATCGAGCGGGCGCAGGCCGGGCGGCTGCGGCAGGCCGCGCTGATCAGCCTGCTGCTGCTCGGCGTCAAGGACGACATGGGCTTCGTCGTCGCGATCTTCGGGCTCTACCTCGCCACCAAGGACGCGACGGCGCGGGACTGGGCGCGCTGGCTGCCGCGGGCGCTGCGGCGGCCGCGGCTGGTGCTGGACACGGTGCGGCGGCGCGACCGGGCGTGGTTCCTCGCCCTCGTGCCGGTCGGCATCGGCATGGTCTGGCTGGTGGCGCAGGTGCTCCTGCCGGCGGCCGGCGGCAGCCCGAACCGGAACTTCACCTACACCGAGTTCGGCCCGACCCAGTCCGCGGCGATCCACGCGATGCTGGGCGATCCGGGCAACACCTTCGGGACGCTGTTCAACTCGCATTACAAGCGGCAGACGCTTGAGATGCTGCTGTGGCCGGTGCTCGGGCTGTGCCTGCTCTCGCCGCTGAGCCTGATGGCCGTGCCGCTAGTGATGGAGCGGTTCCTGTCAGTCAATCAGCTGTACTGGGTGATGCCGTACCACTACAACGCGTTCCTGGTGCCGATCATCTTCTGTGCGGGCGTCGACGGGGCGCTGCGGGTCTCCCGCTGGCTGACCTCCGCCCGTCTGAGCGTTCGGGTCGCGAGGCGCGGGCCGTTTGTCCGCAGCGCGCTGATGACAGCGTTCGCGATGTACGTCGCCATATACGCGTGGTCGACGTTCGACCGCTACCCGATGCACCACATGACGCAGGCGTCGTTCTGGGACGTCTCGAATCCGAGCGTGGTGGCCGCGAAGCAGGCCGCGTCAAAGATCCCGGACAACGCGTATGTCGCCTCGGCGACGCAGGTCGGCCCGCAGCTGCTCAGCCGGGATAAGGTCGTGATGTGGGTTCCGCCCGGAGACCGGAACTATCCGCCGCCGCCATGGGTGCTCGCGGACGTGCAGCGGACCTCTTATCCGTTCAAGAACGTGGCGGCGCAGCAGGCAGAGGTGCAGCGGCTCGAGTCGGCCGGTTACCGGGTCGTCTTCCAGAGCGACGGCTGGGTCGTGCTGCACAACGCGGCCCTTGGCTGAGCTGGGCTTGATCGACCTGGTCGACTCGGTTGAGCCGACCGTGGGACCCGAAAGACCGTCAGAGCCCGGTCGCTCCTCCACGAGGAATGACCGGGCTCTGACGTCGACTGACCGAAGGCATACCTGAGGCGGCCCGCTCCACCGTGCGGGGCCGCCCCCTTACTACACCACCTGATGCAGCCAGCGCACCGGCGCTCCGTCGCCGGCGCAGCGGAAGGGTTCGAGCTCGTCGTCCCAGGGCTTGCCGAGCAGGTTCTGCAGCTCGGCCTCCAGATCGCCGCCGCGCCCGGCGCGCAGCATCGCGGCCCGCAGCCGGTCCTCGGAGATCATGATGTCGCCGTGCACTCCGGTCACGGCGTGGAACACCCCGAGGTCCGGGGTCGAGGAGTAGCGCTCGCCCTCGGCGCCGACCGAAGGTTCCTCGGTCACCTCGAAGCGCAGCAGCTGCCAGCCGCGCAGCGCGGAAGCAAGCCTGGTCGCGGTGCCGGGCTCCGCGGTCCACGGCAGCTCGGCGCGCCAGGTCGACGGCGCGGCGGGCTGCCGCGCCCAGTCCAGGCTCACGCGCACGCCCAGGACTCCCGCGACCGCCCACTCGACGTGCGGGCACAGCGCGCGGGGCGCGGAGTGGATGTACAGGACTCCACGAGTAGGCACGGCGGTGTCTCCTTCGGTCGGCGATCGGTGGACGAGGTGCGCCTTCCCCAGCGGCCTTGTCCCGTAGCTGCCGACCCAGCGATCCGTCGCTGTGTCGCCTTCGCGAGTCGTACTTGTCTGTATATTCACTTATCAGGCCAACGCAACCACACAACCGGGCCAATCTCGCGATCGGTCCGTGCGGATGCACGAGGCGTCCGCAACTGCTGTGCAGAATGTTCCCCACAAACGAGCCGCCCTCACCTCGCGATGAGGCGAAGTTCTGTGGCTCGCATTGGCCGCCGTCAGCCTATCGCGAAACGGCGATCAACGCGTGGAACAAGTTCTGCGCTCGGGATGACGGACCCGCTCCGACCGGTGCCATGTGGCCCGGCACCTGGCCGATCAAGTATCGCCGTCCCGCCCCGAGACCTTATTGGAAGCATCCGGGGCCTGTCAGGAGCCCGTACGGGTGACAATCTGACGAAGGATCACCGGAGCGGACCGATCAGCGGCTCAGCCGGTCGTCCCAATCCTCGGGCCTTGTCACCCGGACGCTGGTCAAGACGCTGTCGCGGGTTAGTTCGGGTGGGCCATCGGCTCTGTCGCCGCGTCACTTCCGTACGGCCCGCGGACGACCGGAGTCTCAGTCAGCTCTTGCCCATGGTGCCGACCAGCGCCCAAACGGAGCAGCAGACGCCGGCGGCGAGCAGTGCGGCGCACAGCCAGCGGCTGCGTCTCGCCAGCGCGGCGCGGCGCAGGATCTTGCGTTCCACCGCATAGAGGAACGACAACTCCTGCGCGAGCCAGGCCTCGACGTCCGAGGCCGGCGGGCGTCCGTGGCGATCCATCAGCTATCCGCCCTCTCTGCTGCGCTGGTCTGCGCGACCGCGGCGGGCGAACCGGCCGGCGGCGGCACACACCGGTCTAAAAGCCGGTCGCCGGGAGGTTTCGGGCGAGAGCCCCGATCCACCCGGCATTGCGACTTTCTCCCAGACCAGCCGCGTGAACAAGACCTCCACGCAAGCGTTACTTAGCCGTGACATTAGTCGGATGTGCATTCCATCGCACACAACCACGTCAGGGCCGCGCTCAAGCCACGGTGGCTGCCAGGCCGATCGGCCATCCGGCAGGTTGGCTAGCGGTGTTCGCCGCGCGGCGGAGTGCGCTCGATCGTGAGCAGGGCCTCCGGCGCGTGGTCCGCCTGAAGCGTGGTGTGCTTGATCCCGTACTGCTCGCGCAGCAACTCCTGCAGCCGGCCGCGTACCGCATGGCAGTCCTGCCCCGGGACCACGAGGACGTGGGCGGAAAGGGCCGCGAAGCCCGAGGTGATGGTCCAGATGTGCAGGTCGTGCACCTCGGAGACCTGCGGGTCCGAGGCCATCGCGGCGCCGACCGCGGCCGGGTCGAGGCCGGCCGGGGCGCCTTCCAGGAAGATCCGCCACGAGTCGCGCACCAGCCGGTATCCGGCCCGCGCCATCAGGGCCGCGACGAAGAGCGAGGCGATCGCGTCGGCGCGGTCGAAGCCGGTGGTCAGCACCACGATCCCGGACACGGCGGTGGCGAGGAACGCCCAGGCGTCGCTCAGGATGTGCTGGAACGCGCCCTCGACGTTCAGGCTCGTCCGGTTGGCCCGGCTGATGAGCAGCGCCGCCGCGGCGTTGATCGCGATGCCGACGAGCGCGGTGGCGGTGACCGGTCCGCCGGCCACGTTCGGCGGCTCGATCAGCCGGCGCACCGCCGCATAGGTGAAGACGACCACGAGCACGAGCAGCGTGATCCCGTTGGCCTGCGCGGAGAGGATCTCGGCGCGGCGCAGCCCGTAGGTCCACGGCCCGCTGGCCGGGCGCGCCGCCAGCCGCATCGCGAACAGCGCGAGGCCGAGCGAGGCGGCGTCGGTGAGCATGTGGCCGGCGTCGGAGACCAGGGCGAGGGAGCGGGAGGCGAGGCCGACGGCGACCTCCGCGGCCATGAACGCGAGGATCAGGCCGAGCGCGGCGGTCAGATAGCGGCGGTCGGAATCCGCCGAGACCGCCGCGCCGTGGTCGTGCTCGTGGCCGTGCCCCTGCTCACCCATGGCGCCAGCATAGCCGGTAAAACAGCATATTGAGATATGACAATGACAACGGTTGTCGGCGTCGGTAGGGCGGCCGGGGTCAGCTCAGCTGCGGCGCCACCTGGGCGGCGATGAGCTCCAGGTGGTCGAGGTCGGACATGTCCTGGATCTGGAGGTAGACGCGGGTCGCGCCCGCCTGCGCGAAGCGGCCCAGGGTGTCGACCACCTGGGAGGGGGAACCGGCGTAGCCGTTAGTCCGCAGCCAGTCGAGGGAGACGCCGCTGGCCTCGGCCCGGCGCGCCACCTCGGCGTCGTCCTTGCCGACCACGGTGGTGCTGGCGATCGAGAGGATGATCGAGCCCGGGTCGCGGCCCAGCTCGGCCGCCGCGGCGCGCACCCGCTCGAACCCCTCGACCGTCTCCTCGAAGGTCCGGAAGCCGACGTTGAACTCGTCGGCGTACTGCGCGGCCAGGCGCGGAGTGCGCTTGGGGCCGCCGCCGCCCACGATGATCGGCGGGTGCGGCCGCTGCGCCGGCTTGGGCAGCGCGGGCGAGTCCTCCAGCTGATACGCCTTGCCCTGGAACGAGTAGGTCTCGCCCTCGGGGGTGTCCCACAGCCCGG
>Ga0070741_10020201_pt1 | contig 10535 bp, 10 predicted proteins | sample Coa_R1_4_FD_66440 | JGI IMG/M metagenome (GOLD analysis project Ga0070741, IMG submission 66440) | Surface soil microbial communities from Centralia Pennsylvania, which are recovering from an underground coalmine fire - Coalmine... | ecosystem: Environmental > Terrestrial > Soil > Unclassified ... | reverse complement strand
GACCGGTAGCGGGCGCGACCCGTCTCGTGCGCGGCCCGATGGCGTTCCGGGATGATCAGCTCGGAGAGGATCCGGCCGACCACCTCGTCGCGCGTCCAGCCGAACATCCGCTCCGCCATCGGGTTCAGGTCCTCGATCGCGCCGTCGCCGTTCATCGTGACGATGGCGTCCTGAGCGCTGGCGAGGATCGCGTCGAGATGCGCCTTGCTCTCGCCGAGCGCCCGGATTCGCTCGCGGACGGCGCGCTGGAGATTCAGGATTCGCTCGCCGACGCGGAGCCGGGCGCGGAGCTCGTCGCGATCGAACGGCTTCCGCACGTAATCGTCGGCGCCCGCCTCGAGGCCCTCGACGACGTCGTTCGACGAGTGGCGTGCCGTCAGCAGAATCACGTACGTCGGCTCCCGATCGGGGGCTTCGCGCAGACGGCGGCAGATCTCGGTACCGTCCATGCCCGGCATCATCCAGTCGAGGATCGCGACCGGCGCGGGATCCGGGCCGTTGAGCGCGCTCCACGCTTCGGCACCGTCGCAGGTCGGCTCAACGGTGTAGTTCCACCGTTCAAGTGTGGCGCTGAGAATCCGACGACTCACGGGGTCGTCCTCTGCGATCAAGACTCGCATGCGTGGACGACGTCGCGACCGGGGCGGCGCCGACCGCGACCACAGCAACGGTCGTGCCCACGACGACCTGGCCCGCGCTACGGGGTGAGACCGTTCGGCGCGAACGCTGCGGCAATTCCCCTGTCGAGCGTCACCGGGATGACGCGGCATCGTTCCCCGTCGTCCCACCCGGTCGGGCGCACGGGCGGCCCCCTCGCGTCGGCGGTCGCGACACGTGGGGCGTTTCGTGGCACGCGGGCTGCATCATGCCGCGGACTCGTCATGGACCGCGTGCTGCGCATCCTCGTCGTGGACGACAACCCCCATGATCGCGCGCTCGTGATCCATCAGCTCGGCCGCGAATTTCCGGGCGCGGTGTTCGCCGAGGTCTTCGAGCCGGACGGGCTCGCGGCGGCGCTCGCCGCCGACGACGCCCCCGACGTCGTCGTCACCGACTACCAGCTCTGCTGGTCGGATGGTGTCGAGGTCCTCCGGCGGGTGAAGCGCGGCCGCCCGGACTGTCCGGTCGTCATGTTCACCGGGACCGGGAGTGAGGAGGTCGCGGTCGCGGCGATGAAGAGCGGCCTCGACGACTACGTGCTGAAGTCGCCGAAGCATCTCGTCCTGCTGTCGGCGGCCGTGCGGTCGGTGCTGGCGCAGGCGCGTCAGCGTGTCGTGGTCGCGGAGGCCGTCCACCGCTACCGGGCGCTCTTCGAGGACGTGCCGCTCGGACTCTTCGAGGCGCGGACCGACGGGACGATCCGGATCGCGAACCCGGCGATGGCCGTGATCACCGGCGCTCCGGACGCGGCGTCGCTCGTCGCGGTCGACGTGACGGAGCTCTATGCCGAGCCGGCGGATCGCGACCGCCGACGCGCGCTGCTCGCCGCCGACGGCGTGCTCGCCGGCTTCGAGGCGCAGCTCGCGCGCCGGGACGGCCGGATCGTCTGGGTCCGCGAGAGTGGCTGCGTCCGGTGCGACTCGACGAGCGGCGCCATGTATTACGCCGGCATCCTCGAGGACGTCAGCACGCGGAAGGCCTCCGAGGCGACGCTCGTCCGTGCGCGCGAGGCGGCGATCGAGACGTCGCGCGTGAAGTCGCAGTTCATCGCGAACATGAGCCACGAGATCCGGACGCCGATGGCGGCGATCATGGGGATGACGGAGCTCGCGCTCGCGACCGAGCTCGGGACGGAGCAGCGGGAGTATCTCGACGCGCTGCGCATCTCCGCGGAGGCGCTCTTCACGTTGCTGAACGACCTGCTCGACTTCTCGAAGATCGAAGCGGGACGGGTCGAGATCGAGTCGATCCCGTTCGCGCTCGGGCAGAGCCTCGACGACACGGTGCGGACCGTCGCCTTCCGCGCCGAGCAGAAGGGACTGCGGCTGACGTGCCGGATCGCCCCCGACGTGCCTGCCGCCGTCCGCGGCGACCCCTCGCGGCTGCGACAGGTGCTGCTGAACCTGCTGAGCAACGCGCTCAAGTTCACGGAGCGTGGCGAGGTGGCCGTGCATGTCGGCGTCGAGTCGCGCTGCAAGGACGACCTCCTCCTCCGGTTTTCGGTGTCGGACACCGGAATCGGCATCGCGCCGGAACAGCACGCGCGCGTCTTCGAGGCGTTCATGCAGGCGGACGGCTCGATCACGCGACGATACGGCGGCACCGGGCTCGGGCTCGCGATCGTCGTCCAGCTCGTCGAGCTGATGGGCGGCACGATCTGGCTCGAGAGCGCCCTCGGCCAGGGCAGCACGTTCCACTTCACGGCGCGTCTCGGCGTCGAGACCGCGGGCGTCGCGCGATCGCCTCACACCGCGACCGCTCTGCCCGTGCCCGTCGACGCGGCGCGACGCCTGCGCGTGCTGATCGCCGACGACGACGCGCTCTGCCGCATGGTGACGGCGCGTCTGCTCGAGAAGCGCGGACACGCGGTCGTCACCGTCGACGACGGCCGCCTGGCGCTGGAAGCGATCAGCGGCGGCGGTTTCGACGTCGCCGTGATCGATCTCCAGATGCCGGGCACGGACGGCCTCGAGCTGACGCGACTCGTGCGCGCGGCCGAGGCGAGCGCCGGCGGCCACCTGCCGATCGTCGTCCTGTCCGCGCACGCGAGCGCGGACTTCGAGCAGGCCGCCGTCGACGCCGGCGCGGATGGCTACGTCGCGAAGCCGATCCGCGCCGACGGCCTCCTCACCGCGGTGGAGGGCGTCGCGGACGGGACGCGGCAGGCCGCCGGCGCCGACCGCCGCCGGATGCTGGACGGCACGTCCGCCGCGTAACGATTGTCGTCGCAATCGACCACGCTCCGCGGTCGACGCCCGGTCCCGAGCAATGGTATGAGCGCGGCCCCTGACGGGCTCGGAACAGATCAGCGTCGCACGCCTCGACGACCGCCTCTGCGTCCGCCTCACCGGCCGGTGGCGGCTCGGACGCGGGATGCCGTCCGCGGATGTCGTCGGCGTCGCGCTCGAGACCGAGGGTGCGGTGCGCCGGGTGGTGTTCGACGTCGCCGGGCTGGCGGCGTGGGACAGCTCGCTCGTCACCTTCGTCGCGCAGGTCCTCGCCCGCTGCGCGAGCCGCGGGATCGGCGTCGACCGGAGCGCCCTGCCGCCCGGACTCCAGCGGCTCATCGCGCTCGTCGAGGCGGTGCCCGAGAAGCACGACACGCGCGGCCCCGCGGGACGGTCGTCGCTCGTGACCCGCCTCGGCGTCGCGGCCGTCGCCGGCGTCGCGCAGTTCCGCGACTGGCTCGCGTTCGTCGGCGAGGTCACCGTCGGCCTCGCGCGATTCGCGCGCGGCCGGGCGCGCTACCGGTGGATCGATCTCTGGATCGAGCTCCAGGACGCCGGGGCGCGGGCGCTGCCGATCGTCACGCTGATCGCGTTCCTCGTGGGCATGATCATGGCGTTCGTGGGCGCCGTGCAGCTCCAGCAGTTCGGCGCGAGCATCTACGTCGCGAACATGGTCGCGATCGCGATGGCGCGCGAGATGGGCGCGATGATGACGGCGATCATCATGGCCGGCCGCACCGGGTCGGCCTATGCCGCCGAGCTCGGTACGATGAACGTCTCGCAGGAGATCGACGCGCTCACGACGATGGGCATCCCGCCGATGGAGTTCCTCGTCCTGCCGCGCCTGCTCGCGCTGTCGCTCATGCTGCCGCTGCTGTCCGTCTACGCCGACTTCGTCGGGCTGATCGGCGGCGCCGTCGTCGCGACCGGGATGCTCGATCTGGGACTCGCCCAGTACTGGGAGCAGACGAAGCATGCGCTCACGGTCACCGACTTCGCGAGCGGCGTCGGCAAGGCCGTCGTGTTCGGGATCCTGATCGCGATCGCCGGCTGCCGGAAGGGGATCCAGTCCGGGCGCAGCGCGGCGGCGGTCGGCGGTGCCGCGACGGCAGCGGTCGTGACCGCGATCGTCTTCATCATCGTCGCCGACGGCATCTTCGCGGTCGTGTTCCACATCCTCGGGATCTGACGATGGCCGGCGCGGACGCCCACATCACGGTCACGGGCCTCACCATGGCGTACGGGAGCTTCGTCCTCATGCACGACCTCACCTTCGCCGTCCGCCGCGGCGCGGTGTTCATCGTGATGGGCGGGAGCGGATCGGGGAAGAGCACGCTTCTCCGCCACCTGCTCGGCCTGAACGATCCGGCCGCCGGCGAGATCCGCTACGGCACGGAGTCCTTCACCGGCGCGACCCCCGAAGCGCGTGAGCGCATCCTGCGGACCTTCGGGGTCCTCTACCAGAGCGGCGCGCTCTTCAGCTCCCTGACGCTCGCCGAGAACGTCGGCCTCCCGCTCGGCGAGTACACCGACCTCTCGCCGTCGGAGATCCGCGAGGTCGCGGCCTTGAAGCTCGCCCTCGTCGGGCTCCGAGGCTTCGAGGACTACTATCCGTCCGAGATCAGCGGCGGGATGCAGAAGCGCGCCGGGCTCGCCCGCGCGATCGCGCTCGATCCTGACATCCTGTTCTTCGACGAGCCGTCGGCGGGCCTCGATCCCGTGACGTCGCACCGGCTCGACGAGCTGATCCTCGAGCTGCGGGACAGCCTCGGCGCGACGATCGTCGTCGTCACGCACGAGCTCGCGAGCATCTTCGCGATCGGCGACGACAGCATCTTCCTCGATGCCGAGACCCGGACGATCGGCGCGAGCGGACCGCCGCGCGAGCTCCTTGCCCACTCGACAGATCCCCGGGTGCGTGAGTTCCTGACGCGCGGCGAGGAGCGTCCGCATGGGTAGACGGGCGAATCCCGCGGTGATCGGCGCCTTCGTCCTCGGCGCGATCGCGCTGTCGGTGGTTGCGGTCACCATTTGGGGCTCCGGAAAATTGTTCCAGCGGCCATTCCCCTGCGTCTGCTACTTCCCGGGGTCGGTGAACGGGCTGTCGCGGGGCGCGCCGGTCAAGTTCCGCGGCGTCCAGGTCGGCGAGGTGAGCGACATCCGTCTCCTCTACGAGCAGGCGTCGGGGCCGCCGCGCATCCCGGTGTTCCTCGAGATCGACGGCGAGCGCCTGCGCGAGCTCGGCGCCCGTGAGCCGAGCCTCGACATCCTCCGCGAGCTGATCGAGCGCGGACTTCGCGCGCGGCTGCAGACGCAGAGTCTCGTCACCGGCGTGCTCTACATCGAGTTTGACCTGCTGCCGGGTACGCCGGTCTTCCTCGTCCAGAAGCCGGACGCCGGCTACCCCGAGATCCCGACCCTGCCGACCGCCCTCGAAGAGGCGACGCGGACCGTGAGCGACGTGCTCGCGAACCTCCAGGCGATCGACTGGAAAGGCATCGGCGCCGCCGTCCGCGAGGCGCTCGACGGGGTGAACCGACTCGCGAGCAACCCGCGCCTCGCGGCCGCGCTCGACCGCCTCCCCGACGCGGTGGCCGATGCACGCCGCCTGCTCGCGAACCTCGACAAGCAGAGCACCGCGTTCGGTGCCGACGTCCGGAACGTCTCCTCCGACGCGCACCAGACGCTCGTCAGCCTGCAGGCGACGCTCGAGGCCATCCAGGCCGTGATCGCGCCCGACGCGCCGCTCTCCGTCGAGGTGGCGCGGACGGCGAGCGACCTCGGCGGCGCCGCGCGCGGGCTTCGCGACCTCGCCGACTACCTCGAGCGGAATCCGAACGCGGTCGTCTTCGGCCGCCAGCAACCGTAGGAGGTCGGGCGCATGCGGCTTCTGCTCTGCCTCGTCCTCATCGCGGCATGCTCGCTGCCGAGGGCGCGTCCCGACCGGTCGAGCTTCTTCACGCTGAGCGCCGCCGACGTGGACGGCGCTGGAGCACCGTCGGCGAGCGACCTCGTGATCGGGCTCGGCCCGGTGTCGATCCCGGGTTACCTCGATCGCCCCGAGCTCGTGACGCGGGTCGGGGCCAACGAGCTCCGGCTGGCGTCGAGTGCGCGCTGGGCCGAGCCGCTCCGCGAGGGGATCGTCCGCACGCTCGCCCTCGACGTCGGCGCGGCGTCGGGCGCGTCGCACGTCACCGTCTACCCGTGGGCCTCGGCGACGCACGTCGACGTCGTGGTCGGCGTCGACGTGGTGCGATTCGAGCCCCAGGCCGACGGCGACGCCGAGCTCGTCGCGCGCTGGACGGTACGCGAGGGCCTCCGCGGTCGCGTGCTCATCGCCCGGGAATCGCGCGTCAGAGAGCCGGTAGACGGCAAGGGGTCCGGTGCGGACGTTGCGGCCCTCAGCCGCGCGCTCGGGACGTTCGGCAAGGAGATCGGGCTTGCCGTGCGCGCGGTGCGGACACCACGGCCGGACGCCGCGCGATGACGGCGCGCGGCCCGGCGCGACCGCCCGAGCCGACGCACTACCGGTTCATCTACCTGCTCGTGGCACAGTTCGGCCTCATCCTCATCTATCCGTTCGTCGCGGGCGAGCGATCGCGGGAGGGCGTCGGCGCGGCGTTCGTGCTCGTCATGCTCGTTGCCGCGCTCTGGGCGGTCGCGCGCGACCGCCGGATCGTCACGATCGCGCTCGTGTTCGCCGTCCCCGCGATCATCGGGAACGTCGTCACGGCGTTGACGCCCGGCAATCCGCTGTTCGTGCCGACGGTCGTCTTCGGCCTGCTGTTCGTGGTTTTCGTCACGTCGGTGATCTTCCGTGGCGTGGTGATGAGCCCCGTCGTCACGACCGAGACGCTCTACGGCGCGATCACCGCCTATCTGTTCCTCGGTATCTCGTGGACCTGGGCGTACGTCCTCGTCGAGCTGCTGCACCCCGGCTCGTTTCGCTCCGCCGACGGCGTCGTGAAGCCACCGGACCTGACGTTCCTCAGCTTCATCACCCTCACGTCCGTTGGCTACGGCGACATCCTGCCGGTGAGCCCCTACGCGCGCTCGCTCGCGATACTCGAGGCGATCGCAGGGCAGATGTACCTCGCCGTGTTCATCGCGCGCCTCGTCGGGCTCCACGGGCAGAGCGTGGAGCCGCCCGCGGACTGACGGCTCACGCCGCCGGGTGATACGTCCCGAAGCTCCAGAGGTGCCCCTGCGGGTCGCGCGCCGAGTACTCGCGCGAGCCGTAGTCCGTGTTCTGGAGGTCGCGCACGATCTCGGCGCCCGCCGCCTTCGCGCGCCGGTAGTGCGCGTCGATGTCGGCGACGTAGACGTACACGCCCTGCTTCTCGTTGTCCCACGGGTTCGCGCCGTGCTCGTGCGTTGCCGACCCGAGCATGACGAAGCCCGGACCGAGCCTGAGCTGCGCGTGCGCGATCGTGCCGTTCGGCCCGGGAACGACCATCTGCTTCTCGAAGCCGAAGGCCTTTCCGAGCCACTCGATCGCCCCGGGGCCGTCCGGGTAGCGGAGCGCGGGAAAGATGTTGGGGGCGCCTGCGGGTGGGGTCTTCTTCTCCATCGTCTTTTCCTCCTCGGTCGTCGTGATCAGAGTCGTGGATCGTCGGCCCACGAGGCCTCACCGGACACGGGGGTCGCGAACAGCTCCGTGACGCCCGGGCGCGGGAGTTGGCGATGCCACAGCCCTCGCGGACAGACGAAGACCGAGCCGGCCGTGACGGTCGTGTGCTGCGGGCCGTGCTCCGTCAGGACCTCGACGTCGACTTCTCCCTCGAGGACGTGGAGCAGCTCGTCGCCGCCGGGATGCCGCTCCCACGGCGTGAGGCCGGACCAGCGCATGACACCGACCGTGCGGCCCTCGAACGTCGTCAGCCGGCGCACGGCGGCGTCTGCTTCCGCGGCGGTCGTATCGCGCGTGATCGCGAGCTCCGGAAGAGCGCGGAGCGCGGCGCCGACGTCGTGGGCGACGAAGGTCGGACGGTCCTCTCGTGCGTGCGGCGTGCGCTGCGGCGGGTCGTTCGCGTCGGAATGCTCCGTTCCTTTGCCGGGCGTCACGAACAGCAGGGACACCGGGGACCGCGGGCGGATCCGGTGCCAGAGACCCTGGGGACAGACCCAGATCGAGCCCGCCCCCGCGGTCGCCCGCACGGGACCGGCGTCGGTGAGGGTCGTGATCTCGATGTCGCCTTCGACGACGTGCAGCAGCTCGTCGCCGTCGGGATGACGCTCCCAGTGCGACGGCGTCGAGAAGCGCGACACGCCGAGCGTCCACCGGTCGACGGACGCGAGGAAACGCATGCTCATCTCGGAGAGCGCGGCGAACGCCGCGCCCACGTCGTGCGCGACGGCGGTTCCCTCGCCGGGCCCCGGGGCCTCGGGAAAGAGGAGCGCCGACCGGAGGCGCGTCTTGAACGCGTCGTCGGGCAGCTCGCGCAGATCGGCCGCGATGCGGAGCAGCGCCGCGACCTCCGGGGGCAGCGCCGGCGGCGGCGTGTCGGGGTCGCGCATCATCGCCTCCACGGCATGGTCGAGCTCGTCGACGAGACGTTCGTCAGCCATCGGTCTCACCCAACCGCGCCCGCAGGGTCTGCAGGCCGCGGAACTGGAGCTGCTTCACGGCGCCCTCGCTCCGTCCGAGCTCGCGCGCGATGTCGCGGATGCTCCGCTGCTCGGCGAACCGCATCACGACGACGCGGCGCTGATCGGCGGGCAGGCGATCGACGAGCCGGAAGAGCCGCGCACGGCGCTCCGTCTCCTCGAGGTCGATCGCGCTCGCGTCCAGCGGCACGTCGTCGACCGGCGCGACGTCGGCCGCCCGGGCGGCGCGCTTCGATCGGTCGGCGATCGCATTGGCCGCGATCCGGAAGAGCCACGCGGCGAACGGGACGCCGCGCCACTCGAAGCGGCCGAGGTTCGCGAGCGCCCGATGGAAGACGTCGGCCGTCACGTCTTCCGCCTCGTCCCGGTCGCGGACGCGCCGGACGACGAACGCGTACACGCGTTCGAAGTGCACTTCGTACAGCTCGGCAAACCGGCTCGGGTCCTTCTGCGCGGCTTCGATCGCTCCGCGCTCGGCGTCGCTCTCAGGGGGAGGCGTCAACCCGGCCACTTCGACACCCATCGCGTCTGTCGGGATAACTTCCGGACGCGCGAAAAGGTTACGGTCGCGTCGGAGTAGCACGCGCGGCGGGCGGGGGGTCGAGGTGGGGACGTAATCACCGGGCGGGGTCACGAGCCTGATTGGCTGGCTCCCAATGTCGCATGATCCGGGGGGCAAGGATCGTGAGCACGATGCCGAGCACGAGCATCGTCGCGAGAGTCGCGACGCCGAGATGGATATGACGACGCACGTCACGAAGGATAGCACTGGACATCAGGAACGTTCACGGCCGCCGTTCGCTGCTGACGGACTCACGACGACCTTCCGGCTTGTGGTAGTGCGGGAAGTTCGACGGCTGCCGCGATGCCCCGGCGCGACCCCGGGACGGCCACCGATCGCGCCGACACGCACGTGGCTCGCCGCGGTCGGTTGGCGACGACACGGCCTCATCGCGCCCGACGAGCGCCTGAGGTCGGGACACCGGCACCCGGTGGTGACTCATGTTGGCTCCCGCCGCTGACTCGAGATTGCCGCCGACCTCGTCCGGCGGAGCGGACAGCGCGGCCGCCCGCGAACACCATCGCGGACAGCCACCGAGGCACTGCCCGGCGCCCGTCGCATTGCGTGCCGCCCCGCCTTCATTCATGGAAGACGCATGACCACCGACGCTGCCTCCGGCACCGACCGCCGTGCGCGACGTGAGGCCGTCGTCCGCGAGCACATGGCGTCGGAGAACCGGCAGGACTTCGACGCGACCATCGCGACGTTCGCCCATCCCCGCTACGAGCTCGTCGCGACCGGGCAGGTCTTCGACGGCGAGGCGGCGGTCCGGGAGTATTACGCGGCGTCGCGGTCGGCGTTCCCCGACCAGCGGAACATCGTCCACGCGCTCCACCACGCCGACGACGCGGTGCTCGTCGAGTTCGATCTCCTCGGCACTCACAGCGGGACGTTCCTCGGCGTCGAGCGGACGGGGCGATCGTTCACGTGCCGGATGCTCGCCGTGTTCGTCTTCGACGCGAGCGATCGGATCGTCTGCGAGCGCGTGTACTTCGACGCGGCGACGATCCTCCGCCAGCTCGGCATCACCGGCTGAAAAGCGTCCGATGGATCGGCACGTCGGTCTCGACTTCGGGACCACGAACAGCACGCTCGCCGTCGCCGACGCGCACGGCGACATCACGCTCGCGCGCTTCGACCATCGCGGCGTCGAGCGCGAGACGTTCCGCTCGCTGCTGCATTTCTGGGCCGAGGACCGCCCCGGAGCGCCGATCGTCGTCGAGGCGGGGCCGCGCGCGATCGAGCAGTACCTGGAGCTCGGGACCGACGGACGGCTCATCCAGTCCGTGAAGACGTTCCTCGCGAGCCGCTCGTTCCGCGAGACGATGCTCTGCGGCCGGCGGCACACGCTCGAAGATCTCGTCGGCCTGCTCCTCGGCCGGCTGCGCGACGCCGCCGAGGCGCGTCTCGGCCCGCTCGGACGGCGCGCCGCCGTCGGACGTCCGGTGCGGTTTGCGGGGCAGGGCCGTCCCGGCGAC
>Ga0070741_10020200_pt1 | contig 10535 bp, 8 predicted proteins | sample Coa_R1_4_FD_66440 | JGI IMG/M metagenome (GOLD analysis project Ga0070741, IMG submission 66440) | Surface soil microbial communities from Centralia Pennsylvania, which are recovering from an underground coalmine fire - Coalmine... | ecosystem: Environmental > Terrestrial > Soil > Unclassified ... | reverse complement strand
CATCTTGCCTGGTCAGATGAATCTGCAACACTTTGATAGCTACCTGCCGACCGTCGCGCATCTGTTCTGCAAGATAGACATTGCCAAATGCGCCTCCGCCCAGCCAGCGCAGCAGGCGATAGTCTCCCATGATCTGTCCGATACGTTCCAGATGATCTGCCATTTGGCTTCCTCTGCTTTCAAGCGATTATCTATGCTACACGCTTCTAGTGTAGAAGAACTCACAATGAAATGGCAACCTTTCCAGCAGAACAGGCTACTGGGCACAGCTAGAACCCGTTCGCATGCTCCTTCTCGCATCAGCGTACACTCACGAGCGCTGCCAACGTGTAATAAATATCGCTTCGCATCCAGATGATTAGGAGTGAGATTGCAGATGGCAGCAGTCTTCAGGCAGAGATTCGGGGATATCCCAGCAATTTTCTTCTCTCTCGCCACGGCAGGCTGTACAACTAACACCAGCAACTATAAAGGAGTCTGAAATAATGAGCACAACCCAAACAAAAACAGATATTGTTCAAACATTCATGAACGCGCTGGAAGCAAACAACCGGGAGCAAGCCGCAAGCTATCTCTCCGAGAGCTTCATCTTTAGCGGCTGGACTCCTCAACCGCTCAATAAACAGAGCTTTCTCAACGTCATCGGTGGCCTCAAAGCGGGCCTCCCCAACCTCACCTTCAACCTGCAAAACGTTCAAGAGCAGGACACAATCGTTACCGGCACCATTCAGGTCAGCGGTCATCAGACTGACAGCTTCATCCTGCCTGAACTGAGCCTGCCACCAATCCCACAAATGGGCGAAAGCGTCTCCCTGCCAACCGAAAACGTAACCTACGCCTTTAATGAGCACAAACAAATCACCCAGTGGAACATCCAGCAAGTTCCCGAAGGAGACATCTATGGCTTGATACGCCAGCTAGGCATCGATGTACGACCAATCCAATAACTTTTTTTCGATCGTCTGTTCGGTCATGCCGCAGTCCCCGCTTGCGACGGGGGCTCACGGGAAAATCATGTTACACGGCAAAACTTGCCTGACGGCAAGTTTTGCCGTGTAACATGATTTTCCCGTGAGAGAGACGGCTATGATCGATGACGGGCATTCACAAAATTCGGGACGACTCATGATGTTTTCCAGCATAGCAGGGTTATGAGGGTTCCTGACCTGAAACTAATTTACTCCCTAGATAGACAGGGATAAACAAACTAACCGCCTTTGTGGAGGTGATGCCCTGGCGGCTCCAATCATTGGTTGGGTCCCAATGGTATTTATAATCGCTACCTATACTGGCGTTCAGCGCAAATTCCAGGTCACGTGTACCCCACAGATTGTAGCCTGACCAATCGAATTCGACGTAATAGACAGTACTACTGCCATTCCAGGCTAGCGGACCACGTACCGTTACAGGCCCTTGAAGGTTTTTCTCCTGGTCATAATAAACTGCTACCGAGACATTGTTGATCGTTTGTCCAACAGCCAGCAGTTCGCGAATGTTAAAGAAGTAGCGTACCTTCATATCACGCTCGAAATGGGGTGGCTGGGTCGAATCACTATGCAAGGTAATGGTAATCTGGGTACTCTGGTTGTTCTCCTGGTTGAGCACCGCTTCGACAAAATATTGTGTTGCGGCAGGCTCCTGGGTCGAAAAGTTGCTGTTGGGCTGTTGCCCCTGCCCATAATACAGGAAATGACCGGCTAATGCTCCAACAAACGCCGCATTATAATCGATAGCTACCTCGTTGAGGGCAAAATCGGTGGTCACATCGTTGTGATTATCTTTATTATCGGGACCGCCAACCAGCGCCCCCCACAGCGTGTGACGGTGATTTGGCGGATCAGACATGCTATCGGTAAAAGATCCATGTGAGGCACGGTGATGAGGATTTTTGGCAGAGTTGGTTGCAAAACCAACCATATAACAGCGACTCAGTGGATTGCTGCCCAGGATGTAGTTCATTTGCCCTATGGCCCAGTCGGAGAAGCGTGTGTCGTTGGTATATTTGCGGTACACCAGGGCGCACAGTTGGGCCGCGCTATTATAGCGACATGATCCCCATGTATTGAGCACTTTGAAACCAGCTGGTGTTGCGGCCAGGAAATTTTTGTCGTTAGGGTCCTGGTGCGGGATACTGGACCAGAATTCCAGGTTCCAGCGGGCAATGTACCAATGCTTGCTATCGTTAGTGATCGGTGCAAGCTTGAGGAAGACGCCTGCCCACACTGAATCCCAACCATGCACCCAACCATTTTGCCACTGATCTGCTGTCGTCGTCATGATCTTCTTCAGATACCCGGTATACTGTCCACTAGCATTTACCGCTACGATGTCATTAAGATAAGATTGCTGATTCGTCGCAATAAAGAGCCAGATGGCGGCCCAGGCCAGATCGTCTTCGTCCCCGCTGGAGTTGTAGAAGCCGCCTGAGTAGCCCAATCCTCGGTGGGCCACCGCGAAACTATACAGAGCCTTGGCGTAATCCAGGCATTTCGCCGCATAGGTGGCATCAGAAGATTTGACGTTGAGGTACATGATGGCTAAAGCTGCCGCAGCCTCCGCGCTGACATCGCTGGCTGGCGTCTCTGAAGTTGCAAAGTAGGCTGGACGAGCCAGTGTCTCCACCTCTGGTGGTGCCCAGGTCGCGTGATCGATTGATCCTTCACCAACCTGGTAGGCAAAAGCGACAACGTTTCCCTGGCTATCGCGAAAGGTTGAGCGCAACAGATAATCACAGCCCCAGCGCAGAATCGCTAGCATGTGTGTGTCCTGCTTAGTCGTTACAAATGCCTGGTTGAATTCGTAAAATCCCCAGCCGAGTGTGGAGATGGCATAGCCCTGAGACAAACCGAATTTGACATGATCACCTGCATCATGGAAACCTCCGCTCAGGTCAATGCTCCCTTTTCCTGCCGGGTCGAGCCACTGTCGGTTCGCCGCGATGAACGCTGCCGACATGTTCGTGCCTATGCTGGCGCTATTCATCGGTTGCAGGGGCACTGCCATATCCGATAGGTCGCTATCCCCACGCCAATCAAGCGGTCCCCCTGTAATTCCTGGTCCCGATTTTTGAGCATCGTAGAAATAGATTGCCATCTGCAGCGCCGCCGCTAAATTGTATTGCGTCGTGCCGGTAGCAGATAGTGTAAGCTTCTCCTGCAAAAATGTCGTAAATGTCGTACTGAAGGGCGTAAGTAGCAATAAGCTACACAGCTGTTTGAGTATCTGGCGTCTTGATATGATCACAGTCATAAACAAATCCTTTCGTTTTGCAGTGATACTCTGTGTCACGTCCCGGCAATCCTTTGCAAAAGGCGTGAACAGCATTTCAGGAAAAGTCCACAAATATGTTATTCCGTGTATAGCATTTTGGGCATAATTGCGTCAACAACCAATCACAGTGCCCTTAGCTCTGTCCAGTAGCGGACTGATACCGGTATCGGTGAACTAGTTACGGGAATTTAATGAAATAAACTGAATAATAATAGGAACGTGATAAGCCCCCGTTTTTGCCTATCTCTCAACATACTCGTCATACTCCCAAGATTAGCAATAATGCCCCTCTTTTAACCCTTCCCAAATTCCCCTTGACATATATTCGATTCCAGGTTACAATCTAACCAGTTGGTTAATTAACCAACTGGTTAGATCAAAAAAGGAGTAAGAATAAAAATGTCCGAACCTGGAAGTAGACGCGGCAGGGTACATGATGCGGAGGGGGCACGCGAAGCTATCCTCAACGCTGCGGAAGAGGTCTTCGCACAACACGGTTTCGATGGAGCGCGTATCGATGACATTGCGAAAACATCTGACTACAACAAAAGCCTGCTCTTTCACTATTTTGACAGCAAACTCGGTCTCTACGCCGAAGTAGTCAAACGCGCCGACAGAGAAACAAGTATGCTACAAATGCAAGAACTCAGACCATTTCTTGAAGAAGATGAAAGTCTTCTATCCGATCCTTACAGGTTCAGGACATTCCTTGAAGCAATCGTTAGAGTAACTTTTGACTATCTGGTAGAACATCCACGCCTTTTGCGCATCTTCCTATGGGAGCAGGCCGAGGGCTGGCAAACCTACATGAAGATTGCATCACAACTAAATAATGAGGACATGGTTTTAGCAGAGAGACTCTTTGGTCAGGCTCGCAAGGCTGGATGGCTACGATCCGATGTAGATCCCATCATTCTGTTTGTTATGGCCGTGCAGTTTTGCATGTCCTATCTGTCCTCTATTCCCTTGTACCAGGTAGTTCTACCCGATAGAGATTTTTCCTCTTCCGCTGCGATGGCACGCATACGGGAGCAGATCGTTGAATTTGTCGTCCACGGGATCATGGCCGATCCCCCCGCCGACAAAGCTATAGATAACGGTTCAGATCAGGTCACCCACAAGAGGTGATCCACGAGCCCGGTTTCCAAACAAGCTCTTGCGAGCGATCGAGCCTGAACCATTACACCGTAGAAAGGAGGTGACCTATGTCCATCAATGCACAGGCAGTCAACCAAGGACAACAGCAGGTCCTGTCATATCGATGGCTAGTCACCATAGTCGTGATCCTGGGTGCGTTTATGAGTATTCTGGATCAGACCGTTGTCAATATCGCCATTCCCCGCTTGCAAAATGCTTTTGGGGCTGATATTCATAGCGTACAATGGGTTGCGACGGCTTACCTGCTCACGCAAGGTGCTGTGACTCCAATGGCATCCTACCTGGCCAATAATGTCGGGATCAAACGCTCCTTTATTGTTTCACTGATTGCTTTCACCTGTGGCTCCGTCCTGTGTGGTCTCGCGTGGAGCCTGCCAATTCTGATCCTGTTTCGTATTCTGCAAGGTCTGGGTGGAGCGGTTCTGCTTCCGCTTTCCTTCACGATGCTCTTTCGCGAGTTTCCGCCGGAGCAGCGCGGTGTCGCATTGGGCACGCTTGGAGTGCCTACCTTGCTGGCCCCAGCTCTCGGTCCTATCGTTGGGGGCTATATCGTGACATACTCCGACTGGCGCGTGATCTTTTTCATCAATCTGCCGATTGGCATTATAGCGATCCTGCTGGCCCTGCTTTTTCTGCGCGAGTCGCAGGTGGAGCAACGGGCTCGCTTCGACATACCAGGCTTTCTTACAGCGGCCTATGGGCTGGCGGCGATCTTATACGCGGTCTCAGATTCAACCACCAGTGGTTGGGGCTCTGGCAAGGTACTGGCTTTCCTGATAAGTGGAGTGCTTTCCTTGCTGCTCTTTGTTGCCATAGAAATCAGTACAGCCAATCGAGGCGGTGAGCCATTGTTGGATCTGCGGCTCTTTACCAATCGCTCGTTTGCAGCTGGAAGCCTTGCGCTGGTACTCTTTGCCGTCGCAGTGTTTGGAGCATTGTTTCTCTTTCCGATCTACCTGCAAGTGTTGCGTGGGCAGAGCGCATTTCAGGCCGGTGTGACGCTGCTGCCTCAGGCATTGGCCGCGATGGTCTCGGTGCTGGTGGGCGGACGTTTGGTAGATCTTATCGGACCGCGTATTGTGGCGTTGGCGGGCTTTGTTATCCTGGGCATTGCCACCTGGCAGCTTACATTTATGACGCTGCACTCGCCCTACTGGTGGATACAACTTATGCTCATTCTACTTGGTCTTGCACTGGGCATGACGGGACAGCCCCTCGTCGTTGGAGCAATGGCCGATATTCGCGACCCACAACAGGTCGCCAACGCGTCTACCCTGACAACCGTTGTGCGCTCAGTTGGTGCATCAGTCGGTATCGCGATCCTGACGACTGTCGTACAGACGCAGACCAAATTACACTACAGTCACCTTGCAGAACAGGTAACGGTCACATCTCCATTGGGACAATTATTACCTCGACTGGAGGCACTCTTTACGCAGCATGGTGCAAGCTTACAAGCCGCCCGCAGCGCAGCGCTCTCATTGATCGCACGGTTCTTGCAGCAACAGGGCTATATGCTCGCCCTGCGCGACGGCTTCTTCATATCGATAGTAATGATCGTCCTGGCGATTATAGCAACAATCTTTATCAAAGACCGGCGGCGCACAGCCTCCCCCACGCCCACAGCGCGTACAGAGGCTCAAGGCCAGCCAGCGCCCGAGCCCATTCTTGTTGGATAAATGCATTGGTACGCCAATATATCACAAAAGCAGCTTATACATCACAACATTTCGTTTAAACAAACTAGAACAGCATTGCAAAGGAGAAACAAACCATGCGCCGTATAATTCTCGTCCCACTGCTGATCTGCGTGGCCTTGCTCGCCGTTGCCGGAGGAATTGGCTACTGGATTTACGACAACTATACATACTATCGTACTGATGACGCTCAAATCACGGGTCCGATGGTCAATGTTAGCGCGCCTTCAGCGGGCCAGCTCGCAACACTGACCGTCAAACAGGGAGATACCATCACAGCAGGTCAGACTGTAGCAACGCTCTCTCCGGCAGCTGGCACCAACGCCCCGCAAAACATCAGCAGCCCGATCAGCGGAGTTGTGCTTCAGACCACAGCAGTCCAGGGACAGCTTGTCTCTGCCGGCCTGCCCATCGTCCAGGTCACCGACCTGAAATCCGTCGATGTGACTGCTTATATCGATGAGGGAGCCATCAATAATGTCAAGACTGGTCAGGATGTTGACATTCATATCGACGCTTACAGCGATACCAGCTTCACCGGCAAGATCCAACAGATCGTCAATGCTACCGCCAGCCAGTTCTCGCTGCTGCCCACCCAGGACAATGGCAGCGGCAACTTTACCAAAGTCGGGCAACGCATCCCCGTTGTAATCTCGCTCGACGGCACAGGCGGCAAGGACGTTGTCCCCGGTATGAGCGTCGAAGTGACCATTCACATTCACTGACATGCTCGTTCCTGCCCGGTGTGACAACAAATTGGAGCCACGCCGGGCCACCGAAAGGAGCCATACCATGAATATGCTGATCATTGGAGGATTACTGGCCGTCGGCCTGCTCGCCCTGATCGGTGCCATATTCCTCTCATTGGGGGAAAAAACGCCCGCAGTAGCCACCAGTGCAGGCCTAACTACAAACGCGCCAGAGATCACTCGGCCGCGCAAACAACAAACAACGCCGCTTCCACCAGAGCCGCAGCCCCTTCCTGCCTATCAGGAGGAAGAGTCAATGGTGCTCAATGGCCAATTTCACGAACTGGCAACCGAACTACGCACCCTGCACCAGCAATCGCTGGAATTGAGGCAACGCCTGGGCGCTCTCACCGAGATTGCCGATCATCTGGAACACTTACAAGACAGAAGTGTAGATATCCTGGAACATGAAACTGTAGATCAATCGTAGAAAACCAGCAAAAAGGGAAATAACCAATGCAAATAGCCATCTTGCTGTACGAAGGAATGACCGCGCTCGATGCCATCGGCCCCTATGAAGTGTTGAGGCTACTGCCAGGAGCGACCGTGCATTTCGTCGCTGAAACACCTGGTCCAACGCGCACCGATTCGGGATTTCTCAGCCTGGTAGCCGATACAGCGCTCTCCGAAGTGGCGCAACCAGATATAGTACTGCTTCCAGGAGGTCCAGGCACGTTCGCGGCAGCCAGCAATGAGCACATTCTGAACTGGCTACGTACTGCTCACGCCACCACTCGCTGGACGACTTCTGTCTGTACAGGGTCACTTATTCTAGGCGCTGCAGGACTCCTCCAGGGCTTGCATGCCACCACCCACTGGCTTTTGCACGCAGCACTTGAGCGCTTTGGAGCAACGTACACGCCAGAACGCTATGTTCAGCAGGGGAAAATCATCACAGCTGCTGGCGTCTCGGCAGGAATCGATATGGCATTATTCCTTGCCAGCGAAATTGCCGGAGATGAAACAGCGCAAGCGATCCAACTGGCCCTGGAGTATGCCCCCCATCCCCCATTCAATACCGGTTCACCACAGCAGGCATCTGCAGAAATCATCGAGCGTGCGCAACACTTATTAAGTGGAAGCAATAGCAACAAGTAATGTCGATAAAAATGAAAGGAAACCGAAAAAATATGACACAGGTCACTTTCAGCGATTTCATTTCGCAAGAAACAAAACGCAATCTCATAGCGTTCTATGCTCGCTTGCGTGCGCAAGAGCGTCTCATCTATATTCCCGACTTCATGGGTATGGGACCAGCCTGGATCGCGACGAACTATGACGACGCTATGACGATTCTGAGAGATCCACGCCTTACAAAAGACAAACTCAAGGTTGCGCCGCAGGATGAGCAGGCAAGGATGTTTCGGAGCATGATCAATGTAGACCCACCCGATCATAGCCGCCTGCGTGGTCTCGTCTCCAAGGTCTTCACGCCACGCATGATCGAGCAGTTGCGTCCACGCATCCAGCAAATCACCGACGAGTTATTAGACAAGGTGCAGCCGCTCGGTAAAATGGATCTCGTCACCGATTTTGCCTATCCGCTACCTATTACTGTCATTTCTGAAATGCTGGGCATTCCCGCAGCAGACCGCCCACAATTTCGTACCTGGACACAAAGAGCCTTGACTGCTTCTGTTACCTCTCAAGACATACAAGCCATTATAGAGGCATTTCTGAACTACATCGTGGCGTTGCTGAATGAGAAGCGCACCCATCCTGGCGATGATTTGACCAGCAGTCTGGTGCAGGTCGAGGAAAACGGGGAGAAGCTGAGCGAGAATGAACTCATCTCGATGATCTTCCTGCTGATTGTCGCCGGACACGAGACAACGGTTAATCTGATTAGCAACGGCACTCTGGCACTGCTGCAACATCCTGATCAGTTACAGCGTCTCCAGCAAGACCCTGCTTTGATCACTTCAGCCGTTGAGGAACTCTTGCGCTACACCGGTCCAGTAAGCATCTCCGACGAGCGCTGGGCAACAGAGGACATCGCTATGTATGGCAAGATAATCCACAAAGGCGATATAGTGTATGCCTCCTTAATCGCCGCCAATACCGATCCGCAGCAATTCCCTGATCCCGAAGCGCTGGACATCACGCGCAAGGAGCACGACCATCTCGCCTTTGGCAAAGGCATTCATTACTGCCTGGGAGCCCCGCTTGCTCGCCTGGAGAGCCAGATCGCATTCGGCACGTTGCTGCGTCGTCTACCCAATCTGCGTCTGGCAATCGATCCCGATCAGTTGACGTGGACCATCAATCCCCAGCTGCGCGGCCTCACCAGCCTGCCTGTAACTTTCTGAATACAGGTTGGGTGTAAGAGCTTTTCCTTTCCATTTTGACAAAATGGAAATTAACGAATTCGTTCGGGAATATACAGATGGAAACGCGTGGCCGATAAACCCCCAAAGGGGGCACGGTCGGCAATGGGCACGATAAATTGGCCCCTACGCTAATAAAAGTGCTAGCGCTTTTATTAGCGTAGGGGCCAATTTATCGTGCCCATTGCCGATAAATCGGTTTTTCGGGCTTGTTACCATTTCCATACGTTTTTCAACAGACCACGACGATATCTCAACTATGAACGCGACCATTTTCTTTCACTGAGGCACTATACTTAGCAATGATCGTGTCAGTGTGATCATATCACCCACCTGACAGGTATTATGCGCAGTTGGAGAAAAGAAGCTGTATCCTCTTTCTCTGTTGAAGCTTCTGATGGTTCTAAGGAAGGTAGAAAGCTCGTATGCATCATGATGGTCCTACTGTCGTAATAGGTGCGGGTCCGTATGGTCTCTCCATCGCCGCGCATCTCAAGGAAGAGAACATCCCCACTCTGATTTTTGGCAAACCGATGGAATTCTGGCAGCGGATGCCAGCCACGATGAATCTCAAGTCCTTTTGGAGCGCGGTCAGCCTTTCGGCCCCCGGGAAAAAATATAGCATTGATGCGTATGCAGCCCAGGTTGGGGCTCGCGAGCAGCAACCAATTCCGCTTCCCTTCTTCCTGGACTATTGCCGCTGGTTCCAGCAACAGGTGGTTCCCGACGTAGATGAGACGTATGTGCAATCGTTGTCTCATGATGGCACCATCTTTCACCTGCAACTGGCCGACGGGCGCAACATCGAGGCCAGTCACGTCGTAGTAGCGACCGGGATTGCTCCCTTCGCCAACATTCCAGCGTTTGCACGCGATCTTCCTCCCTCACTGGCATCACACACACAAGAGCACACCGATCTGTCGCGCTTCCGCGGGCAGAACGTGGCGATGGTCGGACGTGGACAGAGCGCACTGGAATATGCCGCGCTGCTGCACGAGGCCGGGGCGACCGTTGAGGTGATCGCGCGCGGCCCGATTGTCTGGATCAATCGGAAATTGTATGACAAAACCGGCCCGATGCGCCACATTTTCTATCCACCCAGTGACGTTGGCCCGCCAGGACTGAACTGGATCATTGCCTATCCACAGATCTTCCGTCGCCTTTCCAATGAAATACGTGATGCCATAGACCGTCGCGCAGTGCGCCCCTCGGGTGCGCAGTGGCTTCGTCCTCGTGTGGAAGGAAAGGTCAAACTGACCCCGAATACTGAAATCCTGAAAGCAACACCGCAGGGCAACGGTGTACATTGCGAATTGAGCGATGGGACAACACGC